>Ga0272448_1000221_pt1 | contig 87924 bp, 75 predicted proteins | sample YNPCB0191_FD_202220 | JGI IMG/M metagenome (GOLD analysis project Ga0272448, IMG submission 202220) | Hot spring sediment microbial communities from Yellowstone National Park, WY, United States - YNP-CB-019-1 | ecosystem: Environmental > Aquatic > Thermal springs > Hot (42-90C) > Sediment... | reverse complement strand
CCCTCTGCCGATTGCGCCAACCGTGCCACAAGGGAAGGGGACAGGGGTTGGAAGCCCGGCCTGCGGTTCTTCGTCCATGCCGCGTCCAGGCGCAAGCCGCCGCCCGCCGCGATGGGATGTTCGCTGACCTGCGGAACAATCCGAACTATGACGAGCACACGTTCCTGACGCCTTGCCGTGCGACTTGCCATCACGCCGACAACCTCCCCTGCGTGCTGATTTTCATCCTGCCCGAGGACTGCACCGAAGCCATCGCCCTGCACGAGATGATGCACGCCTACCTCTACTACTTCGCCGAGGGGCTTGAAGAAGCGCGCATTGCAGACGAGATCGGCATCCAGTAGCAGATCGGCGAGGTATGGGGCCACATGGTTGCCGGCGCGGATGTCTACGAGTTCACCGAGGAGAACCGCACCCTGCATGACCAACTGGACTGGTTCTGCCGGCATCGGTCTCTCGGAACAATCCGTTTCCGCGACCTCGTGGCGGCGACCTTCCACCGAACGGGATACGACACGCCCGAGAAGGTAGTGCGCTTCGTGGATGAACTGACACCGAAGGTGTTCGAAGCCCTGGGCGAGCCCTTCCATCCGGAATACCTTCAGGACACGCGAAGTGTGCGCCGTGCGCCAGAGGGGCGAGACGCACTTTGTGCTGCACGAGTCTGCAAGGCCGTGGTTTGGCTTGAGCCGCAACAAGCACGGGTGTGACGTGCAATTGGTGACTTGCTTCGTGAAAGTACTTCAGGTCCATAGCGCAGTCGTAGGCCTGATCCATGTCCTCCGCCAGGAATTCCCGCGCTCCGATCTTGAACTCGATGGCGATCACAACTCCGTTTAGGAAGAGAACCGCGTCAGCGCGATGTCCAATTCGCGAAATGGCAAACTTCCAGGTAAAGCCTTCCCGATTTCCGCCCGAGCGCATGCCGGAGGAGGCGTAGTTCGGCGATCCATGCGTCTCTCTGTGTAGGCAGAAGAGTGGAGTCGCTCCCCCGGACTAACTTAGGCGAGCACGCGGTCATCAGAGGTGTCTTGGAATTCTGCGACGTCGGCCACGTATCATGAGCATCGTAGCAAGGGACTCGCATGCGAGGAGACGGACGCCATAAGACTACTTCCCCTCCCCTTCGGGCGCCTCCTTGGGGAGGTCGGTTCGGGTGGAGGTTGCCCAGGCACCGGCCTTCTGCTTCCGGGCCTCGGCCTGCAGCGCCTCAAGTTTCTTCTGGTGGTCGGCGGCCTTCTCGCCGGTGGGGAGGTTGGGACGAATGCCCTTGGGCTGTGCGAGGCCCTTGGCGACCAGCAACTCGTCAAGGGCCTGCTCGCCGACGAGGATGAAGGCGTAGTAGCGCGGTTCGGCCCCGCGCCCGGCGGCGCTCGCCCACCGCGTCCAAACGGTGAAGGGCTCCTTGAGCATTGCGCGCACGAGGTCCCGCGCCGCCCGGCCGGCGTTCAGGGCTTCGTCCAGCGTTATCCCATAATGCTCGGCCTGTTCGCGGGTGCGGTCCGGGTAGCGGAGATTGGTCTCCGGCGCGTCCACGAAATAGAGGCGCAGGGAATAACTCCTTGTCTCCGCTCCGCACCCGGAAACTGTCGCCGTCGTTGTCGGTATGGGGGACATACTCGCAGTCTTCCAGTTTGACCCATTCCCTCAGCTCGGCGGCAAGCGATGCCGATCCGAGGACGAACGACAGTACAACGGCAGCAACGAACGCGAGCCGCGAGCAGGTCGTCGCGGCTGTGTCCTTCGCTTTCATCGGTTTATCCTCCTCCTGCGCCTTCCGGTTGACGGCCCTCCTGCAAGCAGCTAGAGTATGCCCGCTCCCCGCAGAAATCAAGCGCGGTGTGCGAGTACCTGCAGGCGCAGGCCGCGTTCCTGCCGCGACCGCAGGACAGCGAGTTCGCCGTCAAAAAAGGCGGCCATTTCGCGGCGCAGGGCAAGGAGGTGGAGGAACCGGGCATAAAGCGCTTCCAATTCCGCCATTGCGCGGCGTTCACGGCGCAGCGCCGCCAGCTCACCGCCCGTTATCAGACCCGCCTGAATCCGCTGCCCGGCCCGCCCACCGACGAAGCGGGCAATTTCATCCCCATGGTCCAATGGGACCGCACCCACTGGCCGCCCCATATCCACCCACCGCGAGCAAGTGAGGAAATATCATGCCTTCCCGTTTGAATGGTGGCCGTAAAAAACTGAAGGCCGCGTGTCATGGGCCAGCGCTGGCCGCCGAATACGAACGCTCTAAGCAGCGACTTGCGGAGGTCGACCGGCGCACGCACGGTTTATTGGCGGCGCTTGCAGAGTTTTCCGAGGCGCTTCCTCAGCTGCTGGAAGTGCCGCCAGATATCTGCGAGCGCCGCGCGCGCACACAAGAGGAGGCGGAGGAACTCGAACGCAGCTTGCTACTGTGTCCCCAGATTCAGATTTGATATCGTCCCCGACAACTTGTGCTACGCTCGCACCACGACTATAATGACACCCCGCACCTCTCGTAGGTCCGGCGGGTGATGTCTGACTTGCCAGCTGTCGTCACCAATCACGGAGAGACCGGATGAACCTCCCCGAAGTCCTCGCCAAGGCGAAGGACCCCTGGGCCATTGTCGGATTCCTCGGCCAAGCGCTCTTCACTGCCCGCTTCGTCGTCCAGTGGATCGCCTCGGAACGCCAAAAGCGGAGCGTGATTCCCATTGAGTTCTGGCTGTTGAGCTTGGGCGGCACTTGGCTTGTCCTCGCCTATGCGATTTACCGCGCCGACCCGGTGTTCATTTTGGCCTACGCCTTCAATACCTTAGTGTACGTACGGAACCTGATGCTTCTGCGCAAGGAAAGGCAGGCCCTGCGTGAGCAACCGCGCGCCTGAGATTCATCTTCTGCGCGACATTCTGATGCTCGTCCTGCTGGGGGGCCTGGTCGTCATCCCCTCCATGGCGACGCGCGAGTTATGGAGTCCGGACGAGCCGCGCTACGTGGAGGTAGCGCGGGAGATGATCGCGCGGTCGGATTACCTCGTCCCCCACCTTAACGGAGAGGCTTACGCAGAGAAGCCGCCGCTCTTCTTCTGGCTCGCCGCGGCGTTCTACCGTTGCGGCTGCGGCTACAACGCAGGGCGGGTTGTGGCGGGCCTGGCGGCAATCGGGACGGTGCTGCTGGTTTACTTTTTTGCCCGGCGGCATTGGCCGTCGCCGGCACCGCTTCTGGCGGGGTTGGCGATGCTGATGTCACTCCTCTTTCTCTCGCACGCGCGCCTGGGGGTGCTGGACCCCCTATTCGCCTTCCTGACGACCGCCGCAATCCTCGCCGGGCACAGGGCGCTACACAGTCAGCGCGGGAGCGGAGCTGCCGCTGGTTGGTGGTTGGCCTTCTACGGCACGGTGGGGCTGGCGGTGCTGACCAAGGGACATGTGGGCTTATTCGTGCCGGGAGTGGTGGTTCTGGCCTACGCCCTCTTGAACCGACGCCAAGTATGGGGCGGCGGGCATTGGCATGCTTTCGGGGCCGTCCTGCTCTTGGTTATTGTCGGCGCGTGGCTGGTGCCAGCCGGAATAGTGGGTGGAAAGTCCTATCTCTACAACCTCACGGTGCGCCAGCTGGTGGGACGGGTCATCCCCTCCGCCGGCGGGCATCGCCTTCAGATCCATCCTCAGCCCTTCTATCACTACGCGCTCCAATATCTGTGGTTTGCCTTTCCCTGGACGTTGCTCTTCCCGCTGGCGGCAACGGAAGCGGCAGTGGCGTGGCGTCAACGACATAATGAGGCGGCCCTCTTTGCGCTTTTCTGGTTCATTGCTGTTTGTGTCCTCTTTTCTATTCCCGCCGGCAAACGAGCGGGTTACCTGCTGCCACTGGCACCAGCTATGGGCCTGTTGATGGGACACTACCTGGGCGTGGGCACAGTTGAAGGCTGGCGCTTTCCCCGCATACACCGCCACCTGTTGCTGGCAACGTTTTTCCTGGCAGCTTTGGTGCTGCTGATCTTGACGGCAACCGCGTTTACTTCAGTATGGACACCAGACGTCGTGGTCAGGTTCGTGCCGCAATATGCGCCGCTGGTGGCGGAAGTGCGCGGGGAGATGGGAATGCTCATGCGCCTCTTTGGCATTGTCGCGGCACTGACACTGGCGGTTGTCGCAATAGCGGGGGCCTGGGTGTTGCTCAGAACACGACGGGCACTTCTGTCCCTGATTTGTCTGGCCGCAGTCCTTTTTGGTGTCTCGCTGTACGCTGATATTTTCGTGCTTGCACCGATTAGCCGTGCAAGATCGGAGCGGCGGTTGTGCGAAGCCGCAGCCTTGGACCTGGCGGAGGCGGATGCCCTCTATACTCTAGACCCTAGTCTCGCTGGCGTGTACAACCTCTACACGCGGCGGATTTCCATCCCCGTCATCGGAAACCACCTTGCGGCTGCCTTGGAGGAGCCCCGGCGCGTAGTCGTCATCGGCAGCGAGGATAACTTCCGCCGGTTTGCGCCGGCTGCTCTGGAGCGATACCGAGTGGTCGCGCGGTTGCAAATCCGGCCGGAGGCGAAGGTGGTGCTCGCCAACTGGAATCGGGATACTCCTGGCCCATGAGGTCAGGTGTTTTGGGCACGGTGGCGGAGGTAAACGAGTCAGCAACAACACAGCGGTCAGAACCGCGCCGGGTCCCGCTCGTCGTAGTGAGGCAGGAGATCGCCCGCGCCGAAAATCTCGCGCTTTAGTTTGAGGTAGTATTTGTAGTTGCGCAGCGGGACGTCTGCCGGGCAGCGGTGATCAATGTGGGGCACGTAGCCGCCCTGGCGCACCAGAGGCAATAGACGCTCAATCTCGGCGCGGATTTCCTTGAACCCTTTGCTCAGAGCACGCTTATTGACACCCCCGTGCAGGAGCAACTCTTCACCGAACTGGTGGCGCATGGCAATCGGGTCCGAGCCAGCTGCCACCTCCACTGGAAACATGCAGTTGATGCCGCCGCGCAGGAACTGCGGCACTATGGGCACGACATTGCCATCACAGTCGGTCCAGGCGATGTGCACCCCGTGCTTGTGGAGAAGGTCCGTGATGCGGCGGTAGCGCGGCACCAGCCAGCGGTCAAACATTGCCGGCGAAAGGAGTGGACCACTTCTGAAGCAGATGTCCTCCCAGCCAGCGGCAAAGTCAAACTCAACGTCTTTGAGCGCACGGACGATGCTGTGCTCAATGCAGTTGGTCACCGTCTCAATTATTTCCTCCAGGAGGGCCGGATCGTCGTAGGCCATGATCGCGATGTTCTCAAAACCAACCCAGTTGCGCGGCTTGCCTATGAGGCTGCCTATCCCGATAGCCAGGGGATAATCGCGTCGCCGATACTCCTCCACGCGCTGCTCCCAATCAGCGGGATAACGCGGAGTCTCGGGATTGAGACGCTCGCGGAAGAGTTCCCAGTCGGCACGGTTCTGAATGCCGTAGCGGATGTAGTGCGGGATGGTGCGGGTGCGGCCCTTCCATTGCTTGTAGGTAGCGCGCTCGCTGTCGCAGACGATGATATACTCGTCGGTTTCCTCAAGCACACGCGTCTCAAAAGCGGGCTGGAGGCCTACGTTAGGTCCCGCCGTGCGCCAGTTCTCAATGCCAAAATAGGCGTAGGCGCGGCGTTCGTTGTTCACCGATTCCGGAAGGCCCTGTTTGTGCCATTCCTTCAGCGTCTCGTCCCAGTAGCCGAACTCAAAGTTGGGGATGCGGTCCACACGCTGGTAGTGCATCTGCCGCCGCCAGCGCTCGCGTAGAGTCATGCGACACCAGTTCGCCGGAATAGGTTGCCAGTCCCCAGAGTTGCTCTTGTCTCCCGGCCCCGCGTTCACTTTCCTCACTTGCTCGGACATTCCTCTCCTCGCTCGCTTTTCAGACAGACAAACGAGGCATCATAGCCGAATCACGCCCAAGCCACAAGACACACTCACTGGCTGCTCCGGCTTCGGTGAGACTGCTCCTTCGGGAAGCTACGCTCATTCAGTGAGCATAAATAGAGAGAAGTTGATTACAGAACTGGCACATGCGCGTGCGCAGTTCCGGCGGTTCCAGGATTTCCACCTGTGGACCGTACTGGATGGCCCAGGCGAGCAGCCATTCGGGATGACTGACACGGACGCTGAAGCAAAGATCGCCGTTCGGGAGTTCCTCAATCTTCGGCACGGCAAAGGCCCGGCGCACCCGCGAGGCCAGGTCGGCCGCGACACGGATGCGCACCTGCACTTCCGCCCCACTGGGGAAGTACATCTCCGCGCGGCGGTAGCGCTCAATGTCAAAGTCCGCGGGTACAGTAAAGCGTTGCGGGAGAACCTTGAGAGTACGGATGCGGTCCACCCGGAAAGGCAGTTCCCGCTGGCGCAGGAGACAATACCCGACCACGTACCACTCACCGCGCAACTCAACCAGGCCATAAGGGCGAATGGTCCGCTCCGTGAGCGCGTCGCGGCTCGCTGTATAGTAGGAGATGAACACCTCACGGTTCTCCGCCACTGCACGGCTGAGTCGGCGGAGTTTGACGTGCAGCGCACGAGCGGCCGGGATCACACGAAAACCAGTGCGGGCACGACTGCGCAGTGCTGTTGGCAGGAGTCTCTCAATGCGGCCCCGCAACTTGGCGGCGCCGGAAGCGGGCACAAGCGGCAACGAATCAAGGGCCAGTCGCAGGCTGAGCGCCTCCTGCAAGGTAAGGCGGACAGGACGACGGAAATGACCGGCAAAATCCAGGCGTACGCCGCCATCCTCAACGCACACGCCGACATAGTCGTTCGGGAGATAAGGCGGCACGCCACACATGAGAACGGCATCCAGGTCAGCAAGGACCGTGCGAGGCGAACAGCCGAGGATGCGTGCCAATTCCTCAATCTTTATGCCTGGCCGCGCGCGAATAAGCGGTATCATTGTCAGGATACGCACGGCACGTTCGCTGGTAGCAATCGCTGAGTCAGCCATGGTCAGCCCTCACGCTGCACCGGTGCCTCGTACAAGGCTCGTACCCGGCGGATTTCGTCGGCCAGGCGAACGCGCAAGTGCTGCGGCGAGAGGAGTTCGGCGTGTGCACCAAAGCGCAGTAACCAATGCACAAAGGCCTCGGGATCGCTGACCGTACGCTCAAGTATGGCACCACCCCCCGGCGTGCGTCGCAACCGATCTCCGCTTTGCCGCTCCTCGGCAACCATCCACGCCACCACTTCGTCCAGGCGGATTACCACGCGGGTGGGCGCCCTCGCGGCCAGTTCCCACGGGGGGCGACCGATATAGTCTTCAAGCCGGAAGTTCACCGGGACGGTAAAGTCGCCGCCCTTTCCCCGCCGCGCGAAGGACACAGCACCCACGATCCGGTCGACGCGGAAACAGCGCACGGCTTTGCGCTCGTGACAGCGCCCGACCACATACCAGTGACCGCGCCAGTGGGCTATGCCGTAGGGGTCAACGGTGCGGGCGGCAGGTCCCTCCCGGGCTGCCTCCCCCACCACCGCGCGATAGGTGAACTTCACGGCGCGGTTCTCCAGCACCGCCACGGTCAGTTGCTCCAGCACTGCCGCCTCGCGTGAAGTCTTGTCCGGGAAGACACCAGATTGGTGGAAGAGGTAGCGCTCCTCCACGGTAGTGCGGACGTCGCCGGGGATGGGAGAGTCAAACTGCAGTTTCTGCAAGGCGGTGCGCAAGGCGACTGCTGCGGGGCTCACGGCTGCGTTATGGGCGGCAGCCGCGCGAGCCACAAAGGCAAGCACCGCCACCTCGGCTGGCGTCAGGTTCAGCACGGGCAGCGAGTAAGAACCCGGCGGGATGTAATAGCCGGTGATGCCCCACTCCGCATCCGTGCGATACTCCAGGGGCACGCCCATCGCCCGCAGGGCGGCCTTATCTCGTGCAAAGCGCCGCTGCACCGCCGCCTCGCATTCATCCGGGGCGTTATAACCCTCCACGTCGCGGCGGATTACCTCCCAAGGCACCGGCCGGCCCATCTTCAGAAGGAACGACACCAGATTGAGCCAGCGCTCGTTCTTCCTGATTGCCGCCATGGTGCTATGCTACATCTCCAGGGGAGAGAGTTGGGCTAAGCACCGGTTCAGGAACCCCCTACAAGTTCGGGTGCTGGACCGGCGCACGCGGCGGCGGGTAGGGCAGGTCCACGACTTCAAAGTGGACCACCACGGGCACCATGTGACGCTGCTCAACGAGGGCACACTCGGCCCAGGGTGTGCCGCGATGAAGCCGTTGCACCTCTTCAAGCGCAGCAATGGCCCGTTCCCAGGCCGCCTTCTCTGCCGGACCGCCCACCAGCCGCGCTCCCTTGTCCCGCGGCCCTGCCAAGACCACCGAATAGATCAAGGCCTGCTTCGGTTGCGCGCCCGGCGGCACGGGCGGCGGCTTGCGTGGGTAATCAGGCAGTTTCTGCAACTCCTCAAACCACACGCGCGCCTGCATAAGTATGGCCTTCAGCCGGTATATCATGGCGATGGTCAGCGCCCAGTTGGCCTGCCAGCGCTTGGGTGCGAACTTCTCCCGCTTGACGTCCTCAGCAAGGCGCAGAAGCCGATCAAGACTCGCGTCGCACCACTTGATCTTCTTTTCCAACTGCTGACTGCGCTGCCGCCAGTTCTGCCGCTGCTGGGCGAAATTGGCATCGCAGAACTCCCACCACGGAATCATGTCGGCAGGCATTTCAGCAATGATGTCGGTGATGGCGCGGCGGACGGGGCTCTGTTTCGTGCGCACCTCGTACTCCTGTGGGAAGCACCATTCCGGCTCATAGCCGGCGAGTTCCTGCGCTTTGTACTTGGGCTCAGTTTCGCTCAGGATGAAGAACTGCCCGTTGGTCTTCTCAGCCAGAAGCGAAAGACTGTAGCAGCCAAACCCGCTGGGGATGTAAGCGTGGTGGCGCATCCACCGTTCAATCCGCGGCGGCACCTCCAGGCGGCAGGTGGGCAGGCCACGCTCCATTGAGCCGTGCTGCTCCAGTTTCTTGATATAGACCCAAAGGCTGGCGTCCTGGAGCATGGCCTCGCGGCCAAGCACATAGACGCGGGTCCGGTTGCGCACGCAGAGGTCCACCGTCATTTCCAGCGCCCGCGGTTTCTCCACATCATCGCCCTGCTCGTCAGTAACGATGACAATGAAAAGCCGCTCGGCCTCCCGCGCCAACTCGCCCACACAATACTGGACGGCCTTGAGGACGTTTTCCTTGCCCTGAGTATTGACGCCCATCTTGGCGATGGCCTGCCGGACTTTCTCCATTTCCGAGGTGGGCGCGAGCCACAAACGCGGATCGCCACTGAAACTTACCACCGCCCACTTCAGGTTCTTTTCCTGCGCATCGGTCATGGCAAACTTGAGGTCGGCGAAGGTGCGCCCCAACTGCTGACTGACCAGTACCCGATCGTCTAGAAGACTCTGCGACTCGTCAAAAAGGATGACGACGAGGAGGCGATGGCGCTGCACGGTGTCAAGTATGCGACGGGCAAGGACATCAAGGATAGCACGATAATCACGTCCGCTGCCCGTCGTGACCCTGCCGGCCAGGTCGCCCGTGCCGCCAGGGTCCTTGCCGGTTCTATCTTTGCGCGCAAGGAGGTCATGGCTGAGGCCACTGAGGTCAAGGGACTCCACTGCCATCACCGGCACGCTCTCGCCTGTGCCTTCCAAAGCACGGCGCAACTGCTCCGCCCGCCCGCTCATCGCCACGGGCTTATCCATCTTGATGACCTGCACCATCTCCGTGACCGGCTCGGTGCGGAAAATTTCAACGAGGTCGGTGTCAATGTGGATAGGCGGGGGTTCCCCGCGGCCCGGCGTGCCAAATCGCATACTCGCGAGGACGAGCAAGAGCAGGGTGTGGAGGACAGCGGAAGCCAGCAGCCAGGGCGCCCACGATGACACGCGCTCGTGGCGGATAATTCGCCGTCCTCGGCGCTGCCGCAGGCCCGCCTCCGTAGTGCTCCGCGGCTTGTCAGCCCCAGAGGGCGCTCCCAATGCCGCACCAGAAGTCTGGCCCGACAACGGTCCTTCGCCGTCGCTCATGGTTTGGCCGCCTGTTCCCTGGCCGGCAAAGCAAAGGAAACACTGGTAAAGCCATGCCTGGCACATAGGTCAAGGGTGCGAACGACGTGTTCGTAGCGCACCAGACGGCGCGCGTCCAGCACGATTTCCGTCTTGACGCCGGGCGTCTGCTGAGCGATGTACTTGAGCGACGCCAGCGCGTCATCCAATCGGGAGAAGCCGCCCTCCAGGAGCGCCCCATTGAGCCGAATCTCCAGTTCGCCGCTGGCGCTGCGATCCAGGCCGAGATGAACCACGTTGACGTCTTTCTTTTCTTCCAGCGGCTGCACCGAGGCGGTGCTGGCGCGACCAGCCTGTGTCTTGGGGAGGTATGCGGGGATGTTATTCTCAATAATGGGCGTGCGCATGCTGGCGACGAAAAACACGAGCAGCAGAAAACAGGTATCAATCGCTGAGGTGAGGTTGAGTGCGGCCACTCGGCCGCCGTCGCGGCCAGCGCGAATCTTCATGGGCCATTCTCCCTGGCCGCCGCTTCCGGGGGCCGTAGTGTGCGCAACGCCAGTTTCCAGATGCGCGCGTCGCGGCACATAAGCATCACATCTTGGACCTTGCCGAATTCCAGCCCGGCGTCGGCTCGGATAAAAACAGGGCGTTTCGCGAACTCATCGGCGTCCCGCTCCTGTGCAGCGACATTAGCCAGGACTCCGGGCAATTCCTCGTAGCGAAAGCGGGTCCGCCCGATGTAAATATCGCCATGCTTATCAATATTGACGATCAGGCGATCGCGATCGCGCTCTTTCTCCGGGTTGCCCTGCGTCGCCTGCGGCAGCGTCAATGCCGCATCCAGCTCAGCATAGGCAACTTGACGCGTGCAGATGAAAAAGATAAGGAGCAGGAAAGTCATGTCAATCAACGGCGCGATGTCCACATCGGCGGTCTGCTGCTCCTTGATCTGTGGGCGTCGCAGGGCCATAGCTGTGCTGCCAACTGAGGCTATGTGGACTTGGCTTCGGTCGCCGAATCCTCGGCATCCTTGTCAGGGGCCGGCTCCGCCGCGGCGTCGGCGTTCGCCGCCTCCGGCGCTGCTTCTGCCTCAAGTGCCGGCGCTTCGACTTCGCGAGCTGCTTCTGCCTCCGGTGAAGCCACTGTCACGGCTGCCGCGCCGGGAGCGCCTTCCTTCCGCGCAGACGGCGGCTTCACCACCACCGGCTTGAGACCCCGGAAAGGCATCATCAGTTCCTCCACCTCCAGGCTGAGTTCACCGAGAAGCCGATGCAGGCGATTGCGAAAGAACGTGTGACAGACAACACAGGGGATGGCGACGATAAGGCCCATTACGGTCGTCACCAGCGCCATTTCAATCTCGGCCGCCAGCATACTGGGCGGCGGCGCCCCTCCCGGCACTTTGGCAATCCGGTCGAAGGCCAGCACCATGCCCACCACTGTCCCCAGCAGGCCGAGCAGCGGTGCCACTGCGGCGAGGAGCGCAAAATATCCGACGCTCTGTTCCAGGCGTGCCGCTTCATCTTCGGCGGCCACATCCATCACCTGCTCCATCTCGGCGTAGCCACCGCGCAGGCGGCTCAGCCCCGCCGCCACAATGATGCTCAACAGCGAGGAATCTTTGCGCGTGAACTCCATCAGTTCCTTGAGTTTCTTCTCCCGGATAAGCGCCGCAATCTTGTCGCGCACTGCGGTGGGGAACATTACCCCCCGCCGCAGAGAAAAGGCCTGCTTGCCGATGAGCATCAGGGCCACGACCGACAGGGCAATAATGACGTAGCCGATGAAGCCGCCCCATTGGATAATCTCACCGAACGAAGGCGGGGGAATAACCTCGGCGGCATCCGAGCTGCTACCCACCTTTTCCGCACCTCGCGACGGCGTTGCGGGGGCAGGTGCACGCGGCTGCACATCTTCTCCGCCCATTACCTCAGCAGACCCCACAAGTAACGCGAAGATGACGAGCACGAGCAGCCCCATCCACCCCATGTGCGACGCTGCCGACGACTGCATGGCCTGCTCTCCTTTTCTCGAGCGCAATGTAGAAGTCAATCGCCAAGTTCTTTCTGGGCCCTCGCTGCCCATGCGCTGTTAGGATACTCCTTCTGCAACAGTTGCACAAGTTCGCGGGCCCTTTCCGGCTCCTTCAGGGCACTGAAGCAGACGGCGGCACCATACAATGCGCGCGGCAGTTCATCCCTGGCCTCAAAGTACAGGATACGCACGCGCAGAAAGGCAAGGAGCGCCTCGCGTGTGCGGCCCTCGCGCAGGAAGCAGTCGCCAATGCTGTTATAGGCGCGCGCCCGGGTGCGTATGTCGCGTTCGTCGGTGTCGCTGGCAATTTGCGTGTAGACCTCGCGCGCTTGGGCGTATTCGCCCGCCGCGGTGAGAACTTCGGCCTGCGCTAGCCGTGCCTCCCTAACCAAGTCTGACGACTTCTTCGCCGTTGCCTCAGCCGCCAAGGCCTTGAGGGCTTCGTCGCAGAGCGCCATCGCCTCGGAGTGCTTGCCCTCGCGGCTACTCACGCTCGCCAGCAGAATCTTCGCGCGCAGCGCCCAGCGAGGCCCGAAGCGTTGCTCATCGCGGAGTTTCTCAAACTCGCGACGTGCCTCTTCCAGCTGCCCCTCCTCCAACCAGCAGAGGCCCAGGCCGCGCAGCGCGAAGGGGACTAGCCTGCCGTCGGGCACCTTCACAATGACCTGTGCATAGGCGCGGCGTGCTTCGAGAAGAAGGGCCTTGTCCGTCTCGCCCATCCGGCGGCGGCATTCGCCGAGGAAATAGTTGGCGTGTTGCTGGAGCCAGAAGGCCCGCACACCCGGTTCGTTCAACGCTTTCTCAAAATACTCGGCGGCCTCGCGGAAGCGGTCCTGGCGGAAAAAGACACTGCCCTGGCGGAATGACATCGGCGCATCCCCGTAAGTGACGTTGGCAACCTCAGCAGCGGGGTAGGTTTCGTCAGGCTTGCCGTCGCCGTCGCGGTCAATCTCTACTTTGTCGTAGCCTTCGCGCAAAACTGTGACCCCTGGCACGCTGCGCCCGCTTTCAAGCAGCACTGAGTCTTGGCCAGCGGCCGCCAGACACGGGGCCGGCCCGCACGCCAGGAGCACGCCCCACAGGATGACCACCAGGATTGCTGCCTGCGGGAGGCGCTGCTCGCCACCGGGCGGAACTATGGGCCAAGAGGTGCGCGCTGCGGAAAAACAAGGTTCAACTCCGCTCATGATCAACTCCTCGGCAAGAAACATCTACGGCGCTGGGATGGCGCCCTGCCGCAGCCTGCCTAATCTTTCCTGCTGTTCCTTCGTGAACTGCTCCAGCATCAGTTTTTCAAACCGTTTCTGAGATTCCCCACCGCCGAGGTCGGGATAAGCCACCACTGTGCTCGCCAGGACCTGATAGGCGAAGTCCTTACGTCCCTGTTGCGCTGCCAGGGCGACCCGATGATACCGCGCCTCAAACCACTCGGGCGTGCCCTGCGGCACAGATTCCTCCACGCGCGTCCACTCGCGCGTGGCCGCGTCCAACCGCGACATACGCGCGTAGCAGATGGCCAAGCTGCGACGCACTTCCAGCGCGTGCGCGAACTTCTTGGTCTTAGCCAATTCCTCAAAGGCAGCGGCGGCCTCCTGCCACTGGCCAGCCTCCTTGTAGGCACGGCCAATCCAAACGCGGGCGTCCCAGACCGCCTCCTGGTGCTCCGGAGATTGGCCGAAGCGTTCCACCACACGCTGAAAAGTACGCGCAGCCTCCAGATACATGCCGGCCTGGTAGAGGCCGGTGGCAATTGCCGCATAATCTTCAAGGGTTTGTTCGGGATTGAGTTCAATGGCCTCCAGCAAGTGCGTGCGGGCACTCTCGGCCAGCGCGCGCACTTCCGCCTCCGGTGCTCGTGCTTTCGCCCTCTGCTGGGCCAGGGCCGCAAATGTAACACCCACCAACCGGGCCGCAGCACTCTTGCGCTGTCTGCCGACAACCGGGTCGTCGGTGGGGAGTTCCTGGAGTTCTGCGGCGGCCGCCTGGGCTGCCTCTGCCGTGCCCACGGCGCAATTTGCCCGCAACCGCAGAAGACGCGCAGCCAGCACCAGGGGCAGTTCCGCGGGGCGTTCATGCCTCTTTTCAAACCCAGCGAGAACCTGGAGGGCGTCGGCCGGTCGTCCCACCCCCTCGTACACGAACATTTCCGCCAGCAGAAGGCGCGCTCTGGCAGTCCACTCACGGCGTGCCGCCTCGGCCTGGTCACTGCCCCTCGGCTGCTTCTCCGCCCAGGCGAGAAAACCCCACAGTTGCTTCTCTGCCTCGCCAGCCAGTGCCACGGCCTCGGCTGGTGCAGAGCGCGGTCCAGCCCCTTCCAGACCCTTGGCCAGAGCACCTTGCCACAGGCACCATCCGGCAAGGTAGCAGGCGCGTTCGTAGAACTCCGAGGCCGGACCTATCTTCCGATAATAATGCGCCGCCTCGGTGTAACGCCGCTGCTCGCGGCGCAAGTCTGCCAACCGTATTGCCGCACGGCGGGCGGCCTCATTGTCCGGATACCGCTCCGCGAGGAGCGCTTGGGACTCCAGGTAGATTTCTGCCTCAAAAGGGGTCTGCCCCTGTTGATACTGCGCCCCAAGCAGCATGGCGCTGTATTCGGCGGCCTTCTCCGCGTATTCACTGTCGGGGTAGAGGCGCGCGACGTTACCGAGGACCAAGCCCGCCTCATAGTATCGCTTCAACTGCACATAGGCCTTGCCCATCTGAATCCAGGCGTCGTGCGACAGTTTGCGGCCGGGACCGGTATCGCCGCTCTCCAGAATGACCTGACGGTAGGCGTCAATCGCCGCCGCCCACTCGCCGGTGGCCATCAGGCGTTCCCCCTCGGCAAAGAGTTCGGTCGCCGAACGTCGGATGGTCAGTTCCCCAGCAGCAATCCACTGGCCGAGGAGAAGATTGGCTTCCTGAGCATAGTCGCTGTCGGAAACCACCAGGTGGCGGAGCACGCCGGCGGCCTTCTCGTAAAGTTCGCGATACTGCCGACGCAAGTCCTCCGCCTGCTGCCGCAACTGCGTGCCGCGGCGGACCGAATCGGCATCACCCTTCTTGACGAGTGACTCGGCCTCGGTCAGTTTCTTACGCGCCTCGGCACGTTGTGCATCGGCCCAACCACCGAGGATGCATGCCTGGCGCATTTGCACCATCTCCGCGTATTCCCGCGGGAGCGTGCCAAACTCTCTCCCGATCCCCTCAAGAATCGCCAGCGCCGCCCGGTAGTCACCCAGCGCAGCCTGGCTCTCGGCCTTGCCATAGTGCGCCTGGAAGCGCAACTCCGCTACGCTGCGCTGTGCCGTGCCGGCAACAGCTGCCTTGAACTCCAAAACCGCATCAAAGGCGGGCAGCGCATCCTTGTGCTGCCCAACCTCCTGCAAGCACAGGGCTTTGCCCAGCGCGGCGGAGACGCCAGCAACCTTATCGCTGTGGGCGGTGGCCAGTTCGGTGAATCCCTTTGCCGCGGCGTTGAACTCCTCTTGAGCTTCCTTATCCTTTTTCTCCTGCCGCAAGAGTTGCCCCAGCCGAAAACGCGCCCAGCAGATCTGGGTTTCAGCCACCATCTGCTCGTTGAGGAGTTCATGCCGCAGTCGGCGATCGGCGTCGCTTACATTATCCTTGGCTTCTATGCGCTTGACGAGTGCCTTGTAGCCGTCAGCTGACCTCCGGAAGGCCGCCATCGCGCTGAGGAAGGACTCACGGCCCTCGGCCAAGATGGCAGCCAGGTCCACGCCCGGGGGTTGGCGCAGAAGTATCGCACGCGCCAGTCGGCCACGAGCCAGCAGCACTTCGCCGTGTTTCATCTCAAGGCGAGGGCGCAAACTCGCATCCAGGTCCACCTTGAGAAAAGCGGCCAATTCTTCCGCGGCAAGACGCGTGTAGCTGAGTGCCTCGGTAGCCCGCGGTGCCGCCTGCGCCGCTGCCAGACAGGTGTCCACCAGCCCCTCGGCAATGGCGTTCCGCAGACCAACATCGCCCTGTCCTGCCCAGTTGAGTGCGCGAAACTGCTCCACCGCAAGTTCGTAGTAGCCCAACTCGCGCAGGCCGGTGGCGAACTTGAGTTCAAGGTGAGGATTGCCCGCAGCGGACGCTGCACAGAGGCAGGCACACGCCAGAATATGAGCTGTGGTTACTGCCAGAAACACGCGCCTTCTGCCCCCTCCTGGGTCGCGCCTCCTGGGCCGGCGCATCATTTGAATTCTATCGCCCCCTACGCAGCATTTCAAGAGAAATCGTTGAATATGTATAATGAATCCTGGCACAACAAAATTCCTATGGCCATACTCCAAGAATACCGGCAACAGCGACCTCTGCGAGGCGGATATTTCCACCTTGCCATCCTGGTGGTCGCGCTGGCGGCAGTGGTCGGTTTGATGTTGAACCTTGCGAAAAGGATAGAGCGGGCCGCTGGCACTCCCACAGCCAGCGAACAGCCTTCTCCCACAAGACCCCTTCAAGGCGAAGAAAAGGCCGAACACGCCACAGTGGAAACGTCGCCTGCAGGGGCCTGGCAACCGCTACCGCCAGAGGAGGAGCGTGCCCTCCTCGGACGGGTCGTTGACCAGCAGCCGCTCTATGTCCGCGAACACCGCGAAGCCTACTACTATCTTCTGAAAAAGGTACATTACCTGAGCGATGCCGCCCTTGCAGCAGCAGCCGACAAATCCATTGTCTACACGGACTACGCAACCCAGCCAGGCATAATCCGGGGCGCCGTTGTGAGTGTTACCGGACAACTGCTATCACTGGAAAAGACCGACTTGGACCCGGAAACCGCCGGCATCCCTGCAGTGTACGAGGGGATCATTCGGGACCGCCGAGGCCACAACTACGTCTGCATACTGACAGAACCGCCAGAGCCACCGCTCGTGCCCGGGCAGGTATTCCCCAGCGATTGGCGCATTGTGCGCCTGAACGGGATCTTCCTGCAGGTTGTCATTTACCGCAGTCGGCACACCCCCCCACGCGACATTGCCGCGCCGCTCATCATTGGCAGGCGGGTTACGCCCCTGCGCTATGAGCGTGGGGCCACAACGCGAACTGCGGCCAAGCCGGTGTGGAAATGGGGGGTTGCCCTAGGCGTGGGAGCCGCCCTCGCTGCTATCTTGTTGCTGACAGGGAGATGGCGGATTCGGTCCAGATAACCAAACGGCGGACATCCAGCCACCATCCGATGATTAACGGAGACGGCGTACGAGAAAAGCCACTCACTTGCCCGATTCCCGAGGCATGCTGGCCGGGCTCTCAGAGTGCCGAAACGCACTCAGCAGCATCATGCCGGCACCGATACAAATGAAGGCATCGGCGAGGTTAAACGCAGGCCAACGAAAGGCGTCATGCACGTGCACTTCTATGAAGTCACGCACAGCACCGTAGCAGATGCGATCCCACAGGTTACCGAGCGCACCCCCCAATATAAGGCCGAGCGCCACAGTAAGCCAGACTGACATCCTCCCGTAGCGGTGAAAAACCCACAAAATGGCGACAATGGCAAAGGCTGAAAACAGGATGAAGAGGCTGGTTCTGCCCTGACCAATGCTGAAAATGCCCCCATCGTTGTAGGTAACATAGACCCCTAGGTAGCCAGGTATGAGGTCGTGACGAGGGTCGCCGACAATCAGATGTCGGGGATCAGTAGCGCGGAAACCCTGCGCAGCCCACCAGCGAAAGACCCACCATTTGGAGAAAAGATCAACACCTGCAGCCAGCAGTGCAACGGCGAGCAAACACGCTAACGGGAGGTACTTCGGCGGGGGATTTCCAGAAGAATCTACGGCGCTGGGGCAGCCACACCGCGACCTTCCTCTTGCTCTTTCTTGCATTGGATACACAGTCTCGCATAGGGGAGCGCCCGCAGCCGGGCCTTGGGAATAGGTTTCTCGCAAACCTCACATAAGCCATAGGTATTGTCGTCAATTCGCTTCAGTGCGGCATTGATGGCCTTCAGTTCCTCGCGTTCGTTCTGTATCAAACCGAACGTCACTTCCTGATCATAATTGTCACTTGCCACATCAGCCATGTGGGTGGGCACTGCCGAAATATCGCCGGCAGCATCCCTGCGACCCCGGTTTAGCGCCTTGGTCTCCAAATGCTCCACGTTACCTGTAATCTCGTCACGCCGTTTCAGGAGTATGTCCCGAAACTCCTCGCGCTCCTTCGCGGTCAGCCCATTCCTGCAAGCAACCTTGGCAGGTTTCTTATGAGACATAGAGACTTTGGTGCGCCGTTTTCCGGCACCTCCAGCGGCTTTTCGCCTCACTATTCCCTCCCCTGACTGTGTCCGAAGACCCCTAAGCCTTTCAAATTGTATATTATAGCCGCATTCGCTCTATATTGTCAACGCCGCGCACCAAGCCATGCAAATTATCGGCAAAAACGAGAACTAACTGCTGAGAAAACACCCTTCTACGCAACAAGGCACATTTTTCTCACCAATGCAAGGCAGGCACTACTGAACTCACAAGATTGCCCCACCTACCAGCCGAGCACCGGCGCATCTTTGCGCGAATCTCAGATGATGTAGGAACTACCGTGCGCTGGGTTTGGCGGAATGAACAACTGTGGGACAAAGTGACGGCCCTCCCGTGCGCCTACTCAATGTCCTCCTCGGGTGGCACTTCAGTGATACAGACATTATCAAAATAGTATTCGCCAGGCGGCCAATAACAGTCCAGTTTTACCCGTAGCCAACGCACCGGACGGATCTGCTCCAAAAGCACCTTGGCGATTTCGCCAGCAAGTGTGCGCATGCCCTCTTCATCGCCACGCCACTTCCAGGTCCGGTGCAAGTAGTTCGTCCACGAATTGGCGCGCACATCCAGGCTAAGCACATGCACCATGCGCCCCCCCTCCTCATCGGCAATCTCACCCCAGATAGCCACGCCACGGCCACGGATCCTGCGCACAAGGTGGGCAATCTCGGTTCGCTGCGTGTTTACTCCCAATGCTAACCCCATTGACTGGCGCGCCTTTTCAGTTGGCTCACGGTCAACGAGAATGACGTCGTTCTTGGCCATCTCCGCCCGGACGAGCGCCGCCAGTCGCTCTCCCGCCAGGCCTTCGTCGAATGTGGAGCGTATTCCCAGAAGTAGCAGGGGCTGGGTCGGATGGAAGACCTTGGCGTGATGCTCCCACTCCCCTTCCCTGCCGTACATGTGGAGGTGCAGAGGAGCCCGGTAAACCTCTCGTCGCTGTTCCGGGAAATCATCGGCACGGAAGGCCGCATAACCTTTGACGAAGACCTTGGCGTTCCCACGGGGACCTTTGACGTCCACGTCCAACCGGTATGTCACGCCCTGTTTGATAGGAATCCAGTCGCTGTACAGGTGCACGCCGAAGGTACCGCCAATGGTATCGTATTTGGGTGGCTTGGTGGGAAGTTTCTTTGGAGCCTGGGCAGCTGGGGCGCCGGCGCGAAACCGCTTTTCCCACTCCAGCGCTTGCGTCTCCAGAACATCTGTATCCAACTTCACACATTTCCCCGTGGGTGAAACTCCGTCCACCCAGAAAGTCGTCAGGCCATTGACGGGCTCCCACCCATCCGGTGTTACCGTACCGAACTCAAACCCTGGGTTCCGCACCAGATTAGGCCGATGTTTCCAGTTGGTATTGCGCAGGAGATCGTATTCCTTTCGCTCAGGAATCTGCTGGATCGCATCAAGCGACAGATCTATCTTCCGGGGGACATCGTGGATGCCGTGGCATGTGTAGGTCTGCTCCAAAATGACACGGGCGGCGTCGTTCTCCCGTCGGGCGATACGCACCGCCAGAATGTAGGTGTCGTGGCCCTGACGCGTGACCTTGCCCCAGACAACGTAGTCCGCCTGGAAGAGACGATGCGCGAGGCTCAGAACAGCTTCAGGTGCGGAATCGTACACCACACGCTCACCTGAGCGCGCCACTTCCTCCGAAAACGTCACTGGATCTACACAGGTGTATACATTTCGCCGCATTGCGTGGCCACGGAAGATCTCCGCCACGCGCCTGCCGAGAACACCACCATCAAACTCCGAGTCAAAGTCAAACACCACGAAGATAGGGCGTGCTTCCGGCGGTCGAAAAAACTGCTCCACCGGCCCAGATAGCGCACCAGCGCCTGCGAAAATGAGCAAAAATGCACTCAAATATGAGCCGAATTGCATGGAATCAACCCCGATCATATATCAAACTACCAGACACAGGGATGGGGTGGCAACATCATTCCGCACAGGGCGGAGTCGCCGCGAGGCGATGCCGCCGAGAGAGGCCTTGGCCACATTGCTGGGAACCTGAGCATGTGCTATACTTCAACCTCACCGAAACCACCCGCTATAAGACCGCACGGGGTTGCACGAAAGGGTCAGGGCATGCCTGTGAGCGTCGCTATTCTGGGACCGACCGGTTACAGTGGCCTGGAGATCATCCGCATCCTGCTGCGTCACCCTGAGGCACGGGTCGCATATCTCGGTGGGCGACGTGAGGAGCGACCGCACATTGCCGACATCTGGCCGTCCCTCCGCAGCCTTCTGGACTTGCGCGTGGAATCCATGGAACCAGAGGAGATTCCACCGGGAGTGGACGTCGTCTTTCTCGCCCTGCCGCACGGTGTTTCGCTGCAATATGTGCCTCACCTCCTGGGGCGGGGCTTCAAGGTAGTGGACTTGGGGGCTGACTACCGACTCAAGGACGCGGCAGCCTACAAGAAATGGTATGGCCTGGAGCACACCGACCCGGCCAACCTCACCCGCGCGGTCTACGGCCTGACCGAGTTCTACCGCGATCAGATTGCCCGCGCCGACCTAGTGGCCAATCCCGGCTGCTACCCGACCTCTATTGCGCTGGCAGTGGCACCGCTAACCAAGACCGGCCTGGCAGACAAGGCCACGATTGTAGCTGACAGCAAATCAGGCATCAGCGGTGCAGGTCGCCAGCCGAGCGAGGAAACGCACTTCCCGGAGTGCAACGAATCGGTGGCGGCCTACAAGGTGGGGACGCATCGCCACGCCCCGGAGATAGAGCAGACCCTCACAGAAATATCCGGAGACCCTTGGCGGGTCTGCTTCGTCCCGCATCTGATTCCCATGGACCGCGGCATTCTTTCCACCTGCTACGTCCGCCTGAAGCAACCGCTTCCGACCGAACATCTCCAGCGGCTTTTCGCACAGTTCTATGCCCGCGAACCCTTTGTACGGGTCCGCACCGATGGCACGCTTCCCAAAACCAAAGACGTCTGGGGCACGAACTTTTGCGACGTTGCTGTGCGGGCCGTGGGGGATCTGGCGGTGGTAGTTTCGGTCATAGACAATCTGGTCAAGGGGGCGGCGGGGCAGGCGGTGGAGAACATGAACGTGATGTTTGGCCTAGATGAAAAAGCGGGGCTGTTATGAAATCCGGCAGTCCGCAGCAACGGATTCCCAGTGGCGTGCTTGCTCCTCGCGGCTTCCGTGGAGCAGCGGTATCGTGCGGGCTGAAGTCAAAACCGGGCGCACTTGACCTGGCACTCCTGGTCTCCGATGGCCCAGCCGCCGCCGCGGGGATGTTTACGCGCAACCGAGTAGCAGCCGCGCCCGTACAGTTGAGCCGGCGCCGTCTCCGCCGCCCATGGCTTCGCGCCATCGTCATCAACGCGGGCAACGCCAACGCCTGCACAGGACCGGACGGATTGGCCGATGCCGAAGCCGTGGCCACAGAAGCGGCAAGCGTGCTAGGGGTGAAGCCGCATGAAGTCGCAGTCGCGAGCACAGGCAAGATTGGCGAACGCCTACCCTTGTCCCGCGTCGTGGCGGGCATACACGCCGCGGGCAAAAAACTGGCCACCGGTCCCCTAACTGCCGGCTTGCTGGCACGTGCTATCATGACCACGGACACTGTGCCAAAGTCAGCCGCCGTCTCCTTCACAGTGGCGGGCCGGGAGTATCGCGTCGGAGGCATGGCTAAAGGCGCGGGCATGATTGCGCCGCATCTGGCAACCATGCTCGCATTTCTCACAACCGACGCCACCGTGTCCCCTCGCGCGCTCCGCACCATACTGCGCGACGTCGTGGAGGCCACCTTCAACCGTATCACTGTCGAAGGAGATACGAGCACCAATGACAGCGTCTTCCTCCTGGCCAATGGAGCCGCAGGTGGACCACTCATAGAGCCGGGGGGCGCGGGATTTGACCATCTGCGCGAGGCGGTCATGACGGTGGCGGATACACTGGCCGAGAAGTTGATTCTGGATGCTGAAGGGGCGACAAAATTCGTTGAGGTGCGTGTGACAGGCGCCGTCTCGCCCCAGGATGCCGAACGTGCAGCACGGGCCGTTGCCGAGAGCGTGCTCCTTAAGTGCGCCCTGTTCGGCAACGATCCCAACTGGGGGCGAATTGCCTGCGCCGTGGGATATTCCGGGGCACGCTTCCAGCAAGAAAATCTTGCCATTGACCTGGCCGGTGTTCCAGTGGTGCGCTGTGGAACACCTGTGCGCGTGGAAAAGAATCGGTTGCTTCGGGCGGTACGGTCACGACGCCTGAACATTCTTGTCAACCTCGCTGCGGGCAGCTACGAAGCACGCTTCCGCACCTGTGACCTTTCACACAAGTACGTGGAAATCAATGCGCTCTACCACACGTGAAAGAGCACTGGAGGCTGACGACAAGAATTCAGAGCGTGGCCGGATGAGCATCTCCCACCCGGCAGCACGGGCCTGTAATCTCAATTGCAACCTGGGAGGCCAAATTTGCGTGGGCGGCGACTCAAACCGCTGAACTGCATCCAGCAACGCGACCTTCTCGCGGCGAAAGACACGCCTCCGGAAATCTTTCGGGCGTATGGAGAGGCTTATCTCCAGGCAGGAGCCCTGGACGACGCAATCAATTTCTTTCAGACCTGCGGCGACCGGGCAGGCATGGCGGAGGTCAAGCGGCTGGCCATCGCGCAGGGCAACGCCCACCTCCTGTTCCGGATTGCCGACGCGATCCCTGACAGTGTCACCGAGGAAGACTGGTGGGCAACAGCTACAGCCGCCGTGCAATTAGGCAAGGAGGCTTATGCCTGTCAAGCGCTGGCGAAGCTTGGCCAAATGGTCGAGGCACGCCTCAGCAAGGACAAGCTGGCGGCGTTCTCCTTCGCCGGTGAAAGCGATCAGGAACGACTCCTGCGCACCAGGCAGCAGGCATTGGAACGTGGCCACGCTTTTCAATTACTGCGCATAGCAGCGGCCTTTCCCGGCACGATCAGCAGAGAGGAATGGCAACGGGCGGGCGAGGCGGCCTTGAGTCGGGGCAACGATGCCTATGCAGCACTGGCCTGGCTGAAAGCGGGGCTGCGCGACCGTCTCGAGGAAATCCTGCGCCGCTACACTGCTGCTCCCGCGCGGGGAGAAGACCGCGAAGAAAAGAAAACCTCTTGATTTCCCGTCAAGGCTTGGCATATGATTGGGGCACGTCGTGCGCCGCTGGTGGTGGGAAGAGAGTTACCGATGCAGTAAGGGGGTGACGCCATGGCAGTCCGAGAAGTCCGTGTCGGCCTTATTGGCTACAAATTCATGGGCAAGGCCCACAGCAATGCCTACCTGAGCGCGCCGAGGTTCTTTGATCTGGACGCCGTGCCGGTGATGAAGGCCATCTGCGGGCGCGACGAAAAAGGCGTGCGCGCCATGCAGCAAAAGTGGGGATGGGAGAGTTATGAGACCTCCTACGAGGCGCTCATCGCGCGCAAAGACATTGACCTAGTGGACGTCAGCACGCCCAACGTCAGCCATTATGAGATAGTCATGGCGGCACTTGCCGCAGGCAAAATGGTAGCCTGCGAAAAACCGCTGGCGATGAACGTGGAGCAGGCCAAAAAGATGGCCGCCGAGGCCAAGAGGCGCGGCCTGCTCAATACCGTCTGGTTCAACTATCGCCGATGCCCGGCCATCGGGCTTGCCAAGCAGTTGATTGAGGAAGGCCGCCTTGGGCAGATTTACCACGTGCGCGCAGTGTATCTCCAAGACTGGATCATTGACCCTGAGTTCCCGTTGGTCTGGCGCCTGCAGAAGGAGATTGCCGGCTCAGGAGCACACGGCGACCTGAATGCCCACATCATTGACCTAGCACGCTACCTGGTGGGTGAGATTGTGGAGGTAGTCGGCCACGCCCAGACCTTCATCAAAGAGCGGCCCCTCCTGGCAGAGACGGCAGGCGGGCTGGGGGCAAAGGCCAAGGGAGGCCGAGGCAAGGTAACCGTGGACGACGCCTGCATCTTTCTCGCCGAGTTCAGCAATGGTGCCATTGGCACCTTTGAGGCCACTCGCTTCGCGGCGGGGCGCAAGAACTACAACCGTATTGAGATCAACGGTAGCAAGGGAAGCCTGGCCTTTTGCTTTGAGCGCATGAATGAACTGGAGTTTTTCAGCCGCGAGGACCCGGCGCACATCCAGGGTTTCAAGACCATTCTGGCAACGGAGAGCGTGCACCCCTACATGAAAGCATACTGGCCACCTGGTCACATCATTGGCTACGAGCACGGCTTCATCAGCCAAGTGGCCGACATGATGCAAGCAATAGCCCACGGCACAGCGATAAAGCCTGACTTTGAGGATGGGCTGCGCTGCCAGGAGGTCCTGGAGGCGGTGATGAAGTCGGCTGCGGACCGGTGCTGGGTACCCGTGGGCAGCAAGAGATCGTGAATCGGTGGCTGCTCAAGCCGCGCCGACTGAACGGCAACGCTGGCGGATAACATTGAGGAAAGAGAGGGAACCATGAAACTCGGCATGATGTCAGCACCATTCAGCAGCCAGGGACTTGACGCTGCCCTGAAGTATGCCGCAAGCAAAGGCTTGGAAGCCATTGAGATTGGCACAGGCAACTATCCCGGCGACGGTCTCTGCAAGCCGGCAGAGCTCCTTGCCGACAAAAAGGCGCGCGACCAGTTCGTGGGCAAAATCAAGGACTCCGGCCTGGAAATCAGCGCCTTCGCCTGCCACGGCAACCCCTTGCATCCCAACAAGACCATCGCACAGCAGCATCACGAGACCCACCGGCAGACGGTGATGCTGGCCAAGCAGATTGGCGTGTCCGTGGTCATCAACTTCAGCGGATGTCCCGGCGACTCCCCCACCGCCAAGCGTCCCAACTGGGTGACATGCCCCTGGCCGCCCGATTTCTCCGAAATCGTCAAGTGGCAGTGGGAGGAGAAAGTCATTCCCTACTGGAAGCGCGAGGCCAAATTCGCCATTGACCACGGCGTCAAACTGGCATTTGAGATGCACCCCGGTTTTGTGGTTTACAACACAGAAACGCTGCTGCGTCTGCGCGAGGAATGCGGGGAGGTCATCGGTGCCAATTTTGACCCCAGCCACCTTTTTTGGCAGGGCATGGACCCGCTCGTGTCCCTCCGGGCCCTCAAGGGCTGCATCTGGCACGTGCACGCCAAAGACTGCCGCGTTGACCCACAGAATGCTGCCCTCAACGGGGTCCTTGACACCAAGCACTACGGTGATGAGATTCACCGCTCCTGGATTTTCCGCACAGTCGGCTATGGCCACGGTGAGAGTTTCTGGCGCGACTTCGTAAGCACGCTGCGACTGGTCGGCTACGACGGCGTGCTGAGCATTGAGCATGAGGACAGCCTCATGAGCTTGGACGAAGGCTTCACCAAGGCCGTAGACTTCCTCAAGGGCATCCTCCTGCGCGAGAAACTGGGTCAGATGTGGTGGGCATAGGACGAAGATGAGCCATCCAACTTCGTCGTCGCAGTGGTCGTCGCATTTGGCGTTGTGGGTGCTGGGCTTGACTGTTGGGCTTGGCGCCGCGTCATGCGTCGCAGTCACCCCACAGGGTGGGTCGGCGCCACCCACTCCACCAGCAGCGACACAGCCTGCCAACGTTCAGGAACCACCGGGCAAGGGCGTGGAGGCAATAACCACAGCGCCCACCAATCTCCGCACCCGCTGGACATGCTCGCTGCATCTGGAGCGCGTCCGCAATGCCTATCTGGTCGGCGATTTACTCTTTGTGGAAGTTGCCTATGGTCGGCTCCTGGCGCTTGACGCGAACACGGGAGCATTACTCTGGTCGCGGCTCCAGCCCAAGCCCCTGGATCAGCCCCCGTGCGCCCAGGAGAACATGGTCTACTATTTTGCGGGTGGGCGCATGTACGCCGTTCACAAGGACAGTGGCACCGACGAAATCAACAAGAAGGTGCCCATTGCTGTGGTTACCCCGCCCATCTGCTACAAAGACCTGCTGCTAGTAGCTTCCTCTCACCCGCGCATCAACGGCGTCGGCATGAAGACGGCCTGGCCAGAGTGGTTCAAGCGTTATGAAGACCACATCCTTGGGCTGGTCCTGTACAGCAACGAACGGCTGATTGTTCTGGACGCGGCGGGCAATCTCTGCTCTCACTCGCCCAAGGACGGCAGCCTGCAGTGGACAACGAGGCTGGAAAAACCGCCCATCGTCGCGCCGGCGGCTTCCGCGGAGGCGGTGTTCGTGGGCGGAGCCGACTACTTCCTGTATGCCTTTGACCCCCGTGGTGGAGGCATAGTGTGGAAAAGCCCAACAGGTGCCGCCAGCGTGCAGCCGCCGATCTATGCACACGGAGTAGTGGTGGGCGTCCTCCAATCCGGGGAGGCGGCGGCTTTTGAAGCCAAAGAGGGCACCTTGCTCTGGAAATTGCCCGGGGCACAACGTTTCCTGACGGCTACGCCCAAGCGCGCTTACCTGGTGATGTCCGACAATACGCTCCTGTGTGTCGGATTACAGGATGGCGTCCCCGAGGGCCGGCTTGACATCGGCAGGAATCAATTCCTCTGCAGTGAGCCGGAACGCGGACAATTCTTTGCCGTGACACCCCAGGGCCGGGTGACGTGCCTCGCGGATACGGCCACTCTGCCGCGACGAGAGTATGCCCCCGAGTAGCCGGGCGGTGCCCACTGATTCCGCCCTTTATTGTCCGCCCGTTCGCCCATCAAACCTCTAGGGCGGAGGTTTTTCCACCGCACCCTCAATACGGTGAGGATCCGTCACCAAGATATCGCGGAACTGATCCTTGAAAACAATACGCCGCCCCACGACCCAGCCACCGCGCTGCGACCAGATGCGCGCCGGCCCGCCGCTCAATAGACCCGAACCCGCCCGCACGTTGTATGTGAACGCCTCTGCGAACAGTTTGATCTTTTCCTCCCCGGTACTGCTGTCATAACGCACATTGCCCTGTCCCGCAAGCGATTGCAGCCCTCCCTCGGCATCAAACTTCGCATCAATTACGTCAGCCCGCATTCCCCTACCCGGTTCTGTAAAGACCACCGTGCCCTCAAATCGTGCGGTGTGCTCCGTTTCGGCATAGTCCATGCGCTTTTGCCAGACGATATTGCGCTCCCCTGCCGCACCTGCTGCCGTGCCGCGCGCCGCCCCCCTCCCGGTCAGCGAACCCGGCCCGTCACACCGCATTGCCTTCACCCGACGCTCCTCACCGAACGTAACGTCCAGAGAATCCGCTCGCAGAATGCGGTCAGGCTCGGCGAGCACTACCTTACCCCGAAACTTCGCCGACTCTCTTTTTTCGTCATATTCCATGCGCTCCGCCCAAACGATTTCGCCGGGCCGAGCCTGAGCGACAGGTGCGGAGGCATCCACACCACGGTTCACGAGCCGCCCGGCGCCCTCGCAACGCATAATGCCGTCAGCGCGGTCGATCCGCAGGCGCGGGCCCTCAACAAACCGTTCGCCCTGATCCAAGCGCGCGAGAGGTTGGCCCTCAAGCGTCAACGCATCATTCCCGACATCAAACGTAAGCACCCGCGCCTTGGCCAAGCCCTGCTCGGTTTTCGCTTCCGCCTCCCCCTCAGCCACCAGCAACTGCACATCACCACTCTCGGGCGCAAGAGTCAGGGTCAGGCGCTGCGCGCGGATCTCCCTCTGCGGTTGAATCGCCTGGATCCCCCCGTGGAAGAACGCTCGCCCGCGCTCCCGATCATATTCCATTCGCCCCCCCCAGATGACGGTGCTTTCACCATCGCCCTGGCTTTCACGTATCGTGATACGGCCAGGCGCGTTGATGGTCACGATGCCGGCGGGAGTCATCTCAATTGCCGTCGCCTCAAACTCGCTGCGTTCCTGACGAATGCGGGCGGACTGCGGTGGCTGCCCCTGGCGCGCTGGCCGCCCCAGAAGTGTAACCTTGCCGTTCTGGTCGCGCCTCATGGTATCGCACTCCGCGGCCATTGTGTTGCTCACCAGTTCCACGTTGCCTTCCGCCTCAAACTCCGCGACGGCAGGCGGGGCCTGTGTGCGCGGTGGTTTTGCGCCTGCGTCCGAAGCAGCGGGCTGCCCCGTCGTCCTTCCGGGAAGACCGGCGGCACCAGTGCGTCGCTGAAATACCGTCAGACGATCAGCACGGAGCCGGTCGGCGCCGCGGGAGATGTTCACGCCGCCGAGCAGCCTGGCGGTCTGGGCATTGCCATCGGCCAGCAGCGGGCCGGCGCAGAAAACGTGCGTCCTGGTGGCTTCCCCCTCGGGCGGCGTACGACCCTGGCCCCCGCCCAATTGCGGCAGAACACCCGCCTCGCCAGTCAGAACAAGATGCACGGCCCGCTCAATGCGGAGCCGGTCCACGCGAACCTCAGCTGTGGCATCCTCGCCGCTGCCGAAATACTGGTTCCCCTCAACCTCCGCCGCCACCTCCAGATGACCGCCGATCGTCGCGCGCCCGGTGCGGTCATCCCAAACCAGATTGCCACATCGCAGGGTAATAGATTCACCTTCCGTGCGGCTTTGAACAACAACGTTCTGTTCAAGACGGATCTCGGGGTCCCTTTCGCTAGCGCGCATGCCGCGGTCTGCGTAAATGGTAACCTGACGCGCCGCCCTCACGGTGCCCGCCGCCGGTTTCTCCCGGAAGGAAAGGCACGGGGCTTCCATCCGAATCTGGCCGGAGGCCTCGCGGTACGCCCGCCGCGCCGTCAGCAACCAGTCAGCACCCTCGGACCGCAGCCCGTCAATAATCACGTCGCCTCCCGTCGTCACGGAAATGCGTTCGTAGGTGAAAGGCAGGCGCTTGCGGGCAAAGACACCGGCGGCCGCCAAGATCAGCACCAAGAGCGATCCCAGCGCCAGCACAAAGAAAAAATACCGCCGCAGACGTCGTCGCGCCATATCACCCGAACATCCGCAACCAGCCCTGCGGTCAAGTCGGCGCGAGCGGGTCACGCTCTGCACACACCCCGTTGTGGGTGTCCCCACCGACAGCGGGCACCGCGAAGAGATAGCGACTCAAAATCATGTTCCACTTACCCTGTGCTCGCAGGATAAGTTCTGCGGCCTCCCGCACCGCGCCGGCACCGCCCCGCGCCTGGGTCACATAGTGTGCCACCTTCTGCACCTCCGGGCGCGCGTTGGCGACAGCGATGCTCACACCCACAGCCCCCATCAAAGGCAAATCCGGCAGGTCGTCACCCAGACAACAGATCTGCTCACCACGCAGACCATACTTGGCAGCTAGGGCATGTAAGGCATCCAATTTCCACTTGTAGCCTTGATAGACGTCGCTGACCTCCAACTCACGGGCACGAACATCGACAACCTCTGCAGTGCGGCCGGAAATAATCGCCACCCGCAACCCCGCGCGCCGCAGATAAACAATCCCGCTCCCGTCCTGAACGTCAAATCGCTTCCACTCCGCGCCTCCCGGACCAATGAAAATCCCGCCATCGGTGAGGACGCCATCCACATCTAACACCACCGTCGTTATGGCGCGCAGGCGCGAGAGAAGTTCGGCTTGCGAGATCACACCAAGTCTTCCGCTTTGATAAGGCGAGTCTGCAACAGGTCCTGGATATCCAGGATGCCGCAGAGCCGCCCCTCACCATCCACAACGGGCAGTTCGTCAATTCGATATTCACGCATCAGGCGGCCGGCATCCGCAGCAAGGCTGCCTATCCGTACGTGCTTGGGCTGGCGCGTCATGACGCGACTGATGGGCTGCTCCAGGAAGTCAGTGCCCCGCAGAAGATGTCGGCGGAGGTCGCCGTCGGTGAAGATACCGACCAAGCGGCCGTCGGCATCTGTGACGCTGATGGCGCCGGCACGCCCCTCGGTGTTGGTGATGGCCTGCAGGGCGCAGCGCACCGTAGCGTCCTGCCGCACCGAGCAGCAGCCGCGGCCGGTGCGCATCACCTGTTCCACACGCAGGAGTTTGCGGCCCAGTTCGCCTCCAGGATGGAAAAGGGCATAGTCCTCCTTATCAAACTTCCGGCGCCGGGCAACTGCCAACGCCAAGGCGTCACCCACCGCGAGCATCGCCGTCGTGCTTGCCGAGGGCGCTAGGCCAAGGGGACAGGCCTCCTCAATGGCACCGATGTTAACCAACACATCGCTGTAGCGCGCAAGCGTAGACTGCGCGTTGCCAGTGATACCGATTATCTTCGCGCCGATGTTGCGCACGTGGGGCAGCAGGTAAACCACCTCCGTCTCACCGCTATTGCTCAGCACAAGCACGACATCATCTCGCATGATGCGACCCAGGTCGCCATGCACTGCCTCAATTGGATGAACCCAGTGCGAGGGCGTGCCGGTGCTCGCCAGCGTTGCTGAGAGTTTCTGGCCGATGATGCCAGCCTTGCCGACGCCGGAGACGATGACGCGGCCGCGGCATTCCAGCATGGCGTTGACCGCAAGATGAAACGCGTGCGCATCAAGGCGCTCCAGGACGCTGTGGAGGGCGCGTATCTCAGATTCAATGACGCTACGCGCAAAGGTAAAATCCGCCTCGGGTGTGGCGTCGTTATCTTGCATTTCCATCGGAGAACGACCCCGTGGGACGGGTTGACGACAACTTGCCCTGACCGCCCTGCAGAAGCGCGTCGCAGGCCGAGCGCTCTCAGGGTGAGCCACCAGGCCGCACCGGCGCCACCTGCGCTTCCAAACGGGAGACGCGGGCCGCCAAACGGTCCAACCGGCTGCTCAACAGTGTGAATCCAAGGAAACCAAGCAGGATGAGAAGCAGAAAATCAACTGTCACCACCAACAGGAAGTGCCAGTTGGGGGCGGAACGCCCCTGATCAACCCTTGTTGCCAGAGAGACAGCGGGGCCCTCAGCCCGATCGTCCGCTTCCGGAGCAGAAGCAGACTCGCTGGCGACAACTGGCGGTGACTCCTCTTCAGCAGTCTTCCTGATCCAGGCCAGGGGGTCCTGGCCCAGGGGCTTACGCTTGGTCACGGGTTTCTCCTCGGCTGGTCGCCTCGGCAGACACACACTCGCTGCTGCCGGTCGAGATCGTTACCTCCGGCCGGCCACCGCCTTCCTGCGCAATCACCTCGTCAGCCAGAGCCAGATAGTCCTGGGCACCGGCGGCGTTACGGTCGTAGTGCACGATTGGCTTGCCATGGCTCGGTGATTCAGCCAGGCGCACGTTTTTGCGAATCACCGTCTTAAACACCAAATCCCCGAAATACTTGCGGATGTTGCCCAAAACTTCGTGACCCAGCGAAGTGCGGGTATCAAACATACAGGCGATGATGCCGGTGATGCGCAGCTCACGATTGATGCGCTTGCGGACAATTTCCACCGTTTCCAGCAACTTGCTCATGCCCTGGAGGGCAAAGAACTCAGTCTGCACGGGGATGAATATCTCCCGTACTGTCGTGAGCGCGTTCAGCGTCAGAAGCCCGAGCGAGGGCGGACAATCAAAAAGGACATAGTCATAGCGTGGCAGGGTATCGGCCAGCGCCTCCTTGAGGATGGTCTCACGGCCGACCACGCCGACAAGTTCAATCTCGGCACCGGCCAGGTTGATGTCCGCAGGAATGATATCCAGGTTCGGCACCTGTGAGGCCAAGATCACTGCCGCGGGTGTAGCGTCACCGCTAATAAGGTTATAGATAGTCTTGCGGCCCTGATGGACGTCCACCCCGAAATGCGCAGTGAGGTTGGCCTGGGGGTCCACATCCACGACCAGCACGCGCCGCCCCTTCAGCGCCAGACACGCCCCCAGATTGGCTACCGAAGTGGTCTTGCCGACGCCGCCCTTCTGGTTGGTAAGCGCTATGGCCCGCATCGGCTTCCTCCCCTGTCACCGCGAGTGCAAGTATGGGCGCGCCCTGTATTGTCCCGGCTAATCCCCGTTCGCCTTGGCGGCCATTCTAGCGTTCCCCACAGCGGGAGTCAATCACGGCCACAGGCAGAGTTTGGAGTGCCATTGAGGCGAAGCAGACAAAACATAGGCCATCAGGCTCCGGACTGCCGTTGTAGATGCACCATCAGGATGGCGATGTCAGCGGGGCTGACGCCGCTGATGCGCGCTGCCTGGCCAAGCGAAATGGGCCGGATGCGCGCCAGTTTCTGCCGCGCCTCCACGCGCAGTTCCCGGATGCGGGCATAGTCCAGGTCCGGCGGAATCGGCCTGTCTTCCATGCGACGGAACTGCTCAATCTGCTTCATCTGCCGGGCGGCGTAGCCAGCATACTTGACCTCGATCTCCACCTGCTCGGCTACCTCATCAAGGAAGGCCTCGTCCGCCCCGGCAGGAAAGGCACGCATATGCGGCTCAATAATTGTCATTATTTCCGGGGCAATACTCCGGATGTCACGAAAAGTCATCCCTGGCCGGCGGAGGAGGAGTTCCAGCGTGTCTCCCGAATGCTTTTGGCCGCGCAAAAAGGCCAAAGTTGCCGCTATAGCCGCCTCCTTGGCCTGCAACCGCCGCATCTGTGTTTCCGGAATAAGGCCGAGGCGATAGCCAATGGGCATCAGCCGTCGGTCCGCATTGTCGTGCCGCAGCAGGAGGCGATATTCGGCACGGGAGGTAAACATCCGGTATGGCTCCTGCGTCCCTTTGGTTACCAAATCATCAATAAGGACGCCGATATATGCCTGGTCACGGCGCAGGATAAGGGGTGACTTGCCGTGCACCTTCATTGCTGCGTTGATACCGGCGATGATTCCCTGTGCCGCCGCCTCTTCGTAACCTGAAGTGCCATTTATCTGGCCGGCGAGAAAAAGACCCTCGGCCACCTTACATTCCAGACTCGGCAGCAACTGCGTGGGCGGCACGAAATCGTACTCAATCGCGTATCCATAGCGCGTTATCTGAACGTTCTCCAACCCTTTGATGGTGCGGACAAACTGCTCCTGCACATCAATCGGAACGCTAGTGGCAATACCGTTGCAGTACATCTCGTGCGTGTCCCATCCCTCTGGTTCCAGAAAAACCAGGTGATGGTCGCGTTCCGGGAAGCGATGGACTTTGTCCTCAATAGAGGGACAATAGCGGGGTCCCACACTCTTGATCTGTCCCGTAAACAGCGGCGCCCGGTGCAGGTTGGCGCGAATTATGCGGTGGGTTTCGGCATTGGTCGCGGTCAACCAACACGGCAACTGACGCCGAGTACCCCGCAGGAATTCTGGACCAGAAGCGAACGAGAATGGCCGCGGTGGTTCGTCGCCTGGCTGAGGTTCCAAAACCTCAAAGTTTACTGTCCGTCCATTGACACGAGGCGGCGTGCCCGTCTTCAGGCGGCCAAGTTCCAGGCCAAGCCGCTGGAGGCTACCGGAAAGGTGCTCGGCGGGAGGCTCGCCCAGCCGCCCTCCCGGAAACGTGTTCTGCCCCATGTGGATCAGCCCCCGCAGGAACGTTCCCGTGGTAACTACGACGGCACGCGCGCGGTAGCGCAAACCACTACGCCCCAACACGCCCGTTACCCGGCCCCCCTCCGAGAGGATCTCCAACGCCGTGTCCTGGCGGAGAAGCAGACCTCCCTGTTCAAGGAGTCGGCGGCGCATTTCGCGCCTGTAGGCCTCGCGGTCGCACTGCGCGCGCGGCGCCCTTACCGCTGGACCGCGCCCCGTGTTCAGCATCCGGAACTGCAGGGCGGTCATGTCAGTGACCTTAGCCATCTCGCCGCCGAGCGCATCAATTTCGCGGACCAACTGACCCTTGGCAAGGCCGCCGATGGCGGGGTTGCATGACATCTGAGCAACCGCGTCAATGCTGATGGTCAACAGGCAGGTATGGCAACCAAGCCGAGCTGCAGCCAGCGCCGCCTCGCAGCCAGCGTGTCCCGCGCCAATGACCACCACGTCAAACTCGGAGTTCACGGGATGATGGGCCATCGCCATGCGCAGCCGCACAAACCGCAACGGAACCAAATGGCCTGGTGTAGCCCATGCGCCCCCGATCTGGCCGCCACTATCATTTCGCCACTTCCACGAACCGGGATTCGCGGATGAGAGTTACCTTAACCTCACCTGGATAGGTCATTTCCTCCTCAATTTCCTTGGCAATATCACGACACATCTTCGCGGCCATCTTGTCGTCTACCTTCTCCGCGTTCACGATCACCCGCACCTCGCGCCCGGCCTGAATGGCGTACGCACTCTCAACGCCGCTGAAGGCACCCGCGATTTCTTCAAGGCGCTCAAGCCGCTTGATGTATTTTTCCAGGGTCTCGCGCCGGGCACCAGGCCGCGCGGCGCTGATGGCGTCTGCCGCAGCAACGAGCACGGTATAAATGTTCTCCGCCTGATTATCCTCGTGGTGACCGCGCGCCGCCTCAATGACCTCCAGACGCTCTTCACACCGCCTCAGGATGTCTGCACCAATTTCGGGATGGCTACCTTCAACCTCGTGGTCGGCCGCTTTGCCAATGTCATGGAGAAGGCCACAACGCTTGGCCAGACCGATGTCCAAACCCAACTCCGCGGCCATGATGCCCGCCAAGTGTGCTACCTCAATGGAGTGCTGGAGGACATTCTGACCGTAACTCGTGCGGAATCGCAGACGGCCAAGGAATTCAATTTCCCTGGGCTTCAGGTCGTGAATGCCAACATCAAATCCAGCCTGCTTGCCGATTTCGTTGATTTGCTCCTCCACCTCCTTCGCGGTCTGTTCCACCACCTGTTCTATGCGCGCCGGGTGGATGCGCCCGTCTTGAACGAGTTTTTCCATCGCTCGTCGTGCCACTTCCCGCCGTACGCCGTCAAAACCTGAGACGACCACCACCCCCGGTGTATCATCCACAATCACGTCCACACCCGTCGCTTTCTCAAAAGCCCGGATGTTGCGTCCCTCACGACCGATAATGCGGCCTTTCATCTGGTCATTCGGCAGGTCCACACTGGCCACAACGCTCTCGGCGCAATGGTCGGCGGCGTAGCGTTGAATCGCAATGCCGAGGATCTTCCGCGCCTGTCGTTCAGCACTCTCCCGAGCTTCGGCTAATCGCCGTGAAACCAGTTCAGCACATTCCTTCTCAAGTTCCTTTTCCAAGCGGCGCATCAACTCCTGAACGCCTTCTTCCTGCGTCATGCCCGCGATCTTGTGCAGGTTGATTTTCTCCTGCTCCATCAGCCTTTCAACTTCGGCCTGCTGGGCGCTGATCTCGCGCCGTTTCTCGGCTAGGCTGCGCTCCAACTGCTCAATGTAGCGCTCCTTCTTGTTGAGCAACTCCACCTTATGGTCAAGGGCCTCTTCACGTTTGCTTAGTCGCTTCTCCAGTTCCCGCAGTTCACGCCGGACTTCCTGGGTCTCCTTCTCCAGTGCTTCGCGGCTCCGGAAGAACTCCTCCTTAGCCTCGATCGCCGCCTGCTGCTTGACGCGCTCGGCCTCAGCAGCAGCCTCACGCACTACTTCCTTTGCCCGCCGGTAAGCGCTCTTATAGCGCACGCTTTCCATGAGGAAAATAGCGCCCGCTCCCAGGAGCAAGCCGACTACCATGCCGACAATGGGTCCTGCCGGTCCGGTGAAAATAGTAATTACACTACCCATACTCTACCCCTTTCCGGTGGTGCGTCCATCCAAGGCACAGGGCGCCCGAGGACACGGAACCTGGACGCAAAGGTAGTCAGAGGTAGCGACGAAACGCCGGAGGCCCGCTCAGCGAACTACCGGACGGGAGGTTGCGGTCAGCAGGAACCTTGGCACCGGCTGGCACACTCGGAGTGAGATTGCGACCACCGGGCAGAGGTGGTCAGCATTGCACCCAGGCAAACTGGTGCACGAAGTTGGAGACACGGCCTCACGTGCAATAAGCCACAACAACCCGCTCAACTCTCCGCGCCGAGCGTGCCGTCGCACAGGGGTGAACATCCCCCCCATCAGCACTGACAAGATCCACGTGAGGACAACTAACAACGTGGCCACGCCGACACCTTCAATTGCCAGGGTCCCTCAAAGAGAAAACCCCAGGGCTCCCCAGTGTGAACCGCGACTCTTTAACTGGCGTTTCGCCTTGTACCCCGACACCTATGCATCACACTAAACATCCAACGTCCTACTATTTTAATTTTAGACACACCACCTGCAAGTTGTCAAGCTAGTAAACACGAATGATTGTTTCGCGACGCCAGATTATTGAGGTAGAGATTCGGCTTGTACGCAGCCCCCAACCCGCTTCGTTCAAAACCGCTGCCAGTGGCTGCTTAGGTAATCATAATAAAACAGTGCATTGTCAACGGGGACATTGCTGGGAATGTGGTTGCCAACCGCAAAGATGAATCCCGGACAATTGCGTGCCAGCCGCAACGTAGCATCAATCTCGGCGCGAATCTGGTCCGTGGTGCCGAAGGTAAGCGTGCGGGCATCTACTTGGCTGCTGACGATGACGTGCGTCTGGCCGTAGTGGCGCACGACATACTCCAGGTCGGTGGTCGGTTCGAAAATGAGGCCATGCGCGCCAGCGGCGATGATGTCATCCACAAACTCGGTAAAGGTGCCGTCGCTGCAGAAGAGCACAATCTTGCCCGCCCGCCGCAACGGCTCCCACAGGCATTGATAGCGCGGGAAAATGACGCGGCGGTAGAAGTCAGGGTGCATGAAGGGCCCCTCAGCCCACACCATGTCGTCGTGGCAGATGAAGGCTTCTATGGAAGTCTCGGCCCAGGCTTCAAAGTGACGCCGACTCAGGTGGAAGAAACTGTCCAGCACCCTTTCAAATCGGTCGCGGCAGGCAGCGGCCTGCAACAACATGTCCCAGCCGAAGGCCTGGATGGCCCCGGAGACGATAGTCTTGTAGTAGCCGCCGGGGAAGACCTGGTTAGGATTGGCCCGTTGTTTTTCACAGTACCAGTTCTCGTAGTAGGCGGCGAGGTCGCCCCGGTCAGGCAGGCCGTACTCGGCTACCGCGTCAAAAGCAAGTACTTCGCCGACATCCTTGAAGGGACAGTGAATGGTGTCACGGCGGTCACGCCCGCCCCTGAGGAACTCGGCATGGCCCATGTCCGTAACACGCCCGCGCTCGCTCCAAGGCACAGGACCATCGTTGGTCGCCCACAGGAAGTCGTACTGCCAGGCATCGGCAAAACTGACGTTGCCTGCCGATACAGACCCTCCCGCCACTCCCATCGCCTGCCGGCGCACATACTCAATAAGATCCTCATTGCTGCAGTATTCGGTATGCGCCAGGCGCGGCGTCGGACGCAGATGAAGCGTATCAATTCCTATCTGGTAACTCATGGGGATGCCTTGCAATACCCACCACCAAGTGAGTCATCATAACAGCACGTTTGAGGTCTTGTCACATTACCAAACTCACCCCGTCGCACTTGAGGTCACATTGAGCGAGCCGGTGTGTTCTGCTTCGGTCAGGCCAGCAGAGAACCTGATTACTTGCGGACAGGCGCAGCAAAAGGCACGACAGCGTATGACAGCACCCGGACGAACCAGCCCCCATCAAAAGCAGGAAAAGAGGAACCCTTGCCGCCCCAGTCCAACACTACCAGATAGAGGTTGCCTGCGACGCCTGCACCCAGAAGCCGCGCCCATCTTCGCAGCGCGTGCGTGGGACGCGATAGACCGGCTGGTATTCCCAGATGGCGGTGCACGGCGGAGTCGGTGGCAATGGCTGCCAGGACTGCGCTGCGCTCGGCCCCACCGGGCCGATCAGGTTCCACCCCGCCTGGAGCGAAACGCTCTTGTCGGCGGGGCGCAGGCCCCTCAGAGACACTGTCCTGGCCGTGGCGGTCTTGACCCAATAACCTTTCTTCGGGAGGAGGTGCGTCGCTGGCCGGTATCCCTCCGCCTGATTATGCTCCCACACGACCTCGACGCTCCCTGGCGGGAGGGCCGCATCCACATGCGGGTTCTTCAGTTCAACCGGAATTGAAATCAGGTTCCATCCCTGCCCGAGCGTCAGGGAAAACTCCTCCGGCACCTTGGTCACCAGGTAGCAGGCGAATTCGGGCGCATACGCACCGGTCATGGGCAGTGTCACCGGCGTGCCATCATATGTCCCCTGCGCGGCGGGAGTGCCCCAGATGTCCTCCACATTGAGGATGGCATAGCGCTCGCCCAGCCGCAGACCCCAGAGTGCGCCCAAGTCAACCACTACCGTGGGCGTCCTTGGCCAGTTGTAGATGATGAGGTGGGCGCGGTCCGGTTCATATAGATTGGGCCGCAGAAACATCCAGCGCTCGGCCGGCGCGCTGCCGACCAGTTGGCTGTTCTGATCCCAGCCCATGGCGGCCCGCCAGGCCTCGATCGTGTCATAGGGCGTGCCATCTCGCCGAAAAGGCACGTAGGGCCCGCGGTAGTAGGTGTTAAAATCCACGCTCGATTGTCCTGGGTCGAAGCCAGCCGTAGTGAAGAGGTTGAGCGCGGCACCGTTAGCGGTGTAGCAGACGTTGTTGCAGAAGGTGATGTAGAGCCACTGTCGCAGCCAGATAGCGTCAGCGCCGCCGATGAAGCGGCAGCGTTGGATATCCAGACGCACGTTGGCGCTGGCAGTGTAGCCGAAGTCCGCCCCGCGCTTGAAGTTGCCGCTGCTTGGGAAATAGGTGAAGCAGTCGCGGACGACGATGTTGTCGGCGTTCTGGAGGCCCCCAACGAGAAAGTTAACGACCGACTTCTGGTTGGGGTCGCCAGGGGGCAGGCCATTGCCAAAGGCGACCACGCCTTCGTAAAGATAATTCGCCAGCGCCGGGGCCTGGCCGTAGCAATGCACGCCGAAGCCGAAATTGTTGAAAATGAGGCAGTCAATAACCTTCTTGGTGGTATGGCGGGCGGTGTTCTGGGTATAGATGCCGTGGGCCAGGGCGTCACCGAAGATGCCATTGCGATACAGGAGGCAGCCGTAGATCTCATGGTCGTCGCCCACGTCCCAGGCGCCGATGCCGGAGCGGTTGGGGTTATCGTGGATGACCAGGTTGATGGCGCGCACCCCATCGCCGCCGAAGATGTGCAGGACATCCCCGCGGCTGGTCGGCGCCGTGCCACCAATGCTGAACTCCAACCCCCAATACCACACATGACTGGCGTAGGTAGTGAAGGGGATGCTCACGGTCTCCGCCGCGCTGATGATGGGACGCTCGCCGGGCATGGCACGGTAGATGATGGGGGCCTCGGCGGTGCCCGACGGCGTGGCCGGTTTGGTGAAGGGGCCGAGGTAGGTGCCGCCGAGGAGCCACACGGTGTCGCCCGGCTGCACGCGCGCGGTGCTGCTGAGCGCTGTCGCCAGATCCAGCGGATTGGCCCGGCTGCCATCGCCGGCAGGCGAGCCAGTTGGCGAAACGTAGAGATCGCGCGCGTGGGCAACGACCGACGCAAGCATTAACGTAAAGCAGATAAGAATTGCGCTTTCTGCCCGCTGCATGACGCACCTCCCACCACTTCCGTTATATTAGCCTGAGAGCGTCCCTGTTGTCAAGCCCAGATAGGGGCAACCAGGCACAACAAGCAGATGTTGACAGCGCCAAAGCCGCGAGGCTATCTTCTTGCGCATGCATCAGCCTTCACGTGTGCTAATCATTCGGCTGGGCGGGCTGGGTGATGTGGTAAACACCTTACCCGCCGTGCGGGCGCTGCGGCAGGAACTTCCTGCAGCACACCTCACCTGGTTGGTGGAGGAGCCAAGCGCGGCGCTGGTAGCTGCCAACCCGGACGTCTCCGAAGTTATCGTTCTACCGCGCCGCCGCTGGTCGGGGATGCTCCCCCGTCCGTGGCTCTGGCCATGTGCGGTGAGCGAAGCAACAAGGCTGCTGCACACTCTCCGCCGCCAGGGCTTTGACCTCCTCCTGGACTTCCAGGGCAACCTGAAGAGCGGGATTCTCGCACGGGTGACCGGCGTGCCGCGGCGCATCGGTTTTACCCCAGGGGCCAGCCGCGAGTGTAACAGCCTCTTCATGACCGAGTTGGTCCAGCCGCCCTCAGAACGCATAGCGCGAGTGGAAAAACATCTGACCTTGGTCCGCCGCGTTGCTCCCACAGCGTTCTACTCGCGGCCGGAGATTCGCCTGTCTCCGGAAGACGAAGCCGCAACAGATGATTTCCTGCAGCGGGCCGGATTGGCAGAGAAGCGAATTGTGGGTATTCATCCGGGCACCAGTCCCTTCGGCGCTTTCAAGCGCTGGCCGACGGAACGTTACGGCGAAGTAGCGGCGCGGTTGGGGGAAAGGCTGGGAACGACTACCATCGTCACCTGGGGATGTGGCGAGGAGGCGTTGGCTGAAGCCGTGGTCGCCTCAGCGCGGGGACACGCCACGCGGGCACCCGCACTCACGCCAACGCAACTGGCGGCGCTCATGAAGCGCATGGATCTCTTCATTGCCGCTGACACAGGACCGCTGCACTTGGCAGCACTACTCAACCGCCCCGTAGTGGCCCTGTTTGGCCCCAAGGATCCGGCAATATATGGTCCCTACGACTGCCCCTCGGTCATTGTGCGCAAGGAATTGCCCTGCAGCCCCTGTACACGGCGCCGCTGTGCCCACGTCAGGTGCATCATGGAAATCTCAGTTAACGACGTTTGTGCGGCAGCCGAGCAGCTACTCGCTCGTTCAAAGTCCGCACAATGAGCCACGGATGCCAAGACCGTTCAGCGCTGGCGTACGCACCGCCGGGGTTTGCGGGAGGAAAACTATTGTCCCACAGTGGGGGCCGAGGTTGTGACGCCCGTGGCGGCCAACTCAATTACCATGGGCACTTCGTTGCAGTCCGGAAAATGTGGACAATGCACACACTCCGTCCAGATCTTGTGCGGCAGGGTCTCCTTTGGAACACGCCTGAAACCGAGTTTTTCAAAGAAGTCGGGAACGAAAGTTAGTGTGAAGACGCGGGGAATGTGCAGTTCGCGCGCTTCTTCCAGGCAACGTTGCACAATCTGGCTGCCGATGCCGCGACCCCGTGCCGCGTCCGCAACCGCCAACGACCGGATTTCGCCCAGGTCAATCCAACTGATGTGCAACGCCCCGCACCCAATGAGCGTGCCGCCCTCCACCCAGACAAAGAAATCACGGAGGTGGCTGCAGATATCGCCAAGGCTGCGCGGCAGCAGGAGACCCCTGCGGGAGAACTCTATCAGAAGCCCGTGAATAGGCTTGACGTCGTCAAGTGTGGCTTTGCGCAGGACGCCAGACACAGGCTCCTCATCTCCTAGTTATATAAAGCGCGATGCCCGGTGAACTGGTTCGCCCTCCATGTATCTGCGGCGACACTTCCCTCCGCAGCGGGCATACATGTGCATCCGGCTGATGAAAATAGGCGTCGTTCACGCGTCCTTTATGGGACTGACACCACAACCTTCACGACACGCCAACCGTATTTGGGGTCGCTCTCCTGTATTTCAAGGACGATTTCACGCTGCCCCAGTTCTATGCGCATCGCCTCGCAGATTCCCTCCATATGCCGAATAAACCCTTCGGTGGCCTCCACCTGTGGGCCTTGGCAAAAAATCAGTTGCACGCCCTAATTGGTATGCCCACATCCCTTCCTGCACCACACAGGACGCACCGACAGCGGGCGGCTTGCCCGCATTGAGCAATTGCGCCTCGCGCAGGGGTGGAAGATTCCCCCATTGGTGAACATATGGCTGATCGCGCCTCCATCCCCTAGCGTGACGATGGGATTGGGCCGAGTCGGACGAAAATTGCGACAGGTGGAGGGAATGCTCCGAACAACAGGGCCACAACGGACAAACGTCTCCTCGTAGAGTTTCGGACTTCGCACATTTCTCTCCTCATCGGAAGTGCTTGCATTATACCAGATTTTCAGGTCAGATCGTTCGGGGTGGGCGTTTTTTTTGTAATATTTTTGCCAGGCTTCCTGTGACGCTCATCCCACCGAACCAGCATCGGAAACCGCTTCATTGCCCCGGACCCTAATCTTCGCTATTGACTTATTTCCGGCGGGCAGCCATTATGTTGGCCATGGGAAAAGGACCACGACGCCGGCGAAAGCCTGATAGCAACTCATGGTCTCAGGCGAGTGAGACCAGAGGAAAGAAAGGTGAGGATGTGCCGCCCGAGGAGTCTGTGCCCGCGATAGAATCCCAAATAGAAGCGCTGAAGAAGGCCTTGAGGAAGTCCGTGGCTGGGGCCGGGAACAAGCAGGCGGAACAGGACTTCATGACGGCCGTGCGCAACATCCTCACCTATCTCAAACAACGAAACGTCTATAACGGCGCCATCCCATCAGAAACGACCACTTTCGCCGACTTCTGGCCGCAGATTCCGGCAGAGATCTACCATCGCAACTGGTACGGATTTGGTGCGCTCCTGTTGAGGCGCCTCATCGCCGACTTTCGCCGCAACCATGATCCGGCCCTGAACACGGCACTCCAAGGGCTTCTCCGCGAACAAGCACGGGGAGTTACCGTTACTGCCGACGCGGCTCGCGCTGCCATGCTCTCCACCGAGAAACCCCTGCCTGCCAGCCTCCGGCGCCGTTACTTGGCGGCGGTGGCCGAGGCCGACATTATCGCCTTTCGCCGCAATCCTGACGCCAGGCTCCGCGCCTCCATCCTCCGGGCGGTGCGCGACGAGAATATACAACGCTACATCGACAACTCATTCCTCTGGGAGTTTCTCTGCACGTATTACTGCCGCAAGGTGGATGAGGCAGTCTTCGCCGGTAATCGGCGCGACCAAGTGCGCAGCACTCGCGCCCTTACCCGTTTTCTCCTCAAAGCCCAAAAGGTAAAACCCGCCAACGTTGACCACCTGGTGACCGCAATCCGCACCCAGTTGGCGCGCGCTATGCTGCACGCCGACCGGCCGGTGGCCGTCGGGATACTGGAATTCCTGCGCAACACACAGCAAATGCGCAGCGCACACATCCTACAACTGCTGGCCGGCGAGGAAGAGCGCCTAGCCTACGTTAACTTCTACTATTGGGCCACAGGCAGAGCGCGCAGCGATCAGTGGTACCTTGATAAGTTTCAAAAATACTTCACCCGCGGCAAGTTGCGCCTCGCCAGCCGGGAAAAGGGCTTTGTTCTTGAGGCTTGAGCCTAAGGACCGGCGCCTCCGCTTCTGCCCCGGAGACACCGGTCGTTCCGGGCCGCAGCACGGACAGGTCTGAAGAGGTCGCCTACTTTGCGGGCGTCCCTGCAGGCTTGGGCAAACGCTTCTCCAAAGCCTCAAAGATCATGCTGGTCACCCGCTTGTCGCCGAACGTCCCCACCCGAACACGCACTTCCGTAGCATTCCTGGTAACTGGCAGAACTTGTATCTGCACGGAATCGTCCAGCGCCGTCCGGGCCGTGATCTCGCCGCCGCTCCGGTCCAGGACGCGCTTATGCAGTTGGAAGCTGAGGTCTCTGACCGCCTTCACCGCAGCATCAAAGGCAGTCTCAAGATCAGCATCGTACGCCTTGCGGCCCTCGCCACGCACATAAGCAACTCCGGCAGCACCAGCAGCACCTGCCGCCGCTCCCGCAACGAAAAGTTCACAGCCACCGCTCGCCAGCGCGATGACCAACAGCGTTCCCACCACCAACTTCCTCATCATCCAACCCTTTCCGCGGTAAAATTATCGCCCGATAGCGCGCGACACCAGAATAGCAGGGAGGAAGTTCCCCTGCAACCCAATCGTCCAATGCGGATAAACGATATGCAACAGAGAGCATACCTGGCTGCCCCTGACTGGACTCTGCCGGAGGCGCTGTCTCACCCCCACCGCCGCCGAGGAAACGCCTCCCCACCAGATTACAGAGCATCATCAACAAGCCGAGGAATCCGTAAAAGCGATGAAACTGACTTGGCAGCACCGACGCCCGCACAACCGTCTTGACCACGAGCAACGACATCGTGGCCACCTCTGACCACGCGTCAACCCCCGCCCACATAGGACGAATCGCCCATTACTGCATTCCACCGCCGCTAACCATGCCGGTCATTCCCCTCCCTTCCCGTATCGGGCGATTGCAGATGCGACTGGCAAAATTGACCCCCGCTACCGACTGTGCTAAACTTTCACGGTATGAAGGGCTTACCACAGGACTTTATGCACGTCGGTATCGTCCACCACATGGCCTACCCGAAACTGATGTCGGGCAGGGGCCCCCTGCTTGAAACCCTGGGCGAACTCTGCGAGGACGACTATTTCCAGGCAGTGGAGGTGACTTGGTACTACGACGAGGAGGTGCGCAAGGAGGCAGTGGCGCTGGCGCAACTGACGGGCAAGCGGGTGATCTTCAACGCCCAGCCGCTGATCATTCGCCGCGGGCTTGATTTACATCATGATGACCCGCACGAACGGACCCGTGCGCTGGATTGGATGAAGAAGGCACTGGCACAGGCGACAGAATGGAAGGCGGAGGCCTTCCTAGTCATGTCCGGATCTGATCCCGGGGAGGCGAAGCGCTCCTCGGCGCGCGAGCAGTTCGTCGGTGCACTGAAAGAACTGTGCGAGGCCAGTCGCGTGCAAGGCGGCCCTCCCATCCTGCTGGAAAACTACGACCGCTGGCCACAGGGCCGCAATTGCCTTATCGGCCCTACCAGCGAGGCACGCTCTGTGGTCCACCAGGTCATCTCATACTTCCGCCGCTTCGGCCTCGCCCTTGATCTTGGCCACCTCCCCCTTCTGGACGAGGATCCAGCATCAGCAGTACAGGTGGCCGGCCCCTACCTGCGCTACGTGCATCTGGGCAATTGCGTCAAGAGCGACCCTGAACATCCGGCTTTCGGTGACGAACACCCCTCCTTTGCCACGGCAGGGGGCGCCAACACCCTTGATGACCTTGCCCTCTTCCTGCGCGCACTTCTGGAGGCGGGCTACCTTCACCGCAATGGGCGCAACATTGTCGCTTTCGAAATCAAGCCCCACGGAGAGGAAACGCCTCGTGACGTGCAGGAGGACGCCAAGAGGGCTCTGGACGCCGCCTGGAAGCGGCTGTGATTCATACTGGCCACTGGGAACCGCCGGGGCGACGCTGCGTCTAATATTATTGAGGAATGCGGCAAGGTGACCGGTCCCGCACTGACCGACGAGCAGTTGGTCGCCCAAAGCCGACGGGGCGACACTCGCGCCTTTGAGGAACTGGTAAGGCGTCATCAGGACAGGGTCTTCAACACCGTTTGCCGAATGGTAGGCGACTACGAACATGCGTGTGACCTGACGCAGGAGACGTTTCTCAACGCCTTTCGCGGGTTGCGCCGCTTCCGGGGCGGAGCGAAGTTTTCAACTTGGCTCTACCGCATAGCGCTGAATGCGGTTTACAGTCACCTGCGCCGGCAGGCGGTGCGGCCAATGCCAGCTTCGGGAGGTGAGGACCCCGAACGAGAGATGCGGTGCGTTTGGCGTGGGGAAGATAATGATCCGGCGGCAGCGGCGGAGAGGAAGGAAACAGCAATGCAAGTACAAGAGGCCCTGTTGCACCTGCGTCCCGAGGAGCGTGAGGTCCTGGTGCTGCGCGACTTGGAAGGCTGCGACTACGGCACGATTGCTGAGATTCTCGGCTGCGCGCGGGGCACGGTCAAGTCGCGCCTGCACCGCGCGCGCTGCGCCCTGCGCCAACTGTTGCTGGCCGGGTCACCGCCGGTAACGCCCTAGTGGGGTGCCCGGCCAGGGCGCACGGCAAACGCATTGAAGCGGGCAAGGACGTGACAAAGGGCGAGGAACAAGAGGAGGGCGGAGCGATGGATTGCCGCGAGATGCGCGAGCAATTCTCCGCCTACCTGGACGGGGAACTGAGCGAGCAGGAACACGCGCTGGTTTCCGCACATCTGGAACGATGTTCCGCCTGCCGGCAGGAACTTGATGCCCTGCGGCAGACCGTAGAACTGATGCGAAAGGTCCCCCGCGCCAAAGCGCCGCCCTTCCTCGCCGAGCGCACTGTCGCCAAAGTGGAGAAAGAGGCAGCACATGAGTATATGCGTCCTCTCCCATTGCGGCGCTACATACTCTGGCCGAGCCTCGCGGCCGCGGTGGCCCTAGCCCTCACGCTCTTCTACAGAGAACCGGTACACCGCCCGGCGTTGAAACAACAAAATGCATACCGCGCCGCGGACAAAGCAGACGAAAAAGTGTCGGGGCGGCGCGAAGGGCAGACCGAATTATATGCACGGGAGCAACGCCACCGCCCGACAACAGCCAATGGCGACGTGGGAGGCCTAAAGGAAGCATTGGCGGGGGCTGCACCTGTCCAGAAGGATGAGACAGAATCCGAGGTGGCCCTGGTGACTCCCGCAGCGCCGCCAGCCTTCACATTATCGACAGCACTCAGACTGGGGGCGGGTGCGGCGCTAACCGCTGACGACGAGCGCATGGCTGCGCTGGCCGCGCGCCAGCCGCCAAGTTACGTCTTGGAGGTAGCTGAGTTAGACGACGCGATTGTGGCAGTCCGAGAAGTTCTGCAACGTGTGGGCGCTCGGGAAATAGAGGCAGCCCAAGCACTCGCCGACCGGCCCCCGGTGGAAGCGCGAGAAAGACTGAGGGAGAGAGGAGCGCAACCTCCAGTCGCCGAGGCTCAATTGGCTCCACCGCCGCAAGAGTGGCAGATTTTGGCCCTCGTTCCCGCCGCTAATCAAGATAGGCTTATCAGGGAACTCGGAGCCCTGGGAAAACTGGCGGCAGCGTCTACGGAGAGGGTGGCGGTAAAGGAAATGACAACAGCCAAGCCGCCCCTGTCGGGCATGGCTGCACCGGACGGCACCCAGATGAACTTTGCCCGGCGTGCCGCAGACTCCGGGCATGCACAAACCATGGGAGGGACGCCGCGGCAGGCGGCTGCGGCACCAGACATAAAGCCCGGCATGCCGAAAGCGGCCGAAGAGAAGGAAGTGGCAACCAAGCAACCGCTGCCAGCAAGGCCAGCTGACGCAGCCCACGAGGCGAAAGTGGCGCAGACAGAGGAGCGACCAGAGGAGGACTACCTTCGCGTTCGCCTCGTTGTGCGTCCTGTACCAGTACGCGTGCCCGAAAAGGCGCTGCAGAGACGGACCGACCAGCCCCAATCTCCCGTCGAAAAATAGGCGGAACCTACACCCAGGCGACGAGCGCCGTGCTGCCGTGGTGATTGACCGCGCCCGACCTACCCCCTATAATTGGGTGGCCGACACCCGTTAGCCGCGTATGCCACGGCAGAGAAGAAAGGAAAGAGCATGGAGGCAGACTCGCTCCAATTCCTCAAGGACCTGATGGCAGCGCCAAGCCCTTCTGGCTTTGAGCAACCCGCACAAAAGGTAGTGCGTGAGCGCATGCAGCAGTTTGCCGATGAGGTGCGCACCGACGTGCATGGCAACGTCATCGGCGTCAAGAACCCTGATGCTGCGTTCCGCGTGATGCTCGCGGGGCATTGCGACGAGATCGGCCTGATGATAACACACGTGGATGAGCAGGGCTTCTGCTATTTCGCCAGTATCGGCGGCTATGACCCACCAGTCCTTCTCGGCCAGCGGGTGACAGTTCACGGCCCGAAGGGGCCGGTGCCGGGCGTCATCGGGCGCAAGCCGATACACCTCATGGATGACGAGGACCGGAAGAAGCCGGTGAAGGTGGAAGACCTGTGGATAGACATCGGCGCACGGAAACGCAAGGACGCCCTGAGCGTAGTGCAGGTTGGCAGTCATGTAACCCTGATTGCGCCTTTTCTTCAACTCCGTCACGGACTAGCAGTCTCGCGTGGTTTTGATGACAAAGTCGGCGCCTTTGCCGTCGCTGAGGCACTGCGCCTGGTAAGCCACAAGAAACTTGATATCGGCGTCTATGCGGTCTCCACCGTGCAGGAGGAGATTGGCCTGCGCGGAGCTACCACCAGCGCCTTCGGCATAGACCCCAAGGTAGGGATTGCTGTGGACGTCGGTTTCGCCAGCGATTGTCCCGGCATTGACAAAAAGAAGGTGGGCGAGGTGATGCTCGGCAAGGGCCCCATTCTTCACCGCGGTGCCAATATCAACCCCGTGCTGGAGGACCTCATTGAGAGGACGGCGCGGAAGAAGCGCATCCCCTTCCAGATGCAGGCAGAGCCGCGCGCCACTGGCACGGATGCCAACGTCATTCAGGTAAATCGCGCCGGCGTGGCCACCGCCCTGGTCAGCGTGCCCAATCGCTACATGCATACGCCTGTGGAGATGATTTCGCTTGCCGATCTGGAAAATACCGCCAAGTTGATTGCGGCGGTTCTGGAAGAGATCAAGCCAGATAGCGACTTCACTCCCTGACTCTCACGGTTGTGCGCAGACGTAGAGGGTGCAGTCTGATTCTTCCTGTCCTGTTCAGGCGGTGTTTGTGGACCGCGGGGATACGATCCTTCGGGCTCCTGCCCGACAATACTTGAGGAGTATCCACAGAGCGATCAGGCCATCCCGCCAGCGTACTTTCTTGCCTTCAGCAAAACTGCGCGGCCGGTAGCGGATGGGCACCTCAATAATACGATAGCCCAGCCGCAAGACCTTTGCAGTGACCTCCGGGCAGAAGTCAAACCCGTTGCATTCAAGCCGCAGCGATTTCAAGAGGCGGGCGTCAAACAACTTGTAACCGGTCGGCTCGTCGTGGAGGCGCGCCCCATAAAGGAGGTTGGTCACGAAGGTGAGCAGCATCCCGCCGAGAAGATAACGACGATAGGAGAACTCGCGGTTGCCTGCATGCAGGCGGTTGCCATAGACCACAGCTGCTCCGGTCGCAGCCTGCGCCCGCAGGAGTGGCAGATAGTCCCGTGGGTCATATTCCAAGTCAGCGTCCTGAATGATAACGTGGCAACCGGTGGCAGCGGCAAGTCCCCGGCGAACGGCGTACCCTTTCCCGTGATTATGATTTTCCCGGATAATCCGCAATTCCGGCCAGTCCAGTGCAGCGAGGACTGCAGAAGAGCCGTCAGTAGAGCCATCATCCACCACGACAATTTCTTTGTCCACGGGCACAGCGCGGACGCGCTCCAGAATTGCGCGCAGCGTTGTCACCTCGTTGAAGACTGGCATAATCACAGAAAGGCGCATGGAGGCATTATAACAGGACCGCAACGCGGCGGAAAATTGCCCGTTCATGGCGCCTGCCCGTGATGCTATGAACACTGAGCGGCGCTTGACAGTCGCTGGCAACTCAACCTATAATGAGAATTGCGCCGTTGGGGCGCAGGGAGGAATGTGAGATGGGTTTCCTGAGCATGCCGGGGGGGTGGGAGTGGATCGTCATCCTGGTCGCACTCCTCCTTCTCTTTGGCCACCGCTTGCCGAGCGTAATGCGGAGCCTGGGGCGCAGCGTGGCCGAGTTCAAGAAGGGCGTCCGGGAGGCCGAGGGAGAGATTCGGGCCGACGCAGGCCATGCCGAGGGCGAAGACGTGCCGTCTGGCGGCCAGTCACAAGACTCGGGGCAATCCAAGACCTGATGCAATCAATCCTATGCGCCCGCGCGGGAATTTTTGACTCGCGGCGCTATCACGACTGCGCACACAGCACGAGTGTGTGCTTTTCGCGACACGCCGGTTCAGTACCCTGCGAGCAATCGCAGCCTTTCTATTGCCTTCTGCCGGTCTGCCAGTGCCCAGGGCGTTGCAGGTGCTGAAGACGCCGCCAACTGATAGTAAGCGATGGCTGCTTCGCACTGTTCCATTGCTTCATACACTGCGCCCATACCGTACGTGGCGTGCGTTCGCCATTCGGCATACTCCGGCCCATCAAATAGTTCAAGAATACGGGCGTAGGTCTGCCGCGCCTCAACGTAACGTCCTTGACGGAGCCGTGCGCCTCCGGCAACTGTGAGGGCAGCCAAATCCAGTGCCGCCGGCAGGTCCGCAGCCTGATCAAGCACCGCTAGGGCGTCGCCAGATTTGTCGCATGCCAGCAGACTCATGGCAAGGGCAATGCGCGCTGCACACGCTTGTACACCCGTCCCGTCCGCCGCCAGCGACCTTTCGTAAAGCTCAACAGCCTTCGCATAGTTGCCTTGCCGGCGGCTGGCCTCCCCTGCGTAGAAATTCGCGAGCGCCCGCCACCTAGGGGGACAATCGGAGGCAAGCCAGCCGTGCACGGCACGCGCTGCAGCCTCATACCGGCCGCTGGCGTGCAGGTGGGCTGCAAACCAGAACACAACCTCTGCCGGCAGCCGAGCTTCGGGATACATATGCAGAAACTCCCCAATAGCAGCAACAAGCGTATCGTGCGCCTCTGCTTGCGCAAGAAGGCGGGCACGCCACAGAAAAACGGCGGTAGCTAGTTCCTTGTCCGCTACCAAGCGCTCCGCCTGGGCCAGCGCCGAAGTTGCCTTTTGCAGGTCGCCAACTCGTTCCCACACCTCGGCCCGAGCCAAAAGAATATCCAGGGCCATCTTTTCGTGCACTTCATCCCGCGACAGCGCGTCAAGCAAGGCTGCAGCTTCGGTGGTTTGGCCGGCGCTGGCTGCCGCCAGGCTGCGCTCAATCATAGCAATTGGCCCTGCGAGCACCACCGCGGGCTGAGTGCGTTCCAACGTCTGCATTGCTCTTCTCGCACCATCCATCCGGCCTGCAGCACGAAACGCGGTGGCAGCATGAAGTAGAGCCTCGGCTGCCCACGGGCTGTCGGGACGGGATTCAGCCAGCGCGAGGAACTGCCTGCCTGCGGCTTCAAACTGGTTCTGCCGCAGCAGAGCATAGGCACACATCATGAGGATGGCGGGCGTTACTTCACCAGACACATCGGAGTTTTCTCGCAGCGCGGCAATGTGGGCAAGCGCCACCGCCGGTTGGTTGATTTGGAGGCGGGCATAGGCCGCGGTGCGGAGAAAACTGGTAGTGAGCGGGTGCTGCGGAAAAGAGCGGGCCGCTGACTCAGCATACTCTGCCGCCATCGGCCAGTCGGCAAGATCCAGAAGGATGCGTAACACATAGAGCCACGCTGCGGGTGAGATGTCCCTTGCATCCTCGGCCGTCGCTCGTCGCAAGTGCGCGATGGCTGTCCTGTGGTTTCCATCTATGGCGGCCTGAACTCCCCGGGCGAGAAACGTCAGGGGTTGAGACGGCACACCCGGTCTGGCGGCCAGGAGTTGCAGCGCGTAAAGTGCTTCCCAATGTCGTGGGAAGCGCGCCACGAGTTCCTGCCAGTCTGCGAGCAGCCGTCCCATATCGGCCGCGACTGCGCCACGGCAGAGCAGAAAGCGCGGCTGCATCGCCGCAGGGACCGCGCTGGTCTCCCAAGACCCCAGCAGATGTCCTACCCAAGCATGCTCGCCCGGCTCAGCACGGCCCAAGAGCATGATGGTTGCCCCTGCCAAGGCAGCCTTGAGTCGCAGTTCCGGGACGTTGCCCTGCGCCACGCGACACAGCATGGACATTGCTTCCGCGAACTTGCCCTGCTGGTAGAGTGCCAGGCCGAGGGCCAAACGCGCCCGCTCGGCAATCTCGAACCCATCATAAAGCGCGGCGCACCGGCGCAAGTGAGTCGCTGCTGTTTCCACCTGCCCAAGGCGCAACTCGCAACAGGCGGCACGATAGTCGGCCAAGACAATAAAAGGCGACGATGGCAGCGCCAAATCCCTGACGGTGCGGAAATAACGAACCGCCTTTTCCAATTCCCCACGTGCTTCCGCCAATTCACCGAACCGATATGGCAGTTCCCCGCGCGTGTCCGCGTACGAATAGACCCGCTCGTAGCGACGCAGCAGAGCCTCGCACTCATCCAAGCGTTTGAGGCGCAGGTACAGGCCCGCCAGGCGCAGCGTTACACTCTCCACCGCCGGATGGTCGGGCTGTTGCAACAGAAATTGCTGGTATAGGCCAACGGCATCTGCATCCTCGCCCCGTGCGAGCAGTTGCTGCGCCTGCTGAAGTAGTGCCTGTGGGGTCCCGGTCGCCGCCCTTGTCATCCTTACGCCGAGGACGCCGAACATCAGGAGAACGAGAACGGCGCGCTGCCACGCACGCGGGCGGACACCACCGCATGGGCAACAACGCTGGCACCGGTGGTTAGGGAGCCGCGTAGCAGGCCCAGAGGGCGCGGACATGACTTTCCCAGTCTTGCCCGAAGAGGCCCAGAAGCAATGTTATGCCGATCTCCTCGACATTGGTCACGGCCATATACTTGCCCTGGGCATCACTGGCGAGCGCTTCCAGGGCGTCGCGCGTCTGCAAGGTGAGATTCTCAACGAGTGCGGCAACAACGGCTGCGGGCAGGGCCGTGGGCTGTTGCTCCGCCAGCGTGGAGTCAGCGACTGCTATATCGCTCCTCGCCACGGGGGCGAAGTTGCGAGCGGTGAGTGTACGTGCGTGCAGTGCGAGAAAACGACGGTGGGCAGCACGGAACTTGAGCGCCTCACGTCGTGCCGCCAGGAACCCCTCGGTCCGTGGTGGAGCGTCGGCAATCAGAACAAGCAGATGCGCAGCCTCCGAACGCCATGGCAGCTGGCCAGTTTCTGCCAAACCTCGTTCCATCGCTTCCGGCCAGTCGCTGCGCCCCTGGGCGTCCAACCCCGGCTCCAGGCGCAGTTGTTGGAGGAACTCCCTCGCGCGGTCCAAACGCGTGGTGAGCGCACAGACCTCAACAGTATTCGCCGAGCCCAAGTCCCGGTAAGCGACAATTCCGACCCTCAAGCCCGGCAGCACTTGTTGCAAGAGATCAAAAAGCGGCCCCGCCTGGCGCGAGAGGACATCTTGGACCACCGCCATGCTCTCTGTTGCGTCCAGCACCAGAACAAGGTCAAGTGGCCGTGCGCGCAGTTCTAACAACCGGCTTGCGAATGCGTTCGTTCCCGCAGCTAGGTTAGACTCCGAGCCTAATTCCGGCAGGTCCCCTACCATGCCAAGGTCCAGCAACGGCTTCACGCGCACCAGGTTGAAGTCCATTGCCAAACCGAGGGGCAGCGGACGATCACGCAACGAGCGCGTAATAAGCATCGCACGAGTATCTGGCAACTGCGGAAACCCACCAGCGAAGTCAGCCGCGAAGTAGGATTTCCCTCCAGGTGCAGGCGGCCAGTCAGGAACAAGCGCAGGAACAGGCGGCGGAGAATGCGACACGACAGGCCTTCCATGGGGCTCCGTTCTGCGGGTCAGAAGCACAAATACCATAGCGAGGCACAACAGAGAAACCGCGATGGCAAGAAAACTGAGCATGCGCCATGTTCGACGCACAAGTGAATCAAGAAAGCGGCCCTCGCCCTGCACCTGGTCGGTCATCGGTGAACTCAAAGTTGATCGTGTCAGTGTCCATCCTAATGGCTCCGCGACTGCTAAGTCAACCATTATGCGCCCTGGCCCCTGCACGCAGGCAAGTGGCCATTGCTGATGGAGGCAATATATTCTGCAACCGGTGAGGGGGAACGCCATACTTCGCATCCCTATAGCGTGCACCCGTCCAGAAAGTGCCGCGAGCGCACAGAACTGGCTGGTTCGGGCAGACCCGAGTACGAAGCACCTTGGCGTTGTCTCAGTTACCCCGAATACCGGCCCGGAAAAATCACTGCTTGAATACTCAGCACACTCTCACTGCCCTCAGGGCGAACACTCCCGCCTTCATGCGACAACAGATGCAGCCGAGCGCTGGGATTGCCACTTCGTGGATAGTGATGCTATAATCTGTCGCGACTTGCACCCGGTGCATTCCCGGCGTCAACTAACAGACACGCCAGGCGGGGGGGGAAAGACGACAGGTGATGGCCGCAAGTCTGCCAAAAACATCTTTCGCGCCCAATCATTTTCAACACAGTTGGCGGCTTTGTGGGCTCCTGGTGCTTCTGCTCTTCCTCCCGTATATCCTTCTCCAACCTGGCCAGTGGGTGCCGGGGTCAGATTCTACACTCTATCTTGTTTTGGCCCGCAACTTGGCCAATGGGGACGGATTTCAATTGCTCGGTACGCCCGTGGTCAAGGTCCCCCCCGGCTGGCCGCTGTTTCTCGCTGGAGTCATAAAGGTCTCTACCTCGTTCTGGTGGATTGGCCTGTGGCCCATGGCGTTCACGCTAGCGGCCGTCGCTGTCTGGTACCGCGTGCTGCTGCGCCTCACAAGTCCGATGCGGGCCTTCTGGCTCATGTTGCTGGTAGGTATCCTTTTCCACTGGCACCGAGTAACCTTTGAACCACTTTCCGAAGGCCCTTTTGTCTTGCTCTTGGGGGCAACACTCCTTCTGGGACTGCAGATTGCAGAGGGGCAGACAGCCCTCTGGCGCCTGCCGCTCCTGCTGATCCTCTGCGCAGGGTTGGTGGCGTGCCGCTGGGCGAGCATCATCATGTTGCCGGTCATCCTGGGTGCGTTGCTCCAGGGAACGCGGAAAATTCGCTTGAACTTGCGGTGGATGGCTGCCGCCCTGACTGTGATTGTGATGACGGGCACATTCTTTGCACAAAAGCAGTATCTCAAGGGGAGAGCGGATGCAGCGAGAGTTCCCGACACCTGGCCATCCCAATCACCTACCGTATCTAGGTTGCAGGTCTCCATGACTAATGTACCTGGCGGCACGCTGAACTCGAGCCCGCCGTTGAAGTTGAAGAACCTCTCGCGCAGCGGTCTCTGGCCTGTGCGGCTGCTGTGGCCCGTGGCGGAGGTGGGCAAGGTCTCGGCACGCATCGCCTTGGCTTTCAATGTCTTCGGTTGGCTGCTCATTGTCGCGAGCCTGTTCTACATCATTCCGGCGGCGCGGCAGTGCTTGTGGCTGTGGGCCGGCTTGGTCTGTTTCTGCGCCGCCCTCTTTGGTTACTGGAGTGAGCCGAACGGAAGGTATCTGTGCGGTATTGCACCCCTGATAGTCCTTGCCCTCTGGGGCGGTGTGGAGCAGGTTACTCAGTTGGCGCGGCAGGCGTGGATGCGGACGTCCCTGCTGCAGGCGTGGCGTCTACTCCTGGCCAGCATCTGGGGGCTGAACCTGGCAATACTTGCGATGAATGTCCGGGTGGCACGTGCTGCGGACTTCTATGGCGCATATCAGGCGGGAGAACCCAAGGAACTGGTGCGCACGGCGATCTGGCTCAATTCCGCCGCCGCACGACGGGGGGACGTGGCAGTAAATGACTTTTTTCCAACCTCGGGCGCCGGCGCAGCAATCGCTTTACAGTGTGCGCCCTGGATCTTCTCACCGATCGTAACATCCGTGTCGTTCCATATCGCATCTGTGGAGGACAACCCAATGAGGCCCTCGCGCGCTGGGCGAGAACAAAGCAGGTGGCCTACTATCTGATGCGCTCCCCCGAGACACAGTGGCGCCTGTGGCACCTGCGATTGCCCTGGTTACAGGCGATGGTAACCGGTCAGCCGGTCCCGCCCCCAGGTCCGGCTTATCAACTATATGAGATCAATGACGGTGAAGTAGTGCCTATCGATCTTTCCCGGGTTGAGGCAGTAGTACACTCCCTGTCCGTCTCGCGTACAGCCCCTCTGAGCCAGGGAGAAGTGTCGCAGGGGGAATCGGCCCCGTGAGAATTCTGGTGGAAGTTACCCATCCAGCCCAGGTGCACCTCTTCAAGCACGCCGTCACCCTCTGGCAACGCCGCGGGCACCGAGTGCTAGTTGCCTCGCGCGACAAGGACTGCCTGCTGGAGTTACTGAACAACTTGGGCATCGCGCACGTCTGCCTCTCCCGCCGCCGGCGCGGCCTCCTGGGACTCGGTTGGGAGATGCTCGAACGGGACTGGCAGATGTTGCGGCTCCTCTGGAATTTCCGGCCGGACGTCGTCGTGGGGCGAATCACTATCGCCGGTGCGCAGATGGGCTTTCTGACTGGGCGACCGGTAGTGCTCCTGGAGGATACCGAACACGCGCGGCTGCAGCAGCGTCTCTCACTTCCCTTTGCCACGGTCGTTTGTACTAATGCCGGCTACCGGAGAAATTGGGGGCCGCGACATGTTCGTTTTGCAGGCATAGAACACCTGGCTTACCTTCACCCCAAGTATTTCACGCCTGACCCAGAGGTGCGGTCTCGGGCAGGACTCTCTCCCGATGAGCCGTATATCGTTTTGCGTCTAGTCTCATGGGAAGCGGCGCACGACATCGGTCAGGAGGGTCTTAAGGAATCGGACATCGCGGCCCTGATGCATGCCCTCCAGCCCCATGGCCGGATTTTCATCTCTGCCGAGCGATCGCTGCCAGCGCGCTGGACAGCACACCGCATCCGCCTGCCGGCGAGTGATATGCTCAACCTTCTCGCCTTTGCCCGCATCTACGTCGGCGAGGGTGGTAGCATGGCGTCGGAGGCAGCATGCCTGGGGACACCCGCCGTCTTCGTGAACCGATTGCGTGTCGGCTACCTTGAGTGGCTGGAAAACCGCTACGGGCTCGTGCGCAATGTGAGCACGTTGCGTGATGCAGTCGCTGCCGCACAGGCTTTACTTGCGGTGCCTCCTCCTGAATATGCAGCGCGGCGCCAACAACTATTGCGCGACACTTGCGACGTCACCGAGTTCATTGTGGACATCGTTGAGCGTGCGGGGCGCGGCGAGCGCACGCAACCGTGGACCAACCATGTCGGGCATGTCGCCAACTCATCCCAAAAACATTGAAACGCGCCTCAGCCACCTCAGGCGGCTGACGCAACCTTTCCTCTCCTGGGGGCTCGGGCTGCTTGTTATCGCCCTCCTGGGCTATTACCTATACCGCAATCGGGAAAAATTAGCCCAGGCGACAGCGGCACCACCCGGCATCTTCTTTATCCTTACCGGCCTCATCGTCGGCACCATGCTGGCCCGCGCCTGGCAATTGCGTCTCATGTTGGGCAGCATGGGCACACACATCCCGATCCGACGAGCGCTTACGCTGACCCTCTCCAGTCAAGTGCTGAACTGCCTGCCACTACGCCCTGGAACTCTGGCACAGGCCGTTGCGCTGAAGAAGGAAAACTCCTTCAAGTACGCCACCTACGCAGCGCTTTTCCTCGGTCAGATTCTGGTGATTTTCCTCGGCGCCGGCATACTGGGCATTGTGGCCCTACTCGCCTCTGGACGGCTGCTTGCCCCTGAGTCACGACTTATCCTTACAATGCTCGCGACAGGTATCGCGGTGCCGCTACTCGTGTTTCATATACCACGGGCCTTCACCGTCGCCCGCCGCACCTGGGTGCAAAGGGCGCTTGGCGACTTCTTCGCCGGCCTGCGACGGCTGCGCGACAATCGGGCCCAGTTTGCCATTGTCCTTGCGGTCACCCTCATCAAACTATTCCTCACTGCACTGCGGCTGCGGGTGGCGGCTATCCCTTTTGGCATAGATGTGACCTTTGTCTCCTGTGTAGTCCTTGCCTGTATAACGCAAGTATCGTTCCTGGTGAGTTTCACACCGGGCGGGGTGGGTATTCGTCAGTTTCTGACCGCCTCAGTAGCGCTGGTCGTCGGACTCAGATTTGACGACGGTCTGCTCCTCTCCAGCCTTGATCACGCTGTCGCCATCATTCTGACCTTCGCCCTGGGCGTGCCGGCGGTGCTGCAACTGCTCAGGGGCAAGCGATCCAAGGAGGCCATCCTTCTCAATGGGCAAGCCAGCAACGTCTGACAGACGTGCATACAGGCCGCTTTGTCTCTTGATATGCGGTGGGGCGCTATCGGGCAACAAGGGCGCTATCGCCATGACCCTCACCGTTGCCCGCGAGATTCGCGCCATTGTCCCGGGCTGCCGGCTGCGGCTCCTCAGCAAGGATCCCGCTCATGACGCCGCCCTGGCCGCGCAGGAAGGCATTGAACTGGTAACCGCCCGACCACGCCAACTGCTGACAACAACGCTGGTGCGTTCGCTGGCGGCATCCTGCCTGCCGCGCGACAGGCGCTCGCTCCTTTGGGATGGCATCCTGCGCGCCTATGCCGAAGCCGATTGTGTCGTGGATGTGACCGGCGTATCCTTCTCCGACGACGCGACGTGGCGGACCTGGCTCTTGGGCATCGGCTGGCTGCTGCCCGCCCTGGCCACGGGAACACCTTACACCAAACTCTCGCAGACCCTGGGGCCGTTCCGCAAACCCCTTAACCGCTGGCTTGCGCGCCAACTATTGCCACGCTGCGGCCTCATCATCACCCGCGGCGAGCAGGCCCAACGGGAGGTGTCGGAACTTCTTGGCCTGGACCCGCCCTGCCCGGTGTGCGCTGATACCGCGTTCCTCCTCGAGCCGGCGAGCGATGCGACGGTGGACGCCGAACTTCGCGCCGTCGGGGCCCCGATCCGGGGATTTGTCGGCGTCAGTCCTTCCGCCATCGTCGCCTGGAAATCCGAGTCACGGCAGAAAGGCGGAGCGACGACATACCGGCAAGTGATGTGCGACCTCATTGAGTATATTCTCAAGAGCACCGGGTTACCTGTCGTTATCGTGCCCCATGCCGCCGAGCGTGCGCTCGGGCCAGTGGACTACGAACTCAGCCGCGAGGTCTGCGCCGGGCTACCCGCCGAAGCGCCGGTTTTCCTGCTGAGCGGGGAGCAGGACCCATGGCTCCTGAAGGGCATCATTACGCGCGCCGAGGCATTCGTGGCCTGCCGCTTCCATGCCCTAGTGGCCGCGCTCAGTTCTGGTGTACCGACGCTTGCCGTCGGCTGGGGGCACAAGTACGTTGACGCGATGAAACTCTTCGGCGTGGCCGAGTTTCACCACAACTTCGCAGATATTTCGGATGACAAACTGCGTGTTTCCTTCTCGCGTCTCTGGGAGCAGCGCGAGATGCTGCGGGCACGTCTACGGGCACTCCTCCCAGCAGTGCAGGACTCAGCGCGCGAAAACTTCCGTCTCCTCTACGCCTTTTGGAAGGCAAAGGGCCTGGTGTGAGTCTTCGCCCCAGTGCACCGGTTGCTTACCGCACAGCTGCCGATGTGGCCACCGCTGGACTCTGTTGCATCTGCGGCATGTGCGCGGCCGTCTGCCCGCGTGGCGCGATAAGTCTGACGCGGCGCGGTTCCTTTCCCTGGCCAGAGGTTGACCAGAGCAAGTGTGCTGCCTGTGGTCTGTGCCTTGCTGTCTGCCCCGGAATTGGCGTGGACCTCGACGCCCTGAATGCACAGATATTCGGCGTCGCGGCCGCCGACCCACTGCTCGGCTCCTGCCTCAAGTTCGCCATCGGCGCGGTGAGTGAGCCGGCCGAGCGCGGGCGACGCACCTCCGGAGGCTTGGCCACCGCAGTTATGGTGTACGGCCTGGAGAAGAGGTTATGGCAGGCGGCGGTGGTTAGCACGACTTCTCCTGAAGCCCCGCTGGTGCCGAAAACCTACCTGGCACGCACGGTGGCGGAAATCCGCGCCACCGCCAATAGCCTCTACTGCCCGGTGCCCGCCTGTGCGGGGCTGGCGGCGCTCCGCGACTTCGACGGGCGGGCGTGCTTTGTGGGCCTGCCCTGCCACATTCATGCCCTGCGCCAAGCGCAGCAGCGCCTGCCCTGGCTGCGCGAGAAGGTGCCCTTCGTTATCGGCCTTTTCTGCTCAAGCCTGCACGGCTTCTTCGCCACGGAGGCCTTCCTTCGCTACCACCGGATTGACCCGGCGAAAGTCACTTTGTTCGCCTACAAGTCCACGGGCTGGCCGAAGATGATTACCGTACAGGTGCGGGGCGAGCGGCGCCCACGGCGCTTCGCGCGTGGCAGGTGCAGCGCGTGGCTTGACCGCCTGCGCTACGCTGGCGCCTTCCAGCCCCGCAGCGCCTTCGTCAACCCGCGATGTTTCTTCTGCCCCGACCACCTCGCGCGCCTGGCCGACCTCAGTCTCGGCGACGTCTTCCTGCCCGAGTACATAGAGGCAGAACAGGGACACGGGCTGGCCATCATGCGCACGCCAATGGCGGTGCAGTTGCTTGAAGAACTCTGCGGCGTAGGCCGCGTATTTTTAGAGGAGATTCCGCCGGAGCGGGCAGTTGCGGCCCAACGCAGCGCGCTGGCGGCCAAATGTCGTGTACGTGCCCATCTGACCCTCGCCGAGAGGGCCGGCCGGCCATTCCCCAATTTTTCAGGAGTTCCCAACCTGCCCATGACATCCGCCGACCGTTGGCTGGCGTGGATAGAATGGCAGCAAACACGTCTGGCCACGCGGCGTGAAATGTGGTGGCTGCTTCCCTACCTCGCGCCGCTTGTGGCGCTGGCGCACGTCGCCGGCAAACTTCACCCCCGCACCGGACGGCCGGCGCACACCGATACTTCTCACCCCCCTGACAAGGAGGGTAGGCCTTCAATGTAGCGCTGGGCGGACTCAGCGGCCAGGGCACCATCGCCGCAGGCGGTGACCACCTGGCGCAGGAGTTTGCGCCGCACGTCGCCGCAGGCGAAGATGCCCGGCGTGCTCGTGCGCATCTCCTCGTCGGTGACAATGTGCCCCTCGCTGTCCATTGCCACCACCCCGCGCAGAAATCCGCTAGCCGGCACCTGACCGACGAAGATAAAAACACCATCACAGGGAACGCGGTTCGCCGTGCCGCTGTTGATATCCTCCACCACCACACCGATTACTTTGTCATTCCCCTCAATGGCAGTAATTCTAGATTTCCAGATGAACCCGACTTTGTCGGCAGCCGCTGCGAGACGTTGGCGCAGGACGTGGGCGGCGCGAAGGCGATCGCGCCGGTGCACAACAGTCACCTTGCGGCAGAAGCGGGCCAGAAAGAGTGCTTCCTGCGCCGCCGTGTCGCCGCCGCCGACGACAATGACCTCGCGTCCCCGGAAAAAAGCCGCGTCGCAGGTGGCGCAGTAGGAGACGCCTTTGCCAGTCAACTCCTTCTCTCCGGGGACGCCGAGGCGACGGGGCACTCCGCCAGTGGCAACGATGAGGGCGCGACATGCAAGCAACCGGCCATCCCCCAAAGCAATGTTTATCGGTTGACCGACGCTGACTCTGGAGACCTCGGCCACCTCCAAGCGGGCCCCGAAACCCTCTGCCTGGGCGCGCATCCGCTCCGTGAGTTCCATCCCCGTAATCGGCGCGGGAACGCCAGGATAGTTCTCAACGTTGTCGCACCAGACCATCTGACCGCCAGCACCGACCCTGTCCAATATGAGCGTATCCAGCCCCCCACGCGCGCAATACAGCCCTGCTGTCAGTCCCGCCGGGCCAGCACCGATGATGACGACGTCATGCACCACATTCATACTATTGCTCGGCCTACCAACGCCAAAACACCGCGGACCAGCGCCGTTCCGGCACAGCCCCACGTGCGCGACTGCAACCGCTTGCTCATTCAGACCCCATCATGTGGCCCGTTCCGCTGCAATCTCAATGTCAATAATTGCAGACGGCCGCCACTCACGTAGTCTCAAAAGGCCAGCATTCAATGCCGCCCTCAAGGACCTTCACATTGCGAAAGCCCGCATGGTGCAGGAACAGCGCCGCCTCATACGCGCGCAGGCCGATATCACAATAGACAACGATTTCCTTGTCGCGAGGCAAACTGTCAAGGCGCGTACGCAATAAGCCATAAGGCACAAGGCGACTGTTCGGTAGCGCGATTTCGTCGTGCTCCGCCGGAGTACGTACATCAAGGAGGAGCAACTCCTCGCGCGCCTCCATCCTCGCCTTGAGCGCGTCAGCGCTGATTCCGACGAAGAAACCATCAAGTTTGTTCCGCAACACGTTCGCTGCGGTGATGATGTTGTCCATCGCCTCCGAGTAATGCGGGGCGTAAGCAAGGTCAAGGTTGGCGACCTGGTCCACGGTCATGCCGGCACTGATGGCAGTAGCGGCGACGTCAATACGCTTGGCGACATCGCCTGGCCCGATGCCCTGCGCGCCGAGGAGGCGGCGGTTGGCGCGGTCTGCAACCAGTTTCAGGATCAGCCGCCGGGCGGTGGGCAAGTAATGGGCACGGTCAGGGCCGGGGGCAATGCAGGTCTCAACGTTGTAACCCGCCTCGCGCGCCTCGCGTTCATTCAGGCCGGTGCGTGCAACGTTGAATTCAAACACCTTGAGGGCGGTGGTGCCCAGGACGCCGGGGAAGATTGCCTCCCCGCCACAGATGTTGATCGCCGCCACTCGTCCTTCCTTATTGGCGGTTGAACCACGGGGGATGTAGCAGGGCCGGCCGGTGACGATATGGCGTTTTTCGGCACAGTCGCCGGCGGCATAGATGTTGGGGTCGCTGGTGCGCAGGCGCTCATCCACCTGGATGGCGCCTGTGGGACCAAGTACCAGCCCCGCCCGTTGTGCCAGCGTCACCTCAGGCCGGACACCGACGGCCAAGATAGCGACTTCGGCAGGGATGCGACGCTTCTCGGTTATGACCTCGCGCAGGCGATCGTCGCCGACGAAGCCTGTGACTTTCTCACCAACAATGACACGTACACCGCGCGATTCAAGGTGCCGCGCCACGAGCCGCGCCAAGTCGCCATCCAGGATGGCAAGTATTTGCGGCCGCATTTCAACCATGGTGATGCGCATACCTCGTTCGCGCAGCGCTTCGGCGATGGTGCAGCCGAGAAGCCCTCCCCCGACGATGACGGCATCACGCGCCTCGCCTGTTGCCAGGAGTCGCCGGAGAGCCTCAGCGTCCTCTACCCCGTGCAGTGTCAGGACCCCAGCGGGGCGCGGCCCAGCAACCGCACTGTCATCCGCCCGGCCACCAGTACAGAGGGCAAGAACGTCATAAGGGATGCGCCGCTGCTCATGAGAGACGCGGTCAAGAACTACCACCTCCTTGTGCTGGCGGTCAATGTTCACCGCCTCACTGCGGTTGAGTACTGCAATGTTCTTTTCCATGTGAAAGAAGACTGGGTCACGCAGGACGCCAGCGGCCGTACTCATCAGTTCGCGCTGGTCCCTGACCCGTCCGGAGACATACTCTGGCAGGCCGCAACCAACATAGGCGAGGAATGTGCCACGTTCAATGATAGTGATGCGCGCGCCCGGATCAAGGCGCGCCACCTTGGCAGCAATCTTGGGACCGGCGGCAACACCACCGATGATAACCACGCGGCGGCCCGTTGCTTCCGCCGCCTCCTCCTTCAGAGCGACGTACGGCAGGGTGAGCGTAAACTCACTGCCCTCGCCCTCGCGGCTGTGAAAGGCAACGGCGCCGGCGTGGCGCTGGACGGCGCGGCGCACCATTGCCAAACCCATGCCTGTCCCATCGGGCTCCAGACGACGCGCGTTCGGAGCCCGATAGAACTCCTCAAATATGTGCGCCTGCGCCTCCGGCGGAATGCCGATGCCGGTATCGCTCACCGTTACAATAACGCTATCGCCGGCAGGCGAGAGTACAGCTGAGAGCCTCACCCGCCCGTGTCGTGGCGTATACTTAATGGCGTTGGTGAGGAACTCGCCCAGCACCTCGCGCAGGACCTCTTCACTGCCACGAACGCCCAGCGGCCGGTCGGCGAGGTCCAGATGCAGTTCCACGCCACGGGCGCTGGCCCGCTCACGATGGGCCTGGTAAACCGCCTCGCACAATCGCCGCAGGTCAAAGGCACGAAAATCATGTTCCAGTGTGGGTGAGGTCAGCGACTCAAACTGGAGCATTTCCTGCGTAAGGCGGGCAATCACGCGTGCCTTGCGCCGCATTCCTTCCAGGAGACGACGCTGCTTCGGCGTCAAACTCCCTGCGTAGCCGCCGAGGAGCGCTTCCAGCGACGACATCATCGCCGCCATTGGCGATTTCACCTGGTGGGCAAGGAGCATCTCGCGCCCCACCCGTTGGCCTTCTTTCCCCTTGTGCTCGCTGTCCCTGTGCTGCTCCATGCCATGTCCTCGCTAGCACTTTCCCCGCATCAATATAGCAAATGACTCGCCCATTTGCGATTCGCCGAGTTTTGTAACCCATGGTCATATGCCACTTGTCAAGCGCCCAACGGGACGCTGGTCGCAGCGTGGTACTTGGAGTCCAGCGTCGGGCGTAGCACATGCCCCTGCCCTTGGCGGCAGGTTTGTGGTATTCTTTCACATTGGCATCGATTCCGGCTGACGAGAGTAACGCCCGAAGTGAAGCGATACCCGATAATTTTGTCCGGGTTGGGAGCGCTGACTGCGGCAACGGTCCTTGTCCTGTCCTTCGCCGCGGGCGCCAGTGTTGAAGTAACCAGCGATCCCTCTGGCGCACATGTAGTGCTGAATGGTCGTGCGGCCGGCAGCACGCCGCTGCGCCTTTCTGGAGTTAGCCGTGGACACCACAATCTGTTGCTGACTCTGCCCGGCTTTGCCGACCATTCTACGCAATTCACGGTGAGTCTCCGCGCGCATTTGGCACATCTGTTTGGCGGTCAGCCGATCCGTATTCATGCTGTGCTCTCGCCGCTGCCACCCGGCTTTCTGCGCGTTCTCAGCGAGCCGGCAGGGGCGCAGGTATATCTGGACGACGAATGGGTGGGCACGACTCCCGTACGCCTAACCCAAGTAGCGCCTGGCAAGCATTGCCTTCGCCTCTCCCTGGAGGGATACGAACCGTGGGTAGGCGATGTCGCGGTGGCCGCGGGGCAGGAAGTGGAAGTTCGTGCTGCGCTACGGTCGCGCTTCGTCGCCTATTATCTCGGTCGCCTTAAGGAAAACCCTGGTGACCTTGTGGCCTACACCGAACTGGTGCACCACCTCGTGGTCGCGGGGGATTTCGCCGCAGCGCTACAGCACATAGAGGCCGGCTTGCAGGTGGCGCTAGCCGCGCCGGATACAAGCGAAAAACACCGATTCTTTGATGAACTCGCCCGCATCTACACGCGCCAGTACGAATATCCGCTGGAGACTCGTGAGAAGACTATTCGTCCGCAGATCTTGGCACTAGTAGAGAAAGCGCTGCAGAAGTATCCGAACAGCCCGGCACTGCTGCGGACACATCGCCAGATGAAGGCACATTAGCGCGCATCGCCGTCGCATATATCGCGCTGCGGCAGCGCAAGACCCCTATAAGGAGAAAGCAATGACGCACTACAAGGTCGGACTCGTGGGCGTGATCGGACACTCCGGAGTCGTTCTGGAGGGCATCAAACAACTGGGGTCGAAGGCACACCTGGCAGCAATTGCATTGGAGCCGGAGAGTCGCGCCCGCCGCGAGGCTTTGCAACAAAGCCCCGTAGTGACGCGTGAGACCCGGTTCTACGACGATTATCGTGAGATGCTTGAGAAGGAAGACTTGGACATCGCCGGTGTGTTCGGGATTGATGCCACACGCGCGCAGGCAATCGTGGATTGCGCGGCGGCAGGTCTGCACATCTGCACCGAGAAGCCGCTGGCGATGACCCGCGAGGAACTGGCACGCGTCCGCGACGCCACTGAGAAGGCGCGCGTCAACCTGACCATGCTTCTGACGATGCGCAACGAGGCACTTTATGCTGCGGCAAAGGAGGTGGTGGCCTCCGGCGCCATTGGCGAAGTCGCCCAGATCACCGCCCAGAAATCCTACAAACTGGGCACACGCGCCGAATGGCTCAAGAGCCGGAAGACCTTCAGCGGCGTGTTTCCCTTCGTCGGCATTCACATGGTGGACCTGATGCGCTGGGTCAGCGGGCGCGAGTTTACCCGTGTCGCCGCTTTCCAGGCGAATGTCACCCGCGGTGACGTCATCCGCGAGATGGAGGACAACGCCAGTGCGGTCTTTCAACTGGACAACAGAGGCACAGCAACGCTGCGGATTGATTTCCTGCGCCCACCGACAGCTCCGACCCACGGCGACGACAGGCTGCGCCTGGCCGGTGGCCGCGGCGTTCTGGAAGTACGCGGCGCGGAGAACTTCATAAGTCTCATCACCCACGACTCGGCCGAACAAAGGCCGGCGCTGCCTCCAGTACAGCAGTTCTTTGTTCAATTTGTCAGGAGCCTTGAGGGCGAATGCCCGCCACCGGTGCCGGCCGCAGACTGCTTCATCGCCACCGACATCTGCCTGCGCGCCCGCGAGGCCGCTGACTGCGGCAGGATTTTGGAAATCAGGTTACAATAGGACTGTGAGCGGCCTTGCGTCTTGCGCTACGGCGCAGTCGCACTGGTCCACGGGCAGGGGAGGCGGATTTTTCGTCGGAAGCGCCCCGCAGGCAGCACAGGGTCCGGCAAGCACTGGCGGGATAAGAAGTGATGAGGGGCCCAGTTTCTTCAACAGGTATGGGCAGCGCAGCATGTGCGGTATCTGTGGCATTCTGGGCTATGGCGAAGCGGCATGCTTTGACCGCACTACCCTCGCGGCTATGTGCCGCGTTCTCGCCCACCGCGGGCCCGACGACGAGGGGTTCTTTGAAGCAGAGTTTGCCAGCGCTCGTGGCCCCGCTCGTGTTGGACTGGGCCACCGTCGCCTGAGCATTATTGACGTCAGTGGCGGCCACCAGCCCATTGCCAATGAGGATGGCACGCTTCAGGTCATAGCGAACGGCGAGATATACAACTTCCGCGAACTGCGCGCGCAACTTGCGGGCCGACATCATTTCCGTACCCGCTCGGACAGCGAAGTCATCGTGCATCTCTACGAAGAGAAAGGGGAGGCATGCCTGCATGATTTCCGGGGCATGTTTGCCCTGGCCCTCTGGGACGGGCGGCGGCGACGGCTCTTCCTAGCGCGTGATCGCCTTGGCGTCAGGCCACTCACCTACTACTGGGACGGCAACCGCTTCATTTTCGCCTCAGAGTCCAAAGCAATCCTGGAGGCGCCGGATGTGCCACGCGAGGTGGATGCAGAGGCGCTGGACCTCTACCTGACCCTTCAGTACGTGCCCCATCCCTGGAGCATGTTCCGAGGTCTGCGCAAGTTGCCACCGGCGCATTTCATGTGGGTGGACGAGAATGGCCCCGTGCTCCAGGACTACTGGCGTCCAGTCTTTCGTCGCACGAAGCGCCGCCCGGCGGATGAGTATGCACACCAACTGCGGGATCTCCTGCTGGAAGCGACGCGATACAGACTGGTCAGTGATGTCCCGCTCGGCGCCTTCCTCAGCGGAGGAATAGATTCCACAATTGTCGTCGGCATTATGACAAGACTGTGCCGCGAGCCAGTCCGAACCTTCAGCATCGGATTTGAGGAGAAACGCTACGACGAACTTGACTACGCACGTGTGGCGGCGCGCGCCTTCCGCACGCAACACCAGGAATTCATCGTGCGCCCACGGGCATTGGAGGTTATCCCACGGCTCACCTGGCACTATGACGAACCTTTTGCCGACTCCTCTGCCATCCCGACATACTATGTCTCTCAGGTAACACGCCAGCAGGTAAAGGTGGCATTGACAGGCGATGCAGGAGATGAGTGTTTTGCCGGCTACCCGCGCTATCGCGCGGTGCAACTCGCGGCACTCTTCGATCGCCTTCCCTTATCCTTCCGACGCCTGATCGCCAGCGAGTTGGGAGCGCGTGTGCAACCGTCAGTAGAGACTCGCACCTGGCGCCGGCGCCTGCGGCGGTTCCTGGAAGCGCTGGCTCTGCCGCCCGCGGCGCGATATCTGCGCTGGTGTGCGATCTTTGATAATGGGCGCAAGGCGGCACTATATGACCCGGAGTTTGCGCGGGAGATCAGAAAGGAGGTGGCCCTGGAGGTTTTCCTGGGTGAATATGCCAAGTGCCTGCCGGAAGTTGATTTTCTGGCCAAGACAATGTTCGTAGACCTGATGCGGTACCTGCCGGATGACCTCCTGGTGAAAGTGGATATCGCCTCCATGGCGCACGGGTTGGAGACACGTTCACCATTTCTGGATCATCACGTGATTGAGTTTGCCGCCACGTTGCCCACCGATCTGAAACTGCGGAGATGGACGTCAAAGTATCTGCTGCGGTATGCCTTCCGCGACCTCCTGCCCCCCAAAATACGCCGACGAGGAAAAATGGGATTCGGCGTTCCCATCGCAGAATGGTTCCGGGGAGAGCTGCGCGGCTACCTGCAGGACGTTCTGCTGGACGCACGGACACTGGGGCGGGGATACTTCCGCCCTAAGGCCATCTCTACCCTCGTTGAGGAACACGCCGCGGGGCGTTTTGACCACGGCTATCGGCTCTGGTCACTCCTGATGCTGGAACTGTGGCATCGGCAGTACGTGGACTCTCGCGGACAATAGTGTATACCCCCGCCTTGGGGTTCAGGGCGTCCGTTCGTAGACACGCCACCTGGATCCCCTCAGATTTGCTGCAAGCTATCGCGTAACGCCCGCTGCCAAGACGGCAATAGCTTTCCGTCACTATGGCAGCCGACCGCCAGGCCGATGGGCGGCGGAGTTCGTAATGGCCTGTCAACAAATGAGTTACAACTGCAGTCCGCGACTTACTTTTCTGGCACGACTTTTGCGAGTATCTGGACGATTGTGTATGCCGTCCCGTCGCTGGCAACGCTGAATGGATGAGGAGGGAGTTTTATGGCGGCGAAGATGATTGCCTTTGACCAAGAGGCTCGCGAAGCCCTGCGGCGCGGAGTTGAGACCCTGGCAGCCGCGGTGAAGATTACGCTTGGTCCGCGCGGTCGCAACGTTATTTTCTCCAAGAGTTTCGGCTCGCCCGTGGCCACGAAGGACGGTGTCACGGTGGCCAAGGAGATTGATCTCAAGAACAAGTATGAAAACATGGGTGCGCGCCTTGTGCGCGAAGTGGCCGCCAAGACCAGTGACACCGCTGGCGACGGCACCACCACCGCCACCGTCCTGGCGGAAGCCATATTCAAGGAAGGTCTCAAGAACGTAGTCGCCGGGGCTGACGCCATGGCACTGAAGCGCGGCATAGACAAGGCAGTGGCGGCCATGGTGGAGGAACTGCGCAAAATGAGCATCCCGGTGAAAGACCGTAAGGCTTCCGAACAGGTCGCCACCGTAGCCAGTCATAATGATCCAGAAATCGGCAAGATGATTGCCGAGGCCATGGAAAAGGTGGGCAAGGACGGCGTTATCACTGTTGAAGAAGGTAAGGGCATTGAAACTACAGTGGAACTTGTGGAGGGTATGCAGTTCGACCGTGGCTACCTCTCGCCCTACTTCATCACCGATCCCGAGCGCATGACAGCTGTCCTGGAGGACCCCTACATTTTGGTGTATGAAAAGAAGATCAGCGCCGTGAAAGATCTGCTGCCCCTCCTAGAGAAGGTGGCACAGACTGGCAAGCCGCTCCTCATTATCGCCGAAGAAGTGGAAGGCGAGGCGCTGGCAACGCTCGTGGTCAATAAACTGCGCGGCACACTCAAATGCGCCGCGGTTAAAGCACCGGGCTACGGCGACCGCCGCAAGGCTATGTTGGAAGACATCGCCACGCTTACTGGCGCGCAGGCTATCTTTGAGGACTTGGGGGTGCAACTGGAGAAAGTGACCTTGCGCGAACTCGGCCGCGCCAAGAAGGTGGTGCTGGACAAAGAGAATACCACCATCATTGAGGGGGCGGGCAGCCCGCAGGCCATCAAGGGCCGCATTGAGCAGATCCGCCGGGAGATTGAGGAGACGACCTCAGACTACGACCGCGAGAAGTTGGAGGAGCGCCTAGCGAAACTCTCCGGCGGTGTCGCCAAGATCAACGTCGGCGCGGCCACCGAGGCCGAGATGAAGGAGAAAAAGGCGCGCGTTGAGGACGCCTTGCATGCAACCCGCGCCGCTGTTGAGGAGGGCATTCTGCCCGGGGGCGGCGTCGCACTGCTCCGTGCCGCTGAGAAACTCGCCAGCCTCAAACTCAGCGGCGACGAGGCGGTGGGCGTGCAGATCGTGCAGCGCGCCTGCGCTGCGCCACTCCGTCAGATCGCCGAAAATGCCGGCCAGGACGGCGCCCTGGTGGAAGAGCGGGTCCGTGCCGAAAAGGGTAACTTCGGTTACGATGCCGCGGCGGACCGTTACACCGACATGGTTGAGGCCGGCATCATTGATCCGACCAAGGTAGTGCGCTTGGCATTGGAGAACGCTGCCAGCGTAGCGACTCTCCTGATCACTACCGAGGCGCTGGTGGCGGAGATACCGGAAAAGAAAAAAGCACCCTCTGGCCACATGCACGACGAGGACATGTACTAACGGGGGCAGGCCCGGAAAATTTACATTCGTTCATTCGCTGCCGCAGGAGCACGAATCTCCTGCGGCAGCAGTTTTCGCGTGTCGCAGCTGAATGGTCACAACATGACGCGCCGTCAGATGCGGTGATGCCACCACATCTGCCGACGAGCGTCCACCGAACCGCCCAGCGAACGACCCTCTCCTACTGAACCTATCACCCTGATTCTGATTTCCGGAGACTTCAGGCCCGGGAGACCTCCAGGCGTAGGCTGGCCCCACCGACCTCAACCACCTTGCCACTGCCCTCCGGCACACCTGGCTCCATGGTCAGGCTCAACGTCTCGCCCATGATGTAATCGCGCCATGTTGCGAGCGCACGCGCCAGTTCCTCCTTATCAGTGGAATACCGCAGGTGGACGCGGTCTTCAATGTTAAGGCCGATTTCCTTGCGCATCTCCTGAATATGACGCACAGTATCGCGCGCCCAGCCCTCGGCCAGCAGTTCGGGTGTCACCGCCGTATCCAGGATGAGGGTGACACCCTCTGCCTCTGCTGCGCATAGATGTTCAGGCATCTCGCGCCGCACCTCCACCTCGTTGGGGGCAATCTGATATTCCATACCCCCGACATGGATGGTGAGCACACGCCCTGTCGCCACCGCCTGCGCCACCTCGCGAGGATCAAGCACCTTGATTGCCGCGCTCACTCTTCCCGCAGCCGACTTGTATTTCGGCCCCAGGACACCCATCCTCGGTACGATGCTGACCTTCTCAACGCCAGCGGCATCTGTTCGCAGGATTAGTCGTTTCACGTTGAGTTCCTCAAGCAGCGGAGACTCAAGTCGCTGTAAGGCGGATGCCTTGGCCACCTCGCTGGTAACAGCAATAAGTTCCGGCAACGGCTGGCGTACACGCACCTGCCGCGCCTTACGCAGACTCAGGACAGCTGAAACGCACGCAGTTACCACCGACATCGCCCGGCTCAATTCCTCGTCCACAAGGTCCAGGCGCGGTTCCGGATAGGAGCACAGGTGAACACTTCGCGGGGCGTTTTCGTCCTGCCGTGCGACGAGGTTCTGGTAAATAACTTCGGTGAGGAAAGGGATCACCGGCGCCAGGACACGGCAGAGCGTGACCAGCGTTTCATGGAGTGTCTGGTAGGCAGCAAGTTTGTCGCGGTCGTCCTGCCCACGTGCCCGCCAAAAGCGACGACGGTTACGGCGCACATACCAGTTGGAGAGATCGTCTACGAATTTTTCTGCCCTGCGCACAACTGCGGCAACATCAAATTCTGGCATCCGTTCGTTGGCCACCCGAACCAGGAGTTGCAGGTCGCTTAGCAGCCAGCGATCAAACTCCGGACGCTCGGCGTACGGGACTGCGGGGGTGTGAATATCAAATCCATCCAGGCGTGCATAGTTGCAGAAAAAGGCATAGACGTTCCACAAGGTGTTAAAAAAGCCGCGTCGCGTCTGTTCGCCTACCGTCCAGCCAAAATTGAGGTTGACCGCCGGTGGCTGCCGGCAGAATATCCAGCGCATCACGTCGCAGCCCATGCGCTCAGCGGCTTCGTCAAACCAGATGGCGTTGCCCTTGGACTTGTGCATCTCCTCACCGTGCTCATCCCGCACCAGCGCGTGGCCGAGCAGGGTCTTGAAGGGTGGGATGTTCTCCATCATCGTGCTCATCGCCAAGAGCGCGTAGAACCAATTACGGAACTGGCCGGGGAAGCATTCGGTGACCAAATCGGCAGGTATCCATTTCGCCCAGTACTCGCGGTTAGTGCGGTAATGCAGCGTGGAATAAGGCACAATCCCGGCGTCCAGCCAGGGATTGCCTACATCGGGAATGCGGCTCACCGGCTGGCCGCAACGCTCACAACGAATGCGCACGGCGTCCACCCAGGGGCGGTGGGGCGAATGACCCTCAAATTGGTCCCAGCCAGCAATGGCACGCTCCTGAAGTTCTTCCTTGCTGCCCACCACGTCAAACCAGCCGCAGGTGCACTCAAAGATGGGCAGCGCCAGCCCCCAGTAGCGCTTCTTGCTGATCATCCAGTCGCGCATGTTGGCCAACCAGTCCAGTTCACGCTCCAGGCCCCACTCGGGAATCCAGCGAATCTGGCGCGCGATCTGGGCAATCTCGTCCCGCCAGGACATGGAGATGTACCATTCATCAACGTTGCGGAAGAGCAGTGGCGTCCCACACCGCCAGCAGTGCGGGTAACTGTGGGTGTAGGGCTCCTTTTTGTAGTAGTAGCCTTTCGCGCGTAAACTGGCGAAGACCTGCTCCGCCACCTCACTCGCCTTGCGACCCGTAAACGGGCCATAGCCCTCCACATAGACACCGAATTCATCAATGGGGGCAAGAACCGGCAAGCCCACCTCTTGGCTCAGGTCATAGTCTTCCTTGCCGCAGCCGGGCGCGATGTGAACGATGCCCGTGCCCTCGTCGCCCGTAACCAGGTTCCAGGTCAAGATGCGGTGGCACTCGGGCACGCCCGCAGATCGAACCGCCGGCAGCTCATCAAAAGGCCCCGCATAGCGCCAGCCTGCCATCGCGACGCCCGGCAACTCGGCTATGACTTCACAGGGCCCGTGCGACTTGAGTTCGTTCAGGCGTGACTTGGCCAGGTAATAGATCGCATCGCCCTGCTTGACCTTGACGTATGGAAGTTCGGGGTGCACCGCACACGCAACATTGGCTGCCAGCGTCCATGGCGTCGTGGTCCAAACTAAGATGTATTCACCGGCCGCGGTTGATGTACCCCCAGACGAGTTGGACACCCCCAGTAGAGGGAGACGGATGAATACGGCGTCTTCCGTTACCTCTCGGTAGCCTTCGTGCATCTCATGCTGGCTGATGCCGGTGCCGCACCGCGGGCACCAGGGCATACTGTCGCGTCCCTTATAAATCAGGCCGCGCCGATGGCATTTCTTCAGGAAGAGCCAAATGGTGTAGTTGTTCTCGTCGGACATCGTGTAGTAGGAATTGTCCCAGTCCATCCAGTAACCGAGGCGGATGGATTGCTGCGTCTGGATGGCGGCGAAGCGGCGAGCGCGCTCCTTGCATTTTTCCACGAACCGCTCCACGCCATAACTCTCAATGTCGCGCTTGCTCTTGAAGCCCAGTTCCTTCTCAACCTCCACCTCAATCCACAGGCCTTGGCAATCAAAGCCATTCTGATAGCGCAGTTCGTGCCCCCTCATGGCGAAAAAGCGCTGGTAGCAATCCTTGTATGTCCTGCCCCAGGCATGGTGTACACCCATGGGATTATTGGCGGTAATCGGACCGTCAAGGAAAGACCAACGCGGCTTGCCCGCGTTCTGCCGCACCAGTTTCTGGAAAATGCGTTCCCGACTCCAGAAGTCCAGGGTTTCATGCTCCAACGCAATCAGGTTGGCGCCAGGATTCACCTTCTCAAACATGACTTTCCTCGCAATCTCCCGACAAAAAACCACGGGCGTTACTCCCGTGGTCACAAGCGCGGGCAATCCAGCTGGGCCAGGGAGGGATCTGACGCCCATGCCCTGGCTCTACGCGATTCAGGGCATGGGCCTGATAATGATGATGGCGCGTATCCGGAATTGGAGCAACACGTGCTCTCCATCGTCACCGGCCCAGCCTTACGGAATAGTTAGGATAAGGCATTGAGGCAGGACCGTCAAGGCCACTGCGGGTTGCAGGTAAGATTGCTCGCGCCGCCAGTTGGCCAGCGATCGGTCTCACAGCGCCCGGCCTGCGGCGTTACTGACCACTCGCACGTTTGCCTCCATCAGCACCAAAATGATGGCCGGCAGGAGCGGCAGGAGCGTCATCCACGGCAACATTTGTTGCAGCGGGATAAAAACATCGGCCTTGCCGACAAGTAGGAGAACAACCGAGGCCGCACCCCAGCAACCCCCGACCATCAGTCCGTTGCGAAGATTGCTGCTCCGGCCTCTTGCCTCGTGGCTCATGGCCACGGCCAGGGGAAAGGCCGAGCCTAACCCCAGCCCCGCCAACCCGAACCAACACAGGGATGAGCGGCCGAGAAAATAGACGGCCAGCGCCACCGAGGAAGTCGCCAGCGCCCCCGCTGCCACATAGCCGCGCCGCCAGCGATGACTGAGAAAACCGAAGAGAACACCGCCCAGCGCGCCAAAGAGGCCAAAATACATGTTTGCGCGACCGCCCGGTTCCACCGTGTGGAGGCGTCTTTCCAGGTAAGTTGGAAAGAGGCTGATGAGGATCGTGCTCGCTATGGCAATCAGTGTGCCCACGCCCCAGATGCCGGCAAACGGATAGCCCGTTGTCCGTTCAGGCACGGCACTATCTGGCCCCGTGATCATGGTCTGAGCATCTTCTACCCCGCGGCGCGACAACACCAGCCCCAGCGAAACCAGCACCGCAGGAAGACCCAGCAGGCATAGCCAGCGCACCCCCAGATCGGCAACGATGCGCGCGCCAACATATGAGCCGCAAGCCCAGCCACAAAATCCAACCGCCAGAAAGATGGAAACGAATGCGCCACGCGGCACGCCTGGCAACATCTGCACCTCACGTACCCCCACCGGATGAAATAACGACAGGGAAAGGCCACCAACAAGCACCAACACCGCCAAGATTCCGTAACTGCCCGCAAAACCAAGAAAGAGTGGTGCGCAAGCGACTAACGGCATGATTGGTAGGAACCTCCGCACCCCAGGGTTGCGGTCACAAACCCGCCCGAAAAACACCTGTCCGGCATTGGAGGCCAAGCCTGATATCGCCAGCAGCCCTGCTGCCCCGAATAGCAGCACTTGGTAGCGGCGCATGATTTCCGGCAAGACTGGCGGCAGGACACCCCCCATCATGTCGGTCAGAAAGTGTGCTATCACAAGAAGAAGCCAATAAAGAACAGCCGATCTCCGTCTCATCAGTTGAGTCGCCTAACCACTCGGATGGAAGCAGGTTGGCCGTGCAGAATGCCGGGAAGATACCTCCAAGTCAAGACTATCCCCTGCCTTGATATGATTTCCGGACGGAAGTAGTATGTGCGTACCCGTAATGCTGGCGCGTATATGGCGGTCGCCAAGCGGTGACTTGGACAAACTTGGAAGGCAGCATAATGCAGTACGTCGGGTATTTCATCTGCGCAGCGGAGACTCGGGCTTGCACGGGAGGTGCCGTGGATGCGGACGCGCCTCGGCTCATTCCCGCCCGGCTTTTTGCCATAGGTGAAGGAAGCACCACATCGCCGACGATCCCGGCCATCTGCCGCAGGAGGAACAAACGACCTCGGGACGGGGTGGACCCATAATCCACTTAAAGGCTAGGAGATAACATGAACGCGCGTTTCCACAACCTCGCTGACTGCTGGCGCAGTTCGGTGGAGAAATTTCCGCGCAAGACCGCCGCCATTTACCGCGACCGCGCCTGGTCCTACGCTGGCCTCGACCGACAGGTGCGCTCTCTCGCCTGGAACCTCCGCGAGCGATTCGGCGTGAAGTCGGGCGACCGCGTCGCCATCGCCATGCCCAACTGCATTGAGTTCCTTATCGCCTACTGGAGCGTCATCCGCCTAGGCGCAGTGGTGGTGCCCGTCAACATCCGCATGAAGGCCGAGAGTATCCGTTTCATCCTCGGGGAGACCGAGCCGCACGTTCTTTTCCTCCATAGTGAGGTGCCGCCCGAGGCGCGCGAACCGGCGGCCGATTTCCTCGCCCGCGGATGCTGCATCGGGGCAGAATTAAACCTTCCGGGCGCGGTGTCCTTCGACTCATTGACCGGCGACGACCGGCAGCCAGAGTTTCCCGATATCCGCAGTGAGGACTTGGCAGTCATCGTCTACACTTCGGGCACCACCGGCCAGCCTAAAGGCCCCATGCTTACCCACGGCGACCTCCTCTTCAACATCAAGAACACCATCATCCCGCACCTCTTCTGTCACGACGACATCCACATGCTGGTTGTCCCACTCTTTCACTGCACCGGCCTCAACAGCATCATCACTACCAGTGCCTACACCGGCGCGACGGTTGTTCTGGCCCCCCGGCCGGATATCCGCGAACTGGTCGAACTCGTCCATCGTCACCGCATCACCACATTCCTCGGCGTGCCGACGCTCTTCTACTTCCTCGCCACTTTCAAGGACCTTGCCCAATACGACCTGAGCAGTTTGCGCCTGATTGCTTATAGCGGTTCGCCGATGCCACCTTCTACCATCGCGGCGCTGCGGCGGAAGTTCCCGCGCGTGGCCCTGCATAACTTCTTCGGCCTTACGGAGACCATCAGCATCACCAATGTCCTCACCACCCGCGACGCTGACCGCATCCCGGAGTCTGTGGGCAAGCCGCTCCCGGAAATCGGGATGAAGGTAATTGGCGACGACGGCCGCACACTCGGTGCGGGCGAGATTGGCGAACTCTGTTTCCACCGCGACAACGTCGTACGCGGCTACTACCGGCGGCCTGGCCTTCTGGAGGAGTCATGCGTTGGCGAGTGGTTCCGCACCGGTGACCTGGCCTACATAGACGAGGACGGCTACCTCTTCCTCAAGGGGCGCAAGAAAGAACTGATAAAGGTGGGGGGCGAAAACGTGTTTGCGCCGGAGGTGGAAAACTGCCTTTTAGCCCATGACGACGTCTTGGAAGCGGCGGTCGTTGGCATTCCCGCCACTGGCATCCGTGCCTACCTCGGCGAACTGGTAAAGGCAGTGGTTGTTCTCAAACCCGATCGCCGCGACAGAGATTTACGTACAATTGAGCAGGATCTGAAGCGACATTGCATGAAACGACTGGAAACTTATAAAGTGCCGCAGGTAATCCAGTTTGTGGAGGCGCTGCCGCGAACTCCCTCCGGAAAAGTTCGCAAAGCAGATCTGCGTGAATCATAAGCCCATGCGTGACCTGCACTTGCAGCGTGAACCGCGCGGGATCGGTGGCAAGAGCAAAATCTGCAAAAAAAAACAATTTTTTCATGGCAGAACATCAAATCATGGGGTAAGATCCCTATGAGGGTAGGCGGAGGGGGCCTCGGCAGGGAGCGGTTGCGGCTGGATAGAATGGACTGGTTGGTAGTGCAGCGGAAGGGTTTTCTGCGGCTGGCGGGATGGTATACCGCAGGAAAGCGGCTCGTGGCTACAGTCAGTCTTGCTCGTTCGTGCCCTGCCGAGGCCCCTTGGCGGTGCATACGATGAGGTCGGCCTGGCGCAACCGACGCAAGAAAACGCCTCGCTTATAGTTATGGGGCGCCCGCCGCGGGGACGGCGTTGCGAGCCCCCGCGTTTTTCGTGCCCATTGTCTCTCATCAAGCCACCACACCTCGCGTTGGGACATCCTTTTCGCCATTCTTTGGCTTGCCTCCGTTGGCCTGCTAGGTTAGAATCCCGACCACAAGGCGCGTTCGGAGAAGCCCATGATAATTGGGGTAATGGCCGATAGCCACGACAATCTCCCGATGATCCGCGCGGCGCTTGCTGCTTTTGCCGCAGCAGATGCGCGCCTCCTCGTGCATGCCGGCGACTTCGTCGCACCTTTCGCCGTCCGCGCTGTTCTCGAGTTCCCCCACCGCGCCGTCGGCATCTTCGGCAACAACGACGGCGAGCGCGCCGGTATCCGCAAGATATGGCCGGAGGTCACCAACGGCCTGCTCACGATGCGCGTTGCCAACCGCAACATCCTGGTTATCCACGACCGCACCCGGCTGGCACCTGACTCACTGGCCTCGGCCGATATTCTCATCCACGGGCATACACACCGAGCTGAAATCACCCGCGAGGGCCACCCCCTCTGCGTCAACCCCGGCGAGTGTGGCGGCTGGCTGACAGGAAAGCCAACCGTGGCACTGATTGACACCGACACGATGCATGCGGAAATTGTTCACCTTACGGCAGGCAATCCCGCTTCAGGAGAGGGCCATCAATGAACGGACTGGCTTTCGCTGGATTTTGGCGGCGTGTGGCAGCTTTCGTCCTGGACGAGGCACTCATCATGTTCGTCAGCCTGCAGTTCCGCACGCATTTTATTGCCGACTCCTTGCCCCATCGTCCCAGACAAATACAGTTCTTCCTGGGATTGGCTGCTTTCTGGCCTGTGGTCGTCCTGTTCCGCTGGTGCTACTTTGCGGCTTTTGAGAGTTCACCCCTGCGTGCCACGCCTGGCAAACTGGCGGCGGGGCTGTATGTCACCGACACGCATGGTGAGCGTCTCACCTTCGGACGGGCGACGGGGCGGTACTTCGCCAAGATTCTCTCGGCTCTTCCACTCGGCGTCGGTTTCATTATGGCCGGGCTGACGCCCAAGAAGCAGGCCCTTCATGACCTCATTACCGAATGCCTGGTGCTGCGTAAGTAGTTGAGGCCATTACTGTGATGCAGGACGGACGTCTCACCGGGCGGCTGGGTGCCATCCTCTGTGTGCTGAGTATCCTTGCCAGCGGCTGCGTGGAGCGGCGGTTGGAAATCCGCTCCGAGCCGAGCGACGCGGTCCTACTCCTGAATGGCCGCGAAGTGGGGCGCACCCCATATGTCGCGGCCTTCCGCGACTACGGCGTCTATGAGGTCCTCCTGGCTGCGCCCCGCTGCCAGCGCCTGCGGACTACGGCCGAGGTTCGTCCCCCCTGGTATCAGTGGTTTCCCCTGGACTTCTTTTTTGAATGCGTCTGGCCCTTTACTCTTACTGACCACCAGGTCTTTGAGTTTAAACTGGAGAGCATCAAGGGGCTGGAGGAATTGAGTGAGGAGGATACAAGCGGATTACTGCACCGTGCCGAGGAATTGCGTCAAAAGGTAAGGACGTTCGGAGCAGATCAGTGAAGTCACTCTCCGACTACGAACTTCTGCGAGCTATTTACCGTCACCTTGACCTGGCAGGTCTCTGCGCGCGTTACCCGTCGCTCACGAAGGAACGAGTTGATGCTCTTTTTCAACGACTGGCCGCAACCCTGCGCAGGCCATCCCCAGAGGTAAAGAAACCGGCGTTGCAGGGCGGGAGCACCAAGCCCAGAGCGACGACAGGGGTGAAGTGGGTGACAATCCACACTGACGGAGCGGCCAAGGGCAACCCGGGACCGGCAGGCATTGGTTTTGTCATCCTTGAGGGCGACGGGGCCCCCATTGCCGAAGCCAGCCGCCCTCTCGGACATACCACCAATAACGAGGCCGAATATCAGGCAGTGATCGCCGCCTTGCGTGAGGCGTTGCGGCTCGGTCTCCGCCGCGTTGAATTACGCTCCGACAGTGAACTCCTCATCCGACAACTCAAGGGGGAATACCGCGTCCGAAATCCACGCCTGGCAGTGCTCCACGCTGAGGTGATGGCGCTAGTGGCGAAACTCCAGGAATTCCGCTGTCGGGCCATCCCGCGCGAGGAAAACGCGCGCGCCGACGCCCTGGCATCCGCAGCGGCTCTGGCCAGTCGGTGATCGTGTCAGTCAATGAGTACCCACGCATCGGATGCTTCGTCAGAAGCGGAAGAATTGATTGCAGTTGTGGACCCGACTGCCCCCGATCGGGTGATCGCGCTTGTCCCGCGCCGCGTTTGTCACGGCAATCCCAACCTCGCCCACCGTGCTGTGCACGTCCTGGTGCGTAACGCTGCTGGCGATTACTTTCTGCAGAAACGTGCGCGGACCAAGCAGGTCCAACCGCTGAAGTGGGATACCGCTGTTGGCGGTCACTTGGCACCCGGCGAGACCTACGAGGAGGCAGCCCGCCGCGAGACCGCGGAGGAGATCGGCCTCAGCGATGTCAGTCTCGTCCACCTTTATGACTACATCTGGCGCAGCGGCCTGGAAACCGAGTGCGTGCGAACCTTCCTTCTCGTCCACGAGGGACCCTTTCGCCTCCATCCTACCGAGGTGGAGGAAGGTCGGTTCTGGACAGTTGCCGAACTCCGGGCTGCGGCGGGCCAGGGGATACTCACGCCCAATGCTGAAGAAGAACTCCACCGCGTGGGCGTTCTCCCCTACCCGGCCTTAGTCACACCAGCGCGGCCACACGCGCGGCAGGTTCAGGGGTGAAACCTGGAGCCCCCCCTGGCCTGCTCGTGGGGCCATAGCATGCTGTTCTTTACCCTGCCCCATACGGTTCCCGAAATTATTCAAGCGGTGCGTGATTTTCCCGTGGTGGGGGATGTCAGCCCCCTGTGGTATGATTCTTTTGAAGGGAGGGGGAGAAAGATGACCAGGTTACGGATCAGCAAGGCGCAGATTGCCAAGATCTGGGCAACTGCCCGGGAACTGGGCCTGGACCGCGACCTGCTCTACCACCTTGTGCCGGGTGGCCACATCTCGCGTCTGACCCGCGCGCAGGCGCACCGCCTCATTGAGTGCCTTCTTGCACTCAAGACCGGCGAACCACTGCCACCGGAGCCGGTATCCCGCAGGCCCCCCCGGGGAGATGAGGCCACGCCCGAACAGCACCGGCTCATTCAGTCACTGCTGGAGGATCTCGGCTGGCGGGACAATCCGCGCCGAGCAGAAGGCTTCCTTCGAAAGTACGCAGGCGTTCCCACCCCGGAGCAAATTCGGAGCCGCAGGCGCGCCATCGCTATTATTGAGGCTCTCAAGGCCATTCGGGAGCGGCAAGGAGAGGCAACCAGTGCCGGGCGCGCTGCTCCCAGAGACAACACACTCGGCGAGGGCTAATGTCCAGCTTGCATCAACCCCCCTGGCACGGGGGGACAAGTGCCAGTCAACGCCCCTTGACGAAAAAGGTCAGGACCATGACCTGCAGGAGAAGGGCAATGAGAAGCAGTTCCTGCGTGTGCCCCCGCCAGAGGGCGGCAGCGGCCAGAACTCCGAAAACAAAGACCTGCACTACTCCGCCCAGGACGTTCCAGATAGAGGAGCGCTCAAAAAGCAAAAACTGACTGATGGTGTGCACCTCCTGCAGGATGGTATCCAGCCGTGCTGCCATTACAGCATCGTTCGGGGTGGCTCGATGTTTCGCGGCCATCTCACGATTTGAGGCTTCTGGCGAGGCGTCGCTTTCATTCCCTCTGGGTATATTTGGGTTTTTTACGTCCCGGGAACCGGGTGAGGATGGCTGACCTTCCACTACGCGCGCCTCCTTAGGCTGTGGTGGTGGACTTGCGGCGCTCTCCAACTCACCGTTCATGCGCGGCACACAATCAACACAGATGAGGCCCTTCTCGCTCTGTACCACCAGACCTTCCTCGATCTCCCGTGCGGAGAGGGAGCGATGACAGATAACACAATTGCGACGTATCCCCACGCGCTGACTCCTTACTTGGGACCATGCACGGTGAGGATATCCCGCCGCGGTTGTGGAGTCAACGGCTGCCCCGCCTACGGTGGCAAGGAGCAGCGGTATCGGCGCGTGCGGCTCCTCCGTAGTGGCCAGATAATGTCAGCGGGGTGGAAGCCAGGTGGCCTGACAACCACAGGAGCCTTCGCGGTTCTTGGCTTATGATAACAGCCATGTTAGAATGAGAACATGCACGACGTGGATGAGGCTATTGCGAGCTCAAACGAGGTCGGGAACGGGTTTCGGCGCGCTCGCGTCGGCTCGCTGATAATTGACTGGTCGCCTAACCTGCCAAGCGAGGCGGGGGCAATTGTTACCGCCTTTGCCGATCTGGTCCGACATTTCCGCGCGTCGCGCTGCAGACCCCGGGGGCGGGGGCGGGGCGGTTCCACGTGGCGGGGCGAAGCTTTCGGCCGTCGGGTGGTGGTGCGTCGGTACCTGCACGGTGGGCTGACTGCAACCTTGGTTCCGCAGACATTTCCGACGCCTAGGCGGTTGCACCAGGAAATGCACATCGCTGCCTACGCCCGCGCACATGGCGTCCCGACGCCCGCTGTGTTGGGCGGAGTGGCGGAAAAGGTATGTCCAGGCGTCTACCGCCTCTGGATTGTGACCGAGGAAATCCCCGACAGCGAAGGACTACCGAACTTCCTGCAGCGCCTGCACAACGTTGCGCAACAGGAATTGCAGGCGAGAAAAACACAAGTGGTGCGGGCCATTGGACACGCCCTCCAGCGGCTGCACGCGGCGCGTATCCAGCACGGCGACCTGAGCGCAGGAAACATCCTCGTGCAGGAATCACATGCAGCATGGACAGCGGGGGCATATATTGTGGACTTAGACCAGTCACGCATCCTGCCAGAAATGACAGCCCGCGCGCGCCAGGCAAACTTGGCCCGCCTCGCCCGCTCGCTCCGGAAACTGGACCCCAGCGAAAGGTTCTGGAGCGCGGCCGATTGGCACATGTTGCTGCAGACGTATCTATGCCCGGATGAACAGAATGGACTGGCAGAGTGGGTGTGCGCAGTGCGGCAACGGTCCTGGGTCCACGAACTATGGTGGAAGGTGGCTTGACTCCTGAACAGTCAGCCGCGCGGCAGGTACCAGCGCGCGAGCCGCTCTCCGTGTGCGTCATCTGCTGCGACGAGGAGGCGAACATCCGCGCCTGCCTGCAGAGCGTGGCCTGGGCTGATGAGATTGTCGTGGTTGACTCCGGCAGCAGGGATAACACGGTGGCCATCGCCCGCGAGTTTACGCCACGCGTCATATACCACGCCTGGCCTGGTTGGGTGGAGCAGAAGAATTTTGCCCTAGAGCAGGCAACATACGAGTGGGTGTTGTGTATTGACGCCGACGAGCGCGTCTCGCCCGAACTGGCGCGCGAAATCCAGCGCGAACTGGAACGCATCCGCGCGGGTGACTCACACGCAGTCGGCTATTCCATGCCCCGGCGCACGTTCTACCTGGGACGCTGGATAAGCCACGGCGGCTGGTATCCGGACCGCAAGGTCAGGCTCTTCCGCCGCAGCCTGGGACGTTGGGCCGGTGTCAACCCCCACGACCATGTCCGCATAAATGGCGCAGTAATTGCTTTGCGGGGCGACCTCCTGCACTACACTTACCGCGATATCGCCGACCACTTGGACAGAATCAACCGCTACACGAGCGTTGCCGCCAGAGAGATGCTGGCGCGCCGTCAACGCCTGCCTCTGTTCCACATGCTGTTCAACCCCCCCCTGCGCTTCCTGCGAATGTATGTCTTTCAGCGCGGGTTCCTGGACGGGCTGGCGGGATTCATCATCGCCGTGCTGGCCGCCTACTATGTTTTCCTCAAGTATGTCAAGTTGTGGGAACTGTATCGCCGCAACGCAGAAACAGGGACTTCCGACCACGGAAAAGCCATATGAAGATTGCGTTGACCATTGAATACTTTGACCCGACTCCGCAGCAGAGCAAGAAGCAATCGAACTAGCAGCAGATATGAAGATTGCGTTGACCATTGAATACTTTGACCCGGCGAAGGGCGGCGGCGAGACCTACGCGCGCAATTTCGGCCGGGCCCTGCTCGCCGCTGGCCACGAGGTGCACGTCTTCACTAATGCCTGGGACCCCGAGGAAAAGGGCTTTGTGTACCACCGCGTGCCCAAGGGCAGGTTGTTTCGCCGTTATCAGTTTGCCCGACGCGCCGCCCGGCTCGTGCAAGCGGAGCCGTTCGACATCGTCCACGGCTTCGGCAAGAGCGTGTACATGCATGTCTTCCGTCCCGGTGGCGGCGTGCACCGAGCCTGGATGATCCAGGAATTGAAGGCCGTTGGCCCTGGGCCGAAGCGGTGGCTGACGCGATTGCGGCAGTGCCTCAGCCTAGATCAACACCTGGTGCTAAGGCTGGAGCGAGAGCAGTTCCGCGCCGATGGTCCCTTCATCATCGCCGTCTCCAAGATGGTGCGCGATGAGATTCTGCGCTTCTATCCTGTGTCGCCGGAGAGGATTCGTGTCATATACAACGGAGTGGATATCGAACGCTTTCATCCATGTAATCGCGAGCGGTATCGCGAGGGGCTGCGACACGAATTGGGCCAACGTGACGATGAGGTGATGCTCCTTTTCGTCGGCCACAACTTCAAGCGGAAGGGTTTGCGGCCGCTCATCCAGGCACTGCCCATGTTGAAGGATGCTTCGCCACCCCCCCGCCTGGTGGTGCTTGGCGGTGACCGCCCCGGTCCCTACGTGAACCTGGCGCGTAAACTTGGGTGCGCGGACATGGTGCAATACGTTGGCCCTTCGCGCCAGGCTGAGCGCTATTATGCCGCAGCAGACATACTGGTCTTCCCGAGTTATTATGATCCCTGCGCCAACGTCGTGCTTGAAGCGCTTGCTTCAGGGCTGCCGGTGGTAACCAGCATCTACAATGGTTCTGGCGAACTCATCACCCAGGGGCGAGAGGGATATGTTGTGGACCCCGATGACACCAAAGCCCTGGCAGAGGCAATCAGGGCGCTTCTTGATCCGGCGAAACGGGCAGCGGCAAGCCGCGCCGCAAGGGCATTGGCGGAGACCCGCCCTATCGCGCAAAACTTCAAGGAAGTCATGGCCGTCTACGACCTCGTCCTCGCCGAACGCCGCACCGGCATTGCCACTTGCACCTGAGAGGCCAGAAAACCGCCGGGACTTCCAACTCCGGGCACACCTCAGGTAGCGGTCTGAAGCCCATTTCCTCAAGCCGCCCCATCTCACTGGTTACTCTTCATCATTGAGCGTGTAGCAAACATACTGTGCTGTGCACGGCGGACCGTGGGAGACCCAGAGTTCGCCCGTGCGCGTCACGGCAATGAGGTGAAAGGAACTGTAGAGGAGGCCGGGATTGTCGTAGATGTGCTGGCACATCCCACCCGGGGCGTGCGTTTCCATCAGCCAGAAAACGTCGCGGAGGGAGATGTTGTTCTTGCGGTGGCCGACTGTGCGCCAGAGGAACTCCTCGCGCAGCATAGTGTTGGCGGCCCAGCCCCAACGCTCGCCGACGTCAAAGCGACCTTTATCATCGCGATGGGCGTAGTTGCCCGCCACCAGAAAGCGCTCAACCTCCCGATAGCGGTGGACTTGGTGCAGAAGGCCGGCCGTCTCAATACGCGCTGCTTCACCGGAACGGTCCACCAGAAGAACATTGCCAGTTTTGCTCACCGGTGCTGCCGGGTTTTCAAAGAACGCAATCGCCTCCTCAACATTGCGGCAGGTGGCCAGGAGCATCCAAGTGGGGCAGGGAGCCACCTCACCACCCGCAGCCTGCCACTCGGTTGCCATGCGTTCGCCAAGCGCTTCAGTCGCTGCGTCGGCGTTGAGGGTGGCGCCCGTGACGGAGAGCCCCTCGGAATTGACGCCATAGTTCATGAATGTGTGAAACCGGAAACCAGAACTGGGCAGCACCTTCACATATTCCAACCCATCCAGACCGGTGCCGCTGCGCTCTTTGGAAAAGGCATTTATGGGGCCATCGGGGCCGTTGAAGAAGACATCCATGCAGCCTGACGGGCACAACATCGCGGCGGTGAGGTCGCCGGGGGCGGGTTCTGGCACTATCCCTACCCCTGCGGCGCCCTCCAGCATTTCCGCGTAATAGGGAAAATGCTGGCGGTAGAATGCCATGCGCGACGCTGATCGCGGGTCATCTTGGCGCAGCGGCCGTAGTTTGCCTTTTCCGGCGAGTTGTGCGCCGATTTCAGTCCACGTGCCGCGAAATACGTGCTCGGGCATCCGCATCCTGTATCGCCTCCAGACCTCGGCTACTGCACCAGTGGCTTTACTGCCGTCAATCACGGCGTCCGCAGAAGCGCTGCCGAGTGGCCTGTTACGTTCGTCCAACACTGTAACCCCCACTCGCAGAATGCCTCGGCGCTCGGCGACCGTATCAAAGGGGACGAACTCACCTTTTCCCGGAGTCAGCGTTACCTCTCGTTCTTCTAGCACCTGCATGGCCTGGGGGATCTGTCCTGCCGCGAGGCAACACTGGCTCACGCGCATCCGCACCCTGCGCGGTTCGGCAGAGACCACCGTGCCAAAACCAATTAATTTGTCCCCAGGCATGCCGGCAGCGCGGAGGTCGGCAGTTACAATGAGACGGTCGCCCGAAGCAAGCGTGGCCGCGTCGTTGCCCTCGCGTCCGCCCTCATCAATGAGGACGGCGCTCTCAAGGAGAACCCGCCCACCCGGCAGTAAAGTCATTTCGTCGCTCATCCACCAGCATAATTGCGCCGGGCAACCGTCCTCGCTGCCAATCGCATGTTGGATAATGCCCGTGGCTTGAGGCATCTGCACCTGATAAAGAAACCCCGTGCCATACTGCCCGATGACTCGCCAGAACAGCTGCCGCCCGCGAACCTGGTAAGAGACGCGTGTGCCCGCATGTAGGGGAGCAAACTGCGCCACGCGGCCAAATTCGTCGCCAAACCAGCAACGCAGTGCCATGCGCCAAGGCTCTGCCCGCAGCAGCGATCTCCCACCCAAGCGGACACGCAGGTCACGGGCATTGCTTCCGTGGTTCGCCAGCAGGTCTCGGATGCGGATACCGCTCTCTTCTAAACGCATCAAAACGGTCCGCTGAAAAGTAACGCCCGGCCCAAGCTCTGGCACAGGGATTGTCATCCGAACCACCTGTTCGCCATCTACTTCGGCTTCCTCGGCCGACATTGTCAGCAGAGAGATATCAATTTCCCGCGTTCCGGACACGAAGGTAGGGACAAACAGAATACCGGTGCCCGCCACCTGCGCGCCACGATCCGCAATAAAAGGGAAGGTCATTGCCCGCAGGTAGGCCATGGAGGTTACTACGCCACCAGCCTCAGGGGCTATGGTCACATCAACGAAGCCATTCCTCATCCCGCCCGGCCTCCTTGCGTGCGACAGCCGCCTTTGGGCTGGAGGACTTCCTCGTAAACTGCAACAGTGTCCGCTACCAGGCGACTGACGCTGAATCGGCCGGCGATGGTCTGGCGTCCGGCCGCGATACACCGCGCGCGCAATTCCGGCTCGCGCAGCATCCGGATGGTCTGCGCCGCGATGCTCGCCGGGTTGCGGTTCTCAGCCAGGAGGCCATTTTTCCCGTCTTGGATAATCTCGGGGATGCCGCCTGCCCGTGTGGCTACGACCGGCACGCCCAGCGCCAGCGCATCCAGGATAGAGGTGCAGAGGCCTTCCATATGTGATGTCATCAGAAAAACGTCACCGACGGCGATGCAGGCAAGGGGGTCGGGCCGGAAACCAGTGAAAAGGACGCTATCTACGACGCCCAGACTCCTAGCCTCCGCTTCCAGCGCGCCGCGTAGTTCGCCCTCGCCGACGATGACACACATGGCGCAGGGGAAAACCCGCAGAATCTCCGGAAGCGCACGCAGAAGATAGACCTGTCCTTTGTGATCCACCAGCATCGCTACGTTGACCAGAATGGGACCGTGCCCGGCGATGCCCAGTTCCTCCCGCAACCCGGCCGCCGAAACACCCGCATACCGGCCAGGGTCAACGGCGCTGTAAACGACGCGGATTTTCTGGGGCGGCACCCCGTCAGCGACGAGGACGTCACGCACGCATTGCGAGATAGCGATGTAGCGGTCCACAAGAAAGCGATATTTCAACAGGCTGAGGCGCAAAGGCAACTTATGGATGCTGAAGTCTACGCGCCGCGACACGATGCAAGCGGGGCGCCGGCGGGCAGGACAAGCCGCCAGAGCCGCCACGGCCAGCGTGTGTGCGTGCGCAGTGTGGGCGTGAACAATGTTGTAGTGCTCCGCGCGGAGAATGTTGACAACGCGGGCAATGGCAACCGGATCCAGTTCACCGCGTGTGTGCACAGGATGGGTACATATGCCCACAGCAGCGGCCCGCTCTGCCAGAGGTTCACCGGCACGGCAGACCAGATGAACTGTGTCGCCGCGTGCAAGAAGGCCCTGCATCAGATACAAGGCCTGTTGCTCGCCTCCACGCCAGCCTTTTTCCGTATCTATGTGCAACGTGCGCAATGTGTACAGTGCTCTTCGTCTAAGCCGCTTGACTCGCTCCTCACTCCCTTGCCATTATAACCCCGCAGTGCAAACGAAAATAGGGTCATAATCGAGGTGGGGCCGCGGGGGTCCGCCACCTCCAAGAGGTGCCGATTTTGCAGATTACGCACAGGGGTCTGATCGCACTGGGAGCGGTGGCAGGCGCTGTTGTCCTGTGGCTGGGCATTGATTTCTTCTGGGTCACAGACCAAGAAAAAATTGAGGCAGTTCTTGATCGCCTGGCCGAGGCAATCGCGAGTGGCGACACCGGCGCGGTCATGGCTCTGGTTTCAGACGATTACTACATCCAGGGTATGAACCGCACGG
>Ga0272448_1000220_pt1 | contig 87980 bp, 73 predicted proteins | sample YNPCB0191_FD_202220 | JGI IMG/M metagenome (GOLD analysis project Ga0272448, IMG submission 202220) | Hot spring sediment microbial communities from Yellowstone National Park, WY, United States - YNP-CB-019-1 | ecosystem: Environmental > Aquatic > Thermal springs > Hot (42-90C) > Sediment... | reverse complement strand
AAGCATTGAACACGTTCTTCTCCGTGGCCTGGCATCGGGGACAGCCCGGACCGACAATCTGGATTTTCATGTTTGGGTCTCCTTACACTCCTTTCGCGGCAAGTCGCAACGCCACTTCGGCCACGCGCGCGCCGAGTTTCTTGGCCGTGTCGAGGCCGAGTTCGTCGCCGCTGTCGTCCTTGGTGGAAAGGACAGTTGCGCCTTGATACGCCGGCGAGTTGCCGCCGACGGGGATCATCCCGAAACAGAGCATCGCGGTTTGAATCTGTTCGATCACCAGTTCCTGACCGCCGTTGCGGAAACTGCCTAGCGCGACAACGCCGACCGGCTTGTCGGCCAACGTTCGCGGCTCGCGCAACGGCGCGCACCGTTCGATGAACGCCTTGCAGAGCGAACTGATCCCGCGAAAATACGACGGCGACCCGATGATCAATCCACCGAAGGCCGGGTCTTTCAGTTTCGGCAGAATCGCGTCGAAGTCGTCCGCCGGCGGTTTCGCCGAGTGCCCGGCAATGTTGAGACCGCCGAGGTCAATCAATTCCACTTCGATACGCGGATTCACGGCTTTGGCCGCATCGAGCGCGGTTTGCACGGCTTTCGCGGTCGTCATGCCTTTGCGCGGACTGCACGCGATGCCGAGGATTTTCACTGGCTTGTTGTCCGCTGCGGTTGCAGTGGAACCGACGGCCGACGCAAGCGCCGCCGCCCCGGCGGCGCCGAGGAATTTCCTGCGAGTGATCTGTTTGTTCATACGACACTCCTTTCGGGTTGTTGGTTGGGTTGGTTCATTGCTTTTCTTTGTCCGGAACGACAAAACCGCCGCCGAGGGATTTGATCAGGGCGATGGCGGCGACGGCTTGCTGGCCGCGCAAGCGGACGACGGCGCGCTCACGTTCCAACGCCGCCGTCTGTGCTGTGGCCACCGGCAGGTAACTGACCAAACCGCTTCGGTAACGGTTTTCAGCAATCTCAAATTGTTTACGGGCGGATTGCCAGGCTGCCAGTTCCTTCCGATATTGTTCCGCCAGCAACCGTTGAGCTGCCAGATTGTCCTCGACCTCGGCAAACGCGGTCAGCACCGTTTGCCGATAGCGCGCGACGGTTTCTTCGTAGTTGGCGCGGGCGCTGCGCAGGTTGGCGTTGCGCTGGCCGCCCTCGAACAGCGGCAACGTCAGCGACGGCCCGACCGCCCAGAACCGGCTCGGCCAGTTGAACAGCGTGCCGGCGTCAATGCTTTGCAGACCGGCCAAACCGTTGAAACGGACGGTCGGGAAAAAGGCGGCTTTGGCGACGCCGATGCCGGCATTGGCGGCGGCCATGCGGCGTTCGGCGGCAGCGATGTCGGGCCGGCGTTCGAGCAACGCGGACGGCAACTCGGCCGGAATCACCGGTGGTTCGCGGTCGAGCGGCTGCTCCGCGAGTTTGAACAACGGCGCCGGCTGGCCAGTCAACACGGCCAGCGCGTGCTCGAACTTCGCGCGCGCCAGCGTGAGCGCCGGCAATTGCGCTTCGGCGGTCTGCAACACGGTCTCGGCTTGCGCCACGTCGAGGTCGGATACGAGGCCGACGGCGCGGCGGTGGCGGGTCAGTTCCAGCAATTTCCGATAGGCGGTGACGCTGGCGGTCAGCGCGGCTTTCTCGGCATCGAGGGCGCGCAACGTGAAATAATCGGCGGCCACTTCTGCGGCAATGGCGAGGCGCACGGCTTCGAGATCGTCGGCTGCGGCCTGCTGCGTGGCGCGGGTGGATTCGAGTTGTCGGCGGACCCGGCCCCAGAGATCGAGTTCGTAGCTGAGATCGAACGGGATGCTGAAATTGTCGTAGGTGAAGGACGTGCCGGCTTCTTTGCCGGTGGTGGCCAGCGGACGATTTTCGGAATCACTCTGGCGCGTGGCTGTGCCGGTAACGCCGATGCGCGGGAACAGTCCGCTGCGGGCGACATCGGCAGTGGCGCGCGCTTGCTCGAACCGGGCGACGGCGGCGCGGAGCGATTGATTGGCGGTTGCGGCTTGTTGTTCGAGCCGGTTGAGTTCGGCGTCACCGAAGATTTCCCACCACGCGCCTTTCGGCACGTCGGCGGCGGGCGCGGCGATTTTCCAGTCGTTGGTCGCACCGGCATATTGAGCCGGCATCGTTTCGACGGCGGCCGGTCGCTTGTAATCCGGCCCGACCGCGCAACCGGCCAGCAACAGCAACAGAATGTATTGTGCCGACTTCATTTCGACTTGGCGGGTTCGGCAACACGCACGGTTGCGCCGTTGGCGAGCGAGTCGGACGGGTTGAGAATGATGCGGTCAGTCGGGGTTACGCCGCTGAGGATTTCAACGGTTGCGCCGAAGTCGCGTCCGAGTTTGACGGAGCGCAACGCCACTTTGTTGTCCGGTTGGACGACACCGACTTGCGGGCCTTCGGCGCGGAACAACAACGCGTTGCCGGGCACGGTCAGGATTTTCGCAAGTGGCGCGCCGGTGAGGCGGACTTGGGCAAAGCTACCGGCGAGGATTTCGCCGCGCGTGTTGTCCACTTCCAGTTCGGTCAGCAACGTGCGCGAATCAGCGGAGATCGCGCCGGCGGTGCGCACGACCTGCGCGGTGAACACCCGGTCGGGGCGTTCGGGAATCAACAGCTCCGCGGTCTGACCGGGGGCGATGGACAGCGACAGGCTTTGCGGGACACGGACGAAGACGCGGAGCTTGTCGGTCTGCGCGAGGCGGAACAGTTCCTTGCCGCCGGTGGCGGCAATGAGGTCGCCGACATCCACGTTGCGCAGCGTGATCGTGCCAGCGAACGGCGCGGTAACGCGGTTGAACGATTGTAATTCTTCCAAGCGACGGACTTCGGCGCGGGCGGAGGCGACGCTGGCCGTTTTCAACGCGAGATCGGCCTGCTTCTCGGCGTTCTCCTGTTCGCTGACGCTGGCCGATTTGACCAAATCAGCATACCGGGCCGCGGTGATTTTGGCCAGTGCCAGCGCGGCTTCGGCGTAGGCGAGATCGTGACGGGATTTCTCCAGTTGTTGATCGAGTTCGGGCGTTTCAATCTCCGCGAGCAACTGACCGGGTTCGACGCGCGCGCCGAGGTCCACGAGCCAGCGTTTCAAGTAGCCGCTGGCGCGGGCGTAAATCGGCGCTTCGATCCACGGCTTGATCTCGGCCGGCAGCGGCACGTCCGTCGCGGCCTTACCGGGCGCGGGCGACACGACGGTGACGGTCGGCACGGACAATTCGCGCGTCTCGGCGGCGAGAGCTTGCCGGTGTTGCCAGCGCGGCCAGTAGGCGATGGCGGCCAGCACGACGATGATCACGACGGCGGCGGCGACGACGGGCGTGAGTTTCGGCGGGGGCGGCGCGGATGGTGACTGAGGCATGTCAGCGCTTCGATCCGATTCGTGGGTTGTTTCTTTTGTCATAGCCAACTCCTGAAATGTTGCCGATAGAGCGTTTTGGCTAGTTGGGTCAACAGGCAGTACGCGAACAGGACGGTCGGCAAGTAGAGGAAGAAACCTGCCGGCAACGGTTGGAGTTTCAGCGCGGGGGCGATCGGGGAGAATGGCAGCCAGATGCCCACCGCCATCACAATCGCCGTGGTTGTCAACAGAATCGGCGCGGCGGTACTCTGGAGGAATGGAATCTTTTCGGTCCGGATCATGTGGACGATTAGCGTTTGGGTCAGCAGCCCGACGACAAACCAGCCGGATTGGAACAAGGATTGTTGGGCCACGGTATTCGCGCCGAAGATGTGCCACATGACCCAGAAGGTGAGCAGGTCGAAGATCGAGCTGATTGGACCGATGCACAGCATGAAGGTGGCGATGGTGTTCGCCTGCCACTGGCGCGGGATGCGCAGGAAATCCTCGTCCATGTGATCCCAGGGGATGGCGATCTGCGAGAAATCGTAAAGAAGGTTCTGCACCAGTAGTTGCACCGCCAGCATCGGCAGGAACGGCAGAAACGCGCTGGCCGCCAGCACGCTGAAGACGTTGCCGAAGTTCGAGCTGGCGGTCATCTTGATGTATTTGATCACGTTGCCAAACGTGCGTCGTCCCTCGATGATGCCGCGTTCCAGCACGAGCAGACTTTTCTCCAGCAAAATGATGTCGGCGGCTTCCTTCGCCACGTCCACGGCAGTGTCCACCGAGATGCCGACATCCGCTTCGCGCAACGCGGTGGCGTCGTTGATGCCGTCGCCCATGAATCCGACGGTGTGACCACGCGCCTTCAGCGCCTTCACGACGCGCGATTTCTGCAACGGCGAGAGCTTGGCGAAGATCGTGGTGCGTTCCGCCAACTCGCCGAGTTGTTCGTCGGTGAGCGGCTCGATCTCCGCGCCGGTTGCGACGTGTTCGGCATCCAGCCCGACCACTCGGCAAATCTTGCGGGCGACGATGGCGTTATCGCCGGTGAGGATTTTGACGGCCACGCCGTTCTCGCGCAGCAGGCGCAACGCTTCGGCGGTGGTCTCCTTGGGCGGATCGAGGAACGCGACGAAACCGGAGAAGATCAAATCCCGCTCATCCTCGACGTTCAAGCGCGGATGTCGTTTGGGAATCGGTTTGTAACCGACCGCGATGACGCGCAAGCCGTCCTCGTTGAGTTGGTCGCGTAATCTCTTGAGTTGTTCGCGCAAGTCCTCGGCTAGCGGCACGACTTGGCCGTCGTTTTCCACGTGGGTGCAGATGTCCAGCATCTCCTCGACTGCGCCCTTGCAGTAGAGCACCGGGGCTTCCTTGCCGCGCTGGAGTACTACTGACATCCGTCGGCGCACGAAATCAAACGGCAACTCGTCAATCTTGAGCCACTGCATGGCAACTTCGCGCAAGCCCTGTTCGGCAGCGCGGTCAATTACTGCACGGTCGAGCAGGTTTCGCAGGCCGGTCTGAAACAGGCTGTTGAGATAGGCGTGTTCCAGCACGCGCCGGCTGTCGCTGCCGCGTAAATCCACGTGGCGGATCAACACCACTTTATCCTGCGTAAGCGTGCCGGTTTTGTCCGTGCACAGCACATCCATCGCGCCGAGGTTTTGGATGGCGTGGAGGCGTTTGACGATGGTTTTCTGGCGCGACATCACTATCGCGCCGCGGGCGAGATTAGCGTTGACGATCATCGGCAGCATCTCTGGCGTCAGCCCAACCGCGATGGCCACGGCGAACAGAAACGCTTCCAGCCAGTCGCCTTTCATCAGGCCATTGATTAGAAACACAATCGGCGCCATCACGAGCATGAACTTGATCAGCAGCCAACTGACCTGTTTGACGCCCCGGTCAAAAGCGGTTTGCGGGCGTTTCACAGCGAGTTTCTCGGCCATCGCCCCGAAATAGGTGCGCTGCCCGGTGGCCAGCACCACCGCTTTGCCGGTGCCGCTGACGATGCTGCTGCCCATGAGCAACAACTGCGGCGAATCGAGCACTTCGGCCGGCAACCCTTCGTGCGGCTCTTTCTCCTTGAGATGCGCCCGGCGTTCCGGCTCGTATTTCTCGACCGGCATCGCCTCGCCAGTCAGCGCCGATTGCGTCACGAACAGGTCGCGCGACTCCAACAACCGCAAATCAGCCGGAATCATGTCGCCGGCCGACAACTTCACAATGTCGCCGGGCACCAGTTCGCGGGTGGGAATATCGGAGGCAGCGGAATCGAGTTGGTTCGGCGTGCGGGTCACGCCCCGGTTCTCGGTGCGCAGGACGGTGGCGACGTTGTGCACCATGCGCTGCAACGATTCGGCCTGCATCTGCGATTTGAGTTCCTGCCAGAATCGCAAGCCCGCGCTCAGCACGATCATCGAAAGCATGACCACGGTCGCCTTCAGATCGCCGGTGGCGAACGACACGACGGCCAACACCGCCAGCACGCCATTGAACGGATGCCGCAACGCGCCCCAGAGCACCACCGGCCACGGCGGCGGTTTCTGGCTGGCCAGTTCGTTCGGTCCGAACAATTCCAGCCGCCGCTGCGCCTCCTTCCACGACAATCCTTCCGTGCTGGACTGTAACCGCTCCAGCGTTGTCGCCACGTCGGCTTGTGCGGCCTCGGACAAGTCGCTGAATAATCGGATGGGCGTCGTGGTTGTCTCGGGCGTGGTCATTTCGCCACTATAACATCCTGGGTTTATCACGCACAATGTGGAGATCGCCTGCTTCATTGGCATCCGCTTGGCCAGCGTCACCTGTGCGCACTTTCATGCCGGCCGGGTTCACCGCCGCTCTGGTGGCACCCGGAGAACACTTGCGGCCGTGAGAGGTTCTCCCCGCCATGTTCATTGTTCATGATGGACTCCTCTCGGAAGGACCGTGCTCAATGACGGCATCGAGGTCTTCGGAAGTTTTGACGCCGGTGTGGCGGTGCAACATCGTGAAGACCGCCGGCACGAGAAATAACGTGGCGAATGTGGCGACGGCCAACCCGCCGATGACGGCGCGACCGAGTGGCGCGTTTTGTTCGCCGCCTTCGCCGAGGCCGAGCGCCATGGGCAACATGCCGATCATCATCGCCAGCGCGGTCATCAACACCGGCCGCAACCGGCCCACGCCGGCTTCCCACGCGGCGGTGAGCACGTCCTTGCCTTGCCGGAGATTGTTGCGGGCAAAGGTGACAACCAACACGGAGTTGGCGGTGGCGACGCCGAGGCTCATGATCGCGCCCATCAACGCCGGCACGCTGACGGTGGTGAACGTCAGATACAATCCCCAGACCACCCCCGCCAGCGCGCCGGGCAGCGCGGTGATGATGATGAATGGATCAAGCCAGCTTTGGAAGTTGACGACCAGCAGCAAATAGACCAGCGCCATGGACATCACCAATCCGATGCCCAGTCCGACGTAGCTGGAGTTCATCGTTTCCGCCTGACCGCGCAGGTTGAGGAAACTGCCACGCGGCAATTCTTTCCTGGCCGCCTCGATCAACGGACGAATGTCGCGCAACACGCCGCCGAGATCGCGCCCGTTGACGCCCGCCAGCACGTCAATGACCGGCAGCACGTTGTAGTGGTTGACGATGGGCGGGATGTTGGCGCGGCGCAACGTGGTGAGGTTGGCGAAGAGTTGGGCGTCGCCCTCGCCGGCGCGGCTGGCGTTGGCCGGAATCGCGGCGATGGCCGGCACTGAATCCATCGCGGGTTGCGGGACGGAAACGTTGACGAGGTATTGCACGCCGTTTTTCGGATTGAGCCAATACATCGGCTGCACCTGACCACTGCCGCTCAAGCCCAGCAACATCGCGTTGGCCACGTCGCGCTCGGTCAAGCCCATGCCGGAGGCTTTCGTGCGATCCACGACGAACTCCAACTGCGGCAGGTCGGCGGGTTGCTGGACGCGCACGTCGGCAATGCCGGGCACGCTCCGTAGTTTCTCGGCCAACCGGCCCGCGATGGCGCGGTTCGCCGTTTGGTCGCGCCCGACAATCTGAATGTCAAACGGCGCCGGCAACCCGAAGTTGATCGTCTGGCTGACGATGTCGGCCGGCAGGAAATAGAACGTCACGCCGGGAAATTCCTGATTCAACACCGTCCGCAACCGGCGCACATAATCCGCCGTTGGCCGGTGGCCTTTTTGCAGCGAGACCAGAATATCGGCGTCGCCGCTACCGACCAATCCGTTGTCAATGTAGGTCAACGGAATGCCGCCCCACGGCAGGCCGATGTTGTCGAGGATGCCGGTCAGTTCCGCGGCGGGGATTTCGCGGCGGATGACCTGTTCCACTTGATCGGCGAGCTTGGCGGTTTCCTCGACGCGCGTGCCGCTGCGGGCGCGCAGATGCAAGCGGAACTGCCCGGCATCCACGGTGGGGAAAAAGTTTTGGCCAAGCTGCGGCACGAGCGCGACTGCCGTGCCGAGACAGAACAACGCGAACCCGGCCGTGAACGCTTTCCGATGCGCCAACACTGCGCCGAGCCAACGCCGGTAGCCTTCGCGGAAGCGGGTAAACCCGCGCTCGAACGCGCCTTGTACGGCGACGAACGGCCGGGCCCACGCCGAAACGGTCGCGGCATCGGTCAGATGTCCGTGATAGCCGACGCGCCGGTAGAACCACATCACCAGCGTCGGCACGAGCGTGCGCGACAACACGTAGCTGGCCAGCATCGCGAACACGACCGCCTCGGCCAGCGGCACGAACAGATACCGGGCCGTGCCGGTTAGGAAAAACATCGGCACAAACACGATGCAGATGCAGAGCGTGCCGACAAATGCCGGCAGGGCGATTTCCTGCGCGCCGTCGAGAATGGCTTGCACGGTCGGTTTGCCCATCGCCATGTGACGATGGACGTTTTCGATCTCGACCGTCGCGTCGTCCACGAGAATGCCGACCGACAACGCGAGTCCGCCGAGCGTCATCAGGTTGATCGTCTCGCCGAGCGCGTGGAGCACCGCAATCGAGGTCAGCACCGACAGCGGAATGGAAATCGCGATGATCAACGTGCCGCGCCACGCGCCAAGAAACAAGAGCACCATCAACGCCGTCAACGCGGCGGCGATCACGCCTTCCTTGACCACGCCGTCAATGGCGGCGCGCACGAAGATGGATTGGTCGGCGAACTCCTGCGCTTTCAGTTCGGGCGGCAACCCGCTGAGCACGCGCGGCATGGCGGCTTTGATGCCGTTGACGATTTTCAGCGTCGAAGCCTCGCCGCTCTTGAGCACGGTGAGCAACACGCCACGCACGCCGTTGAGGCGGACAATGTTTTGCTGCGGCTGATAACCGTCGTGGACGAGCGCCACGTCGCGGACGCGGATGACCGCGCCGTTGACGGTTTTGATGGGCAGATCGTTGAGTTCGTCGAGCACGGCGGGGCTGCTGTTGAGCTTCACGTCGAACTCGGTCGCGCCGATTTTGGCCGAGCCGCCCGGCAGGACGAGGTTTTGGGCGTTGATGGCGTTGACGACTTCGGTGGGGGAAAGGTTTTTGGATTTGAGCGCCGCGAGATCGAGGTCCACCGCCACGACGCGCGCCTTGCCGCCGTACGGATACGGCATCGCGGCGCCGGGCACGTTCATCAGGCCGACGCGGATTTGATTGAACGCCATGTCCTGCAACTCCGACTCGGAGAATTTTGTGCTGGCGAAACTGTATTGGAGAATCGGGACGGTCGAGGCGTTGTAACGGATGATGATCGGCGGATTGATGCCTGCCGGCATCTGGCGCAGGATTGCCGGCCCCGTGGCGGCCAGTTGCGCCACCGCCGCGTCCACCGACGCGCCCGGCTGGAGGAACACTTTGATGACGCCCGCGCCTTTGTACGCGGTGGACTCGACGTGCTCGATGTTGTCCACGACCACCGTGATCATGCGTTCGTGGACGTAGAGAATGCGCTGCTCGATTTCCTGCGCGCTCAGCCCGCTATAAATCCAAACCGCGCTGACCACCGGGATGTTGACTGCCGGGAAAATGTCCGTTGGCATCCGCAATAGCACCACCGGCGTCAGCAGCAACAGCAACAACGCTGTCACCACAAACGTATAAGGCCGCCGCAGCGCTAATCGTACAATCCACATGGTTTATTCCTGAGTGATGGCAATCCGAACCTCTTTGGGCAGGGCCAGCCCGGCCGCGACCTGCATCGCCTTGAACAGCCCCACCGGTACCGCGCAGCCCGCGCAACAGCCGGGCAGCGTGGCGCGGACAGTCTCCATCAACCGGCTCCCCGATGCCGGGTTGATCTCCTCGAAAGCGTCGAGCGGGCCGAGCGTTTTCAGGCGATCGCCCAGCCGGCTGATCTTCTCGCAGTCAGTGGCCAGATCGAACGCCACAAACTGGTCGTCCTCGCTCTGAGCACGCACGGTCGTGTGAAACCCACAGATACCGGCATCAATTTCTGATTTCGCCCTCATGATTTCTTTCTGTTGACCGAATATGAACTCCCGCCGATGTCACCCATCTTCCAGCCCGCTGTGCGAGCCGTGTCACCCGAGCCATTGTCCTGCCCTGTTGTCGGCGTAAAACTCCTTCTTCCAGATCGGCAGGCGCTTCTTCAACTCATCAATCACATACCGGCACCCGGCAAACGCCGCGTCCCGGTGCCCGGCGGTCACTCCGACCCACACCGCCATGTCGCCAATCGCCAACTTCCCGACGCGATGCGCACAGCGCACGCCCAGCACGCCGAACTTCTCCCGCGCCTCCGCCAAAATCTTTTCCGCCTCCGCCCGGCACAACTCCGGTGCCGCCTCGTACAACAACGACGTGACCGTCTGCCCCGCATTCTCGTTGCGCACCCAGCCTTCAAAGACCACGAGCGCGCCCGCAGCCGGTTGGTGCAACAACGTCGCGCGCAACGCCGCCGGGTCGAGTGGTTTGTCAGAAAGTTCAAACATGCGTCAGCCTCCCGCCACCGGCGGTATGAACGTCACCTCGTCGCCGTCTTTCAGCGGTGCATCCATCGCCACGAGCGCATCATTCACCGCTGCCCGCAGATTCCCCGCCGGCATCGTGAACCCGTGCGCCTGCGTCAACTCCGCGTACAACTCCGCGACGGTCGCCGCGTTCGTCTCGCGCGTCTCCTCATCGCGCCGCGCCTCTTCGCGCAACATCGCAAAATAATGAATCGTCACCTTCATGACTTCCCCAAAGCCGCCCGCGCCGCCTCGAACTCGTGCGGATGATTCACGTTGTCCAGCGCTCGCGGATCCGGTAAGTCCAGCAAGGGCACACCGAGGTTGATCAACGCCTTGCGCGGACAAACTTTCTCCTGCGCCACAAACTCCCGCAGCTTCCCGGCAATCGTCGGCTCGTAAATCGCGCACAACGGCTCCGGAAATCCATCATGCGCGCTCCGGTAAGCCGTCGCCAATTGCGCCGCATCGCGCCGCGCAATCAAATCCCGCAGCGTCGCCTCGGTCAGAAACGGCAAATCGCACGCCAACACCAACCACGCCTTGTCCGGGTGCGCCGCGAACGCGCTCAAGATGCCGCCCATCGGCCCGATTCCTTCCACCGTGTCGTGAATGGCCGGCAATCCGCCGATCTCCTGCCCTTGCCGGCAAGATAGGAATACCTTTGCGCAACACCGCGCCAACAACTCATACGAGGCCACCGCCTGCGGCTTTTCACCGTACTGCAACGTCGCCTTGTCCTTGCCCATGCGCGTGCTGCGACCGCCGACGAGCACCAACCCAAAAAGTTCAGGTCCGGTAATCACTCTTGCCTCCGGTCTTCTTCAGCAACCGGATGTCGCGGATCACGATTCCTTGCGACACCGCTTTGCACATGTCATAGACCGTCAACGCTGCGACCGACACTGCCGTCAACGCCTCCATCTCCACGCCTGTCTTGTCCGTCGTCCGCACCCGCGCCTCGATCACGACGCGCCGGCCGGTGGCACGCACCGTCACCTCGCAACCCTCGACCGGCAACGGATGACACAACGGAATCAAATCGCTCGTCCGTTTCGCCGCCATCGTCCCCGCCACGACCGCAGTCTGAAAAATCGGCCCTTTCGGGCTGTGCAGTTCACCGCCGCGCAAAAGTTTCATCACCGCTGTCGGCACCTCGACGATTCCGCGCGCCACCGCCACGCGCACCGTCGGTTGTTTCGCCGACACGTCTACCATCTTGCTGAATTGTTGTTTCTTCATCGCCATGACCAATACCTCACGCGCCGAACATAGCCGGTGCCTTCGGGAATCTTAACGAATCCATCGCTCTTTGCCAAGTCGGCAAAATCTCCGCTCGTGTTCATCGCCACCGGCGCGCCATCGCACACCGGTTGGAACACGGTCAACGATCCCCGCCGCATAGCCGTTCGGAGGGCCACGCTTCCGCGTGGCCGCGAGTCACTATCAGACGACGGACGCGCAGAAGCGCGTCCCTCCGTAACGGCCAGACACTCCAGCACATACCGGTGCAAACAAACCAAACACGACACCGGATTCCCCGGCAATCCGAACACCAACTTCTTTCCACGCACCCCAAACCACAACGGCTTGCCCGGCCGCTGCCGGACCCGGTGGAACACCTGCCGGACCCCAAACTTCTTCAACACTCTCGACACAAAATCGAATCGCCCCTTCGACACGCCTCCGGTCAGCAACACGATGTCTGCCGCCAAAGCCCGCCGCAACGTCGCTTCGATCCGGCGCGGTTCATCCGCCGCATGCGCGAGCGTCACGTCGCGAAATCCGTGCAAGCGCAACGACGCCGCCAACGCGTGCGCGTTCGAGCGGCGAATCTGATGGGGTAGGGGACGCTCGCCAACTTCGACGAGTTCATAGCCCGTGCTGACGATGGCAATGCTGGGCCGTTTCGCCACGCGCAAATGCGTCTTGCCGACCGACGCCGCCACCGCAAGCGTCGGTCCATCGAGAATCTTCCCCGCCGGCACCAACACCGTCCCTCGCCGTGCATCGCTACCGGCGCGATGGACGTACTGCCCGCGTGTCACCTTGCCGGCCACCCGCGCCCACCCGTCGCGCACCTCGATCTCCTCCACCGGCACCACGCAATCACATCCTGCCGGCAACACCGCGCCGGTCATCACTTCGAGGCAGCCGCCCGGACTGCGCCGGCGCAGTGGAGACTTACCGGCTGCTTGGATGCCTTCGATGCGGAACTCCCGGCAACCGCGTTGCCATGTCGCGAACGACAGCGCGATCCCGTCCATCATCACCCGGTCAAACGGTGGCATCGGCCGGTCGGCGCGCAACGGCTCGCGCAGGACTTCGCCGACGGCATCGGCAAGCGGCACGGTGATGGTCGGCGCGGGTTTCAGTGCGCGACGAATGAGGCGTTCGGCTTGGGCGACAGAAATCATCCGCCGATCTCCGACATGGCGCGGTTGGTGGCGACTTGGTTCTCGGCGAGACCGTGTCCCCACGGTTTCTGGTGAACAGCGTCGCGCAGTAGCGTCTTGAGGCGGTTTTCGCTCCAACCGTCGCGGAGCGGTTTTCGCAAATCCACTTCGCTGTCGCGCAGCAGACAGAGACGCAAAACACCGTCGGCCATCAGACGCATCCGATTGCAGCCGGCGCAGAAGGGATTACTCACGGAACTGATGAAGCCGATTGTGCCTTTGGCTTTCGGTAGCCGGTAAACACGGGCTTCGCCGTCGAGTTGGCCGTTGTTTTCGGGAGCGAGCGGGCCAAGGGTTTGTTCGATGTGACGACGGAGGTCCGATTCGGTGATGACGTTGTCTTGTTGGAACTTCGCGATGCCGCCGAGGGGCATCATTTCGATGAACCGCACCTGCCACGGGCGGTCGAAGGTGAGCCGGGCAAGGTCGGCGGCGTCACCGTTGTCGTTGAAACCGTGGACGGGGACGGCGTTGATCTTGATGCGCAGCCCGGCACGCTCGGCGGCTTCGATACCGGCAAGGACATCGCGGAGGTTGCCCCACCGGGTGATCTTGCGGAAACGTGCTTCATCCAGTGTGTCGAGGCTGACGTTGACACGGTCGAGACCGGCATCGCGAAGTGGCCGGGCAAGGTAGTCGAGGAGGATGCCGTTGGTGGTGAGGCCGACGGATTTGATGCCGGGTGTGCTGGCGGTGGTGCGGATGAGTTCAACGAGGTTGCGGCGCAAGGTCGGTTCGCCGCCGGTGAAGCGGATCTTTTCGAAGCCGAGTTCAGCGAAGAGGCGGATGAGCGTGAGGAGTTCGTCGTCTTGGAGCAGGGCGCTGCCGGGACGGAAGCTCATCTGTTCCGGCATGCAATAGACACAGCGCAGGTTGCAGGCGTCGGTCAGCGAGACGCGCAGGTAGTTGATGTTGCGGCCGTGTTGGTCAAGGGCCATCAAAAAGCCTTCCGTTTGTGTTGTTCGTCCAGCTCGCGCAACTGGTCGAGGATCGCGGCGAGTTTTTGGCCGGTGGGGGTGAGGTGGTATTCGACGCGGAGGATTTTGCCGGGAAATTCTTCGCGGGTGATCACGGCATAATTGAGCAGCTTGCGCAACCGTTCGTTGAGCACCTTGGTCGAGATGCCGGGAATGTAGCGTTCGAGTTGACCGGGCCGTGTGACGCCGCGGGCGATGGCCGCCACCACGGCCGCCGACCATTTGCAGCCCACCACATCCTCCAATCGCCGGAAGGCCGTGCGTTCTGGCAGGCTCAGATAGTTGCGCTTCGATTTCATGGCGGTAGAGTAGCACGCGAACAGCATGCTGTCAGCCGGTTACCGTTTTGTGCCCTCTGTTGCGCCACCAAAGGCTGTGCCATGTTCGGGCCATGAAAACCAAAGCCATATTCTATCATGCGGGCTGCCCGGTTTGCGTGGCAGCGGAACAAAATGTCGCCACCGCGCTCGACCCGGCGCGGTACGACGTGGAAATCGTCCACCTCGGAAAAAACAAATCGCGGCTGACGGAAGCCGAAAAAGCCGGCGTGAAATCGGTGCCGGCATTGGTGTTGGGCGGCCAAGCCTTCCACATCAACTTCGGCGCGAGCCTCGACGCGCTGCGCTGACAGCACCACCCGCCCGGCCTGATGCAGTGCCCCGGCGCGCACTGCGTCAGGTGCCGGGGTGGCGCGTTCATGCCCGGTCTACTTTTACCCAGCCGGCGCGCGTGGCATAGGCGAGCGCCGTGCCGACCACGAGGGCAATGACGTAACCGTACGGCAGCCCACCGGCCAGCAAACCAACCAGCAGGGCAAGCGCGAAATCAGCGGGGGAATCGGCCAGATCGCGCACCAATGCCAGCAACGCCAAACCCTCGAACAACAAAATGACGCCGAGCACCGCCAGCGGAAAGACATGCACCAGCTTGCCAAACCCACCGCTGAAAAACAGTCCGAGCATCAGGTACAACCCGCCATAGATCATCACCGAACCGCCCGTCCGCCCGCCAAACGCGTAGTGCCCCGCCATGCCCCCCGAACCGTGGCAGACCGGAATCCCGGCCAGAAATGGATTGACCAAATTCATCAGCGAATACGTCCAACCGATCTGGCGCGCTGTGACCCGTTGTTCGGGGAAGTAATCCTCCGCAATCTGGCGCGTCGCCAAAATCGAATTGCCGATTGACAACGGGATTTGCGGCAGCGCCAGCACCAAAAACCCCGTCGCGATATCCGTCCATTGGGGCACATGCCAGTGGGGCAACTGCCAGCCCATTGCCGGCCAGTTCGCCACGGCGTCCCAGCGAAACACCACCGCGTAACCTGCGCCCACCGCGAGCAACGCCAACGCCGCCGGCACGCGGCGATTGCCCCGCAATGCCACGGCGACCACAAACCCAATCCCGGCCAGCAGATAACTCGCCGGACCGTCGGCGCGCACGTAATCCCGCAGCGCCAGTTGCACCAGTTGCACACCCAGCCCGAATTGAATGCCGCGCACCACGGATTTGGGAATGACCCGCACCAGCCAGTCCAGCGCGCGTGTCGCCGTCAACACCAGCATAACCGCGCCGATGGCCAAGCCCGCGCCGTAGATCACCGGCCCGCTGATCCGCTGCGCGATCACCAACACCGCCACCGCCTTCAACGGCTGCACCGGCATCGGCAACCGATAGCGCAGCGCCGTCAACACCTGCATCACGCCAAACATCACCAACACGCTCGCCGTATCCAGGTTGGCCGCGCCAATCATCCCAATGATCAGCGGAAGATCCGTGCCGATGTCGCCAAACGCGCCCGCCCATTCGTGTCGGTTGAAACGCCAACCCTTCAGTGCCACGATTCATCCTTCTCGCAGCGGAGGATGCCGGTGGTGAGGATTTTGGCGCGGAGACCGCCTTTGCCTTTCATCGCTTCCTCGGCACCGGGGGCCACCGCTTGGTCCATCCAGTAACAGGGCCGGCATTCTTCCGTGCCGAGAAACCGGATGCCTTGGAGTTCAAATTCTTTGCCGATGAGCGCGTTGAGGTCGAGTCCCTCGGTGATGACGTTGCGCCGGTAAACGGACGGTGGGGTATCGGGCTTGCCGAATTTCTCGCAGAGTTGCCGGTGAACTTCGATGGCGAAGAAGGTGATCTGGCCTTTGGAATCGGGCTTCTCGCCGAAATACCGGTCGCCCACCAGCCCCTTGCCGGCCACGCACTCGACACTGTCCACTTCAACAATCGGATGCTCCCCGGGCGGCCCGCCGTGATGACCCCGGTAGTTGTGGCCGGGCGAAATGTAGATGTGGCGGATCGCCGGCATTACTTCTCCAACACGTCGTTGATCCAGGTTATGGCGCGCATCATCGAGGGGAAACCGATGGTGGTGGTGGCCAGCAGGGCGGCGTGGCGGATTTCTTCCGGGGTGGCCCCGGCATCGAGCGCGAGGCGCGTGTGGGCGCGCGTGCCGGTCTCCAACCCGGCGCCGATGGTGATGCCGATCTTGATCAACTCGCGCAACGTCCGCGCGACGAACGCCAGCACGTCCGCCACCTCCGGGGCGGGCAGCAGGTCGGTCTTGTTGACGACGAAGAAAATCTTGTGAACGTGTTGGCGGATTTCCTTGAGAAACTCCAATTCCGTGCGCGTCAGCGGCGTGTCCACGCTGGTGACAAACAACACCGCGTCGCATTGCGGGAGAAAAGCGTAGGTCGTGGCGGTGTTGGCGACGATGGCCGAGCCGACGCCGGGCGTGTCCACAAACTCCAGCCCGCGCCGCAAGAATGGCACGGGCACTTCGACGGTGGCGCTCTTGACGCGCTTCTGGTTGCCGGGATTGCCGCGCTCGGTGACATAGTCGTCGAGGCGCGTCAGCGACAGTTCTTCCGGCCAGATCAATCCCTCGCGCTCGACCACGAGCCGTTCCTGCGGGCCGAATTTCAGTTTTGTAATAGCCGACGTGAGCGGCAGCACGCCGGTCGGCAACAGTTCGCGTCCGATGATGGCATTCATCAGCGAACTCTTGCCGCGCTTGAATTGGCCGAGCACCGCCAGCGTAAACCGATCTTCCGCCAGCTTCACCATCAACTCCTCGCATTGCTTTTCGCTAGCGGCGTCGTCGGATTTCTTGAAGGCTTCCCGCAGTAGGCGCAGTTGACCGGCCAACGCGAGCTTGCTGCGGCTGTAATCTTTAAGTGTTGACGGTTCAGAGTTCATGCGGCGTTACCGGCTTGTAGCTCGTGTAAAAATAATCGCCACCCATACTTGTCAGGCCGTCAATATCGCCCGCGCGGAGTTTGTTGGCCATGCGCTCGAAGAACCGCAACACGTCGTCGTCGTAGCTGGTCTGCCGGCACGAGTAACAGACCCACCCTTCGGTGCGCACGATGAGAATGTGCGGCCAATGCGCAATGCTGTGCTCGACCTTCTGCCAGCTTCCACGGCGGCTCTTGCAATAATGACAGGCGTTCATAATGCAAACTCCTAACCCGTCCCCGATGTCTCCCGGTGGATATTGCGATGAAGGTTTCGCAATTCTCTTTCCAGTCGGTCGGGTGGCTTCGCCAACTCGGCGGCTAACGTTTCCAGTGCCAAGTCTGTCATTTCCGGAATCGCCTCCAGCGCGCGTTCGAGAAAGACGCGCGTGTGCGGTTCTATGTCCGCTTGCAAACGCAAGCGCACCTCCACTGTTAAACGTTCTTTTTCAGCTAGGCTCATGTTCTTTTCCCCTTTCGTATCAATTCTTCACCCAATAAAAAACTCCTACCCATCCCGCTCTGCGGGATCAGTAGGAGTCATCAACCCTTCTCGGGCACTGCTGCCGGCGAACTCCATCGCCGTCTGCCGATAACTTACTATCGCGCTGAGTGGTGTCAATGAAGAAGACGCCAGATTCGCTTCGCTGAACAGCAAGATTTTGGCCGTGTCCAAATGCGAGTGAGCGCCTTCAGCACGATCGCCTCGGACAACGGCAAATGGTCGTGCTTGTTGAGCTCGCCGCTGTGGATGCGTAACAGGAAATCTTCACCTTCGAGTTTCATCCGACGCCTCCATGAAATTGCAGCGGCCGGCTTCCTCAATGCGCGTGGCATCACTCATGGGCGGTAGGACGCGACATAGGCACGGCATTATGGCCGAATATCTTTTCGTACAAATCCGCGCCAAAACTGGTTTCCAGCGGCTCGCCGGGCAGCAGTTTGTAGGTGCGCGTGCCGTCGGGTTGGCGTTCGGCGCGCAGGAAAAGGATGCGGTCGGTTTTGTCGCCATTCAGGCCGTGGGCGAAGCTGTACTGATGCGTCACGAAAAAGATTTTAACGCGGGTTTCCAGCAGGGCGCGCACGATCTGACGGGCAATCTCCGAACCTTCGCGTTCGTTGGTCGCGGCGAAAGATTCGTTGAACAGCAGCAGCGCGTCCGGCGTTAACGCTTCGACGATGTCGCTCATTCGTTTGAGTTCCTCGTCGAACTTGCCGCTCTTCATCGTCGTGTCTTCCTCGCGTTTGTAGTGCGTGAACAAACTGCGGCAGAGGTCGGCGGTGAATGATTCGGCAGCGACGAACATGCCGGCCTGCATCATCAATTGCGCGAGACCCACGGCGCGCAGGAACGTGGATTTGCCGCCTTTGTTGGCGCCGGTAATGACGACGAGTTTCTTGCCATCGGCGGCCAGGTCGTTGCCGACGACGGGTTGATCCATGCTGAGCGCCAGACAAACATCGCGCAGACCGACGCACGAATGCCGGCACGCCCCGGGCGGCGCGGGAACAGGAAAACAGACCGGCACGGCGCGCCGTTCCAACTCCCGGCGCAGATTCACGCAGCCGAGATAAAACGCCAGTTCCGCCCGCAGCATGACGAAGAAACTCAGGATGTGATCGGCGGATTGCGCGGCGGCGTTGGCGACGAGGTTGATGCCCCGGTCGCGCAGTTCGCCCAGCGCGCGCGCCCCGGCTTCGTCGCGTGGGTCGAGCCGGAAACTGTAGGCCGGCGACCGGCGGCCAAAGACGCGCGCGAGCCACGGTTTGCGGCCGGCGGGTTGGCGCAGGACGAAATCGGCGCTCTGGTTGCCGGGACCGAGCGACGCGCTCATGAAAACGCCGTGGCTGAACTTGAGTTCTTTCAGCCGCGTTTGGATGGTGGCGAGGTAGTCGTCGCTCAATTCCGCCCGCAACATTGCCAGCAAGGTCGTGAAGCCTTCGGACGCAAACGCCGTCGCGTGTTCGTCGGCGATGCGTCGCAGTTTGCCGAGCGCATCGGTGAACAAGGTCAGCAACTGCACCGAGCTGTACAGAAGGCTGCCGGGCGAGCGGCCGGTCACGCCCCACCATTGCCGGTTCTTGTTTTCGATCACTTCGACGGCGATGTCGTACATACTTTTGACGATGGCCGGCTGGCGCAGGCAGTCCTGAAGCACCGCCTGCCGGTACTGGATGGTCGCCGCATCGTTCTGCAAGCCCGACAAGATGGCTTCCTGCGCCGCGTAGTACAAAAACCGGTCGCCGCATGCCATCGCGTGGAACAAGGTGTCGAGTTCCAAATCCTGCCGCACCGCGTCCTCCTGCGACCAGAGCGGCGCGCGGTTGTCCCATCCCCGATGCGGCGTCAGCGACAACGCCGCCGGCAAGCGGTCGAAATCCCGGTCAGGATACAGCAGATGCACGTTCATGTGCCGAGCCGCTCCTTGAGTTGGGTGTAGGTCAGACGGTGTTTCTCGGCAAGCGCGTGCGCGTAGGCGAGACCGTCGGCGGGCCGACGCTCGATCTTGTACGTGCGCAACGTCGGCTGGTCCGGCACGACGCCCGCGACGAAGCTGACAGTTTTCTCGTTCAACGCCGCCAGTTCATCCAGAAACGTCACACAAACGCACAGCGTGTCGAGTGCCGCGATGCGTTCGACGATCTTGCGGCTCAACAGGACGGCATCGCGCAGTGTCGTGGACGAGAAAATCTCGTTGATGATGAGCAGGCTGTTCGGCGTCGCCTCCGCCAGCATCTCGCGCACGCGGAGCAAATCGTCCTCCAGCTTGCCGCGGTGGTGGTCGAGATTCTCCTCGCGCTCGAAGTGCGTCAGGATCCGGTCGCACAAAAAGAGTTGGGCTTCCGTGCCGGGCACCGGCAAGCCCAAGTTCGCCAGAAAATGCAATTGCCCCACCATCCGCGCAAACGTCGTCTTGCCGCCCTGATTCGGTCCGGTCACAACGGCAATCCGTTCAGGGCCGGTCAGCGCGAAATCGTTGCCGACCACCGCTGCGCCTTCGCGGATAAGCTTGCCGGCCAACGCCAGATCGAAGCTGTCGCGGCAGCGCTCCTCCTTCGAGGTGTCCGACACGCGCGGATAACAGAACGGCAAACCGGCATGACTGAATCGTGCCGCATATTCGCGCCACGCCACGTAAAACTGGATTTCCCGGTCAAACGCCGCAATCGTCGGATCGAGAAAGTCCTGATGGTTCGCGCAAAACTCGTCGAGCGCGCGAAACACGTCGGGATGCAACAGGGCGACTCGGTCGAGAATCTGCGCCCCGATGTGATCGAGGCTCGAATACGCCGGGAATTTGGTCCGATAATCGGTCGGCGCACCCTGCTTGAACTTTGCGAACGTCTCCTCCACGACCGCGCTATAGTCCGGCCGGTCGTCGTAGTGCGTAACCGTCACGCTGTCGCCCCGGAGGAGCAGACCATATCGGATGGATGCCAACTGCGCCCGCACGCGCCGCGCTTGTTCGACCGGTTCGCGGAAACCAGGGCTGTCGGCCTGCGCCGCCAGATACGCGCGAAACTCCCGCAGCCCACGCGACTGCGGTGGATGCTGTTCCCAATCGGCCAGCAATGACTCGACGGCCTCGCCATACACCATCACTGCCTCCAAGAACCACGCTTCCCGCTCGTATTGGTAATAGCGTTCCTTCGCGGCGGTCAGATGCGTTCGCATGGTCCGCATTCGGGCGCTGAACGACTTGACGCTTTGGAACAGCGCCTCGTTGTCCAGATCGCGCATGACCGCCTGCCGGTACTCAATGAGCGCGCGGTTTGAGAGCGCCCGATAAAAGAACGGTTTCAGATTATACTCATCGCGCCCGGCTGTGATCGCGTCCACGACCTGATCGAGATTCAGGTCGCGAAAAAACTCCGGCATCGCCACTGCGTCGCCCATGCCGGTAACGGAGTCATCGAACAGAATGCTGTGGAAACGCACCGGCGGCCTCGTGGAGGCTGCCGGGAGGCTGTCGGGGCTGACGTTGGTTGCTGCTGTTTGCATGACGTCCTACCGTTGACCAATTCGTTCCGGTAGGAGTCATCAGCCGGTGGGCAGTTCCCCCAAACGAAGCGGGGCAGGCAAACTCCATTGCCTGCTCAACTTTATCATTCTCTCAGATGAATGCAATCACATGGCTCAGAGCGTGCCCGCGTACACGGTGCTGTCGCCGAGCTCTTCCTCGATGCGGAGGAGTTGGTTGTATTTGCAGATGCGGTCGGTCCGGCAGGGGCTGCCGGTCTTGATTTGGCCGACGCCGCTCGCCACCACAAAGTCGGCAATCGTGCTGTCCTCGGTTTCGCCGCTGCGATGGCTCACCACTGCCCGGTAACCGTTCCGTCGCGCCAACGCGATGCAATCAAACGTCTCCGTCAACGTGCCGATCTGGTTGAGCTTGATCAGAATCGAATTCGCCACGCCCAGCTCGATGCCCTTTTGGAGGTACTTGATGTTGGTGACGAAGTTGTCATCGCCGACCAGTTGGATTTTCTTTCCCTGACGCTGAGTTTGCAGTTGCCAGCCTTCCCAATCCTGTTCAGCCATGCCGTCTTCGATGAGGATGATCGGATATTTGCTCACGAGTTTTTCGTAAATCGCCACCATCTCCGCCGGGGTGTGTTTCGAGCCGTCAGATTTCTTGAACACGTACTTCTTCGAGGCCGTGTCGTAGAACTCGCTTGCCGCCGGGTCGAGCGCGATGAATACGTCCTTGCCGGGTTTGTAACCGGCCTGTTTGATGGCCGCGACGATGACTTCCAACGGATGCTCGTTGTCGCGGAGCGCGGGCGCGAATCCGCCTTCGTCGCCGACGGCCGTGCTGAGTTTGTTCGCCTTGAGGACGGCTTTGAGTGCGTGGAACGTCTCCGCGCCCATCCGCAACGCCTCTCGGAAACTTTTCGCGCCCTTTGGCACAATCATGTATTCCTGAAAATCCACCGGCGCATCGGAGTGCGCGCCGCCGTTGAGCACGTTCATCATCGGCACCGGCAACAGCTTCGCATCCACGCCGCCGAGATACCGGTAGAGGGGCAGACCAACTTGTGCCGCCGCCGCTTTCGCGACGGCCAACGAAACGCCGAGAATGGCGTTTGCGCCGAGTTTCGCTTTTGTCGGCGTGCCGTCGAGCGCGATCATGGCGCGATCAATACCGCTCTGATCCAGCGCGTCGTGACCGGCCAGCGCCTTCGCGAGCGGGCCGTTGACGTTGGCGACGGCTTTGAGCACGCCCTTGCCGCCGTAGCGTTTCTTGTCGCCGTCGCGAAGTTCGAGCGCCTCGTTTTCGCCGGTGCTCGCGCCGCTGGGTACGGCGGCCCGGCCGCACGCGCCGCCGGTGAGTTGCACGTCCACTTCAATGGTGGGGTTGCCCCGCGAATCGAGAATCTCACGGGCCTGGATGTTACTGATCTTGGTCATGGTTTGGTTCTCCTTTTTTAGGGTTGTTGGTTTTTAGAGACAAAGAAATACGGACAGGCCGGTGCCGACGAGGACAACCCATAGGATGTCCACGTTCAACCTTAGAGCGACGAACGCGCCGACGGCCAGAGCGGCGCGCGGCCAGTCCCATGCGACATTTTGAGCAAAACGGCCCGTGACGGTCAGCAGCAGCCCAACAAACGAGCACAGCACACCGTTGACGAACCGGTTCACCATCGGCGAGGTACGCAGCCGGTCGAAATGCGGCGCAAGCCCGACCACCATCAGAAACGACGGCAGAAACACGCCGACCGTCGCCGCCACGCCGCCCGGCAGTTTCGCCACTCGCTGGCCGATGAACGTCGCTGTAATCACAATCGGGCCGGGCGTGACCTGGCCGAGCACAATGCCGTCCAGCAGCGTCCGCCCGTCCAGCCACTGTCGCACCTCGACGACTTCATGGAACATCAACGGCACGGAGGCGAACCCGCCCCCGAATGCAAACAGATCAATCCGCGCCATCAACGCGGCCAATTCCGCCGACTGCCGCTGCGTGAACCACAATGCCAACCACACCGCGACTGCGACAACCGCGATCATCACTACCGCCTTTGTCGTGTGCGGCAGATGCGCTAACTCTGCCGGCGCAGCCGCAACAGGCGACGAATTGTGCAACAAGAAACCGAGCAGACCAGCAGCGATCACTACGAGGAATGGACTTCCGCCCAACGCGAACGCCACCGCCGCCAGACCGGCCACAACGTTGTGCCACCAGTGTTTGAGGATCGCCTTGCCGAATGTCAGCGCCGCGTTGGCAACCAGCGCAACGATCACCGCTCCCAGCCCGCTGAACGCGGCCACCACTACCGGCTGCGTCCGCGCCTCCGCGTAGAGCGCCGCCAACAACATCATCAATACGAACGCCGGTAACCCGAACCCAACGAAGCAGACCGCGGCGCCCGCAACGCCGCGCACCCGCAGCCCGACATAAGCTGCCGTCTGCATCGCCGTTGCGCCGGGAATCATCTGGCAGAGCGCCACACCATCGTCGAACTCAGCCGCCTTCAACCACCGTTGCCGGTCCACGGCCATTCGGCGGATGTACGCAATCATCGCCGGACCGCCAAACGCCGTTACGCCGAGCCGCAGGAACGACCGAAATAACTCCCTTGCCGTCGGTGGTGTGGGCGGCTGCATTTCATCAGCCCGCGCAGACATAATGTTATCGGCATTCATTGGCTCATCGTTTCTGACAGTGTTCCTGCTCAGATGTGCTGGTTATCACTTTCGTCTTTGGTGGTGTAGCCCGAATCCTGCCGGGCCAGATTAACACGATGCTTCTTGGTGTACGCCTCGAAGATGTCGTCGGGAGTCAGTTCCATCACTTGCGCCATCGAAACGAGGAAGTGCAGTAGGTCAACGATCTCGACGCGGGCATTCTGCTTGTCGAACTTCTGATATTTCGCCCACCATTTCCACGGCACGCAATCGGTGAGTTCGGCGATTTCCTGTGACATCGCCCGGCAATAGTTCAACATCCATTGCTGGCGTTGCTCGTCAGTCATACCGGCAGTGTCCACGCCGATGCGGAGGTTCAACTCCCGCTGGAGGCGGAAGATTTCGTCAAGTTTGTCTGAATTCATAATCGTGATCTCTAAATCAATACTGCGCCGGTGATGAACAGCACCGTGCTGTACGCGAAGGCGACCGGCGTGCCGAAGGCCGTCCACAGCGCGCCCACGACGAGGCTGCTCAGAAAATCGCCGACGCCATTGACGGTGGCCAACACACCGAAGCCCATGCCGTGATGCTCCTTGTCCACCAGTTCTGCAGCCAACGAATCTTCCAGCGCCTCTTCAGTCGCCACGAAGATGCCAGCTAGCACGAACACCAGCGCGAGTACCGGCAAGTTCATCGGCGCGAAAACCAAAATCACTCCGGTTACCGCTGCCAGCGCATAACCACCGGCCAGCAACGCGCGCTTGTTGAAGTGATCCGCCAGCCACCCGGCCACGAATGCAAACCCGGCGTACAGCACGTTGTGCAACACATACAGCGACACCGCAATCGTAGCGGCCTTGCCGGCCCCGTAGATTGGCGTGAGCTTGTGCGTCGCCAGCAAAAACTTCCGGTACGTCTTCGGCAACGCGCTGAGCCGGTCGCTGAACGAAATGTAGGGCACATGCGTCCGCTCTTTCTCTTTCACCAAAAATGCAATCGCTGCCGCCGCCAACAGGGATCATGCCGAAACAGAGCATAGCCGTCTGAATCTGTTCGATCACCAGTTCCTGACCGCCGTTGCGGAAACTGCCGAGTGCCACGACGCCGACCGGCTTGTCGGCCAGCGTTCGCGGCTCGCGCAACGGCGCGCACCGTTCGATGAACGCCTTGCATAACGAACTGATGCCGCGGAAATACGACGGCGAGCTGCTGATGAGGCCGCCAAGCGCCGGCTCCTTCAGCTTCGCCAGGATCGCGGCGAAATCGTCCGCCGGCGGTTTCGCCGAGTACCCGGCGATGTTGAGACCGCCGAGGTCAATCAACTCAATTTCGATGCGCGCGTTCACGGCCTTGGCCGCGTCGAGCGCGGTTTGCACGGCTTTCGCGGTTGTCATCCTCTTGCGCGGGCTGCATGCGATGCCGAGGATTTTCAGCGGCTTGTCCGCGGCGATTGCGGTGGGACCAACGGCGGACACCAAGCCCGCCGCCCCGGCGGCGCCGAAGAATTTCCTGCGCGTAATCTGTTTGCTCATTCGACACTCCTTTCGGGTTGTTGGTTTGGTTTCATGGCGCGGTGTAAATCAGCCACACGCCGCCCAAAATCACCAGCACGCCGCAGACGGCTTTCACGACGGCGACGCCTTTTGATTTCTCGTTCCAATTCAGAAATCGCTCGACGATTTCCGTGAACGTCCCGGCCACGACGATCACCGCGCAATGGCCGACGCCGTAGGCCAGCAACAATGACGCGCCGTAGAACGGATTGCTCTTCGCCAACTTGAACGTCACCGCCAACATCGGCGCCATGTAGGCAAACGTGCACGGGCCGAGCGCGATGCCGAACACAAGCCCGAGAATGAATGCCGCCAGCAGCCCGCGCCGTTTCATGTTCACCTGTCCCGGTCCCGACCACGGCATCGGGATCACGCCGAGCAGATGCAGTCCGACCACGAAAAAGATGACCGCCACAAAATAATTCTCATACCGGCCGATGTCGCCCATCATTCGTCCGGCTGCGGCGGTGATCGCGCCGATGGCCGTGATGGTGAGCAGGATGCCGACGGCAAACAACGTTGCCGTCCAGAACGCCCGTTGCACCGTGACCTTGCCCTGTTCGCTGATGAAGCCCACAATAAGCGGGATGCTGGCCAGATGGCACGGGCTGAGCACAATACTCAGCACCCCCCACACCGCCGCCGCAGTGAGCGCCACCACCGGTGCGCCTTCCACCGCATGACTCAAGTTGGTGAAGAGTTGTTCCATTGGTTTCCTTAAAATGCGTAGGTAAATTGAGCGAAGGCCCAGTTGGCGCCGCTTTGGCTGCCGGGAGTGCGACGGATATAGCTGCCGGGGAAAAAGTGCGCGTAGCCGAATAATAATTCCAGTTCCTTGTTCACTTGCCAGCGGGCGATCAGGTCCACTTCGTGCCCCAAATCGCGTCCCGCTGCGCCGGTCGGGTCGCGCCGCTCGGCTTTGCCGTTGACCCAGTACCAGGCGTCGCGCGCTTCGGCCAAACAATAATAATGATACTCGGCGCTCAGTTTCAGCGGTCGCAACGGCTGGATGCTGGCGTTGACCGCGTAGTCTTCGAGGTTCTTGAAGCTGACGACGTTCATCCAGCCGTACGGAATATCCATCGCGCCAAAAATCCCGTCGAACGTGCCGGTCCGGCCATCGTTGGGGTCGCTGTCGCCGCTGGCGTAGTTGAACTCCGCGCCGAGCCGCGGTTTCCACGGCACGGGGAACGTGTAGCCAACTCGTGTGATGACGCCGAACGCGCCGATGTCGTCGCCGGCGTAGTCGCCGAGCTGTCCGGCAACGAACAGGCCGTAATCCCAGCCGTTGCCGGCGGGGCGTTCCGAGAACAGGCCAAACGTGTGTCGCGTCTCGTTGCCGGTGCCGCGCTCGCTCTTGATGTCGCCCGACCAGGTGTTTTTGATGACGTAAAACGTGTCGAGCGTGACCGGCAACTGTTTGATCCGGGCATAGACCGCGCCGACGTGATAGCGCCAGTGGTCGAAGTTCCACTTGGTCGGCTCGCTCAACACCCGTTGCGCGTAGATGGCGTCCACCTGCGTCGCGTGCGTGTCGAACGTCAGTTTGGCGGCGTCCCACCAGTAGTTGCCGACGTTGCCCCAATCGGCGGGCGCAAACAGCCGTCGGTCGGCATACTGCAAGATTTGACGGCCAAGCTTCACGCCGAAGGGCGATGCGCCGATGTGTTGCCACTCGACATACGCTTGCCGCAAATCGAAGTCGTCCCGGTAGGAGCACGGGCCGGTGAAATCCGCCAACTTCAGCCGGTTGAGCCAGTAGCGGGCGTCCTGAAACTCAACGAAAGCATGAGCCTGATTCTCCAGCCGGTAATCGAGGCTCAGCCGCGAGCGATACAACAACACATCGTCATCGGCGACGCCGTAGTGTTGGATGCTGAAGTTGTCGAGCGTCTCGTAACGCGCCCGCAGGTAAAACCCGATGTCGAGTTTGCCGGGGCCGATCTCGATGTTTTTCAACGGCGCATACCACGATTCGGCACTGGCGACGGCGCTGTTCCCCAACAACAAGGCCGCGCCCAACATGATGACTCGTGGGAGCATCAGGATTCAGCGGCCCGGAACAGTTGCGGCGCATGGCAGACCGGCCAAGCGACGGGCGAGGTCAATCGCCGCAACCAACGCCAACAGCAGGACGCCAACATCGAAACCGGTGTAGGCGAATCGCACGAGCGTTTCGAGCCAACCGGGTTTGAGCAAAATCAATCCGCCACACAGACCCGTCCAAACGATGAGCGCCCACAAGATACCGGCCAGCACGGGCGGCGTGCATTGCGTGGCGATTTTGCTCGGATGTTGCAACGCCAGCACAACGGCCAGAATCAACACGCCGCAGCCCACGGCGAAATGCGCCGCGTCGAGCGTGAACCGGCGGACGGTCATGTATTCGGCCAAGCCCGGCGAGAAAGCGACAATCGCCCCGCCGATCACCAACCCGGCCAGCGCGAGCCATGAGAGTCGGGCCAGCGTTACCGGCGCGAGCGTGCTGTGGCGCAACGCGACACCGCGCAACGCGAGCAGCACGATCATGCCGGTCACCAGCGCGAGCAAGATGTAAGTGACCGGTTTGATGTATTGTTCGCGCGTCGCGCTCCACCAGACAACGCTGGGCGACAAACCGAGGATGGATGCTTGAGCGATCCAACGCGGCGCACCGGTGTCCTTGTCGAACGGGATGTCGAGCACTTTACCGGCAAAGAATGAAGAGCCGTGCGCGTGGCAATCGGTGCAGCCACCGGCGCCCAGCGCGGCGCGGGCGGGAGCGACATCATGCGAGAACTTATACACCGACGCATACGGCGTGGCTTCGTGCGGTTCGCGCGGCAACGCTTTGCTTTCCTTCGACGAGTACCACGCCCGGTCGTCCATGACCCAGACCAGCCGTTTGCCGTCGAGCGGGAAACCGGTTTTGGTCAGATATTCTTTCGTCGCGGTGAGTACGGCGTCAATTTCCTCGGGGCGGTTGATCTCCGGCACGCCGTCGCCGTTGTCGTCCTTGATCGTGGCCAACGCGGCGTAGTTGGTGCCGGCGCTGTCGCGGTGGGATTTCCACATCGTGAAATAGTCTTTCATGAAAAGCTGGTTCAAGCCGGGCTTGCCGGTTTCCTCGTAGCCGACCCACGTGCTGTGGACGCGGTTGCCGGGATAGATTTTGCCTTTGTAGCGGAATAACGTCGGCTGCGTGATGTCGGTCGGCTGATCGTGCGGCGTGAACATCGTCAGTTCGCCGTAGTGATTCCAGTAGTTCATTGCCTGATCGTAGAAGGTCCAGATGCGTTTGCCGGGCGGCTCGATGTAGGGGCCGGGATTGAACACGTCGCTGGCCTGCACGAGCGCGGCTTTGACGGCGCGATGCGGAATGTGGCACGCCTGACAGGAAAGTTTTTCCATGTGCAGCGGCGGCAACCATTCGTGCGTGGCGCGCGGGGCGTTGTTCCAGCCCTTCAAATGGCAGTCCTCGCAGGAGCGCATCGTATTGTCGAGGTCGTTGCGGACGAAACCGGACGGATCATCGCCTTTGCCGAATTGATGGACTTCCCGGCCCCGAATGCGCGGGTCGGCGGCCTTGCTGCCGGCGGCGTGACAATCCACGCAACGCAGCCCGGCAGCGATATGCACGTCAGTGCGCGCCGAGAACGACGCGCCGCGTTTCTTCCAGTCGGGCTTGGCGTGACAGGTCAAGCAAGTCTCATTGCGCGGTTCCGGCACCGTGTGCAGGACGCGAACGAACCCGTTGGTGTCGAACTTGGAAAGATCGTAGCTGACGCTCGGCGTTTCACCTTGGCCGACGCTGCCGGTAATCTTGCCGAAGCCGGCCGCCTCGGTGGCCGCCCAACGGAAGTTGAGCGCGGCGAGTTGGGCATTGCGTTTCTTGAAATCGTATTCCGGCAAGTGACAGAGCAAGCAATCCGCCTCGATCACGCCGGTCTGCGACCAACGCGCCTTGAAATAATCGCCATCGAAACCGTTGTCGCCGCCGGGCGTGAGGCCGCTGGCCGGGTTGGCCATCCACTGATCGTAGCGTTTGCCGGCGCGGTCGAATTCGAGCGGGCCGCCGCCGGGATGACAGTTGCCGCAGGTGGCGGTGACGAACTCGAAACTGGTCATGTCAATGACGCGGGCGCTGGCGTTGGTTTTGGCGGCGAGTTGCCGGTAGAGCGGCGCGGGCGAACACCATGTGCCGCCGTAGTTGCCGGGCGAACTGACCCACCGGTACCGCTCGGCCATCTGAGCCGGCACGGCTTCGCCTTTGCCCTGCTGGAAATGGAAGCCCTCGGTGATCTTGTTGTAATCGTGGCAACCGGTCGTGCCGCAGGTCTGCTTCGGCGAATACGGCGCGGTGGCGTTGATGCCGCGCACCGGATCAATGACGTTGCCGGCTTCGTCCTTGAGTTGGAACGGCGGACACACGCCCATCGGCGGTTTCGTTTCCGCGCCGGCAAGACTCGCGCCGAGACCGAGACAGGCGGTGAGGCAGAGAATACGGTTCATGGTTGTCCTCCGTTGGTGACGTTGACTCCGAGTTCCTTCCATTTATTGAGGATATCTTCTTTACCAAAAAAACCCTCATGACGAAACAACTCTTTGCCGGTGGCGTCGAAGAAAATCTGCGTCGGGATCACGCGAATGCCGTACTGTTCGGCCTTGCTGGCGTTCTCTGGCAGCCACACGTCAATGAACTCCGTGACAAACTTGTCGGCATAATCCTTCTTCAGCTCGTCGAGAATGGGTTTCATCATTTTGCACGGGATACATTTTCCCGCGCCGAGGTCGAGCAGCTTGGGAAGTTGCGCTGCGGTGGGCGCGCTGACAGGGGCCCCAACCGCAGCAGACGGAGCCGGTTTGTTTCGGTTCTTCAACGCAAGGGCCGCCGCCACCAGCCCGACCAGCGCAACGACGATGATGATTTTGAGGGGAGTGTTCATTGGATCAGCTTCTTGATTTCGTCGGGGGAAAGAACTTTGCCAGCGGACTTCACGACGCCGTCCACCGCCAGCGCGGGCGTGATCATCACGCCGAATTTCATGATCTCCGTGATATCGGTGATCTTGACCAACTCATAGTCGAGGCCGAGCGCCTTTGCAGCAACCTCCGTGTTGGCAGCCAGCATTTTGCACTTTGGACAGCCGGGGCCGAGAATTTGCAGTTTTTTCATGGGGTGTCTCCTTTCAAAGGGAACAGAGTGTTTCTTTGCATCGGGCAACCACTGCGGCGATCTCGCTCTCGCTGACTGGCACGCCTTTCTTCTTTTCAATGCCGAGATCGGTGACGCGGACATACTGCACATTCTTCAGTCCATGCCGCTCGAAAATCTTGCGTCCGCAATCAATCGGGCAACCATCAATCACCAGATTCACGTCGGCGTCCTTGGCCTGTTGCACCATGTTCGGAATGTCCGCGCCGAGGCCGGCCAGGCAAAACATTATGCCGCGTCCTTCGCGCATCAACTGCCTCGCGGCGTGGTCGGCCATTTCAGCGACATTCGATCCGCCTGAACAGGCATAGAGCAAGATATTCTTTCCCGCGGGACCGCTACAACAACAACTGGTTGGGTCTGACATCATGAACCTCCTTTCAGAATAGTGCGCCAAAGATCATGCCCACGATGGTGGACATGACAACGGTCAGCAGACAAAAGACAAATGTTTTCTTTGCGCCGATGATCTTGTTGATGACCAGAATGCTCGGCAACGACAGTGCCGGGCCTGCGAGCAACAGCGCCAACGCGGGGCCTTTGCCCATGCCGAGCCGCATCAGCATTTCCACGATGGGAATCTCCGTCAGCGTGGCGAAATACCAGATCATCCCGACAAACGAAGCAACGAAGTTTGACATCAGGCTGTTGCCGCCGACCCACAAGGCCACCTGTTTTTCCGGGATCAACGCGCCAATCAAGCCGGTCACGAAGACGCCGCCAAACAACAACGGAATGATCATCATGCCAAAGTCCCAGGTGGCTTGCATCCACTGTCGGCGCTCCTCCCGGTTGAACCATCGCCACGACATCCATGCCACCAACAACCCCATCGCGCCCGCCAGATACCATTTCATTCCGTGCACCGTCATGACCCAGTTTTGTTTCGGGGTCATGGACACAATGTCAGCGCGGTTCAGTCGGCGAATCTCCGTCGCCAACCGGCCCGCGGCGTCATACTCCTGCACATCCAGCGCCTCCGGACGGGAGTAGCGGATATTGGCTTCGATTCGGGTTCCGTCCTTCAACGCGATCGTCACATCATTGGTATTGTACCAGTCGCTGAACACCAAAAACAGAATCATCGCCGCGAAAAACAACGCCGTTTTCCACAGAGGACGCGGGCTTGGTGGCGCTTCGGGCATCTGCATCAACTGTTCCTGGCGTTGTCCCTCGCTACCGCGAAAGATGACGTGCATCAACAGCCCAATGATGACAGCAAACGAAATGGAACCAATGAACCGTGCCACGCCAAGATCAAATCCCAGCACGCGCGCCGACAAGAATATCGCCAACACATTGATGGCCGGACCGGAATAGAGGAACGCGCTGGCCGGACCGAGTCCCGCGCCCATCGTGTAGATGCCCGCGAACATCGGCAACACGCTGCACGAACAAACAGCCAGAATCATCCCCGACACCGACGCGACACCGTAGGCCATTACGCGATTCGAGCGCGGTCCGAGGTAGCGGATCACGGATGCCTGCGACAGGAACGTCGAAATTGCCCCCGCAATGAACATCGCCGGCACGACGCACGCCAGCGTGTGATTCACCGCATACCATTGCAGCAGCCGGAACGCTTCGAGAATGGCATTGGAAACTTTCGGATGATCGAACGGCACAAAGTACGCAAATAAAAACACGGCCACCAACATCGCAAACTTCTTCCAGTCTTTCATTCTTCCTTTCTCCTAATCGGTATGATTCTGGTGACTTGATCAAATGGCCAAACAAGACCAAAACAAATGATTACAATGACTATTCATTTTGAGGTTGCCGACGCCAGCTCGCGCGCGCGGCACTCCAGCACTGAGTCCACGGTTTCAAAAAGCCGTCCCAGACAGGGCACGCTCAGACGGTAAAACACCATCGCGCCGCGTTTCTCGTCGGCCACGATGCCGGCGTGTTTCAGCACCGTCAGATGTTTGGACACCGTGGACATATCCGCGCCGATGATCTCGGTGAGTTCGCAGACGCATCGTTCTTTTTTGGCCAGTTCCTCGACGATGCAGAGGCGACTGGGATGTGCCATCGCTTTCAACACGCGCGCCTTCACGTTGAGTTGGGCTCGTCGTTCTGGGTTCATGATGTTAGCAACTTGGCACATTCGCCAAGTGATGTCAATCTGTCTTTTTTCGCAGTGGGCGATGCCCCAGTTCGGCTTGGCGATGCACGGACGGTGCGTGCCAATCGTCCGTGTTGCCCCGCCTAGTGTTCCGTCAGAGCTGATCGCGAGGGTTGACGGAGGGACGCGCTTCTGCGCGTCCGTTGCCGGTCTGCGGCCACGCAGAAGCGTGGCCCTCCAAACCAAGTTTGACAGAGCACCAGTCCCCGGACCCAACCCGCCCGAATCACCGCGTGGAACAGCAGGGAAGCGTCGGGCAAGAGCCGGTCGCGGCGTTTCCAAAATATCGGCGCTGGAAATAAAGCGCGACGTTGACCAAGCCGATCAATACCGGCACCTCGACCAATGGCCCGATCACGGCAGCAAAAGCCGCGCCGCTGTTGATGCCGAACACGGCCACGGCCACGGCGATGGCCAACTCGAAATTGTTGCTGGCCGCGGTGAACGACAACGTCGCCGTCTTCGAGTAGTCCGCGCCGATCTTGCGGCCCAAATAGAAACTGACAAGAAACATGACGACGAAGTAGATGAGCAACGGCACGGCCACGCGCACCACATCGAGCGGAATCTTGACGATCAGTTCGCCCTTGAGGCTGAACATGACCACGATGGTGAACAGCAGCGCAATCAACGTAATCGGCGCGATGCGCGGGATGAACCGTCGTTCGTACCATTCCCGTCCCTTCAGTTTCAGTCCGACGATGCGGCTGAGCACGCCGGCAATGAACGGGATGCCGAGATAGATGAACACGCTCTCGGCAATCTGCCCCATGGTGACTTTCACCACGCTGCCGGTCAGTCCGAACAACGGCGGCAACACCGTGATGAAGAACCACGCATAGACGCTGAAGAACAAAACCTGAAACACGCTGTTGAACGCCACCAGTCCGGCGCAGTATTCCGTGTCGCCCTTCGCCAGTTCGTTCCAGACGATCACCATCGCGATGCAGCGGGCCAGCCCGATCATGATCAACCCGACCATGTATTCCGGGTAGCCGCGCAGAAACAGGATCGCCAAGAAAAACATCAGGATCGGCCCGATGATCCAGTTCTGCACCAGCGACAAGCCGAGCACCTTCCAGTTGCGGAACACGTCGCCGAGTTCCTCGTACTTCACCTTCGCCAACGGCGGATACATCATCAGGATTAACCCGATGGCAATCGGCACATTGGTCGTACCGGCATTGAATCGGTTGATGAATCCCTCGACGCCCGGTACGAAATAACCCGCGCCGACGCCCACCGCCATCGCGAGGAAAATCCACAGCGTCAGATACCGGTCGAGGAAGGAGAGTTTGCGGGAAATATGTTCACTCATGATGTCACCTGCAGAGGATGGGTTTGGTTTTCTTGTCGCGCTCGATGTCGCGTTGCAAAAAATCAATCTTCGGGTAACAACCGCGCACACAATGCAACAACGCCGCATGGACCTCGTTGCGCGGTTCGGCCAACGAATACATGATCCACTTGCCGTACCGTGCCTCTTGTACCAGACCGCTGCGGCGCAGATAGGCGAGATGTCGGGAAATCGTCGGCTGGGGTAGACGCAAGATACCCTGAAACTCGCACACGCAATGGTCGCGCTGCGCGAGCAGGTTCAGGATCCGCAACCGTGTCTTGTCGGCAAACGCCTTGAACAGTTGATCGGGCTTATTCATCATTATTTTCTCCTGCGCATTTGCGTTTGAACCGCAGCCCGTAATGCCACGGCGGCAGGTCCAGAACCGTGCCAATTGGTTCAAGCAGCCCGGTCTGGCTAGCCCAGACGACGATCTGCTCCGGCCGCGGGCGAATCTCCAGACTCGGTCCGCGCGGCGTGGCCGGGTCATGCCGCCAGTGAATGACGTGAACAAAACCGCCGGGGCGGACGACGCGGGCCGCTTCGCGCAACAGGCACACCGGTTCCTCCGCGTGCAGGATATTGAACAGCAAGGCCGCGTCCTGTGAGGACAACGGCACGCCAAACCCATCCGCCAACACGTCGCGCACTTCAGCCCGGATGTTGTTCAGCCCTTCGGCGGCGGCTCGCCGAAGTGTCCGGGCGACCATCGCGGGATCAATATCGCAAGTGGACACCACGCCGGCGACCCGGCGCGCCACCGGCAGGGTGAACGTTCCGTACCCGCAGCCAAGTTCGACGACATCCCGCAGTCGGCGGTCAATCTCCAACCGGTCGAGAATCCGGGGCACATCGAACAGGGTCTCCCAGTACGTTTCGTCCGGCATCCCGCTTTCGCGCAGTTTCATGGTGTCAAAAGGTTACCAGACGGTCGGAGTCCCGGATGATTTCGTACAGGTCTTTCAGCGTGGACAACGGGCAAATCTCCGAGCCACTCGACTGCCGGAGTTTCAAGCAAGTCCCGCACGCCAGGAATTCTCCGCCGGCCGCAAGCACAGCCCGCGCCTGTTCCTTCACGTTGAAGGTCACGTCGTTGATCTGGTCAATCTCGACGCCTTTGCCGACGAGAAAGATTTTCACCGTGTCGCCTTGCTTCAAGCTGTAATTGGCCAGCCGCAGCGCATTGAATACCGATTCCGGTTCCGTTTGCGAAATGATGATTCCGAGTTTCATTTGTGTGCAGTTACCTCCAAACTGGTGATGTAATCGGCCATGGTTGTGCCGCGCGGCAGATGACGGACAATCTTCCGGTAGAGCGGATCATTGAACCCGGTCATCGCTTTGATGTAGTCCGGTTTCGCCGTCAGCCGGATGTCCACGAACCCGGCTTCCTGCAACATCCGCCTCGTGTCCTTCACCAACACCGCTCCGGCCACGCAGCCCACCAGCGCCTCCACCATCTTCGTCACTTTGGCCGGCAGCGGTTTCAGCAACGCCAGGTCCGACACGGCCACGCGCCCGCCCGGTTTCAGCACGCGGGCGATCTCGCGCCAGACCTGCGGCTTGTCCGGCGACAGATTGATGACGCAGTTGGAGATGACCACGTCCACCGACGCGTCCGCGACCGGCAAGTGCTCGATTTCACCGAGCCGAAACTCGACATTGTTCAATCCGGTCTGTTTCCGGTAGCTTGCGATGTTGCGGCGCGCTTTGGCGATCATTTCCGGGGTCATGTCCACACCAATCACGTGCCCGCGCCGGCCAACTTTGCGTCCGGCAAGGAACACATCGAATCCGCCGCCGCTGCCGAGATCGAGAACCACCTCGCCCGGTTTTAGTCCCGCCAACGCCGTCGGATTGCCGCACGACAAACCCATGTTCGCGCCTGCCGGCAACGCCTGCAATTCCGTCGTCGAATAACCGATTTGCGTGGCCAGTTGGTCGCCACTGCAACCGCAGCCTGCGCCGCAGCAGGAGCCTCCCGATTGCGCTATCGCCCCGTAGTTTTCTCGGACAGTTTGTCGGACGGATTCCTTGTCTTTCATTCGCCGGTCTCCAAAAAGTTCTGAATTCGTTGTCGGATTTCGTCCCGTACCCGGCGGAACACGGCCAATTTTTCCTCTTCGGTGCCGGTGGCGTGGGCCGGATCATCAAAACCCCAGTGCACTTGTTTCTTGGCGCCGGCATACATGGGGCAGGACTCGCGCGCGTGGTCGCAAACGGTCACGAGCAGGTCCAGCGGCTGGCCGGCAAACTCGTCAATAGACTTCGACCGGTGTTGGGAAATATCCACCCCGGCTTCGGCCATGACCCGGATGGCGAGCGGGTGGACGTAGCCGGTGGGTTTCGCTCCGGCGCTGAAGACCTCGAAGCGGTCACCGGCCAGGTGTCGCAGCCAGCCTTCGGCCATGTGACTGCGGCAGGAGTTCCCCGTGCAGAGGAAGAGGACGCGAGTTTTCACGCGCTCAATATATTCGCTTTAGCGAATATGTCAAGGGTCGTGTTCGAATGCCAGTGCACCGGTGGGGCAGTGTTTGACGCAGTCGGCGCCGACTTTTTGGAGGGCATCGGCCAGTGCGCCGCGCAGGGGCACAGCTACTTTCACGTCGAAACCGCGTCCGATGAAGGTGAGACCGAGGGGTTCTTGGGCTTGTTCGGCGAGGGCGACGCAGATGCCGCAGGAGATGCATTTGCCGGGTTCGAAGATGATGCCGCCGGGTTGGCGGATGATTTCGAAGGTGCGACGATGTTCGCCTGCATAGGCTTTTGGGTCGGCGCCGTAGGCGGCGGCGTAGAGGCGGAGTTTGCAGTCGGCGGCGGCGCGGCAATCGCAGTGGCAGCAGCGGCCGGCGGCTTTTTCGGCTTCGGTGACCAGTTCGCGTATGCTCAGTTCGGCGTTGGCGGCTTTGCTCAGTTCGCGGTATTCGACGGGGGAGAGTTTCGGGATGGTGGTGGTGAATTCTTTGGGTGGAATCTGGTAGGGGTGTCCGGCCAGAAAGGCGTTGGTGCTTTCGGCCAGCAGGTGGCCGTCGCCGATGGATCGGGCCGGGTCCCAACCGTTGCGGATGCAACTGCCGCCAGCGAAGACGCCGGGGATTTCTGTTTGAAAGTTTGTCGGGTTGATTTTGATGGTTTTTTCGGTGGCGGGGACACCGAGTTGGGTGTGGTTGGTTTTTGCGGTGGGGCCGACGGCGAGGATGACGGCGTGGAATTCGCGTTGCAGTTCGTGGAGTTGCACGTTGTGGCCGAGTCGGGTGTTGCCGCGAAATGTGAGGCCGATAGCGTGGAGGGTGGCGATGTCGGCGTCGAGGACGTGGAGTGGGAGGTTGGCGGCGGTCCGCATTTGTCCGCCGGGTTCGGGGGCGGCATCGAAGACGGTGACGTGGTGGCCGAGTTTTCGGAGGAAGAAGGCGGCGCTCAATCCGGTTGGGCCAGCGCCGATGATGGCGATGTGTTTGCCGGTGGGTGGGGCGCAAGGGGGGATGAAGCGGTCGGGGGCATGGGCATCGAGGCGGGCGACTTCGCGTTCGATGAATTGAATCGCGACGGCGCCGTCGTATTGGCGTCGTCGGCAACCCATTTCGCAGGGGGCGCGGCAGATGTGGCCGAGGACGCCGGGGAAGACGACGTTTTCTTTGACGCGTGCGATAGCGTCTTTCGTTTTGCCGGCGGCGACGAGTCGGATGACTTCGGGGATTTCCATGCGTGCGGGGCAGACGCGTTGGCAGACGGAGATGCAGTCGCCGAGGTGGTCGCTGAGCAACAGTTCGAGGGCTGCTTTGCGGGCGGCTTTGACGTCGGGTGTTTCGCTGAACACGGTCATGCCGTGGGCGGCTTGGGTGGAGCAGGCGGGCATGAGGCGTGGGTTGTTGCCGATGCGGACGACGCAGGTCATGCAGGAGGGGTGGTTTTCTTTGATGCCGGCGAGGAAGCAGAGGGTGGGGATGTTGATGCCAAGCGCCCGCGCTGCGTCGAGGATCGTGCTGCCCTCCGGGACAGTCACGGATTGGCCGTCTATGGTGAGGGTGATCATGGATGGACGAGGGTGATGGGGGCGGGTGGTTCTTTGTGGAGGTGGCCGTCGGTTTTTTGGCCACCGCTTTCGATGTGGATAGCTTCGACAGGGCAAACCGTGCGGCAAACGTCGCAACGGGTGCATTTCTCTACATCAATTCGATGGCGTCGGTAAGGGGTCATGGGGATGGCGTTGGCGGGGCAGTGTTGCGCGCAGAGGGTGCAGCCGATGCAGTTGTCTTGGACGACGTATTGGATGAGGGGTTTGCAGCGGCCGGCAGGGCAACGGCCTTTGAGGTGTGCTTCGTATTCGTTGCGGAAGTAGCGGAGTGTGGTAAGGACGGGGTTGGGGGCGGTCCGGCCGAGGCCACAGATGCTGCCGGCGGCAGTGAGGGCGGCGAGTTGTTCCAGTTCGTCGAGGTCGTGAGGTGTGCCTTTGCCGTTGCAGAGGCGGTCGAGGATTTCCCACATTCGGGTGGTGCCGATGCGGCAGAAGGTACACTGGCCGCAGGATTCGGTTTTGAGGAAGGACATGAAATAACGGGCGACGTCCACCATGCAATCATCTTCGTCGAGGATGATAAGTCCGCCGGATCCCATGATGGCGCCGGCGGCGGTCAAGGCTTCGTAATCCACGGGTGTGTCGGCATGAGTGGCGGGGATGCAACCGCCGGAGGGGCCGCCGATTTGAACGGCTTTGAGGCGTTTGCCGCCCGGCACGCCGCCGCCGATTTCGTCCACGATCTCGCGGAGGGTAATGCCCATGGGGACTTCGATGAGGCCGGCGCGGGCGATTTTACCGGCGAGGGCGAAGACTTTGGTGCCTTTGCTTTTTTCGGTGCCGAGCGCGGCAAAACGGGCGGCACCGTTACGGATGATCCACGGCAGAAGTGTGAGGGTTTCGATGTTGTTGATGAGGGTGGGGTGTGCCCAGAGGCCTTTTTCGGCGGGAAACGGCGGTTTCAGTCGGGGGATGCCGCGGTTGCCTTCGATGGACTCGATGAGGGCGGTTTCTTCGCCGCAGACGAACGCGCCCGCGCCCTCAAAAATCTTCAGGTCGAAATCTTTCAAAAATCCGCGTTCGGTCAACACCCGGATCGCGTCCCGCAGGCGGCTGACGGCGCGCGGGTATTCGGCGCGGACGTAGATGTAGCCCCGGTTGGCGCCGACGGCGTGGGCGGCGATAAGGATTCCCTCGATGAGGCGGTAGGGGAAGGATTCCATGAGCATCCGGTCCATGAACGCGCCGGGATCGCCTTCGTCGCCGTTGGCGATGATGTATTTGATGCCGTCGGGGGAGGTGGCGTTGCGGACGTGTTGCCATTTGGTGCCGGTGGGGAAACCGGCGCCGCCGCGGCCGCGGAGGCCACTGGCGGAAATTTCGGCGATCAATTTTTCGGGCGGCCAACCGCGCACGGTGTTCAGGGCTTGGAATCCGTGGTGGGCGAGGTATTCGTCGAGGTCGAGCGGGTCCATTTCACCGAAGCCTTCCGTGGCGATGCGGACCTGGCGTCCCAGGAACAGTTCGACGGGAGGGCTGGAGAGGGGGAGGGTGTGTTCGTTGAGAGTTTCGAGGTTGCCGTTGCCGGTGACGAGTTCTTCGAGGGTGCGGTCCACCCAACGCAGGAGTCGGCGGCCGAGGTTAGCGGGTGGGAAATGTCGGCGGACGATGTTTTCGGCTTGTTCGGGGCCGACTTTGGCGTAGAGGGTTGGGGGTTGGTTGGGCAGTCGGATTTCAACGATGGGGGTTTGGTGGCACATGCCGACGCAGCCGACGCGTTTGACGGGTATGTCGCGTCCGAACTCGCGAATGTAGTGTCGGAGTTGGTGGAACAATTCGTCGCTGCCTTTGGCGATGCAACAGGAGCCGAGTCCGACGCGGATTTCAGGCGCTCCGGTGGGTTCGCGATGAGGAAGGACGGAGTCCACGTCGTTGACGGTTTCGTGGCGCGTGGCGCGGAAATCTTCTATCATCAAGCTGACCGTGTCGGGGGCAAGGTGGCCGTAGGTGGTGTGGTCAATTTGGACGACCGGCGCGAGTGTACAACAACCGAGACAGCCGACGCGTTCGACGGTGAACTCGCCATCGGGGCTGGTGTCCGAGCCGTCGGGGATGAGGAGGGCGCGTTGGACGGCGTCCTGAATGTTTTCGGAGGATTTGACGTGGCAGGCGGTGCCGTGGCAGACGCGCAGACGGTGGCGGCCAGTTGGCTGGAAACGGAACTGGTGGTAGAAGGAACCGACACTGACCAGATGGGGGAGCGGGATGCCGGTTAATTCGCTGACGCGGCGCAGGACCGTGGCTGGGAGGTAATGATATTCCTGTTGGATGCCTTGCAGGATGGGGATCGTGGCCTCGATGCCGCGGCCGGTTCGGGCGAGGAGCTTTTCCAGAAACAAGTCGTGAGAAGGTTCGATCATTCGCCGAAACAGAAGAGGTGTTGTTTGCCGCGCAGATACATTCGTGCGCCGTGAAAGGCCGGGCTGGTGCTGCACGGCTCGCCGAGTTCGTGGGTGCCGCGCGGTTGGAAGGTTTCGCCCACTTCGCTAAGGAAGATTTTGCCTTTGCGGGTGATGGTCAACAGGATGTTGCCGGCGAGAGCCGGAGAAGAATAAAACTCCTCGGCGAAATCGTGAGCCCATTTCTCTTTGCCGTTGGTGATGTCGCAACACTGCAACAGTCCGCCGCCACCGAGCAGGTAGAGATATTTGCCGTCAAACAACGGGCTGGGCACGTCGGGCGCGCCGTCGGTGGTTTTCCATGCGATGTGGGTTTGGGTGACATCGCCGGTGCCGGTCGCGCGAATGGCCAGCACCTCGGCGTTGACTTTCAGGGCAATCACCAGGTTGCTGGCGACGATGGGAGAGGGGGCCAGATCGCTGCCAAGGCCGTTGGCACGCCAGAGTTCGTTGCCGCTGACGGGGTCGTACGCGATGACCCACGGATCGCCGCAGGTGATCACTTGCGGTTTTCCGCTGATCATGGCGAGAATCGGCGACGCCCACGAGCCACCGGTCGGGCGCGGTTTTTGCCAGACGACGCGTCCGGTTCGGGTGTCGAGCGCGAGCATGGAGGATTTGCCATCTTCTTCGTGGCCGAGATCGAGTTGGATGAGAAGGCGGTCCTGCCAGAGTGTCAGCGACGAGGAATAGCCGTAGGCACTTTCCAACGCGCCCAGATTGCGTGCCCAGACCTGTTTGCCGTTGAAATCGAACGCGGCCACGTTACCGTTGGCAAAGATGGCATACACGCGGTGTCCGTCGGTCGCCGGCGTCGGCGCCGCCATTCCGGTCTCTTCATACAACTTGGGCGGCGGAGGGAGTGGTCCGGAGACTTTCACCTCTGAAGACCAGCGGAGTTTACCGGTGTCGGCATCGAAACAAAACACGTGTCCGTTCTTCTCATTGCCACCCGTCAGGAAAATGGTATTGCCCCAAACCACCGGCGAACTCATTCCCGGTAACGGCACCGGCGTTTTCCATTTCAACGTCAGCGATACGGCTTTCCGGTACGTGCCAGCGCTCCACGGACCGCGAAACGCCGGCCAGTTCTGTTCCCACTCGGCAACGGTCAGCGGCGGCTCTGACGTTTCGGCCATCGCCGGCGCGCGTTCGGGAAGACGCGCCGGCGCGGTGCCAAGCCACACAGCCATCGCCGCCAACAGGCCAAACAACGCCGCAGCAGCCCATCGAGCTATCCGTGTGGCCTGTTTCTCCTGTTGCGGTTGGCGTGCGCCCCACGCGAGCGGGTTGGGTTCCTGACGATGTTGCGCTCGAAGAAAATGCGCGCAGACCAGAAACGTCGCCAACGCGACGAGCATCGCCCGCGCGCAGTTGGCGGACAGGCGCAATTGCGTGAATGTCTTCTGCCGCAGTTGAAGATCGAGCTGGCGGATGCGTTGTTTGAGCGCTTCGTCTTTCGGGCGTTTGTGAAGCTCTTCGATCAACTGCATGCGCACGTTGGAGTTCACCAGCGCGCCCACCTTGCCCTGGGTCTGGGCAAACACCAACAAACCAGCGGATGCCAACAAAAACGCGCCCGACGCGATGGCCAGTGCAAGAGCGATCGGATACAACCACGTTTTCATGATGGCGGCGGTGCCTCCGGCACGGGCAGACCGAGTCGTTTGAGTTCTTCGGGACAATAACGGAAACACCGGGCGCAGCCGATGCAACGCACCGGGTCAGCCTCGTAATCAGTCCGTTTCCGACGGATAGCCAGCGAGATCAGTTTCAAGCCGATCACCAACCCCATCCATCCGCCACCGAAACGGCTCGCTAACACAAAACGATTCCGCACCACGCCGGCGTCGGCAAACAGCTTTTCCAGTGGTTCACCCGTGGCGCGGAAGGCGGCCGATGCATCCGTGGTGCCTTGGACCGCGCCGGTTTCTTCGAGATGGACTCGTTGCGCCAGGCTCACGATCCGATGTTTGCGTGCAAGAGCGGGGCCAGCCAACCCACCCAGCCACACGCCTACCGCCACCAGCACCGGCAACAACAAAATCAATCCCGCCAACCGTCGCTTCTCGGTCGCGATCAGCTGCGCGGTGGTGGGCGGATTCAGGGTGGGAGGAACAATGGCGCCAAACGGGCAGGATTGCTCGCACAACCGGCATTGCGTGCAGGTGTCCGGCGTGATGCGCACACGCCACTTCGAGAGCATCGAGGCCAGCCCCAAAAGAGCCCCGTAGGGACACAAGAACCGGCAGTACGGACGCCCGACAAACAGGCTGAGCAGCAGAAAACCGATTCCCAACCCGACCATCCAAGCGCTGCCCCCCAGACGGAAAATCGGTACAAACGGGTCATACTGGCAGATGATAAATCCGGCACCGGTGGCGGCAAAAATCATTGCCAACCCCAAATACACATATGCCAGCAAACGTAGCGTGTGCTCCAGCCACTGCGGTACCTTCAGCGGTTTCAGCAACATCAAATCCTGCAGCGCGCCATGCGGACAGACCGCCGAACAAAACACGCGCCCCCACAACAACGCCGCCGCCAACGGCAACAGCGCAAACACCACCGCCACCATCGGAATGGCATAGCCGGGGTCGGCCAGCGCCAATGCGACGTTTTGAATCGCGCCGATGGAACAGATACAGCCTTTTCGCCAGAACCCAAAGTAAAACACCGAGAAAATGCCGAGCGCCGTCAGTTCGCGACGCGATCGCCGCCGCAACGCGAGCCACGCCGCCAACGCGAGCACGACGACCAGCATCGCGACATCGAGCCGCTCTAGCCACAACGCGCGCACCGCCGGCTCGGTCATCAACGGCAATTTGTGCCCGGTCTCGGTGAACTGCGGCGGCGGAAATCGTTGGACGGCGAGAAAGGTCGTCATACTTTTCCTACCTGCGCCTTGCGGACGTAGGGTTGGTCGGCGGGGACACGGTGGATGGCGTCGGCGGGGCAGGTGCGGGCGATGGAGCATTCGTTGCAGTTGACGCAGCGGTCATGGCGAATTTGCAAGTAGAGCGACCCATTGCCAAACATGGTGCAGCCTTTGACGCATTTGCCGCAGCCGACGCAGAGGGTTTCGTTGATGTGATATTCGAAGTACGGCTCTTCAATGAACTTTCGGATGATTGCGCCCGTGGGACAAAGCTGGTTTTCCGCGCCGGTGTTCAACCCGACCGGTTGCGGTTCGAAATAACCGGTGCAGAGATTGCAATAGCCGCACATCTCGAAGGCGTGAACGCATTTGACCGCCGACTGCTCCAGCACGCACTCCGTCGCGCACTTGCCGCACTGGGTACAACGGTACGGGTCAATCTGCCAAACCGTATTGCGCCGACGGAACCGCTGGAGGATGACACCGACGATTCCGCCCAGGCCGATCAATGCCGCCCCGCGCGTGGCGTTGGCAAAAAAATCGCGACGATTCATGGCGACGGCGGCGTCTCCTTCCACGGAAGCGAGCAACGGGCAAATTCGCGGCAATCCTTACACGCGGCGCGACCTGCACAGGAACGCCGCAACAGCACCGCCGTCACGACGGCGACCAGACCCAACAGGGCGGCACGGAAAAAAGCGCGGCGTTTCATGTTTTCCTGTCTTTCGGAACAAAGACGCGGACTTCGCGGCGGAGAACCTCCAACACCAACACGCGTCCGCGTGCGTCACAGGCAATCGGGACTGCCTTGCCCGTTTGCCGATAGTGCAAAAACTGTTCGGGACCGGCCACCACGCCTTCGAACCTGCCTCGCACGTCGTAGATTTTCACGCGCGTCAGTCCTTTTTCGCTGGTCACAAAACGTCCATCGGGCAGGCGCACCAGATACGAGGGATTGCAGCAGCCACAGAAACCTTCCACGTTCATGGCTGTTTCGCCCCAGCCGGTCTCGTACTGACCGTCGAGGGTGTAGGCTCCGATGTGGTGTTTGCCCGGATTGACGATCCAGAGCAGGTTTTCCGGGCCGATGTGCAAATCGAAATAGGGACTCGGCACAACGAAACCCGTGATCCGGGAAAGAACGGTGCCGTCAGCGCGACATCGGAGAACTTCTCGATGGCCGGCGTCAGCCACATACACAAAATCTCCGCGTTGCGCGATGGCGGTGAGGTGCACACGCTCGCCCAGCGGCTGGCCTCCCTCGAAATGATCCTTGAAAGCAATCAATCCCGTGGGCGCGATCGCATGAGGCGTGAAGGGCAATTCCCGGATGCGCAACCGTTTGCCCTCGGCATCGAATTCCTGAATGACGGTGTCGCCTCCGACCAGGATGTTCTCACCCATGACGGCGATGCATTTCGGCTCGGTCAGGCCGGTGGGGAAATGGTTTTTTTCCTCGTAAAGCAGCAGCGTCGGGTCCGTGCGTTCGTAGCGGCTGATGTCGTAGGTGAACCGCGCGTCGAGCGGCGGACGTTGTGCGCGCGGCGGTTGACGGTCGCAGCCGGCCAGCCCGGCGGCCATCAGGCCGAATCCGCCTTCCACAAAGGCGCGGCGTGGGATGTTGACGTGTTTCTCGTTCATGGTTTCACATCCAGACAAACCAGTTTCGTCAGGTCGCGTGCGAGCAGTTGTCCCTGCACCAACGCCATCGGCGCCCAGCAATCGTGCCCCTCCAACACCCGCGCGCGGGCCAGCGGACGATACTCTGTCGGAACCGCTTCCACAAGTGTCAGCCAGCCATCGTCGTTGAGCACGAAAAGCAGGCCGTCGCCGATGACGAACGGGCCGAGCCCAAACTTTGCCGTGGCACCGCTGGTCCAGAGAATCTTGCCGTTGAGGTCCAGACAGGTGAGTTGGCCGTCCGGGCGAACGCCGTACAAATGTTCCTTGTACAGGATCGGCGTTTGCTGCGCGGCGCCAAATTCAGTGGGTTTGAGGCGGAACACAATTTCAGGGACGATTTTACCGCCGTCTTCCTTCAATCGAAGCATCATCGCGCCGGCATTGTACCCGCCCGACAGGAACAGGCGTCCGTCGCCCACCGGCACCGGCGTCGGCACGGCGGCAATCGAGATTTTCCATGCGTCCGTCTCCCACAACAGCGTGCCATCGTCGGCTGCCACGCCGACCACACCGCCGCTGGCGACATAGACGTACTGACGTTTGCCGTCGAACTCGATGGGGACGATGCTGGAATGTGTCATTTTCCAGTCGCGCGGGTTGGGAGTTTTCCAGAGAATCCTGCCCGTCGCCAACTCCACGGCCATCAACAACGCGTCGCCGCCGACGCCTAGGATGACCTTGCCGTCGTCCACCAACGGACATTGGCCTGCATACCATTCCGGCACAGTGGCGCCGAAATCTTTCACGAGGTCAAGCCCCCACACAAACTTACCCGTTTCGGCCTCCAGGCAGGCGACGTGGCATTTCGGGCCGAACGTGACAATGAATCGGTCCGCCAACGTCGGGATAGTGCGGCTCATGCCGTGATTGCGTTTGATTTTGACCGGATAGGTGAACCGCCACAATTCCCTGCCGTCGGCCAGCGAAAGACAACGCAGTGCATCGGCTTTCATCTCCATATCATAATCGAGCAAGTACACTCGTCCATTGCGGACGGCAGCGCCGGCGTAGCCTTCGCCGAGGTCTACGCTCCAAAGTGGGCGCGGCGACGGTTTCCATTGGCGCGCCAGTGCGACGCCGTCGGTGGCGATGTTGTCGCGATTCGGGCCGCGAAATTGCGGCCACGCGCCCGGCAGGTTGGTGGGTGCGGCGTTGCCGGGGATGAATTTGGCCAGCTCAAAAGGCGATTTTTCCGAGGCAAGCGCGAGGCCGGGGGGGCGGTCGAGACCCGGTTTGCGTTCCGCAATCGAGTCGAGGGGAACGCGGCTGGATTGGAGCAACCAATAAAGCGCTCCGAGTCCCAGCACGCTGGCAGCCAGCGTCGCGGCTAGCAGAACGGCGCGTGAGTTGTGGTTTGGGTTTGGCACGACGGCTTGGGGGATTTGCCACGCCTTGAGGCGCTTGTCCAATATTTATTTTATCTTCGACAGGCCGGTTTGTTGGGCGGCAAGGTCCACCAGGCCGAGTCCCAGACGCATGGTGCGCCGCGCCCGCAGGTGCAACGAAATCACCACCAGCACCACCAACAGCCACGCATACGCTGCCCACCAGACCCGCGAAGCCGCCGCAAAGAAAAACGCCACCAGCGCGACGGTGATCCAGAGCCAGACTTTGGCCAGAAACGTCCAATGCGCGCTGAGCCGCACCCGCAACAACCGTTTGGGGCCTCCGTGATTCTCGCAGACGGTGTGCAACACCACCTCGGTGAATCGGTCGCCGTAAATCGTCACATCAAACTCATCCCAGCCGCTGTCGGCGCTCGCCTGCCAGTTGTCGCGTTCGAGAATCTCCAGCAGTTTCTGTAAGAACGCCAGTCGTTCGATGCCCTGTTCATTCCAGAACTTCAACGTGTGAACGCTGCCGACACGGCGGTATTGTGCGGCGCGCGCGGTCACGGCAGCGCGCGCGGCGCTCGGTGTCAACGGCCGCCGCAGGCGATAGGCGTATCGGGGCCAGCCGCGCACGATCGGTTGCAACAAATACAACAGAGCCGCCAGCGGTCGCGACCAGCGATGACGTTGCCACGACGGCAGGCGCACCTGCGCCGCCGCGGTGATTGCCACGGCCAGACTGGCCAGAAAGGTCAACAGCGGCAACGGCCAGAGCGCCGGCCAGAGCAGCGCCAGCAGCAACCCGCCGAAGGTGACGAGCACGTGCCATTCCAGACTCGTTAACGGCGCCAGAAAGCCAATCTGCTCCGGCGTGTACAGGGTTTGAAACAGGCCGCTGCCGAACACGCCGTGATAAATCACGAACCGGCCAAATCCCTCCGCGCCTCGCAACGGGTTGTAGATGCGGCCGCGCCAGCGCATGGCGCCGAGGCTGTTGAAGTATTCGGGATGTTTGTGGCGCAGTAACGCTTCGGCAACGCCGTAGCCGCGTTGTTGTTTGAGATAGGCAGCGACGGTGTTTCGTCGGTAGTGCCAGACAAAACCCGCGTGGGAGAAACCGATCTTCCAGCCTCGTTGCAACAGTCGCCAACAGACATCCACATCGTCGCCGGCCGTCCGGTAGGTGGGATCGAATCCATGGATGGTCTCCAGCGCCCATTTCCAAAACGCCATGTTGCAACCGGGCACGTGTTCGGCGTCGCGGTCGGTCAACAATACGTGCGACGGCGCGCCCGGCGAGACGGCGACGACGCCCGCGATCCAGTTGTCTTCGGGCGGCGGAAAATTGTGGCCGCCGATGCCGCAGGCATCCGTTTTCAGCAGGTCGCCAACCAGATAATACAGCCAATCCTCGTCCGCGCGGCAATCGCTGTCGGTGAACGCGACGATTTCTCCCATCGCAGCCAGAATGCCGGTATTGCGGGCGGCGCTCAAACCGAGGTTCGGCTGGTGAACGGCACGCACCGTCGGATAATGCGCCGCGATGCGCGCCGTCTCGTCGGTGGAACCGTCATCCACGAGGATGACTTCGTAATCGGGATAATTCAGCCGCGTGAGCGAATCCAAGCAGGCAGGCAGTGTGCGCGCGCCATTGTAACTGGCCACCACCACGCTGACTTTCGGATAACGCGGCAGCGGGAAATACGGCGCTCGGGCAAACGTCTCCGCCACGACATCGAATGCGGGCTTCGGATTGCGATTTCGGTCGGTCAGCCCGAAGAACCAATCCTGAATCGGGTAACCGCCGGTATACCAGTCGTCGGTAAACGAGAACACCACGACACCGGCCAGGCCTGCTCGGAAAGCCGCTTCGATGTGCCCGCTCAGAAACCGGCACTGGGCCTCGTGGCCTTCGCGTTGCGAATCCATGCCCATTTCGGCCAGCAGCAGCGGTTTGCTGGCGGCAAGGCTCTGAAGTCGGTCGAGGTAGTTGGAAAACGGTTGCAGCTCGTGGAGATAAACGTTGAAACTGACAAAGTCCACGCTGGCCGGCTGGAGAAATTCGGTGGGCGGAAAGTTGACAAACGTGACCAGCCGGTCGCGGTCGGCGGCCTTGACGATGGCCGCCAGCTCATCGAGAAACTTTTCGATGCGACGCGCGCCGTACCAGCGGGCAATGTCGGGAGGGATTTCATTGGCCAACGCCAGAGCGAAGACGGCGGGATGACCTGCCAGCGTTTGAGCGGCTGTGCGAACGGTGCGCCGGATGTCGGTCACTGTTTTCGGGTCGTCGAGGAAACAGGTGTGTTTGGGCCAGGGCAGGTCCACCAGCACTTTCAAGCCGTGTTCGTGCGCCCGATCCAGCAACCACAGCGGCGGCACATGATAGACGCGCACGCAGTTGGCGTTGAGACGACGAATGAGCGCGAAATCGCGCGCGACTTGTTCTGGCGGAGGGAAAGGGTTGCCGTCAGCCCCCGGCGCAAATGGCCCGTAGGTGACCCCTTTCGGGTAAAACTTCTCCGCGCCGACCCGGAAGAATTTTCCGTCCACACGAACTCGTTCGTTCGGCGGTGATGGCCTCGGATTGTTGTTGGTTGCCGTTGGCATTTGGGGCCGTCTTGGGAAGCCGTGACAAATTCAATTCGGACAACCGGCAGCGATTACTGCGGTCGCTTGGTCTTGGCCGGTTCGGCCGGTTCCGGCACGCCCCATTTCGCTTTCGGGTCCTGGAACTGCCGTTTCAACATGGCGTCCGCCGATTCCACTGCAAGGATTTTATCCCCATGTTTCACCCGCACCACGTAACCGGCAAACTTCATGCCTTCATAACGGGTTCCGCCACCAATAAAACTGTAGTGCGTTTGAGTGACTTCCAACTTGGGAGAACAGACCTCAAAGGTTTGCACCCCGTTCTTGTCCAAGGACAATTTTTTTTCTTCGGCGTGAAACGGCACCGCTTTGCCGCCGCTGGCTGGCGCGGCAAAAAACATCCATTCCACCGTGTATTCATAGGCGGCAGGAGCCATGTTGCGGACGGTGATATTGAACACTTCCTCGCGTTCGCTGGTTTTGCGAAACGACCCGCCCGAACCGTAGCCCATGACAATGTTTTTCTCGTATTTCTTGGTTTCCGAGCGGGTCTCCACAGGAACGACCTTCAGATACACAGCCTGCCCGAAGAGGTTCGCCGCCAGTCCCCACACTGCCACGACAACAAGAGTTCTTTTCATGTTCCGGGTCTCCGCCGTTTGCCGCATCACCATATCACAGACGACCCCGGACGCCAGTTTGTTCAAGACTCCTGCTCGGCCTTCTTGGCGGCAGCCGCTTCGGCAATGACCTTTTGCGCAATGTGCGCCGGCACGGTCTCGTAATGGCTGAACTCCATCTCGAACGTGCCGCGTCCGCCGGTCATGGAGCGCAACTCGCTGCAATACTTGAACATCTCCGCCTGCGGCACCTGGGCCTTGATGCATTGCAGGCCGTCGGCCGGCTCCACTCCTATGATTCGGCCGCGCCGATGATTCAGGTCGCCGGTGATGTCGCCCATGTACTGGTCGGGCACCCACACCGTTACATTCATGATCGGCTCCAGCAACACCGGACGAGCCTTCTGCATGGCATCCTTGAACGCCTGCAATCCGGCAATCTTGAAACTCAACTCGTTCGAGTCCACATCGTGATAGGAACCGTCATAAACGGTTGCCTGCACATCCACCACCGGATAGCCCGCCACCGTCCCGCTGAGCATCGCCTCCAGGCAACCTTTCTCCACCGCCGGAATGAAGTTGCGCGGGATGGCGCCGCCGACGACTTCGTCCACAAACTGGAAGCCGCCGCCGCGCTCCAGAGGAGCGAGTCGGAGGTAGGCTTCGCCATACTGGCCACGTCCGCCGGATTGTTTCTTGTGCTTGTAGTGTCCCTCGGCACGCGCCGTGATGGTTTCTTTGTAATCCACTTTCGGGGTGGTGAGGTCCACGTTGACACCGATTTTGCGTTTCCAACCGTCCACAATGACCGCCAGATGGGTGTCGCCCATGCCGGCGATGACCAGCTCCTTCGTGTTCGGATTGCGTTCGGCCCGGAACGTTTTGTCTTCGGCGGCGGTGCGTTGGACGGCGGTGCTGATTTTGTCCTCGTCTTTCTGGGTGTGCGGATGCACAGCCGCGTAGGCAATGGGCCTTGGGAAGTTGATGAGAGGGAACTTCACGGGTCGGGTTGGATCACAGAGCGTGTCATTGATCTGTGTGTCTTTGAGTTTTGCCAGCGCCACGATCTCGCCGGGACCGGCGTCGGCGACGATGGTCTGATTCTTCCCCATGAGGCGGAGCAACTGCGGGATGCGTTCCTTGCTGCCGCGAGAGGCGTTGATGACTTCCAGGTCGGCCTTCAACGTGCCGGACTCCACGCGCAAATACGCGAGCGCGCCGGCATAGGGATCCACGACGACCTTGAACACCAACCCGCTGAACGGCGCGTCCGCCTTCGGCTCGACGGTGACGTTGTCGGCGGCGGGCACGGCGCCGCGTTGCGCCGGTGACGGCAGCAACCCGGTGATCACGCTGAGGGCGTCGGCTACACCGATGTCTTTATCGGGCCAACCGCAGAGGATTGGCACCACCGCACCCTTGGCGACGGAACCGGCGATCTCCTGCACAGTGAGTTTCTCGCCGCCGAAGTATTTTTCGATCAATCGTTCGTCGTCCGCTGCTGCGGCTTCCTGCAAGGCATCCCTGGCTCCCGCAAACTCCGATGGCACATCGCCGTCGGCGCAGGTCAACAGGTTGATCGTTTTCGCAAAATTCGCTTCCTTGCCCGACGGAACGGTAAACGGGACGCATTTCTTGCCGAAGACCTGTTGAATCTGTTCGACAACCTTGGCGTAGTCGGTTCCTTCCTTGTCGAGTTTGGTGACGAAGATGGCGCGCGCCATTTGTCGCTCGTCGAGCCATTTCCAGAGCCGACGGGTGCCGACCTCGATGCCGTTGACAGCATCCACGACCACAAGGGCGGAGTCGGCGGCGCGAATGGCGGCGACGGTTTGACCGAGGAAATCCGGAAATCCCGGTGTGTCCAGCAGCGTTACCTCGCAGCCGTCGGCTTGGAACCAGAACGGCTTGGCGCTGATGGTGATTTTTCGTTCGATTTCCTCGGGCAGATTGTCGGCGGCGCTGTTGCCCTTGGCGGTGCTGCCGCGCGCCGGCACCGCCTTGGCCAAAAACAACAGCGCATCCACCAGCGACGTTTTGCCGGCGCTGGCGTGGCCGACGATGACGACAGTTCGGACTTTGGTGGTGTCCACAGGCATAACGATGGTCTCCTGAACATTGGGCCCGCCCGCAGGCGAGCGCGCGCGGATTGTCCCAGAATTCGCAACGCAATCAAGAGGAAAAAACAAAACGATTGTTTTCGTTCGGCTCAGCAGCTATTGCTCTTGGCGACCGATGAAGATTTCGTTCACACCGGCGGTCTATGAACATGCGGCGCGATTTGTCGGTCGCACGCCGTGGGAAGTGTCGCGCGACGCGGAGCTGCTGTATGCGGCTCACCGAGCAGCCTGGCTTGAGTATCGCCATCAGGTTCTTGCTGTCGGCATTGACATTTACAACCTCGAAGCCGAAGCCTATGGCGCGGTCGTGGAGAAACCTCACGGCAATGGCATCCCCGCTATTCATCGCCCGCTGCTGGCCGATGTGGAGGACGGCGCGCAACTTCCGCCTTTTGACCCGCAGGCGGATGGACGCATCGGAATGATGATTGCCGTCGGCCAGCGACTGAAACGGGATTTGCCGCAAGCCGATGTGCGCATTCCCGTGGCGGGACCGTTTTCGATTGCATTCAATCTGGTTGGCATCAACGCCCTGTGCGAAGCTGCCGCGCTCAAACAGGAAGCGACGGCGGCGATGTTGTGGCGGCTGGCGGAAAATCAGGCCGGATTCTGTCGCGCCATTGCAGCAGCGGGGTTGGACGTGGCTTTCTTCGAGTCGGCAGCGGCGCCACCGTTGTTGTCGCCGCAGCAGTTTCACGACCTGGAGTTGCCGGCGCTGAAGCGGGTGTTGGCCATCGCCGCCGAGTGTGTGGGACATCCCGTGCCCTGCATCATGGGCGGCGACACGTTTCCGATTGTGGACGATTTGCTTTCGACCGGAACCGGTTTTCTGATCTGCAACGTTGAAACCGACCAGCGCGCGTTTGTCGAGCGTGTCGCGCAATCCCACCCGCACGTCACCGTGCGTGTGAACATGGATGCAGCGGCCGTCGCCGGGCACGACCGCCATCGCCTCCGCGCGGAAGTGAACCGCATTCTGGCTTTTGCGGGCGGGCGGCCCCGGTGCGTGCTCGGCACCGGGGCGCTGCCGTTCGAGACGCCGCCGGAGAACGTGCATTTCATTCGGGAGTATGTTGCGGGAAGTTGAGGGATTGCTTCATGAAGCGCGAAGGTCTATGTTTCTGCGCATGAAAACACTGGTGAGTTTTGTGGTTTTGGGTTGTCTCGCTGCCCATTCTATCGCGCAGGCTGCCGACGCAGAGCTGCGCGCTAAAGCCGCCCAGGCGTTGCGGCGCGCGTGCGAGTATTTCGACACGCATGTCTCCACCGAAGGGGGTTATCTCTGGCAATATAGTGAGGACTTGCGGGTTCGCGCCGGCGAAGGAATGGCGCCGGCCACCGCAGTCTGGGTCCAGCCACCGGGGACGCCGTCGGTCGGGATGGCGTTTCTGCGAGCGTATCATGCCACCAAAGACCCTTACTATCTTGGGCTGGCGAAAAAGGCGGGAGAGTGTTTGCGGCGCGGACAGTTGCAGTCGGGCGGTTGGCACTATCGGATTGATTTTGATCCTGCGACGCGGCGTAAATTCGCCTTCCGCGTGGATGAAAATTCCGCCACGGGCGGGCGGTTCAACATCAGCACTCTGGATGACAACACCACGCAAGCGGCGTTGCGATTTCTCATTCTGTTGGACCAGACGCTGCAGTTCAAGGACGCTGCCATTCACGAGGTGGTCGAGTACGGGTTGCAGAAGTTGCTGGAGGCGCAATACCCAAACGGCGCATGGCCACAGCGGTTTTCCGCGCCGCCGGACCCGTCCCGATTCCCGACCAAAAAAGCGTCCTACCCTGCCACCTGGTCGCGGACGTTTCCCGCCGCCAGCTATTACGGCTACTATACCTTCAACGACAACGCGATGGCCGACACCATCGCGTTGATGTTTCTGGCGGCGCGGGTCTATTCGCAGCCGAAATATCGCGCGTCGGCTGAAAAAGGTGGCGACTTCATTCTGCTGGCGCAGATGCCGGACCCGCAGCCCGCTTGGGCGCAACAGTATGACGCCGACATGCACCCGGCGTGGGCGCGAAAATTCGAGCCGCCGTCCATCACCGGCGGCGAATCGCAGGGCGTCATCAAAATGCTTTTGCAGCTTTACACGGAGACAGGAAACCGAAAATACATCGAACCGGTGCCGCGCGCGCTGGAGTATCTGAAGAAATCGGCGCTGGCGGACGGACGGCTGGCGCGATTCTACGAGTTGCAAACCAACCGGCCGTTGTATTTCACCAGGGATTATCAGTTGACCTACGACGACAGCGATCTGCCCACCCATTACGCCTTCAAGGTGCCCAATCATTTGGCGACGCTAGAAACGGGTTATCAGCGATTGTTGAAGATGGACGGCGCCCAACTGAAAGCGCGTCAGCGAGAATGCGAATGGAAAAGCTCGCCTCCGAAATGGCGCGTGGTGCAAGAGGTCATCGCCCGGCTCGACGACCAGGGCCGTTGGCTGGAAAAAACACCCGCAAGCCAGAAAGACAAGCGCGCCTTCCCATCGGGCAACATTCTCTCTTGCGCCACGTTCATCCGAAACACCACGGTGCTGGCAAACTACCTTGCGCCCTGACATGAAACTGCAACCTCAACCGTTTCCCCACATCATGAACATGAGAAAATCCTTGCTCCCCTTGAGCCTGTTTGTCGTTTGGGCAGCCGCGTCTCTGGCTGCGGGCGCGGAGTCGCGGCCTTTCCGCGCCGGCGCGGCGCGCGGGAACATCACGCCCTTTCTCGGCGCGGATATTGTGGGCGGCTTCCACCCGTTTCCGTCGAAACATGTGCATGATGATCTGTTCGCGCGTTGTTTGGTGCTCGATGATGGCGAGACGCGCGTGGCGTTTGTCGTGTGCGATCTGCTCGGATTGTCGCGTTACCTCTGCGACGAGGTGCGCCGAACCGTTCAGGAAGAAACCCGTCTGCCCGCTTCCAACCTCATGATCTCCGCCACCCACACCCACTCGGCCAGCAGCGCGCTCGGCGACCGGTTCTCGACATCGCCCGACCTGAATGAGTATCAGCGATTCGTCGCGCGCCGCATTGCCGACACGGTGCGCTGCGGCATCAACAATCTCGCGCCCGCCCGCATCGGGTGGGCCGTCGGCTCGGAGCCGCGTCACGTGTTCAATCGGCGCTGGTTCATGAAACCCGGCACCGTGCCTCCGAATCCGTTCGGCGGCACCAACGATCTGGTGAAGATGAACCCGCCACGCGCCAGCAAGGACCTGGTGAAACCCGCCGGACCGACCGACCCGGAAATTCCGCTGATCGCGGTGCAATCACCCGACGGTCGTCCGATCGCGTTGCTGGCGAACTACAGCCTCCACTACGTCGGCGGAGTCGGTTCGGGACACATTTCGGCGGATTACTACGGAATGTTTAGCGACCGGATTCAGCAGTTGCTGGGGGCCGACCGGCTCGATCCGCCGTTTGTGGCCATGATGAGCAACGGCACCAGCGGCAACATCAACAACATTGACTTCACCCGACCGGCGGAAAAACGCCCCCCATACGAACGAATGCGCGAAGTCGCCAACGATGTCGCCGCCGCTGTCCTCCGCGCCTATCAGACCATTCAGTGGCGCGATTCGGCGCCGCTCGCCGCAGCGTTCCAGGAGCTGGATGTGGAATTCCGTCATCCAACACCCGAACAACTGGAACGAGCCAAAAACATTCTCGCCAAGATTCCGCCCGGCAAGAAACCCAACACGTTGGAGGAATTCTACGCCGACCGCACCGTTCGGATGCAGGACTACCCGCGACGCGGCGCGATCCCGCTACAGGCATTTCGTGTCGGCGATGTCGGCATAGGCACGATTCCCGCCGAGGTGTTTGTCGAAATCGGTTTGGAAATAAAGAAACGCAGTCCGTTGCAGCCGAGTTTTATCATTTCACTGGCTCACGGCTCTTTCGGCTATCTGCCGACCGTGGAGCAACACAAACTCGGCGGCTACGAGACATGGCTCGGCACCAACCGCCTCGAAGTGGACACGGCGCCCCGCATCGTCGAGACATTGCTGACGATGTTGTCGCGCTTGAAATCTTGAGCGCAGGGATTCTTGCCGAGAGCCGCGAGGTAGAGCGCCGCGTTTTGCCGACAGGTGCTTGTCATCATTGCTGACAACGGGTAAACTCCGCGCCATGAAAAACATTCCGTTTTTTTTCTGCGCTGTCTTCGGCGCGTTGGTCGTTGCTGCAGGCGACAGCCGCGCCGCGCTCAATGAGCCGCCACCGGGATTCACCGCGCTGTTCAACGGCAAAGACCTCAGCGGCTGGTGGGGCGCTTCCACCGAAGACCCTCGCCAGTGGATGGCGCTTCCGCCGGAGCAGTTCCAGAAGAAACGCGCCGCCAGCCTCGAAGACATTCGGCAGCACTGGCGGGTTGAGAACGGCGAGTTGGTCAATGACGGCAAAGGGTTGTATCTGACCACGGACAAGCACTTCCGCGACTTCGAGCTGCTGATTGATTACAAGACGGTTCCGAAGGCGGACAGCGGCATTTATTTGAAAGGTTGTCCGCAGGTGCAAATCTGGGATTACACCAAGGAGGGCGGCAAGTGGAATCTGGGTGCTGACAAAGGCTCCGGCGGCTTGTGGAACAACTCGCCCGGCGCGCCCGGCAAAGACCCGCTGGTGTTCGCCGACAAACCGTTCGGCCAGTGGAATCATTTCCGCATCATCCAGTGCGGCGCCCGCACCTGGGTGTGGCTGAACGACAAATTGGTCGTCAACGGCGCGCTGCTGGAGAATTATTTTGCCCGCCGCAAAGCGAAAGCGTCCCCACCCGCGCTCACGGAACCGATTGTGCCGATCCCGCCAGAAGGCCCGATCCAACTCCAGACCCACGGCGGCGAGATTCGCTGGCGCAACATTTTCATCCGCGAGATTGCCGGCGACGAGGCCAACCGGGTTTTGCGCGGCAACGACCCCGAAGGGTTTCGGCCCGTGTTCAACGGCAAAAACCTTGACGGCTGGCAGGGCGCCGTGGATGCCGTCGAGGTCCGAGATGGTGCTCTGGTGTGGTTGCCGAAAAAAGGCGGCACGCTCTACACCACCGAGGAGTTTTCCGATTTTGTCGTGCGGCTGGAATTCAAGCTGCCCCCCGGCGGCAACAACGGCCTCGCCATTCGCTACCCCGGCAAAGGTAATGCCGCCTACGACGCCATGTGCGAATGCCAGGTGCTCGACGACAACTACGAGAACGTTCGCGGCAAGATTGACCCACGTCAGGCGCACGGTTCCGCCTACGGGATGGTGCCCGCGGCTCGCGGTTACCAGCGTCCCATCGGCCAGTGGAACTATCAAGAGGTCACCGTGATCGGCCCGACCATCAAAGTGGAGTTGAATGGCACGGTCATTCTCGACGCCGACCTCAGCAAGGTCACCGAGTTCATGGGCAACAAGGCGCATCCCGGCAAAGATCGGCTTTCGGGATATTTCGGTTTCGCCGGGCACAGCGATCCGGTGGCCTTCCGCAACATTTCCATCAAGCGACTGAAATAAACCGCTACCGACGCCGCGCTCTCAGCAACACGGGTCGGCTATCACGGCTCTTCATCGGGTCTTCGAGTGAAAAGATACATTTGAGGGGGCGACTCTTGGACCTGCGACTTGCGCTTTGTCCGCGCCAGTTTCGGCTTGCCCTCGGCGGACAATTCGGCTTCTTCGAGGTTGTTGAGCACTTCCTTGGCGCGCTGGATGACTTCTCGCGGCAAACCGGCCAGACGCGCGACCTGGATGCCGTAACTTTTGTCGGTGCCACCGGGCAGAATCTTGTGCAGAAAAACCACCTGATCGTGCCATTCGCGAACGGCCACGTTGAAGTTTTTCACGCGCGGCAGCGTCGCAGCCAGCTCGGTCAGTTCGTGATAGTGTGTCGCGAACAGCGTTTTCGCGCCGACGGTATTGTGAAGATATTCAACCACCGCCCATGCGATGCTGAGACCATCGAAGGTGCTTGTGCCCCGCCCGATCTCGTCGAGGATCACAAGGCTGCGCGACGTGGCGTTGTTGAGGATGTTGGCCGTCTCGTTCATCTCGACCAGAAATGTGCTCTGACCACGGCTCAGGTCGTCGGTGGCCCCGATGCGGGTGAAGATGCGGTCCACCAGACCGATCGTGGCGCGCTCGGCGGGGATGAACGAGCCGGTTTGCGCCAGCAACACCAGCAGCGCCACTTGCCGAATGTAGGTGCTTTTGCCGGCCATGTTCGGACCGGTGATAATCAGGATTTGGTTCTCCTGATTGTCCAGCCGCACATCGTTCGGGACGAATCGTTCCTCCATCAACGTCTGCTCAAGCACCGGATGACGACCGTCGGTAATCTCAATCCGCTCGCCGTCGTTGACCACCGGCCGGCAATAGTTCTGGTGGCGGGCCAGCTCTGCGAACCCGGCAAGCACATCCAGTTGGGCGAGTGCGACGGCGGTTTGCTGGATGGCGAGAGAGTGTTCCTGAACTTTGGCGCGAACCTGCTGAAACAACTCAAACTCCAGCGCCTTCGCTTTCTCCTCCGCGCCAAGAATCTTGCTTTCCATCTCTTTCAGCGCCGGCGTGTAGAACCGTTCGCCGTTGGCAATAGTTTGTTTGCGAATATAGTCGGGCGGCACTTTGGCCAGGTTGGCTTTGGTGACCTCGATGTAGTAACCAAACACGGAATTGTAGCGCACCTTCAACGACGGAATGCCCGTGCGCTCGATTTCCTGTTGCTGAAGCGTGGCGATCCAGTTCTTGCCCTCCGCCGCCGCGCGCCGGAGCGCGTCCAGCTCCGCGTTGTAGCCGGCTTTGATGAGGCCGCCCTCTTTCAGTTCCGACGGCGGCGCATCTTCGATGGCGCGCGCGATGAGAGCCGCGAGGTCCGGCAGTTCGGTGATTTGGGCGGCCAGTTGCGCAACCTCAACCGACGGGACGGCGGCCACGACACTCTTCAGTTTCGGCAACGCCGCCAGCGAATCTTTCAGAGCCACCAAGTCGCGGGCATTCCCGCTGCCGGTGCAGAGGCGGGAGAGCAGTCGTTCCATGTCGCGGACAGCGCGAAGTTGTTCGCGGAACTCGGCGTGCCGATGCGGCTCCTCGCAGAAGGCGGCAACGACGTTTTGGCGGGCGTTGATGGCGGCGACATCGCGAAGCGGGTGGGTAATCCATTCGCGAAGCAGGCGCGCACCCATCGGCGTGAGCGTGCGGTCCACGCAACCAACCAGCGTGTGGCGCCGGTCGCCGCGGGCGCTTTCGAGCAGTTCGAGGTTGCGCTGGGTGACGGCATCCAGCGTCATAAAATCGTGGACGCTGTACACGGTGAGCCGGTGGATGTGGCTGGTGTTGCGGCGGAGCGATTGTTGCAGGTAGTGCAACGCCGCGCCGGCGGCGCCGATGCCAACCGTGAGGTCGGAGGCACCGAAGCCGTCGAGCGATTGCGTCTTGAAATGATCGCGCAACGTGAAGAACGCTGTTTCCCGCTCAAACGTCCAGCCATCGTGAGGCGTCAGAGCGGGCAAAGGCAACGGCTGAGCAGTGAACAGGGATTTGAGCGTCTCCAGTTCTTCGGTGGGCACGATGATTTCCGCAGGCCGGACGCGGGTCAGTTCGTTGACAAGCTGCTCGCTGTTCGCAAGCTCGGTGACTTTGAAATCGCCGGTGGTCAGGTCCACCAGAGCCAGCCCAAATCGGCCGGCGTCGGAACAAAGCGCAGCGAGGAAATTATTCCGAGCCGAGTCAAGCAGTCTGCCGTCAAAGTGCGCGCCGGGGCTGAGGATTTGAGTGATGTCGCGGTTGACGAGTTTGCCGGGGCGGGCTTCTTCGAGCTGGTCGCAGATGGCGATTTTCCGTCCCAGTTTGAGGAGGCGGCCGATGTAGCTTTCGGCGGCATGATGCGGGATACCGCACATCGGCACACCGTTGCGGGCGGTCAGCGTGAGGTTGAGCAGTCCGGCCACGACTTTGGCGTCGTCGAAAAACATCTCGTAGAAGTCGCCGAGCCGAAACAACAGAAGCGCGTCGGGCGGAATCTGGTGCTTGATGCGGCGATATTGCTGCATCATCGGCGTGAGATTGTCGGCTGGCGTCGAGCGGGACATGCCGTCGAAGTATAACGAGCCGCCGTCGTTTCACAAACAGCTTTTTTCAATGTGGCCGCCGATGGCAGACCCTGTTCGACCGCCGCGCTGCGGCTCCGCAGACGGCCCCGACAGCGCCGCTCATTCCCGTGCCGCCATCCCGACCGCAGTGCCGTCGGCCAACAGCGCCATCACCCGGTTGCCGCAGACCGTCAGGTCGGTCACTGGAGCGGGCGTTGTCGCAACCGCTTCGATGTTTCCATCCAGCGACAGTCGCACAACGCCGTTCGCCGAGGCGGCGGCGAAATAAGCGTCGCCGATGCGCGCGAGACGTTTGAGCGGCTCGCCGAGATCGCGTTTCCAGACCGGGTTGCCCTTCGCGTCGAGCGCCCAGACGTAGCCGCTTTCTGAAGCGGCAATGATGCGCGTCCCGCCGGCGATGATGTCGCAGCGCAATGTCGTCACCCGGTCGCCGACATTCGTTTCCCAGAGTTTTTTTCCTTTCGGGTCAAAGGCGATTACCGTGCCGCCGTCAGTGCCGAGAATGGCCATGCCCTTGCATGAGGTCACGGCGGTCTGCTCCGGCCCGAAGGAGCCGTAACGGGCGATGACCTTGCCGCGATGGTTCAGGATTTGCAGGGCGTAATAGGCGTTGCCGGCGATGATTTCCGGTGCGCCATCGCCGTCGAGGTCGGCCACGTGGCCGACCGTGGCGCCATGCGCGTAATAAACCGTTTTCCAAATCAGCTTCAACGCCGGCGTGTAGGCCATGTATTGCCAACTGTCGCAGCCGATGACAATTTCCTCCGTGCCGTCGCCGTCGAGATCGGCTAGCGAGATGGTGCGCACGCGGCTCGGAATGCCGCGATACATCGGCGGTTTCACTTCAGCCACTTTCCTGCCATCGGCTGCGAGCACGCCGAGCGTGGCCATGTCGGTGCCATAAACCACGAAGTCTTTCCCGGCGGCGAGCGCCGTCACCGCGCCGCCTACGTTTGCCTGCCAGAGTTTCTTGCCGTCGGCAGTCAACGCCACGATGTCGCCCGCGCCGGTGCCGACCATCGCGTTGGTGCCGTGCGCAGCGATCGCGGTCAATTTCGGGCGTTCGCCCGGTGTTTCGCCGAGCACTTCGATCTCGGCAAGATACACTACAGCCTTGCTCGTGGCCGGTTCGCCAATGATGCGGATGTGGCGCGTGAGCTGGTCGAGCGAGACGACGCGAATGGTGGTGACGTTGCTGCCGCGCGTTTGTGTGCCGATTTCCAAGAGGTCGCCGCCCGGCTCGGTGGCGAGCCGTTTCAGTTTCCAGCGCTCATTCTCTTCCCACGCCAGCACGCGGACCTGTCGAACCAGACGCGGCTCGCCGAGGTCGAGTGTGATGGTGACCGGTTTGCCGGCGGGAAACATGCAGGAGGTGGTTGAACCGTTGGATTTGCCGTCCATCAACCGCTCCAGCGGACTGTACGGCTCGCGGGGCGCCGGGTCGGAGCGGATCGAGACGATCTTGAGCGGTTTCGGCGTCGTCGGAAACTCCGAAAACCGCCACCGGATCGGTAATGGTGTCGCCGCTGTCAAACGTTGCGCTGGTTTTGGCGGAGCGGTTGGCGCGGCATCGAGTTTTGGCAGGCCGTTCTTGGAGGCGGCGAACACGTTCACAAACCGAACCGTTTCGCCGGCGCGAAGCGATTGGCTCTGGCGCTGATACAGTTGGTGAATCGGCAACCCGGCGAAATCTTTGATGTAAACCAGTTCTTGACGGTGTCCGCTGAGGTTGCGAAGGGCGAAACCTTTCTCGCCTTGTCGCGCATACAAGGTGTCGCCGTCCAGCCTCGCTTCTCCGGCGACGCGCCAGCAGCAGCGAAGGCTGTAGTTGCCGGGTTGTTCGGCGGTCAATTCATCCATCACCGTGACCTGTTTTTTCGGGATGAAGGTGATGGTGCGCGACCAGCTCATGCCGTTGTAGTGCGGCATCGTGGTGCGGGTGTGCGCGACGTTGTTGGACCAGACGGCGTAGTTAATGCGGGCGCTCGGCGGCGGGATGGCGCTGACGCCGTCGCGCAGGATGGTGACGGCGCAATGGTATTTCGGAATCCGGCGAATATACTCCGCGTCCACCAGCCAGTGAGCGCCGGCGGCGGTGAACGCGATGATGGCGTTGCCGTCGAGATGGCCGTGCGATCCGGCGGAAGTGCCGTCGAGCATCAGATAATCGTCCTCGGCGCCCCAGCCGCTACGCAGGGTAAGTTTGTCGAAGGTCTCCGCGAAAGGGAGATTGGGTTTCTGCCAGATGTCCTTGCTTCCCGCACGCCCGAACAAATCGTAGTGCAGTTTCGGCAGGCGAGTAATCTTGACGCCGATATGATCGCCGGGAAATTTCGGCGCAACGTTGGTCCAGAACGGAGCTTCCATTTCGTCGCGGGCGTCCACGCCGAGCCATTCGATGGCCCAGCGGTAGCGTCCGTCGCCGGTAGCGTATTCGAGCGCGCAAAGCAATTCGGGCATTCCCGACACGGAGGTGAATCCGCCGTGATCGCCCCAGGCCGGTTGATGGCCGAGGCTGTCGAGTGCCTGAAGAAGGGCTTCGCCGGTTTTGGCGGCGTGCCCCTGCTCGATGAACGTGCGGTCGCCTGTGGCGAGCGCGTAGGTCAAGACGTGGCGTTGCGGAATCCATTGGTAACCGGCGCTGTCTTCCCACGGTTTCCAACTGCGCGAGCAGGAACGAAACATGCCGAAAGCGATGTCGAGCCAATCCTTCGCCGCCGCTAGTTGATAGTGACGCGAGAAATACCAGCCGCCGAACAGCGCAGCCAATCCCGGCCATGTGTGGTGATTGTGGGTGATGCTGTCGAATTTGCGCCAACGCTCGACGGCTGCGGGCGTGTCCCAATGTTGATACAGGATGGATTCCCAGACCATGCGCAGGACGTGGTTGGTGAAACGGAGCCGTTCCTCGGCGGTCCAGCCCGGCACTTCCTCGACGAGGTCCCAGGCGATGACCATGCCGTAGGCCCAACTGTCGCGGAAATCGCGGTCGTAGCGGCGCGGGCCGCCTTCGAGGATGTATTCGTTGGTGGCGTAGTAATGCATGTGCTGGCGCATCGCGTCGCGGTAGAGTTCCAGCCAACCCGGATCCCCCGTGCGATGGTAGAGCATGGCGAACTTGATGGTCTGATGCGCCGCGCTGCGCTCGGTGCCCGGTCGCGCGTAGATGTCGGCAATGGACTGTTTGTATTTGGCAATCTCCCCAGCGGTAAGTTTTTTCTCCAACGGCGCGCGGCGGCCTTGTTCTGAAAACTTCAGTTCCATCAATCGTTCCAGCGTCAATTCGCCGCGCCTGCCGCGTTCGTTGACGAGCGCAATGAGCCGCGCAACGCCCGCTTCCAGACCCGACGGGTCCTGCGCGCCGAGCGCGATGACGTTGTGGCCTGCGCCCCACGGATCGTGAACGGAGCGCAACTCGTAGCCGCCCGCGCCTGTGTAAGCGGCGTCGGCGCACACAAAGTAATTGTGGTAGAGGCGCGCAAAAATCGGATTGGTCAACAAATTGCCGATGACGATGAGGTGGCGGTGCGACCAGTCGGCGTCGGTGATTTTCGTGGGAGGAACAATCGGCAGCGTGACGCCGGTTTTCGCCGCGATGGCCGCCTGCAACTTCGACGCCGCGCTCGTCCACGGCTCGCCGTGGGCAGGCACGATGGCCGCCGCGCCTGCGCCGTTGCGGATCAGCGCCGTCTCGATGAGCAGCGGTCGTTCCTGTTTGATGCGGAGGTTTTCCCAAGCGGCGTCGTCAGCGGCGCGGTCTGCGAAAGCCGCAGAAGCCGCTGCCAGAACGAAGGCGAGAAAAAGGTAACGGGACATGGCGGCAACATCATACGGGCCGATTCCCGGCGGCGTCAATCGGCTTGTGAATGAGTCGGGTCGTTGCGATGAACGGCGGTTACTCGACGAAAAGAAAACTGCCGTCGTTTGTCCACTTGTCCTGTGGGAATGTGACGTTTCGATCCACGATGACATGGCCTTTGTCGTTCACGCTGATTCCGTAGCGAATCAGGCCGGTGGAAGCAGGGCCGACCACCACGGTTCCATCGGGATCAAACACGGCGTCATGACTGTTGCAAATGATCCGCTTGGAATTGTTCGGGTCCACGCGAAGCGCGTGGCCCATGTGCGGACATTTGACGCTGGCGGCAAAGAGCTGGTTCTGATGGCGGATGACGAAGAAACCGTCTCCGGTGAAATCTTCCAGAATGCCGTCTTTGGAAAACTTTTGCAGTGGGCCAATGTCAACGGGCGGCAGTTTCTTCTTCGGCTTCTCGGCGGATTCTGCCACGGCGGCAAGAACGCAACCGGAACTGACGGCAAGAAACTCGCGGCGGTTCAGCCGGCGGCAATCCGAATGGCCACCGCATTTACGGCGTGAGGGGTTGTGATCGGATGGCATGAAAGCACTATGATGAAATCCGGTGGGTCTGTCAACAGGGTCAGTTGGCCCGGTCGCCGTGTTATTTCCGTGGTATGATCTGGATGGGGATCGCTGGAGCAAAACCGGTGACGGTTCCCTTGTCGGTGGTCATGGCGCCGCTGATGATCAGATGGGGACGCGGGCCGGCAGCGGCGTCTTTGGCGGCGACCACGATGAGGGTCGTCTCATCTTTGTCGGCAGGGATGACGGCCGGTTTGGCGGACACTCCGACCGGTGGTTTGTGGAGCGAAAGAGCGATTTCCCGGTTGGCACCGGGTTTGCGGAAGGCTTTAACGAGAATCTGAATCTCGCTTTCCGGTGAGAGGCTGAGGCCGGACGGGGTGACGGAGAGCGTGAACGGCGGCGCTTCGGAGACAGTGACGACGAATTCTTTCGTGGGAACCAGGTGATGGTAACTGAAGGCTTGTGTGACGTCTTCGGTTGGCTCGGCGTTTCGGACAACCTCGGTTTCTCCGATTTTGGCTTTGCCGACAATGATTGGAGCAACGCAGGAGTTGGTGGGCGCATCGCGCGGGGCGGTCAGGGTCAGTTGCGTCTCATTTTGGCCGGCAAAAATGACGGCGCTGCTGGCCAGCCAGCCCGGTGGCAGGTTTTGCGTGCTGAGGATAATCTCGCCGCCAAACCAGTCTTTGCGCACGGCGGTGACGGGGATGAGAATCGTTTCGCCCTGTCCGACGCGGACGGCATCGGGCACGATGCGCAACGAGAAATCCGGCCGCGGCGGGGCGATGCGCAGCCGGTAGGTGTAGTCGTCGCCAAAATGGCTCTGGACGTCGCGGAGTTTCACGGTGTAGTTGCCCGCCGCCGGGAATCGGTAGTCAAAACGCGGGTCGGCAAAATGCACGAGGAGCGGTTCGCCCGTCTCGGTATCGTCCACCTCGCGGAGTTCTTCACCCTTGTCGTTCAGCAGTGTGACGATGGCGTCCAACGGCGAGCCGAGACGGCGGGCGAAGACCTCGAAAATCAGCACCTGATCTTTCTGCGCGGCGAACGTGAACAGGTCGGTTTGGCCGCGGGTTTTGATACAACCGCTGACGGTGACCGGCGGTTCCACGCGATGGGTGGTTCCGGCCGAGGCGATGCGTTCCGGCGTTCCCGACACAAACGGCACGGTCGGCGCGACATACGGTTCCGTGCTGATGGTGAGTCGGTAAACGAAATCGCCGCGCCCGCGATGAATGACGTCGCGGACCTCCAGAAAGTAGTCGCCGTCGGCCGGAATCTTGTGGATCAGCAACGGGTCCGGATCGCTGTGGTGGTCGTCGGCAAAAGCCAGTTCTTTGCCGTGGGCGTCGCAGAGGCGCAGCGTCGCGTCGAGCCAACCGGGGACGGCATCGGAGATATACGGAATGAGTTTGCGCGCTTCGATCTGGCAGACGATGGTTTGTCCGGCTTTGGCGCTGAAACGGAACAGGTCGCGGTCGCGGTCGGTGATCTGGCCGTTGATCAGAACGGGAAACGATCCGACAAGCTGGGCTTTGGCAGGCTCGTTGTTGGGTTCGACCTCGTTGATTTCGGGAAGTTGGCCGACAAAAAATCGCTGGCGATTGGACGCGCCGCCGGGCGTGAGCAGGCGCAGGTCATGCTCACCCAATGGCGCGTCGGGCGCCACCGTGACGGAAATGCGAACGGCCGTCGGATGTTCGACCTTCACGACCGTTCCGCTCAGGGCGCTGCTGCTGAAGCGAACGGCAAAAGCGCTTTGCAGTTCTGCGCCGCCGATGAAGACCGCAACGTTGGTTGTGCCCCGCGTCGCCCCGGCGGGGAACACGTAGTTGATGCGCGGTGGCGGTTGCTGGGCCGTGGCCAGCGCGACCGAAGCAACAATCAAAAGGAGGACTCGTCGCATGTTATTCGAGTGGAGGAGGCGGAACGTTTTTCCCGGCGATGGCTTGCCGGGTCCGTTCGGCGTTGTGCAACTGCACCGCCAGTTTCGTGGTCGGCATCTTCACGTTGGTCGTTTTCCATTCCAGTTTGCCCGGTGAGGAAGCTTGCAAGTAACCGGCCGCGCTCACCAGAAGCCACTCGTCGGAGCGCGGGGCCAGTTGCAGGAGCGTGGCCAATGGTTTCCAGCCATCCGCCGACCAGAGTTTGACGACGCCATCGGCGCTGCCGGAGGCGATCGTTGCGCCGTCGGCAGCCACAGCAACACAGTGGACCCAGTCGTTGTGACCGCTCAACGTGGCCAGCGCACTGCCGTTGCCGGCGTCGAAGACGCGAATCGTTCCGTCGCTGCACGGAACGTAGAGGCGGTTGCCTTTGGCGGCCCAAAGCACGTCGGAGGGTTTCGCGGCGCCGATCTCGATGGTGCGCACCGTTTGCGCGTTGTCGCGTCGTCGGATCCGAACCGTGCGCTCGCCCGCTCCGGCCACGGCCAGCGCGAGCCATTGTCCATCGGCGCTGAAGGCAACGCCCTGCACCGACTCGGCTTGTTCCATTCGAGCCAGCGACTTCCAACTGCCTGCTTCCCACAAGCGCGCCGTGCGATCGGCGCTGGCGGTCGCCAGAAACTTCCCGTCGGCACTGAACGCGACGCCCCAAATCCTGTCGTTGTGGTCGCGCAGGGTTGCCACCAGCTTTTGCTGCTCGACGCTCCAGAGATACGCCGAATGGTCAGCGGCACCGGCGGCGATCCGTTTTCCGTCGGGGCTGAAGGCCACAGAATACACAACGTCTTTTGGCTCTTGAAAACACGCGACCGATTGACCCGTCTCGACGGCAAAGAGGCGGAGTGCCCCCGAACGACCCGGCAGGCCGTCGCCGACGGCGAGAAGTTTTCCGTCGGGACTGAAGGCGAGCGATTGCACCGTGCCACTGCAACCACCGAGTCGTTTTCCGAGAGCCGCTTTCGTCAGGTCCCAGAGGAGCGCCTCCTGATAAGCGGCGGCAGCAAGCCGTGTTCCGTCGGGACTGAACGCGACTGCCGTCGCGGGGGCCGAGGCGCCGCGCGTGACAATGCATTGGACGGACGCATTCGATTGCGTAAGCAGCGGGATTGTCAGCGTTTGTCTCTGGCCGAGCGCCTCGGAGCCGAGCAGCAACAGCAAGAGCGCGCAAAACCGTTTCACTTCACATGATCTCCGTCAACAAGCCGCCGCTTTCGACCTGGCCGGTGGCTTGCGGGGTGACGTAGGCGACGCCGCAGCCCTGTGGTTGTGGCAGCCGGGCGTTGGGATCAATGCCGAGCAGTTTGTAGATGCTCGCCGCTAGGTCCCACGGATACACGGGACGCGACTTCACGTGTTCGCCCTTCTCGTCGCTGGCGCCGACCACCGTGCCGCCCTTGAACCCGCCGCCGGCGACCACCACCGAATAACAGTACGGCCAGTGATGGCGTCCGCCATACCACGGCGCGGCCCAGTCAATTTTCGGCGTGCGCCCGAACTCGCCGCACCAGACCACAATGGTGCTGGAGAGCAGGCCGCGTTGCGCGAGGTCCTCCAACAACGCCGAGAAGCCCTGGTCCAGAATCGGCAAAAGTCGTTTCATCTCGTCAAAGTTTTTCGTGTGCGTGTCCCAGCCGCCCCAGTGGATCGTGATGAACGGCACCTGTCGCTCCACCAGCCGGCGGGCCAGCAGACAGGCCTGGCCGAAAAAGTTTCGGCCATAACGTTCGCGGGTCTCCTTTTTCTCCAACGACATGTCGAAAGCGTCCTTCTCCGCGCCGCTCATCACCGCCAGAGCCTGCTCGCGCAGGGAATTGAGCGATTGCACGGCGGTTTCGCCGGCGAAATCCTTGTCAAAGGAATCCACCCATTGAAGCAGCGCGCGGCGCTGTTGGAGGCGCTCGCCGCTCATTTCGGCGACGGGCGCGATGCCTTGCGCAGTGAGTTTTTCGGCGTTGGGATCGGCGGCGGTAATGAAGCTCTTGTAAGGGCTGCCGAGAAACCCCGCTTCATTGAATCGGCCCAGCGGCCAGTTGATGGTGATGTAAGAAGGCAGTTGGGTTTGACGGCCTTTGTAATAGGCCAGCACTGCGCCCATGGCCGGGTAGGAGAGTTCGGGCGACGGATCCCGCCCGGTCTGGACCGTGTAGGTGCCGTTTTCGTGGCCTTCGTGTCGGTGGGTGAAACTGCGGATAATGGAGTATTTGTCCGCGTGTTTGGCCAGCAACGGCAACCACTCGCTGATGCGGATACCGGCCACGTTGGTGGGAATCGGATTTTTCAGCGGGCCACAGTACGCCTCGCCGGCTTCGGGCTTCGGGTCGAACGTGTCCAGATGCGACGGCCCGCCGGCCATCCAGAGTTGGATGACGGATTTGGCCTTCGCTTCGGTCGCTTGTGCGCTCCGCGGCCGGGCCAACAACGTCGGCCACGTCAGTGTCACCAACCCGGCTTTGAGAAACTCCCGACGCGCGATGGGGTGAAATGCTTTCATGGTTCTCAATGGTTGAACAGAAATTCCTTCGTGTTCAGCAGCGCCCACAACAGGTCGCGCAAGCCTTGCTGGCGTTGAGCGAGAGTGGGCGGCGCTTTGATCAGGTCGAGTTGTTTGGCGGCTTCAGCCAAGCGTGCCGCAGCCGCTTTTTCCTCCTCGGCCAGTTTGTCGCGGACCGCTTTTGCCTGATCGGCCAGCTTGCGTTTTTCGGCGGCCGCCTGTTCCGCAGCTCTGACGGCCGCAGCGGCTTTGTCCACATCCGCCTTCGCGGCGGCCACGACCGCCTCGGCTTCGAGGCGCCGCTTTTCGGCCATCTGGAAAACTTCCGTGGCCGCCGAGACCAGATTTTTGAGTTTGGCGAAACTTTCCTCGGCAGGTCGCCGTTGAAGAGTTGCTTCGGTCACTTTTTCAGAAGCGCGGGCAAGTTGCGTCTCCGCCTGCTGTTGGCGTTGTTGGGCTTGGGTTGCTGCGGTTTGCGCAGCGTCGGCGGCTTTGCGTTTGGCCTCAGAGATCTCGGCAGCCTGCGCTTTTTCTGTTGTGGCTTTCGTGATGAGCTCGGAGAGTGCCTTGAGTTTGGCGTCGGCTTCCTGAGCGGCCTTCTCGGCAGATTCGCAAGCTTGTTGCAGCGGTGCCAGAGCCGCGCGCGCATCAGCCAGCGCCTTGTCGGCGGCGGCTTTCGCGGCGGTCGTCTCGGCGGCAACTTGCGTGGCGGCAGCCAGTTCGGACTCCGCCGATTTTCGCTGTGCGATGGCGTCGGCCAATTTCTGGGCGGCGGCTTCGGCCAGCGCCTTGTCAGCAGAGCTTTTCGCAGAGGTCGCGTCGTGGACGGCCTGATGGAGTGCTGCGAGTTTGGTTTCGATGGTCTGTTTCTGCGCGGTGGCCTCGGCCAATTTTTTTGCGGCGGCGTCAATCTGAGCCTGCGCTTGTTGCTGTTGTTGCTGGACCTTGCTGAGGGCGGTTTTGGCGGCCTCGGCGGCCTTGCGTTTGGCTTCGGCATCGGCGGCGGTTTGTTTGCGTTGTTCCTCAAGCCGGGCGAAAGCTTCGGTGAGCGTCTTGAGTTTTGCGGCGGCTTCTTGCGCCGCTTTCTCGGCGGCCTCGGCGGCTTGTTGGGTTTGTGCGGCGCCGCTGCGAGCCTCGGCCAACGCTTTCTCGGCAGCGGTTTTGGCGGTGGCAGCCTCGTTCCATGCTTGCAGAATCGGCGCCAGACGGCCTTCGGCCAGTTTCAGTTGGTTGTGGGAGAGTTCCTCCAGTTTTTTTGCTTCGGCGGCTTCCTGTCGTTTGGGGTCGGCTGCTTGATTGGCAGCGGCGAGGGCGGCACTGGCCTTTGCCAACAGGAGTTTCGCCGTTTCCAGTGCTTTTGCAGAGTCCTGAGCGACTTTCTCAGCAGCCTCGTAGTCGGCGGCGGCTTTGGCGAGGTCGGCTTTGGCTTTGGCGGCGGCCTGCTCGGCGGTTTGCTTGGCGGCTTCGGCCTGTTGCAAGGCGGTTTTTGTTTTGCCGGTGACATATTCCAGGAGCCGCACGCGATCCTCCTCGGCAGGCGGGCGGGAGAGTGTGGCAAAGTAGAGTTCCTCGATGTGCGCCCAGTCGTTGGTGCCGGACTGCAAGAGGCGCTGGAGTCGAGGGCTGTTGGCGATCTTGTTGTGGACCTCGTGGGAGTTGAGCAGGTAGAGCTGCTGACGCATGGAAAGTTCGTTGCTCCGATCCGACTCGTAAGCGGTGTCGCGCGACGGGCGTCCGAAAAGATCGAGCGTCGGATGAGTGACGTCGGCGTCTGCGAGTTGCCGGGCGCGAAATCCTGGCGGCATGGTGGTGTTGGGCGCGGGCACGATGCTGGTGAAGGGATCGGTGGTTTCGGTGACCTGGCTGATGGCATCCATCAATTGCTCGGCGCTGAGGCGTTTGAGGGGATAGTGGGAGAAATGCGCGATGTCGCGGGCGTTCCAACGATTGGGCTTTGAGGAGAGCTGATAGGTTTTGGATTTGGTGATGAGGCGGAAGATGTGTTTGAGGTCGAATTTTTGGGCGAGAAGTTCTTTGGCAAGGAAGTCGAGCAGGTCCGGGTTTTCCGGCGGATTGGTCGGTCGCAGATCGTCCGGCTCGTGGACGATGCCGCGCCCGAACAACCAGAACCAGACCCGGTTGACCGCGTTGCGGGCGAACCACGGATTCTCCGGCGATGTGAGCCATTCGGCGAGTTTTACGCGCGGGTCCTCTTCACGGGGCAGGTCGAGCGGTTGCTGGCCGGGCAGGCGCGGCTTGACGATTTCTCGGGTGATGGGATGTCGCAGGGTTTGCTTCGGATTGAGGTAAACGACCTCTTCCTTCCATTCCTTGGTGTTTTTGTAACTGACCTGCGCAAAGAACGCCGCCATGTCGAGGTTGTCGTTGAGTGTCCAGTTCTCGATGGGATGGTCGTGGCAGCGGGCGCAGGCCAGTCGCATTCCCATGAACACCAGCGCGGTCCCTTCGGCGATGGTTTGTGCATCTCGTTGTGGCAGTGCGCGGAAGTAGTTGACAGGGCCGTTGCGGAAATTGCTGCCGGTGGCGGTGAGCAGTTCGTGAACGAAGACGTTGTACGGCACGTTCTGCGAGAGGCGCTGTAGAACCCAGCGGTAGTAGACTTCGGCGGCTTTGGGCCAGACATTGTGGGGGTATTCGCTCTTGATGCGCAGCAGGTCGCCCCATTTCAACGCGAGGAACTCGGCAAACTCGGGTCGCTCCAAGAGCCGGTCAATCAGTTTGCTCCGCTTCTGCGGGTCGGTGTCGGCAAGAAACGCGCGCACCTCGTCCGGCGGCGGCAGGGTGCCCGTCAGGTCGAGATGGACGCGGCGAATGAACTCGTGGTCGGCGCACAGTCCCGACGGTGGAATGCCCAGTTTTTTCAGTTTGGCAAAGACCAGTTCGTCAATCTTGTTGTTGGGCGACAGGTCGGGAAACGGCTCCGGCAGCGGTTGCGGAATGAGAAAGCGCGCCATGTCGGTCTTCCGCATGTAGGTGGCGACGATGATCGCTTCGCCAAATTGCTCGGCCAGAAGCCGTCCGCGCTCGTCCACGCTGGCGGCGCTGCCGTTGGTGGCGAGAAAACGGGTGTTGGCCGTCACATTCTTGCGCGAGCCGTCGGAAAAGATGGCCATCGTTTCCAGCCGCAGATGTTCGCCTTTTGCGAGCGTCCGTTCGCGGGGAACGATCTCGATGCAAAGAAGCTCCGGTTCGTTCGGTTGGCGCCACACGGCGCCCTGGGCAATCCACCGGGTGAGCATCGCATGGTCCGGTGAATCCATTGCGACTCGTTTGCCGCCTTCGTGCGGCAGCGTCGCGGTCGCTTTCAACAGAAACAGGCTTTCGAGCGGCTCGACCTTGTTGAGGAAACGGCCCTTCGACGAGGCGGTGAGCGTGGTGAAATCCTCGTGGGGATTTGCTCCGAACATCGAGAGGCGGAACCCGCCCTTGCCGCGCGCCGAGCCATGGCATTGCGCCGCATTGCAACCGAGACGACTGATTGCGGGCATCACGTCGCGAAGAAAAGACACCGATTCGTCTTTTGCGTTTTTCACGGTGACCTGGAACTGGCCTCCGATCCGCGCATCGCCCAGTTTCGCAATCACCATGACGCTCGTCTCGCCCTCCCCCACGGCCCGCACCACCCCCTCTCGATCCACGTCGGCAATGGCCGTGTTCGCCGAGGCGAACTCCGCCGCGGTGGTCAGGTCGCGTGTTGTTCCGTCAGAAAGTTGCGCGGTGACCGCGATGGTCTGCGACGACCATTTTCCGTCGAGCACGACGCGGGACGGCTCGATGCGCAACGACGCCAGTTGGACCGGCTGCGCCCAAACAGAGTCCAGGCAACAGAAACCGCCTCCTGCCGCAGCGCAGAGCAGAAATCTGCGCAAACGTTGAGGTGGCGCAAACGTCATCATAACCGGTGTGCTGCAGGCTGGAGCCAGCGATCGGACTTGAACCGATAACCTGCTGATTACAAATCAGCTGCTCTGCCGATTGAGCTACGCTGGCGTCGCCAACCTGCGAGAATATACCAGTCCCCGCTCTCCGAATCCAGTCTTGACCGCGTGCGAGAATACCGCTACAGGTCATGGCAACGAAAGGAATATTGTATGCGCTGCTTACTCACTCTCATCGCCAGTGTGATGGTCTTCGCTTCGGCTCGCGCCGACAAAATCAACGTCCTGTTGATCACCGGCGACGACGTGAAAGCCCACAACTGGCGGGAAACCGCGCCCGCCACCAAGCAGATTCTGGAGTCGTCGGGCAAGTTCGATGTCACCGTCGTCGAATTGGCCAAGGCACTTGACGACGCCGATGCGTTGAAAAAGTGCGACGTGATTTACCTCCACATGTATAACGCCACCACGCCAACCGCCTCCGACACGGGCAAGGCGAATTTGCTCAACGCCATCAAAAGCGGCAAGGGCTTCGTCGTGGCCCATCTGGCCAGCGCCTCGTTCAAAGAGTGGGACGAGTTCAAGAAACTCTGCGGTCGGTGCTGGGTCATGAAAACCTCCGGTCATGGTCCGCGCAGCGTGTTCCGAGTCCACATCAAAGACAAGGATCATCCCATTACCAAAGGACTGTCCGACTTTGATCAGGACGACGAACTCTATGCCAAGCTTCAGGGCGACACCCCGATTCATGTGCTGGCCACCGCCGATTCCGACTGGAGCAAACAAACCGAGCCGTTGGTGTTCACGCTCAACTACGGCAAGGGCCGCGTCTTCCATCACACGTTCGGTCACGACGTGAAGGCGCTGGAAACGCCGTCAGTGCGAACGCTCATCGTACGCGGGACCGAGTGGGCCGCCACCGGCCAGGTGAAATGACCGGGCTGCCGGCCGGGCGGGATATGTGTTTGACAAGCGACGGATCTTGCGACTTATTGCCCTCGCATGAAGAACCGCGTGCTACTGATCAATGCGAGGACGGACACGGGCATCCCCGCCTACATCCCTTCCGGGCTTTGTTCGATTGCCGCCGTGCTCCGACAAAACGGGATTGATTGCGCCATCCTCGATCGCACGGTGGATTCCACCGACATCAAGGAGGTCATGCGCCAACACGACGCCGCTATCTACGGCATCTCGGTGTTGACCGGGCCGGTCATTCTGGACGCCATCGAAACATCCAAAGCCATCAAAGCGAACGATCCCGACGCCATCGTGGTTTGGGGGGGCTTGCACCCGACGATCTGCCCGGAATCCGTCCTCAACGAGCAGTATGTGGACTACATTGTGCGCGGCGAAGGCGAGTATCCCATGGTGGAGTTGTGTCAGCACATTTTCCACAAACGCGGCGAGCTTTCCCAAATCCAGAACCTCGGCTACCGCATGGACAGCCGGCACGTGCTCAATCCCATGCGACCGTGGATTGACTTGGAAACGCTGCCGTTGCCGGCCTGGGACATGTTGAAAATGGAAAACTATTTTCTCACGAAACATTACGCCCGCCGCGCCGTCAACCTGAACACCTCTCGCGGTTGCCCGCATCGCTGCGCGTTCTGCTACAACGAGGCCGTCAACAAACGCAAATGGCGCGGCGTGTCCGCTCGTCGGGTCGTCGAAATGATCGAATACATGCAGAAACATCACGACGTGGACGGCGTCTTCTTCCACGAGGACAACTTTGATGTGAGCCGCAAACGGATGACGGAGTTCTGCAACCTGCTGCTGGAGAAGGGGATTCAGGTACACTGGGAACATTTTTCACGGGTCGGCTACGTCACCGAAGAGCGGCTCGCGCTCGAAAAGAAAGCCGGCTGCGCCGTCATTTCCTACGGAATCGAGAGCGGCTCCGATGAGCTGCTGGAAGAGATGACCAAGGACCAAACCGTGGATCAAATCCTGAAAGCGATCCCGATTTGGGAAAAAATCGGCATCGACGTCGCAGTCAGCATCATGATCGGTTACCCGGACCAGACCATCGAGGACGTGGAAAAATCACTCGAACTGGTCGAAAAAATCAAGCCGTTCCATGTCTCGCCCACCATGTTCAACCCCTATCCCGGCACGCCATTGTTCGATCAGGTCATCCAACGCGGCCTGTTCCGGTTTCCCACACGACTCGAAGATCAGGGCAAACTCTACAACCTCTGGAACTTCGACCTGAACACCAGCCGCATCCCCAAGGCCTACCTCCAACAAATCAGCAGCCGTTACGATTTCCAGAACACCATCAATCAACTCCTCGGCTTCCTCCGCTATCGCAACTTCGCCGGCCTGTGGCGGGTGTTTCGCTACAAGGTCAACCGCAAGCTGATCAAGACCTTCTGGCGTGGCGTGCTCGCTGAATTCTCCCCCAAGAAAGCCGCTGCTACGCCGACCAACGAAAACGCGCGTTGTCCCGCGCGCCCGTGACGATCAGCGCGTTCCGGCCCCCAGATTCTCAAACCACACTGGGCCGCCCCATTTGCCGGTCACGATGACATCGAGGCGACCGTCGCCGTTCATGTCGGCGATACAGATGTTGATGCCGGACCCGATGCCTTCGTCGTAGGAGATGATGTGCTTGGTCCACTTCACTTCCGGCTTGCGCTGGAGTTTGTAGTAATAGACGCCGAGCTTTCCGAACTCGTCGGGATCCTTCCCGTTGTGCGCCATGAATCGCTTGCCAGTCACCAGTTCGGGAAGACCACAGCCGTCCAGATCAGCCAGCGCGAGGCTGTGCGCCTGCGACCACGTGTCGTCTATGAGATGCTGAACCCAACCGTCCTTTGTTTGCTCATACCAGAAAATCCCGTGCTTGTGGGCCGACGAAGTGATGACATCCGGCCGCCCGTCGCCATTCACGTCGAAAATCAGAATCTGCGGGGTGTGGTCGGCCCTGCCCTCCTTCGCGCCGAGTCCTTCTGCCAGCCCGGTCCACTTGTGTTCGATCCACTTCCCCTTGCGCGGGTCAGCCGGCCCCTCGAACCAGCCGTTCGGTCGCAACACATCCGGGCGCCCGTCGCCATTCAAATCGCCAACACCTACGCCAAACGCCATCGCATTCGTCGAAATAATGTGCTGGACGAAGCCGTTCGGACCGCGTTCGTACCAGACCGTGCCCCTGATGTGCGGGACGATTTCATTCGCTTTGCCATCGCCATCAATGTCGGCCAGTTCCGCCGTTTCGTGATTCGGCCCTTTGTCGGCAACCGTCTCCGGCCACAGGTCGGTCTTGGGCAACAGATTGCGATACCAGCGGAGGCATTTGCAAAACCAGCCACAGGACACGATGTCGAGCTTGCCATCGCCATCCACGTCGAGCGGCAAATTCGCAAAGTCATCGTAGTAACCTTTCCCCTGCTCATCCACGCTGCCTTCCAGCGTGCGGATTCTCACCGGCTTCCAGTCCGGAGCCAGATACGCAAACGCACCCGCGACAATGTCGAGCTTGCCGTCGCCGTTGAAGTCGGCGACAGCGACAGCTTCGCTGCGGAAATGGCCGATGCGGTGCGCCTTGAACTTCACCTCGCCCGCCAACGCCGTGGCGGCCAGTAACAATGCGGTCAATACGATTCGTGTCATGGGTTACCTTTCTGTTGTGAAATGGAAACTGCACCTTGCTGTAATCAGCCAGTTCTGACGCATACCTCCGTGGCCATGTTCACACCAAAATCTTCACTATGAATCACTACGCGCTTTATCTGTTGCCGGAAAATTCATGCTACTTACTAGTCTCACAGCTTCAACCCGGCAAGGTTGAGTTCGAGTCGCCTATTCTCCTTCAACAATTCATCCATCGTGAGCTTCGCGCCACGGGCGGCGGCTTCGCGTCCGAGAATTGCCGTCAACGTGGCGTCCCCAGCGCGCTTCACCGTTGGATTGGAAAAATCGTTTTCGCTGATTGCCTTGTGGAACGCGGCGACACTGCGTTTCGGGCCGTCGCTGTCCACGTTGCCGCCGCCGAAATGCTTCGGGCCACCTTTGAGGAAGGATTTGCCCCAGTAATTGATCTCCGCATTCGCCAACTGACCAAACACGGCGCATGTGAGACGCTCCGGTGCGTTGTTCTTGAGCGCCTGACTGCAGTGGTTCAGCACAAGACCATCGGCAAACTCGTAGATAACTTCCGTCACATCGTGCATGTCGCCATGCGGCTCGACCCGACAGATGCGCGATTTGCCCATGGCGCTGACGGGTCGGCTGCCGGCGATCCATAACGCCGCTTCCAGCGCGTGCACATCGAAACAGGAGATCCGGCCGCCGCCGAGTGCCACGTCCGCCATCCAGACGCCTTCACGCAGCCGGCTCTCGATGGTGGCGGTCTTCGGCGGATCGGCCTTCCCGCCGCCACAGCCGACCGTGTTGATGAACGCCAGCTTGCCGAGGCCGCCGTCGCGGATGCGCTGGGCAACCTCGATATTGGTCGGGTCGGTTGTGATTTGCGTGTCCACGAAGAGGCAGCGTTTTCGTTTCGCCAGCGCCTCGATTCGCAAACAACCCGGCACATCCACCGCCACGGGCAACGCCAGAAACACATGGCAATTCGCCGCAATCGCCGCCGCAGCATGGTCGGGGAAAAAACACGGTGGCGTTTCGAGCGCGACCGCCTCGACGCCGCAGGCGAGAAGTTTCTTGTAGCCGTTTAACCCGCTGAAACAGCGTGACGGCTCGATGCCAAACAATTTGCCGGTTTCCTGCGCGACTTCGGGAAAGTAGTCGGCGACGGCATGAAGTTCGTAACCGCCGTGTTCCTTGAACAGCGTGGCGAGCTGATGGCCGCGTTCTCCGCAACCGATGATGCCGAGTTTGATTTTCTGTGCAGCGCTCATGGAGTCACGAGGCATTGTAACGTGCTGACCGCGAGAATCCACTCCAAAGGGCGGCCTGAATTGCACGGAGTCTATTCTCTCCCTCCTTCCGGACTCTTGCCATTTGGATGTAGCAGCTATTACACTGAAATGGCAAGAGACGGTTGCTGGAGGGTGGCCATGCATCTCGGCTTACAATCATGGTGGCAGTGCTCGGACGCGCCCACAGGGGGCGGCGACGCAACGTTCAGGCTTTCAGACCGGTGAGTCTGGCATCAAGGCGTTCGGTGGACCGAAGGACTTCATTCCACGTCACGGTGCGTCCGCTGTAGGCGGCCATGCGACCCATGATGGCGACGAGGTTGCTCATCACACTCGGCTCGACCGTCGGATTCGTCGCGTTCTTGGCGGTGATGCTGTCGTGAAAGGTTTTGATATTGGCGATGGCACCGTCTTTGTAGATGGTAGTGGTCTTGCCGCCGCGATAGAAGACGCCCTCGCCGCCGCGAATGATCACCTCGCCGCCGTACTCGGTCAGCAACGCGCCCTTGGTGCCATACATCTTGTTGATGATGCCGCCGGGCGCGTCCACGGTGTATTGGCGGGAGCTGAAAGTGATGCCGACCTTGTTCGGGTACTCATAGACGCAGGTGAAATAGTCCCAGCAATCGCCGATGTCGGTGCGCCCCTTGCGTCCGCCCAGCCCGGTGCAACGAAGAGGCGGCACATGGTTCATGGCCCAGTTCATCACGTCGAGCGTGTGAATGTTCTGCTCGACGATGATGTCGCCGGAAAGCGCCTTGTCGAACACCCAGTTGCGAAGACGGCCTTCGGCGGTTTTGTCGTCGTCGCCCTTTCGGGCGAGGCGGCCCGTGTGATAGAGTGCTTCGCCGAAAGCGATGGTACCGAGCGCGCCCGCGTGGACGCGCCGCATCGCTTCGATGAAATACTCGTTGGCGCGCGTCTGGAAGTCCACAAGAAACACCAGTCCCTTTTTGCCGGCAGCCGCTCCGCTTTCCTTGATGGATTTGCAGCCCGGCACGTCCACGGCAATCGGTTTGGCAAGATAGACGTGCAACCCGGCAGCGACGGCCGCGGCCGCCTGTTCGGGATGGAAATACGGCGGGCTGATGATGGCCACAGCGTCGAGACCGGCTTTCGCGATCATCTTCTCGGCGCATTTCAGGCCGGTGAACGTCTGTTCGGGTTTCAGTTGGTATTTCGCCGCGAGCGGGTCCACGCGGTCTTGGAAGAAATCCGCGACGCCCGCGAGCTGGTAGCCGCCGTGTTGCTGGAACAGGTCAGCGATCCACTTGCCGCGTCCGCCACAGCCGATGAGGCCGAGGCGAATCTTCGAGTTGGCGTCGGAGCCGCGCACAAGCGAGGGCTTGACGATGGTGAAGGCAGCCGCCGTAGCGAGGCTGCGAGTGATGAATTGACGACGGTTCATGGTGTTTTCTCCCTTGTGGGTAGGTGGTTGGGTGGGGGTAAGGAATCGCTCATGGATGGTTATGATGGTTATTGGTGCCACGGTGGGCGAGGAAAGAGATGGCTTCCAAGAAGGTGGGGCGGCGGCGGAAATCGGCGGGGTTGTAAGCGGGGTTTTGCGGGTCGGCGTGAATCCAGTGCGCGTGGTGGCGGCCAAAATAGCTGCCGTAGAATTGATAGTTGGAGTCCACCCAGCGGGAGAGGATCATCAATTCCATCGGCGTCAAAAGCGTTGTGTGTTGGTTTTTGGCGTTCTTGGGATGTTGGGGGTCGGTGAGGATGGCGATGAGTGTACTGGCGGGGCAACAGAGGCTTTTGGGCGGCCGATAGGCGCCGTTGTAGTTGCCCTGGTCGCCTCGCTGGAAGGAGGTAAACTCAGAAATGAGCGGCCCGGCGAGTTCTTTTCGGGCCAGTTCTTCATAGGAGGTGTTGTAGACGGTTGTGATTTCGCCGCTCAAACGGAGTTGACCGGCGGGTTGGGAGCCGCTGTGGCATTTGACGCATTTGGCATCGAAAATTGGCTGAATGTCTGTCGGGTAATGGATGACCTGTCCCGGCTGGCCGTCGCGATCGCAGGGTTGCGGTTGCGGTTGGCTCGGTGGACGGGCCAGCGCCAGACAGGGCACGGAATCGTTTGCGATGGCCGTACGATGGGAAGGGATGTGGCAGCCGGTACAGGAACGAACTTCGCCCGGCATATAGTTCACATAGGTCCGTTCGCGTTGGATTTCGCGGAAATTTTCGTCGAGAGCCTGAAAGAAAATATCGCGGTTGGCCGGCACGAGGAAATGAGCGGAACCGTCCTTCTCGACCGGCACCACGCCCCACTGGACACGTGGCCAGAGCGCCGCTTTCCAACTGGAACTGCTCAGCGACGGCGACCAACGCCGTCCTGTGGACCAGTAACGCGGCAGGACTTCGTTGATGCGAAGCCATTTGATTTCACCGGGTTTGACCCCTTCCATGCCCTGATAGACGTTGAGCAGAACGCAGAGCGCCTGGTTGTTGGCGACGAGGCGCGGGTCGCGGGGTGCGCTGACGAGCGGGGGCAGACGGCGCGGCAGCAGAGGCGTGGGATGCCAGCAGGAAAGCTCCGGGTCCGCGTGAATGACCTGGTGATGCCCGTTGGTGTCTAGCAGGCACAAGACATAAGCGTTGGGAACATCCTTGTAGTGGTCTTCGGGCCGCACTTTGTAGGAGACAAGAAACATGTGGTCGTTGACAGGGAAAGGGTGAGTGTAGAGATGTCCCCGCTGACCTTGTTTATCCATCACATACTGGCCCGACTCGGTTCGGAAATGCCAACCCGGTTCCGAACGACGCTGAACAAATACCGACGGAGTGATGTTGACAACCGGATAACGATTGTCACCCTCCACGTAACCCGGTTCATTCGGGTCCGGCCCCGGCAACTTCGTCTCCCGCCCAAAATCCACCAACAAAATCGAGCCGACACACCCGCCTTGCGGATAATGACATGTGCCCACACACACAAAACGTTGATGCTGACCGGGAATCGGTTGCGGATACATGTACACGGGCGTCGTATCGTCGGAAAGCCCGAAAAGCTCCTGCGAGCGCGTCCCGTCGGGATTCATCGCCCAAATGGTTTTGGAAACGCGCGCTCCCCGATCAATATATTCCCAACGATGATACATCACCCGCCCATCCTCCAGCATCACGGGGCAAAATTCGCTGACGGGACTCCGCGAAAGCTGCTCGACCTGTGTGCCGTCCGCGTTCATCCGATGCAACACAGGAGCCACCAGCGCCCCCGAACCGCCACACAAAATCGTGTGCTCGCACCGCGTGGAAGAGAAAATAATCTTCCCATCCGGCAAATAGTTGGGGTGAATATCGTCGGTGTGCCAACCCGGACGCCACCGCGCAGCCTTCTCCGCCTCATCGGGCGGCGGAAACGACACCTGCCGCAGCCCGCTGCCGTCGGTGTTGACTTCCCAAATGCGAAACCCGGAACCGGGGTCCTGACGGAAATCAAACAGGATTTTCCCGGCATCAAACGATAAACTGATCTTGCCAATCACCCCTTTGCCGCCGGGCAGATTGGCGGCGGTGACCACCGGCCGCTCCGTTCGAGTGCGAAGGTTGTAAATGTAAATGCCGTTGCGAGGATGAAACCGATCGGCACTGGTGCCATTGTTGATGTCCGTGTAGTAATGATCCGAAGAGTATGGCTTGCGTTTGACAAACACAATCTCGTCAAAACCCAATCCATCCCGCTTGCCCTCTTCACCCGTCACGGCCGCTCGCAACACCTCCCCCGATACCAACAGCCAAACGATAAAAAAGGCACGGACGCGTCTCATGGCGCTTTTTTTGGCAGAGGCGGTGGGATGAATGCAAGCCCTTTCCATTCCGCCAGAATCTTCAGGTACAGATAGGGGGCGGACCAACTGGACGATGGCTCGACCACCGTCGTCTCCGGCCATTCGTTCCAACTGGTGACCATGACGTAATCCGCACCGGCGTCTGTGGCAGCCCGCAGATAATCGCGCAGCGTCTGGCCGTCGCGTCGCGGCATCACGTAGGGATCATCACGGAAATGCGAATTGTCATGGCCGGGATGAACGGGCAGCAACATCTTCTTCCCGGCATCATGGGCGAGCTTTGTCAGATAACGATATCGGCCGATCAATTCCTCGTAGCGGTGCGCCTTGAAATTCGAAAAGGTGCTGTAAAAACCAAAACAGTCAATGCCCGGCGTCGCCAACCATTCGGCAGGAATCTGTTTCACCCGATCCTCATCGCCCGCCCGCTGGGCTTTGGCGTCATGCGCAATTTTGTCCACAATCCAATACACCGGCCCGACCTCGCGCTCGACCTGCTGCCGAAGCGCCGTGAACTCCGACGGCGTCAACCCCGGTTTCATGGCCACTTGATAAAGGTACACCACCGGTTTGCCGTCGAGCTTCAGGTACACGGGGTTGTCCTTGTAACGCCGAAGCGCGCGCGTCAGCATCGCGGCGTAGTCTTCGAACCTGCTGTGAAACTGCGCGCGCTCATCAAGCAGCGCAAAAGGGAACCCGAGCTTCTGCGCAGCGGCGACAATGCCGCGATCCACGTTTTGGTCCAGGTCATTGTGCGTGTCCCACCAATCCACAAGAAACGCATCGATCCCGGCAGTCTTCGCCAGCCGTACATGCCATTCGGCAATGACCGGATCGGCGCTGTCGTAAAATCCGACCAGCGGCCGCGCCGCACTGTTGAGCGGCGGTTCACCGGCGCGTTGCGCTTGCAACGCCACGGCGTTGGTGGCCGAAGACGGATAAGTCCAGTGCAACCACGGCTGATGCGGATGATCTTTGGAATGATACCAGCAGTAATACGCCGCCAACAACATTGGCCGCGACGGCTTGGGCGCATTGGAAACACACGATGTCGTCAGCAGCGCCAACAACAGGGTGAGAATGACAGCGTGAACGTTCACGGTTGCGTCAAAAGTTTTTCCACCACGGGTTTCAATTTGCGGGCGTACAGTTCGTAGCCGCCGTCTTGCGTCAGGTGGATGTTGTCGGGCTTGAACAAATCCTTCTTCAATGTGCCGTCGGCATTGACCATGTCATTCCACAAATCCAGCACCGTTACTTTCGGGTCGCTGTCGAGCTTCAGCGCATCGAGCGCGGCGTTGGTCTTCTTGATGTCCTCGTAAAATCGAACGCCCGGCGCATGGGCGGGAAAGATTTTCACCACCACGACCGGCGTGTTGGGAAATTTCTCGCGGAGATTGGCCACACACATCTTGATGCCCTGCGCGACGGCCTCGATACCGGTTTCGGGTGTGAAAAACATATTATTGTTGCCGATGAGCAGGACAATGAGTCGCGGCTCCAGCCCCGCCACGCCGCCGTGGTCGAGACGCCAGAGCACATTCTGCGTTTTGTCCCCGCCGATGCCGATGTTCACGGTCTTGAGCTTGGGGAAATGTTTCGTCCATGCCCCGTCCCACTGCATCGTGATGCTGTCGCCGACGAGGAGCACGTCCACTGGCCCCTTGTTCGCCTCGACCTCTTTCACCAGTTTCGCATGCAAGTCGAGCCAACTGGTTCCGCCCCAGAACCCGGCTGATGGCACCACGGGCCACCATGCCGGCAAATGCTTGTTCGCTTCGTGGCCCGGCCGTCGTTCGTGTTCTGGTTTCAGGATGTAGGCTTTTTCTTCCTCCGTCAACGGCCAGCCGGTCTTCTGCGGCTCGGCAGAGATGTACGGATAGTCCAGTGCGCGCGTTGTGTGCAACGCCGCGGCCGATAGCACGGTGACGAGAATGCGACAGGTCACGCCACAACGGTTCAGGGTTACGGGTTGGCGTTGAGTTTTCGCCATGCGGCCATGGAGCGAGCGAGATGTTCGCGCGCGTCGCCGCCGATGCCGAAGCATTGGAGGCCAATGGGACCGCGGTAGCCAAGTTCGTGGAGGGTTTTCAAAAAGGTGGCGATGTCGAAGGTGCCGCTGTCGAGAGGCTGGATGTAGCGGTTCCAGTTTTTGGGATTCGGGTCCCATTCGTCGGCGCCGTTGATGGAAACGGCTCGCAACCACGGCATGGCTTTCTGAAGGCGCGTTTTGTAATCGCGGTCCTGGCTCACTCGCAGCCAGTGGCAGAGGTTGAACATCACGCCGACGTTGGGGCGGTCCACTTTTTCGGCGACGCGAACGGCGTCTTCGATGCGTTCGATCCAGTCGTGGGTGTGCGGATAGAGAAGCAATTCGGAACCGGACTCGCGGGCGAGATCGGACATCTCGCGGACGAGGGCAACGGCGCGGTCGTCGCAAGACGGGTCGGAGGGTTTCGCGCCGTTGACAATGAGGAGGAACTGGACATGGCGGCCTTTGACGAGCGCCAGGGTGTCCTTGAACTTCTGGGCGTCGTAGGGTGGTTTGTTGGTCGCGAGGCTGACGGTCATCGTGATCTGGTACAGTTTCAATCCGACCGCATCAAGCGAATCAAGGCGTTCTTTGACCTTGTCGAGCCAGATGTGGCCAACACCGTCGTAGCCGAGTTCCTTGAGCATGGCGGCCTGCTCGGTGAAGTTGCGCTTCTTGGCGTCATGCCAGTCAATGCAGAACGGGAAGAACGGTTGCGCGGCAAATGTGTTGGCAGCAAACAAAACCATGAGGGTGATGATTATGCGATGCATAGGGTGAGGCTCCAGGGTTGGCGCAGGGCGCGGCTGCGCATACGATTGGCGGTGTCGTCGTTGAGAAACTCCTCCTTCACCGGGTCCCAGCGGAGTTTGCGTCCGAGCAGCATGGCGATGTTGCCCATGTGCATCACCGTCGCGCACCGATGGCCGATCTCGGCCGGGAAATACGGCTCCAGCCGCGTCTTCACGCAGTCGAGAAAATTGCGGTGCTCGCCGCCAGAACAGGTGTAGAGTTTCAACTCGGTGGCGCCGATGGGCGCGTCGAGAATGTCCTTCGAGCTGGCAGAAAGCGGGCCGCGCCAACCAGTGCACTCGACCCAGCCGTTCGTGCCGATGAACCGGATACGAACGCCCCGGTCGTCCACGGTCATTTCGACGGCGTTGGTGTAGCGATAGCGCAGCTCAAAATCGTAGAACGTGTCGTACAAACCGGTTTCATGACGTTTCCCGCTGCCTTCGACGGATATGGGGCCGCTGCGCTCGGTATCGTTGCCCCACTGGGCGGTGTCAAGAAGGTGGGCGCCCCAGTCGGTCAACATCCCGCCCGAATAATCGAAAATCCAACGGAAATTCCAGTGGCAACGCGCCTCGCAGTACGGCACCGACGGTGCGGGGCCAAGCCACATCTCGTAGTCGAAATCCGACGGCACCGGCTGCGGCGTTGGATCGCCGGGACCGCGGTTGCCATTCGGCAGGCCGACTTCGATGCGTTGCAATCGGCCGATGCGACTGTTACGGACGATCTCGGCCATGCGGTGATATTGGTACACGGAACGATCCTCGGTGGCTGTCTGAAAAACCCGGCCGAGTCGGCGCGCGGTATCGCTCTGGACGCGGCCTTCTTCGATGGTCAACGTCGGTTTCTCGCAGATCACGTCCTTGCCGGCGCGCATGGCCATCAACGACATCGGTACGTGCCAGTGGTCCGGCGTCGAGATGCAGACAGCGTCCACGTCGGGCCGCGCCAGAATCTCGCGGAAATCGGCGTACATCGCGCAATCGGTGTTGCCGTATTTCTGGTTCACGAGGTTGCGCGCGCTCTCCATTCGTTTGCGATCCACATCGCAGACGGCGACGATCTGCGCGTCGGATTGTGCGAGAAAACTGCGGAGGTTCACCGCCACACCGTGGCCGCCGGTGCCGATCATGCCGAGGGTGATGCGCTCGCTGGGCGCGGCGCGCAATCGCGTCCCCCACAACACCGCCGCGCTGGCGACGAGAAACTGTCGGCGCGAGATCATGCAAACAGACGGCGCGTGAACTCGGCGTTGCGGCGGGCGTCTGCGACGGGGTTTTTGGAGGGGCTGGAGGTTTCGAGGATGATCCAGCCGTTGTATTTGATCTCTCGAAGCGCGGCGACAATCGGCTCAAAAAACCCTTTGCGCTCGTCGAGATACTGCGGGCCGTTCTTGAAGTGAACCTGCGCGACGCGGCTTTTCAACAGGCGAAGTTCCGCCGGGACATCGTAGCCCTTGGTAACGCCGGTGTTATAGACATCGTAATAGCATTGCACCGACTCGTGGTTGATGCGGTCGAGGATGCGCATGTTTTCGGTGGCGGGGAGGGTGTTTTCGATAGCCAGAATAACGCCCGCCTTTTTGGCGCGGGGCGCAGCATCGCGGAGCCGTTGGACAACGACGTCCACGTCCTGCTGTTTGACCTTGCCGTCGGCGTCGAGCAGGTCGCCTTTGCTGAAAAAGGCGACGAGGATGACTTTCGCGCCGAGGTCTTGGGCGGCGTCAATGCTTTGCTCCAGCCACGCCGGGCCGCGCGGGTCGGAAGCAAGCGGCGCCTGGTTCAGGATACCCATCATCAGCGAAACAATCGGCAGACCAGTTTGCTTCATCTGTTCCTTGAGGTTGGCGCGCGCGGCTGCGTCGGCGAGTTCCAGACGATCTTCGGGTTTCCTGCCGACCCGAACTTCCACGCCGTCCAGCCCGGCTTCTTTGGCTTCGGGCAGCCCGATCATGCAACTGCCGACGCGCACCCGCACCCGTTGCGCAGCTTCGAGTTGCGCGAGCCATGCAGCCCCCACGACGGTGAGGGCGCTGCGAGTAATAAATTGGCGGCGAGTCAGCTTCATGGTTTCAATCCTTTCAGGTTGACTTCGAGTTTCTTGTTCTCCTTGAGCACTTCATCCATCGTCAGCTTCGTGCGGCGGGCAGCGGCTTCACGACCAAGGATGCACGTCAGACAGCCATCCACAGAGCGGCGCACGGTCGGATTGCTGAAATCATTTTTCGTCACGGCCTCGTAAAACGCCGCGATATTACGCTCGGCGCCCGCTTTGTAAAGGTTTTCCACCTTGCCTCCGCCGTAGTGTTTCGGGCCGCCGCGCAGGAACGCCTTGCCCCAGTAGTCAATCTGCGCATAAGCCGTCGGGCCGTAGATGCGACAGGTGAGCGCGTTTTCGGTGTTGTTCTTGAGCGCCTGGCCGGAGTGGTTGAGCAGCAGGCCGTCGGCGAACTCGAAAATCACCTGGCACACATCGCGGGCGTCGCCGTGCGGATTCTCGCGGCAAATGCGCGATGCGCCCATTGCGCTGACCGGACGCGAACCTGCGACCCAGAGCGCGGCATCAATGGCGTGAATGTCGAAGTTCCCGATATAATCGCAGCCGAGCGCAATATCGTTGACCCAGGTGAGATTCTGGAGCCGGCTCTCAATGGTGTCGGTCAACGGCGGATCAGCGAACCCCTGACAGTAACCGAACGTCGTCATGTAAGCGATCTTGCCGAGGCCGCCCTCGTGAATCCGCTGAACCACGCCCTGATTGAACGGGTCGGTTGGCATCTGGTAGTCCACGAACACGCAACGTTTCTTTGATGCAAGCGCCTCGATTTGCAAACAGCCCGGCACGTCCACTGCCACCGGCTTGGCCAGATACACATGCAAACCCGCGGCAACAGCCGCCGTCGCAATTTCGGGAATGAAATAGGGTGGGGTCTCTACTGCCACCGCCTCGACGCCGCTTTCGATCAGTTTTTTGTAAGCGGACAAGCCGCTGAATCGCCGCGGGGCGTCCACCCCAAGCTGATTGCCGGCAGCCTCGGCTACCTGCGGGAAATAGTCAGCGACCGCATGGATCTCGTAACTGCCGTGCTGGCGAAAAAGGTTGCCGATCCATTTGCCGCGACCTCCGCAGCCGACGAGACCGAGTTTGATTCTGCGCGGCGAGTCGCCTGCGAGGCTCAAGGACGGCGCGAGCAACGCGGCGGTGGCCGCGTGTCGGATGAACTTGCGACGGCTGAAGAGGTTCATGGCACTTCTTTCGACGGCGACAGTTTGTGCCTATTCACAAGGCGTCTGTTTGGGGCAACCACGCTGTTGGGTTCGTTCTTCGTGGGATTTCACGGAGAAGGGTAGACCCGGCGCGAAGCTCATGCGGGTAACGCCCACCGCCGTCACCCGGCAACGGTGACTGTGGGGATTCTTGGCGAACCGTCCGTAACCATGCGGCAGCCGCAAGGCGCGATTCAAGCGAGCACGCCGCCGCAACCGGGCCGCCGAGTCGGTCGCCGCTGCCCATTCTTCTTTGCCCCGACGGAGGCCTTCGTAGCGGACGCGAAACTTCTTCGGGTCGTTGGGCGCCGTCTCGATGCACGGAACGCAACCGAGTTTGTTATATCTCGAGCTTGGCGGATTTCATGGGGACTTGAGCAGAAGTTCATACAACTGAATCCGTTTATCAGGACGGATCACCTTGTGCGGAAAATATCCTCATTGTCGTTGAGGTTGACAAATGCCTTCCATCCTTAGACAATCCGACCAACTCAAGCAACATATGAAAATCGAATTGAAACAAAACTGCAAATACGCGCTCGTTGTGCCAACGAGCATGGGAATACGAATTACTCCGCTGGCGGGGCAACCGGTTCACGTCGGTGGCCTTTTCCACATGCAGGTCACCAGCGCCGAATCCAACGTCGCCAGCATCGCGTCGTTTCTCGGTCTGCCCGTCAAGGTGTTGACCACCTTTGTCAAAGGCAGCCCGATCGCACAGTTGATCAAGGACAACCTCCGCAGCCGCGGCATGGATTTCGAGGGACCGGAAGTGCCGCAAGGCGGGCCGTGGGGCTACCGGCACCAGTTCAACATTGCCGACAGCGGGTACGGCGCACGCGGACCGCGCGTCTGGAACGACC
>Ga0272448_1000219_pt1 | contig 88146 bp, 85 predicted proteins | sample YNPCB0191_FD_202220 | JGI IMG/M metagenome (GOLD analysis project Ga0272448, IMG submission 202220) | Hot spring sediment microbial communities from Yellowstone National Park, WY, United States - YNP-CB-019-1 | ecosystem: Environmental > Aquatic > Thermal springs > Hot (42-90C) > Sediment... | reverse complement strand
CTGGAGATAATGCCAACGTGGAAGTGGAGTTGATCACGACGGTGGCCATGGAGAAAGGTTTACGGTTTGCTATCAGAGAAGGTGGACGGACGGTCGGTGCCGGTACCGTTACCGAAATCTTAGAATAAGGACATTGTAAAAAATGGAGAACGAGGAACGAACATGGAAAAGATAAGAATTAAGCTTCAATCATTTGACCACAGATTATTGGATCAATCAGTTAAAGATATTGTTATTAAAGCCAAAAGAACCGGAGCTAAGGTTTCTGGTCCGATTCCTCTGCCGACCAAGATTCAAAGGTTCTGCGTTCTTCGTTCCCCTCATGTGGATAAAAGGTCAAGAGAACACTTTGAAATGAGAATCCATAAAAGGCTGATTGACATCAGTGAGTACAGCAACGAAACCATTGAAGAACTGCAAAAGCTGGATTTGCCAGCCGGTATTGATGTTGAGATCAAAGCCTTTGGTGCAGGAGAATGACCATGGTGGAAGGTATCATCGGGAAAAAAATAGGCATGACCCAGATATTTGATGACGAAGGGAATGTTATTCCCGTAACTGTTATTAAGGCCGGGCCATGCACTATAATCCAGAAGAAGACCAAAGAAAAAGATGGTTATGAAGCTCTTCAGCTTGGCCTGGTAGAAGAAAAGCCCAAAAAGCATCCCAACAAACCAGAGCAGGGACACTTCAAAAAATCAGGAAGTCCAGTCCTTAAAGTTTTGAGAGAAGTTAAATACCAGGGGCCGGAAGAGCTTAAGGAAGGCGACCAGGTACTGGTGGACATATTTGAGGTTGGGGAAAAGGTTCATGTAGTCGGAATTAGCAAAGGCAAGGGCTTCCAGGGAGTGGTGAAAAGACACGGGTTCGCTGGGGGTGATGCGGCTCATGGTTCCATGTTCCACCGCGCGCCTGGGTCCATCGGTGCTTCCTCTTTCCCATCCCGGGTTATCAAGGGCATGAGAATGGGTGGCCGCATGGGCGGAGACAGAGTGACGGTCCGGAATCTCAAGGTAGTTCAGGTAGATAAAGAAAATCATCTTTTACTGGTTAAAGGAGCTGTCCCTGGAGCCAACGGTGGTATTGTCCTGATTAAAAAGGGTTCCTTTAAAAAGACCTCGTGAGTAGAGAGTGTGCCATGAAAGTACAAGTTTTAGATCAAAGCGGTAAGCCAGTTCAGGAACTGGAACTGCCGGATGAAGTTTTTTCCTATCCGGTAAACGACCACCTGATTTATGAAGCGGTGGTTAATTATCTGGCCAATCAGAGGCAGGGAACAGCCTCTACCAAGACCAGAGGCGAAGTCAGCGGCGGTGGTCGGAAACCCTGGAGGCAAAAGGGAACAGGCCGGGCCAGAGCTGGTAGTATCAGGTCTCCCCTCTGGAGGCATGGTGGCACAGTGTTCGGCCCCAAGCCCAGGGATTACAGTTATGCCATTCCCAAGAAAGCCAGGAAGAATGCACTTAAATCAGCCCTGACCGCCAAGCTGGCCGAGAACCTGATCATGGTCATTGATAACATCAACATCGCTCAGCCGAAGACCAAAGAAGCAGCTAACTGGTTGAAAAATCTGAACATAGATTCTGCTCTGATTGTTGATAGCCGGGAAAATGAAAACCTGTTCCGTTCGGTCAGGAATTTACCGCAGGCCAAGGCTGTGGATGAAGGTCAGCTTAATGTTTACGATGTGCTGAAATACAGATGGATAATCTTCAGCCAGCGCGCCTTTAATTCTTTAGTGGAGAGATTGAAATGAAAGACCCAAGAGATGTAATACTCAGGCCGCTGATTACAGAAAAGAGCACCAGGTTAAAGGACTCAGACCGGATAGTCTGTTTTGAAATTTCTCCTGAGGCCAACAAAATTGAAGTCAAGAAAGCTGTGGAGCAGATGTTCAAGACCAAGGTGGAAAGCGTCACCATCGTCAACCTCAAAGGAAAAGTGAAACGACTGGGACGCAGCCTGGGACGGACTAAAGACCGGAAAAAAGCCTATGTTAAGCTTAAAGAAGGCGAAAAAATGATTGAATATTTTGAGGCAGTATAACCATGGGTATCAAAATTTACAAACCAGTTACTCCAGGATTACGTCACCGGACAGGTCTGACTTTCGAAGAAATTACCACTGATAAACCCTATAAGCCATTGCTGGTTCCTCTGCCGAAAAGCGGCGGCCGGAACAACAAGGGCCATCTGTCAGTCAGACATCGTGGTGGCGGACACAAAAGAATGTACCGCATCATTGATTTCAAACGGGATAAAATTGACATCCCGGGTGTGGTAGAAACAATTGAATATGACCCCAATCGTTCAGCTTTTATTTCACTGATTAAGTACGCCGATGGAGAAAGGCGTTACATCCTGACCCCTCTGAACCTGAAGGTTGGAGATACCATAATTTCTTCCAACAGCCAGGTTGATATTCTTCCGGGAAATGCCATGCCTTTGAGGTACATCCCGGTAGGTACCATCGTTCATAACGTGGAGTTGAAGATTGGCAAAGGTGGTCAGCTGGCCAGAGCAGCTGGTGCTGGTGTCCAGATACTCGGTAAAGAAGGCGATTATGCTCAGCTCAGGTTGCCTTCCTCAGAAATCCGTAAGGTGCATCTGGACTGCCGGGCGACTGTGGGACAGCTCAGCAACCTGGATCACCAGAACATCAGCATCGGTAAGGCTGGACGGTCACGCTGGATGGGAATCAGGCCGCATGTTCGTGGTACGGCCATGAACCCGATAGACCATCCGCATGGTGGCGGTGAAGGCCGGACCAAAGGTGGCCGTCATCCGGTCAGCCCGGAAGGTATCCCGACCAAAGGATATAAAACCAGAAGAAACAAAAGAACTCAGGCTTTTATCATTAGAAGAAGGAGTAAATAACTATGGGCAGGTCTTTGCGTAAAGGTCCTTATGTTGACCCGAAATTAATGAAAAAGGTGCAGCAAGCACAGTCTATGAAAGAGAAGAGGCAGGTGATAAAAACCTGGTCGCGGCGCTCAACCATCGTGCCTGAAATGGTGGGCCTGACTTTCGGTGTGCACAACGGCCGGAAATTCATCCCGGTTTTCGTTACCGAACAGATGGTTGGTCACAAGCTGGGAGAATTTGCGCCGACCAGGACCTTTAAGGGACATACTTCCAAGACTGCCCGACAACTTAAAGTGGGTAAATAGCCATGGAAAAAGAAAAGTATCTCTCAAAAGCCGTTGCTCGTTACGTGCGCATGAGCCCGCAAAAGGGCCGTCTGGTGGCGGATCTGATCAGGAACCGACTGGTTGGAGAAGCCCTGACCATTCTGAAATTTAATGAGAAGAAGAAGATCAGTGCCATCCTGGAAAAAGTCCTGCGTTCGGCCATTGCCAATGCCCAGCAGAAGTCGCCCAACGTGGATGTGGACAACCTGTACATCGCCAAGATTCAGATTGACCAGGGACCGGCTATGAAGAGAATCAGGCCGGCACCAATGGGGCGAGCCTACAGGGTTTTAAAAAGAATGAGCCATGTAAAAATCTACTTAGACGAAAAGAAAGGGAGATGAACAGTGGGACAGAAGACACATCCAATAGGTTTTCGTTTAGGCTTCAATAAACAATGGACTTCTCGTTGGTTTGCCAAGGGCAAGGACTATGCCCGGCTGTTCCATGAAGACCTGCAGATGAAGAAGGCCGTGCGGGAAAAATACGCCCATGCCGGTATTGCCAGCGTGGATGTAGAAAGAGTGGGACCGAAAGTCCGGGTTATCATTCACACGGCCAGGCCCGGTATCATCATCGGACGCGGTGGTAAAGAAATTGAAAACCTGAAGAATATGCTGGAAGCCATTGCCAGGCGCGAGGTCTATGTTGACATCCGGGAAGTGGAAAAGCCCGAGTTGAATGCGGCTCTGGTCGCGGATGGCATTAAGACCCAGCTGGAAAAAAGGATTGCTTACCGCCGGGCGATGAGAAGAGCGGTAGAAATGGCCCTGAAAATGGGAGCTAAGGGAATAAAAGTGATGTGCGCCGGCCGTCTTGGTGGCGTGGAAATAGCCAGAACAGAATGGTATCTTAAAGGCCAGTTACCGTTGCAGACCCTGCGGGCTGATATTGATTATGCTTTTACCGAAGCCTTCACCACCTATGGTCAGATCGGCATTAAGGTCTGGATCTACCGGGGTGATGTGGATAAAGCGAAAGTCACTTCTCAAATCATTGAAGCTGAGGAGATTTGACCATGTTGATGCCGAAAAAGGTTAAATACCGCAAACAGCAGCGCGGACGCATGAGGGGCAAAGCCCTGCGAGGAGCAGAGCTGGCTTTTGGCGAATACGGCCTGCAGGCCCTGGAACCCTGCTGGCTGACCGCCAGGCAGATTGAAGCTGGTCGTGTCACTATAACCCGGTTCCTTAAAAAACGGGGCAAAATGTGGGTCCGGGTTTTTCCCTGGAAGCCGGTAACGAAAAAACCCACTGAAACAAGAATGGGACGCGGTAAAGGTGACCCGGAATTCTGGGTAGATGTGATAAAACCGGGCCGAATTATCTTTGAAATTGAAGGCGTGGACTACGAAGTAGCTCAGGAAGCTATGCGTCTGGCAGCTCATAAACTGCCGATAAAAACTAGATTCATTTCAAGAGAGCATAGGGAGCTAAAATGAAGATCAAGGAATTGAGAGAGTTATCGGTAGATGAATTAAAACAGAAAGAGTTGGAACTCAGAGACCAACTTTTCAAGCTGCGTTTTCAGAAATCTCTGGGGCAGCTGGACAACCCGATGAAGATGCGGAACATCAGAAGAGACATTGCCAGAATTAAGACCATATTAAATGAAATTCAGAAAAAAGGGACGGAATAAAAGATGGAAGCTAAACGCGAAAAAAGGATCACAACCAAGGTTGGTACGGTAGTAGCCAAAAATTCGGCTAAGACCGTGAAGGTTCTGGTAGAAAGACTGGAAAGGCACCCGCTTTACAAGAAAACGGTCAAGCGGAGAAAAGTTTTCCTGGTCCATGATGAACATGACAAGTGTAAAGTTGGTGATGTTGTCCGGATTGTGGAAACCAGGCCCATCAGCAAGCTGAAAAGATGGAGAGTAGCCGAGATCATCGGTTTAGCTTCCAAAGAGATAGAAACTGAGAATGAGGGTGAACTAACATGATCCAGATGAGAACTATGCTCAAGGTGGCGGATAACTCCGGCGCCCGGAAAATCATGGCTATTACTCCCCTGGGCGGCGGGGTTGGAAGAGTGGCTTCTATTGGCGATGTTATCTCTGCTTCCGTTAAAGAAGCGGACCCAGATAGCAAGATTCAGAAAGGGAAAGTGGTCAGAGCGGTGATTGTCAGGACCAGAAAAGAAGTCCGGAGAAAAGACGGTTCCTACATCCGGTTTGATGACAATGCGGCCGTCATCATTGATAAAAATGGTGAACCGCTCGGGACCCGAGTGTTCGGTCCAGTTGGCCGGGAGCTGAGAGAGAAGAAATTCATGAAGATAATATCGCTGGCTCCGGAGGTGTTGTGATGGCCAATTTTCCCTTTAAAAAGAATGATGTCGTCATAGTGCGGAGTGGAAAAGACCGGGGCAAGACCGGCAAGGTTTTAAAGGTAATTCCGGAAAAGAATAGAGTCCTGGTCGAAAGAATTAACATGGTTAAAGTTTTTGTCCGACCTGACCGGAGTCAGAATGTCCAGGGTGGAATTATGGAGAAGGAAGCGCCCATTCACGTTTCCAAATTGATGCTCTACTGCCAGGACTGCGGTCGGGGAGTCAGGTTCAGACATAAAATTCTGGAAGACGGGACAAAAATCAGAATCTGTGCCAGATGTCAGGCTAACCTGGAAAAGGCATGAGAGGTTAAAAGATGAGTCGGCTGTTAGAAAAATACAAAAAAGAAATCATTAAAGAGCTCCAGGAGGAACTGGGTATTGACAACCCGATGGCTGTTCCTCGGTTGGAAAAAATTGTCATTAACATGGGAGTAGGCGATGCCATCCAGAACATCAAGCTTCTGGATACGGCCAAGGTTGAGCTGGCCCAGATAACCGGGCAGTATCCAGCCGTCGGAAGGGCCAAGAAATCAATTTCCGCCTTCAAGCTGAGAAAAGGTCAGCCCATAGCCTGTTATGTAACGCTCAGAAGGAAGAGAATGTACGAATTCTTTGACCGGCTGGTGAACATTGTGCTACCGCGAGTGAGAGACTTCCGGGGAGTTTCGCCCAAGGCTTTTGACGGCCGGGGAAATTACACCCTGGGGATGAAAGACCAGCTGGTTTTTCCAGAAATAGATTATACCAAGGTAGAGAGGCCGCGTGGTCTTAACATCACCATTGTGACCACGGCCAGAAATGACAAGGAAGCGTATGCTCTGCTGAAGAAGCTGGGCATGCCTTTCCGCGAGTCTTAATGAAAGGAAAGTAAAAATGGCTACGATAGCTAAGATGGTTAAAGATCAGAGAAAGCCGAAATACGGAATCAGGCATCGTAACAGATGCCGGCTCTGTGGACGGCCAAGAGGTTATTACCGGAAATTCGATCTCTGTCGTCTTTGTCTCAGAGAGTTAGCCCTTAAGGGAGAAATTCCGGGAATCATCAAGGCTTCCTGGTAAATTTCTTCGAAAGGATGGAGTCATGAGCTTGACAGACCCAATTGCTGATATGCTAACGAGAATTAGGAATGCTATCAGAGCCAAGAAAAAGGAAGTTAACATTCCTTCTTCCAGGCTCAAGGTAGAGATAGCCCGGATCTTAAAAGAGGAAGGGTACATTCGCAGTTATAAAGTTATTGAAGATAATAAACAGGGTATTTTGAACATTACCCTGAAGTATACAGATGATAACCAGAGTGCTATCACCGGACTTCGCCGCATAAGCAAACCTGGCTGTCGGATTTACTGCACCAAGGACACCGTGCCTAAAGTACTGGACGGTCTGGGTGTGGTCATTATCTCCACTTCTAAGGGAATTCTGACTGGCAAACAGTGTGAAGAGCTGGGCCTGGGCGGTGAAGTCCTGTGTGAGATCTGGTAATTTGGTTTGGTGAGGTAGAAAAATGTCGAGAGTTGGTAAGAAACCGATTGTCATACCGCCTGGTGTGAAGGTCACTATTCATCCCGATAAGATTGAATTTGAAGGTAAGCTGGGCAAGTTAACCTCTCCGCTGTATGAAGGTATTACCGCTGTTCTGGAAGGCCAACAGCTCATCTTGAAACGGGCCAACGAGGAACAGAAAACCAGACAGTTCCATGGACTATGTCGGGCCCTGGCCAATAATGCGGTCATCGGGGTTACCCAGGGTTATACCAAACAGCTGGAAATTACCGGCGTTGGCTACAGGGCCAAAGTGGAAAAGAATAAGCTGGAGCTGAACGTTGGTTATTCTAAGCCCATCATCTATGAAATCCCAGAAGGGATTGAAATAATTGCCGAAAAGCCAACCCTTCTGACGGTTAAGGGTATTGACAAGCAGAAAGTTGGACAGGTAGCGGATACGATTAAGAGATTCCGCAGACCGGACCCTTACAAGCAGAAGGGTATTAAGCTGGTCGGCGAAGTTCTCATCAAGAAAGAAAGAAAAGCGGGGGTGGCCGGTGCTTAAGTCAAAAGCTGATATCAAAAAACTCAGGAAAAAAAGAATTAGAGCCAGGATCAGGAAAAAAATTAAAGGAACGCCAGAAAGACCCAGAGTTCTGGTGGTTAAGTCCAATCGTTATGTTTATGCGCAGGTTATTGATGACCTTTCCGGACGGGTCATTACTTCTGCCTCCACGCTGGAAAAGAGTTTCCGGGAGCAGTCCAAAAACACCAAGAACAAAGAGGCCTGCCAGTTGCTGGGTTCAATTCTGGCCAAGAGGCTGAAGGAAAAGAATATTCAGGCCATAGTTTTTGACCGTGGTATGTATCCTTACCATGGTCGGGTAAAAATATTAGCTGAGGCCCTGAGGGCGGAAGGCATTTCCTTTTAACCGATTAAGGAGGAATGAGCGTGGAACACGAAGATTTCGAAAAGCTGGACGAAGTTATCAGTTCAGAGCTTGAGCTCAAGGATCAGGTAATCTCTATCCGAAGAGTTACCAAGGTAGTCAAAGGCGGTAAAAACCTGAGCTTCTCCGCGCTGGTGGCTGTTGGTAATGAGAAAGGCAAGGTGGGTATAGGTCTGGGTAAAGCCAGAGAGGTACCCCAGGCCATTGCCAAGGCTGTTGAGGACGCCAAGAAAAACATGATTGAGTTTCCCATCCTGGGGACGACCATTCCTCATCGGGTTAAAGGTGAGTCTGATGCCGGCATTGTGATTCTGAGGCCAGCTTCCAGAGGTACTGGAGTGATCGCCGGTGGAGCAGTTCGGGTTATTCTCCAGCTGGGCGGGGTAAAAGATATTCTGACTAAATCCATCAGAAGCAACAACCCCATTACCGTGGCCCACGCCACGATTGATGCCCTCAAAAAGCTAAAGAGTCCGGAAGTGGTCAAAAAAGTAAGAGGAAAAGAGAGCGAACAATCCAAGTAATAGAGTGAGGCCAAAATGAGCAAGGAAAAATACCTGAAAATAAAGCTTGTGCGCAGTCTTATCGGACATCCCCAGAAACATCGTCTGGTGGCTTATGGGTTGGGTTTGAGAAAACTGAATTCGGAAGTAGTCAGGAAAGATTGCCCGGAAATCAGGGGAATGGTCCGGAAGATTTCTCATTTGCTCAAGGTAGAGGAGATTGAAAAGCCATGAACCTCAGCAAATTAAAACCAGCCGAAGGTGCTAAAAAATCAGATAAGAGAAGAGGCCGGGGACCAGGTTCTGGACTGGGAAAAACTGCCGGTCGGGGTCACAAAGGTCAGCTGGCCGGCGCCGGTTACAAGAGAAAATGGGGTTTTGAAGGTGGCCAGATGCCCTTGCATCGGCGTCTGCCGAAAAGAGGATTTAACAATAAGTTCAGAGTGGAATATTCTGAAGTGAACCTTGACCGGCTGGATAAAATTCCGGTTCAGGAAATCGGTCCCAGGGAAATGGTGGAGTATCGTCTGATCCATAAAGAAGAGGAACTGGTCAAGGTCCTGGGTAAAGGGCAGCTTACTGCTCCCAAAACCATCAAGGCTCATGCTTTCTCTCAATCAGCTGTAAAGAAGATTGAGGGAAGTGGTGGAAAAGCTATAGTAATCGGGAAGGAATAATGTTAGAGAGTATCCGCAACATTTTTAGCATTCCTGACCTCAGGAAAAGGTTGATTTTTACCCTTCTCCTGCTGGCTGTTTACCGGATTGGGGCTCAGATACCGAACCCGGGAGTCAGCGCCACAGCTCTGGCTGAGTTCTGGCAGACCCAGCGTGGCTCCATCCTGGGTTTTTATGACCTGTTTTCAGGTCGAGCCATGTCCAGGATGTCAATTTTCGCCCTGGGCATTATGCCCTACATCAGCGCTTCTATTATTCTGCAGCTGCTTACGGTCGTCTGGCCCTATCTGGAAAGGCTGTCCAAGGAAGGGGAGTTGGGCCGTAAAAAGATTACTCAGTACACCAGGTACGGGACCCTGCTCATATGCATTATTCAGTCATTCGGTATTGCCCTCTTTCTGGAAAACCTGTCCAGTCCAACCGGTGCCCGAGTGGTACCCAGCCCTGGCTGGGGGTTCAGGCTACTAACCATGTTGACCCTGACCACCGGTACAACTTTTATCATGTGGCTGGGGGAACAGATCTCAGAGCGCGGCATCGGTAACGGCATTTCCCTGATTATCTTTGCCGGTATTGTCGTGGGCTTACCGCGCGGTATAAACAGCCTGATAACAGGATTAAGAACCGGTTCCATTGATGCCCTGAAGATCATTTTCTTGGTCATCATGATGCTGGCGGTCGTGGCCTTTATCATCTATGTAGAGCGAGGGCAGAGACGTATTCCGATATCCTATGCCAAGCGAGTAATTGGCCGTAAGGTTTATGGAGGCCAGAGCACACATCTCCCACTCAGGGTTAATACAGGTGGGGTTATTCCCATAATTTTTGCTGCTTCCATCATAACCATTCCGGCTACTCTGGCCAGCCTGTCCAAGGCCCCCATTTTCCAGACCATAGCCAGACAGTTTGGCATGGGCATGCCTCTCTACAACCTGCTTTACGTGGCGGCCATCATTTTCTTCACTTATTTCTATGTTTCCATCATTTTCAACCCCAATGATGTGGCGGATAATTTGAGAAAGTACGGCGGTTTCATCCCTGGTATCAGACCAGGTAAAAATACCGCTGACTACATAGATGAGGTTCTGAGCAGGATAACGCTGGTAGGAGCCATTTATCTTGCGGCCATCGCTATTCTGCCAGAGTTCCTGACCACAGGCTTTAAGGTGGGTGCCCTGCCCTGGATTGGGCCAAGCCTGGAAGCCGCTCTGCCGAAATGGTTTACCCAGGGTTTGAACGTAGACTTCTACTTCGGTGGTACTTCAATACTGATCGTGGTTGGGGTGGCCATGGATACCTTGCAGCAGATTGAGGCTCAGCTGGTGATGAGACACTATGACGGTTTTCTCAAGAGTGGACGTTTGCGCGGGAGAAGAGGATGAGGATTATTCTTCTGGGGCCGGCCGGTAGCGGCAAGGGAACGCAAGCAGATCTAATACAGAAGAAGTACGGGTTTCCCAAGATTTCTACTGGCGACCTGCTCCGTAAGGAAGTCCAGGAAAACAGCGAACTGGGTAAAAAGGTAGCAGAAATCATGAAAGCCGGGCAGCTGGTGAGTGACCAGATAGTGGTGGAGATGGTCAGGTTGAGAATTGCGGCCGATGATTGTCGCAAAGGTTATGTGCTTGATGGCTTCCCGCGAAACCTGAGCCAGGCGCTGCTTCTGGAAAAGATTGAAGAGCAAAGGCCAGAAACGGTTTTTGAAATAATGGTGACAGAAGAGGAAATTCTTAAGCGTTTATCTGGCCGGAGGGTTTGCCTTCAGTGCGGAGCTGTGTATAATATAAATAATAATAAGCCTAAAGTTGATGGTGTTTGCGACGTCTGTGGTTCTCCGCTGGTAATTCGTGAGGATGATAAGCCAGAAGTTATAAGAGAGAGATATAAAGTTTATCTGGAAACGATAAAGCCGCTGGTAGAGCATTACAGCCGGAAGAAGGTGCTTTTCCAAATAGACGGGCAGAACTCAGCCGAAGAAATTTTCCGGGTGGTCAGTTCTATAATTGACCGCAGACTGGACGAAGTTAACGGAGTACAAAAGGGCGCATGATTATACTGAAATCAGAAACTGAGATAGAGATGATGCGCAGAAGCAACAGAATTGTAGCCAGAGTTCTGTCCGAGCTGAAAAAAATGGTGAGGCCTGGAGTGAAGACTAAAGAACTTGATGCTTATGCGGAAATGAGAGCCAGGGAACTGGGCGCTGTCCCGGCCTTTAAGGGTTACCATGGCTATCCGGCCTCTCTGTGTGTTTCGGTTAATGAGGAAATAGTTCACGGTATTCCTTCAGACCGAGAACTGAAGGAAGGAGATATAGTCAGCCTGGATTTTGGCGTGGTGTATGAGGGCTTTTACGGCGATGCGGCCATAACTTTGCCGGTGGGAGAAGTTTCTGAAACCGCCAGAAAGCTGATTGAAGTAGCCGAGAGCTCTTTCTATCGCGGTCTAGCGCAAATGAAAGAAGGAAACAGACTGTCAGATATTTCGGCCGCCATCCAGGCGGAAGTGGAAAAACATGGGTTTTCGGTTATACGGGCTTTTGTGGGACATGGCATAGGCAGGAATCTTCATGAAGAGCCCCAGGTACCAAATTTCGGGCTACCGGGCCATGGGCCGAGGTTGAAAAAGGGCCTGACCCTGGCCATAGAACCGATGATTGCCGCAGGTCACTGGGAAGTGGAAGTGCTGGCTGATGGCTGGACGGCGGTAACCAGGGACCGGAGTTTGGCCGCCCATTACGAGCATACGGTGGCTTTGACAGACCACGGGGCGGAGATTCTTTCGGTGGCCGGAGCGGAAGCAGAGGAAACAGTAGCTTCAGGGAGAATGGTCAATGCCTAAGCAGGATGTCTTTGAAATTGAGGGAGTCGTGCTGGAAACTCTCCCCAATGCCATGTTTAAAGTGGAGCTGGCCAACAAGCATGTAATCCTGGCTCATATCTCCGGCCGGATGAGAAAAAATTTTATCCGCATCCTGCCGGGAGATAGAGTGCTGGTGGAGATATCGCCTTATGATTTGACCAAGGGGCGAATCACTTACAGGTTCAAGTGAGGTGTAAGATGAAGGTCAGAGCATCTGTCAAGAAAATTTGCCGGAACTGTAAAATTGTCCGGAGGAAAGGGGTAGTCAGAGTCATCTGCTCTAACCCCAAACATAAACAAAGACAAGGATAAAAGAGGAGACCATGGCAAGAATAGCAGGTATCACATTACCACCTGAAAAAAGGATTGAAATCGGGTTAACCTACATCTACGGTATTGGCCGGTCTAAAGCCAACAAGATACTGGAAGAGGCCAAAATAGACAAGAACAAGAAGGTCAAAGAGCTAACCGAAGATGAGGTAAACAAGATCCGCCAGATCATCGAGAAGAGAGAGAAGATTGAGGGTGATTTGCGGAAAGAAGTGGCCATGAACATCAAGAGGTTGATTGACATCGGCTGCTACCGCGGGATGAGACACAAAAGAAATCTTCCGGTCAGGGGACAGAGAACAAGGACCAACGCCCGGACGAGAAAAGGACCACGTGGTCACACGATTAAGAAATTGAAAGAGAAGAAAGCTTAAATAAGGGAGAAGTGACATGCCCAAGGCCAAGACTAAAAAGAAAAAAGTTAAAAAGGAAGTTACCTACGGGGTGGCGCATATTCAATCCACCTTTAACAATACCATCATTACCATCACTGATCAGCAGGGTAACACCATCTGCTGGGCCAGTTCTGGCACCTCTGGTTTTAAGGGAGCCAGAAAAGGAACCCCTTTTGCTGCTCAGCTGGCGGCCAAAGAAGCGGCTAACAAAGCCAAGGAATATGGAGTGCGGTACGTTGATGTCCGGGTTAAGGGGCCAGGAGCCGGACGGGAATCGTCCATCAGGGCTCTGCAGGCCGCCGGTCTGGAGATTAAATCCATCCGGGACGTAACTCCAATTCCTCATAATGGTTGCCGGGTGAGAAGAAGGAGAAGAGTATAAGGTTTAAAGGAGACAAGATATGGCCAGATATCAAAAACCAGATTGTCGGTTGTGCCGAACGGAAAGAACCAAGCTTTTTCTTAAGGGTAATAAATGTCTGACAGATAAATGCCCTCTGGAAAGACGTCCGTTTGCTCCCGGTCAGCATGGCCGGATGAGAAAGAGAGTGCTGGGCTATGCCCTGCAGCTGCGGGAGAAACAGAAGCTGAAAAGATATTATTGTATTTCAGAAAGACAGTTCCGCCTGTTTTTCAAGAGAGCAGAGAAGCTGAAGGGCGTCACCGGTGAAAATTTGCTGATCATGCTGGAAAGAAGACTGGACAACGTGGTTTACATGATGGGTTTTGCCCTGTCTCGTTCCCAGGCCCGTCAGATGATCACTCACGGACACGTCAAGGTTAATGATCGCAAGGTCACCATTCCTTCTTACCTGGTCAAAGAAGGCGATGTCATAAGTTTTAAAGATAAAACGGCGCAGAACGAAAACTTCCGGGCGGTGGTGGAAGCCAACAAAAACAGGACAGTTCCTGGCTGGCTGCAGGTTGACTGGGATAATATGCAGGGACGCGTCGCCTCCATGCCGACCAGACAGGATATCACCATCCCGGTGGAAGAGCATCTGGTGGTTGAGCTTTATTCAAAATAAAAAGGAAGGATTGAAGGTTCTGATTGCCTTCCTTAAAAGGAGGAACCATGGCAGAACTTGGTTTCCAAAGACCAAGATATTTAGAATGTGATTATGAAACTTTAACCAATACCTATGGTCGGTTTCAAGCCCAGCCCTTTGAGCGAGGTTATGGCATAACCATCGGTAATTCCCTGAGAAGAATATTGCTTTCTTCCATCCCTGGCGCTGCCATAACCGCGGTCAGGATTTCCGGCGTATTACATGAATTTTCCACCATCCCTGGCGTAAGGGAAGATGTAACCCATATTATCCTGAACCTTAAAACCATTCCCCTGAAGTTGAAAGTCAATGAACCCAGAAGGATGACTCTAAAAGTGGAAGGCCCGGCGGAAGTTAAGTCGGGAGACATAGTACATGATTCAGATGTGGAAATCCTGGACCCCAACATTCTGATTGCCACCCTTGATACTGACGGCCAGCTGGACATGGAAATGGTGGTGAAAAACAACCGCGGCTACATCACTGCTGACCAGAACCTGGACAGCGACCTGAGCGTGGATTTTATTCCCCTGGATTCTTCTCATTCGCCCATTCTGAAGGTGAATTATACGGTGGAGCCAGCCCGCGTGGGCAAGAGAATTGATTACGAAAGTCTAACGCTGGAAATCTGGACTAACGGGGCTATCAGGCCGACTGACGCCCTATCTCAGGCCGCCAAGCTCATGAGAGACCATCTGAGCATTTTCCTGAACATCGTGGATGAGCCATTGGAAAAAGAAGCCATGGTTCCCAAAAAGGAAATTCCTTATATGGATAAAGTGGAAACACTGGCCAATACCATTGACCATCTGGAACTTTCCGTGCGGGCGAATAACTGTCTTAGAGCGGCGGGCGTAACCTATGTCTATGAACTGGTCCAGAAGACTGAAGAAGAACTTCTCCGGACCAAGAATTTTGGCCGTAAATCGTTGATGGAAATAAAAGAAACTCTTAACAATCTGGGACTTGGCTTAAACCTTGAACTGCATCCTAAATTGATAGAGCAGGTTCAAGCAGCCATAAAACAGAGCAAGACAGATAAGGAGCTTGAAGCATGAGACACCAGGTCAAACGCTATCAATTAAGGAGAAATACAGCCCATAGACGGGCCTTGTTGAGAAATTTGGTTACTTCTCTTCTGGAGAAAGAAAGAATCCAGACTACTCTGGCCAAGGCAAAAGCGGCCAGACCAATGGCCGAAAAAATGATTACCTTAGGAAAAAGGGGAACGCTAGCAGCCAGACGTCAGGCTCTGGCCTACATAATTAAAGAATCAGTGGTGCAAAAGCTTTTTGAAGAGCTGGGGCCGAGGTTCAAGGAGAGGCCAGGGGGTTATACCAGAATCGTTAAACTCGGGCTTCGTTCCGGCGACGGTGCCCAGATGGCCATGCTGGAATTATTAGGCGCTGAGTACAAGAAAAAAGCCAAGAAAAAAGAAAAAAGTAAAGAAAAAGAGAAAGAAAGTAAGTAATTATAATTTAGCCCAGAAGTGAGAGAAAGGCTTCCGGCAAAAAACGGAAGCCTTTTTTATTGTGGAAGAAAAAGTGGCCAAGGTTATCTGGAGTCTTGGATATTATTTTCTCTCCCGTGAGCCTTTTCCTGTTGCCCAGGCTCAGGATGCTCTCTCGGTGAGTTTCTGATAACTTTTCTTCTCTAACTTTTTGTCTTTAGAATTTGTTATTCCAAAGATTGCTTATCTGATAACTTCTCTCTCTTTTTCCTCCGGCGGACGACGGCCACCCTGGTATAGCTTTTGCCAGTAGTCATCGTAGAGGTTGGAAATTTGCACCATCGGTTTTTCATGGGTGGTAGCGTGGATAAATTCTTTTTCACTGATCATCAGGCCTACGTGGGTGATGTGGCCCGGACGACCAAAAAACACCAGGTCTCCAGCCTTTTCCTGACCCCTGGGGACTTCCATAAGCCCGGACTTGGTGAATTGAATGTCAGCATCCCGTAATATTTCAACGCCGCTTAACCTGTAAATAAGCTGAGCAAAGCCAGAACAATCAATCCCCAGCGGGCTGGTACCTCCCCAGAGATAAGGTAGACCCAGAAAACGTTTAGCCAGCTGCACCATTTGCTCCGCTGAAAGCCTTGGCCTCTTGAAGGGAGCCTGTTTTATCTGACCGTCCCCAACCTGGATGTAGCCCTTACGCCCGCAGGGTAAAGTGACTTGGCCCCATCTTTCTTGGTATTCGCCCAGTTCCAGCACAGTGGAGATAGGGGCCATGGTCAATGGTTTCTGTTTGGTGACATCGGGCGTGGCGTAGATAAAAGCCATCAGGCTGGTTATTTCAATGACCTGCCCTTCTGAGGCGTAGAACTTTTCTTTTTCCCGGTAAAGACGAACGGCTTGTCCTTCTACCCAGCCCTGGTAGGTATCCGGTGTCTCTATGTAATACCAGGTATGGTTGTTTTTATCTTTTTCTGTTTTAAGAACTTTTACTGTTGTTCCCAGTAAAGCCTGGCTGACCACATCCACGGTGGCGTCTGGCCTGGAGTACATGTTTTCTACGGAATGAATTATGACCCCATATTTTGCAGTTTCCTGGGCGAGGAGTGAAAAACCAGAAACCACAAGCGCCAGGCTCAGAGCAAAAATTGCTTTTTTCATGCTCTTTCCTCCAGTATAATAATAACCTGTCATAATGATTATATAAAAATAGTCCCAAAAATAAATATTTTTTTGGCCAAGAATGGAGAAGGAAAATGAAAAGAAAAGATTTTTTAGCCCTGACGGGCAGCTTATTAGCTGCTTCCACTTTTTTCCCGGGGACCATTATCTCCTCTCAGAAAAAAGAGATAAAAAATGGAAAAGTAAAAGTCAGCACCAAGATTTATGAACTTCATCTGCGGCAGGCCTGGACACTTTCCCGCGGCACCTGGACCACCAGGCGCAATGTTCTGGTCCGGCTGGAAAAAGATGGTATTGTTGGTTTTGGTGAGGCGGCTCCCATTCCCCGCTACCAGGAAAGTGCTGAAAGCAACCAGGAGTTTATAAAAAAAGCTCTGCCTATCCTGGAAAAAGACCTCTGGGCTTTTCAGGACCGCTGGCGGGAACTGGAACAACTGGACTCCGGTCAGAATGCGGCTAAAGCCGCTCTGGACCTGGCTATACTGGATTGGGTCTGTAAATCGTTGAAGGTACCACTTTATAAATTTCTTGGGCTGGACCGAAATAAGACTCTGACCACTACTTTTTCCATCGGCATTGATGAGATACCCGTCATGCAAAAAACTGCTCAGCAAGCCAAGGATTTTCAGGTCCTTAAAATTAAAGTTGGTCTAAAAGATGATAAAAAAATTATTGAGGGGATAAGGGAAGTCACAGACCGTCCTTTGCGAGTTGATGCCAATGAAGGCTGGAAAACAAAAGAAGAAGCGCTGGAGATGATCAACTGGCTGGCAGATAAAGGTGTGGAATTTGTCGAGCAGCCCCTGCCGGCGGCTAACCTGGATGATTACCGCTGGCTGAAGGAAAGGGTAAAAATTCCCATCATCGCTGATGAAAGCGTTCACAAGAGCTGTGATGTCCCGGCTCTGGCTTCTGCCTTTCACGGCATAAATGTCAAGTTGATGAAATGCGGCGGTATACAGGAAGCCCTCAGGCTGGTGGCCGTGGCCCGGGCCTTTGGTTTAAAACTGATGATTGGCTGTATGATCGAAAGCTCACTGGCCATTGCCGCTGCGGCAGCCCTGACTCCACTTTTTGACTACGCTGACCTGGACGGCAACTTATTAATTGACAACGACCCCTTTAAGGGTCTGAAGTTAGACAAAGACCGCTGGCTGCTGCCGGATAGGCCGGGGCTTGGGGTGGAACCAGTTATACCGGAATGGTAGTTCCTGGCTTTAACTTTCAGGCCGCCTGATAATCAATAAATGGATTCGGTGGTGAGTTCAGGCCCGGGCTTTGTGTCTTTCTTAAAAATTCTGGATTACCTTTTTTAATTGAATTTGCTAACCACCTATTTTTCCGAAATTATGCGGCCGTATTCTGAGGACCTTTCCAGCCGGTCAAAATGCTGAAAAACTAGCCGACCGATCTGTCTGATCAGGGCGTTACCATCGGTTTGAGGTGATAAATAGGTGGTCATCACGCAGATGACGTAAGGATGTTTCTTTAACATGACCACCCCTGAGTCGCAGCGGACAGCTTCCAGTTCTCCTGGTTTATCAGCCACGACCACGCCTTCTGGTACAGCCTGCTGCAGGGGGCTATCTTTAGGAAGGGCCAGGATGGAAAAAAATTCCTTTTTATAAGTTTGCCCCAGGATGTTTTCCTTCCAGATTTTTTCCAGCAGGGTCATCATTTCCAGGGGAGTGGAGATGTTTTCCCGGCCGGCGAAAGCCGCTTTCAAGTCCATCATTTTTCTGTTCAGCTTTGTCTGCCTTAAGCCCAGAGAAATCAGGCGGTCGTTGATGGCTTTCATACCCACTTTATCAAGCAAAAGATTAGTGGCCGTGTTGTCGGAAAGAACGACCATTAAAACGCACAGGTCTTTTACAGAAATTTTCAAAGAAGGATTTCCCAGGTAAAAAAGAATTGGACCGCCGCCGACTTTTTCTTCTGGTTTAAGGTCAATAAATTCCTCCAGCTTCAGACGTCCTTCTTCTGCCTGTTTTAGTACTTCCAGCAGTATGGCTATTTTTATGGAGCTGGCCTGGGGGAAGATTTCTTTTTCGTTCAAGAAAAAAGTGCGACCGGTGTTTAAATCTTTGACGGCCAGGCCTACTAATCCATCGGTGTTTTCACTAATGGTTTGCAGCTGGTTTTTTAATTTATTTTCCAGCAGGCTGACCTTGTTATCTTGTTCGCTGGAAAATACAGGCCTTACCAGAAATGACCAAAGGATTATGAAACCGATGATAAAGCAGGAAATATTTCTGGACATGGCCCCTCCTTTCTGGCTTTAAATTTCCTTTATCTTAAAAAATTATTTCCCGGTTCAGAATTTCAGCTTTAATCTTTTTTTATGATTAATTTCTGGCCGATGCTTAGGTTGTCACTCTCCAGTCCGTTGTCCTTTTTTATTTTTTCCACGCTGACCCCAAAAGTTCTGGAAATCTGGTAGAGGGAATCCCCGGCTTTAACGGTGTAAGTGATTGGCCCAGAGCCCGCGTTAACTTGACTGTTGGGCGGCGAACCATTATCTCCGGCCTCTGTCTCCAGACCTGCCCCGCGGCCTGGAATCCTGAGCTTCTGGCCGGGATAAATCAAAGTTGAGCTGCGCAGGTTATTTAAGCGGACAATGGCTGAGACTGAGGTGCGGTAGCGCCGGGCAATGGCTCCGAGTGTTTCACCCTTTTTAACCGTATGCCATCCATAAATCACGTCTGGCGGAGTCCAGTTAGGCAATTCGTTCAAACAGGCCAGAGTTTTTTCGCCGTAACCGACTGGTACTTTGAGTTCATATTCATAGTTTGGAGTTGAGTCATGCCTCAGTTCAGGGTTTAACTGAACGAGGTCCTCAGGGCTGAGGTTCAGTTTACTGGCAATCAATGATAATTTTACCGGTTTGTTGACCTTAACTGTTTCAAAATTGATGGCCGCATATGGCTCCGGCAAAGAAAAACCGTATTTCTCAGGGTTTTCTACAATCAGCAAAGTAGCAATAAATCTGGGCACATAGCGGGCGGTTTCATAAGGCAGGTTAGTAAACAGGTCCCAGAAATTGTCCAGATAATCAATTTTTTGGGCTTTAATCACGTTCTGAACGCGGATTTCTCCACAATTATAAGCGGCGATGGCTGTGCTCCAGTCACCAAAGAAATCATGCAGCTCAGATAGGTATTTAATGGCGGCTCTGGTAGATTTAACCGGGTCCATTCTTTCATCAATGTATTTGTCCCTCTTAAGACCATAACGATAACCCGTGGAAGCGATAAACTGCCATAAGCCCAAAGCCCTGGCGGTAGAAAGGGCCCTAGCTCTGTAACCGCTTTCAATGAGGGGAAGCCAGGAAAGTTCCTCGGGCAAGCCGGCCTGGCGAAGCTCTTCCAGGATCATCGGACGGTAGAGACCGGAGCGACGGTAGGCTTCTTCAAAAAACTTTCTTTCCACCGTCTGGAAAGATTTAATTTCAGCCTGGACCCAGCTATTTTCTACCAGCGGAATAGTCTTATGGTTAGAACCAGGTGGTGGAAGCCTGAAAGCATAAACCTGCTGAATTTTCTGGGCCAGAAGAATCCTCAGGTCGTATTTTTCCTGGGAGAGAGGTGAATCAACCGGAGCTTCTATTTTAAGCAGAGCTTCATAGGCCTTATCCAGCAAACGCAAAGCTTCGTCCAGATTTCCTTTTTCCATGGCTGTTTGGGCTTCCTGGTAGAGGGCGTAGACTTCATCGGTGGAACTGTTGTTTTCCTGCAGTTCAAGGTCAGAGGTTTTGGTTTCTGTCTTTTTCTCAGAGGCCGTGGTGGCTTTTTCCGGGGCCAGCGCTTCTTTGCTGCTCTGCTTTTCTGGAGAAGCAGGTTCTGCCTTTTTGACCGCCTGGGGAGGAGAGGTGGCCACTGGTTTGAGGTTCTTTTTTGGAGTTGGCGTACAATTTATAAAAATAAAAGAGATGATGACCGTCAAAAATAAAAATGTTACAAATAAATTCTTTTTCATCACACACTCTCTTGACTAAAATTTTATAACATCAATTATCTTCCTAATCAACCTGATAAGTCTGTCTAATTTCAGGAAAAGGACTTATCCTGGTCACCAGCCTGGCCAGCGCTTAATGTTTCTGATGCCATTGCCAGGCAGTCTGGATGATAGTTTCCAGGTCCGAATATTTCCTTTCCCAGCCCAGCCAATCTTCGGCCAGGCGGCTGGAGGCCAGCAGGACCGGCACATCGCCCAGCCTTCTGGAAGCAAACCGGAGGGTAACTTTCCTTCCGGTTATTTTTTCTGCCATTTTGATGACTTCCAGCACAGAATAACCGCGGCTGGAACCAAGGTTAAGGACCTGGCTACCATTGCCGGCGAAAAGCTTTTCTAAAGCCAGTACATGAGCTCTGGCCAGGTCCGTCACGTGGATGTAATCTCTTATGGCCGTGCCATCTGGAGTGGGGAAGTCGTGGCCGAAAACCTGAAAATCAGGGTTTTTACCCAGCAGGTGAAGAAGAATGTTTGGTATCAGGTGAGTTTCAGGTGAATGCAGCTCTCCCAATTGTCCTTCCGGGTCGGCCCCGGCCGCGTTGAAATAACGCAGGGAAACGTACTGCAAACCGTAAGCCCGAGAATAATCAGCCAGGATTTTTTCCACCATAAACTTGGTCATACCGTAAGGGTTAACGGGATTAAGGGGATGATTTTCTTCAATCGGAATTTTCTGCGGCGGCCCGTAGACAGCAGCGCTGGAAGAAAAAATAAAATTTTTTACCTGGTGGCGCAACATGATTTCCAGAAGGTTCAGGCTGGTGAATAAATTGTGAAGGTAATATTTCTGCGGGTCCTGGTAGGATTCGCCCACCTGAATCAGGGCTGCAAAATGAAGCACCGCGTCTATCTTATGTTGCCGGAAAACGGCCTCCATTTCATCCTTATTTCTCAAATCAGCCTGAATTACCTCGCCACCACAAATCAGTTCCCGGTGTCCAGAGCTAAAATTATCAACGATCACCACCTCATAGCCGTGTTGTAATAAATCTTTGACGGTATGCGAACCGATGTAACCGGCTCCGCCTGTCACCAGCACTTTCATTTTTTCTTTTCCTCTATTAATTTTCTGGCTAATTTCAGTCCCTCAGCCCGGTTGTCAAATAAATTATCCAGTTGCCACTGGTAAAGCTTTTTCAAAATTTTTCCCATTTCTGGTCCGGGTTCTACCCCGAGTTTTATCAAATCACGTCCCATAATCAGGGGTTTGATAGTTTCCCGGTTAACTTTTAATTCTTCAAATTTTTTAAACAGCCAGAGTGCTTGACGGTCGAGTCCAGTGACCAGTTTCTTTTTTCGGCCGGCCCGGTCAGCCGCATCCAGCAAAAGCAGAAGCTCAATCTCGCCTTTAACCCCGGCTGCCAGACGGTTAAAAGCCTTTCGGGTCACTACTTTTCTGTTCTGCCAGATTTCAGAAGCCCGGTGGTGGTGCCTGATCAGCAGCGGGACCATGGCCCTTAAGTTGTAGCCGGTCCAGGAAAAAATCTTTTGCCGGTTAAAGGCTTTCTTGGCCAGCTTCTCGCTGAGCAGGTCATGGCCGTTGTTGGTGATAACCAGTCTGTTTTTTTTGTATTCCCAGTTGGCGGTGGCCGGTTTTCCCACATCGTGATAAAGGGCCGCCAGCAGCAGAGCCAGCTTTTTCGGTGGCTCCAGCCCCTGGACTTCAGCCAGAGCTTTAGCCTGATCCACGGTCAGAATGGTATGTACCCAGACCGTATGATGCCCCTGTTCGTCCTTTTCGGGGTGAAAAATAGCATCCTGGATAGAAAGGCTACAGCGGTAAAGTTCAGGGAAAAGCTGCTTCAGCACGTTCAGCTTAAGCATTTCCTCCAGACCGCGGGATGGACGCCGGGAAAGTAGAAGTATTTTAAAAAGCTCTTCGTTGACTCGTTCTACGCTCAAACCGGTCAGGTCTACTTCCCGGGCGGCCAGGTAGATTTCCGGGTCAATAGTGAATTCTAAAACCGAGGCAAACCTGGCGGCTCTGATAACCCGCAGAGGGTCATCAGGGAAGGCCCGGGGGTTGGTCATGCGGATAATTTTGTTTTTTATGTCTTCATAGCCAGAAAAAGGGTCAATCAGGCTCCAGTCGGAAAGCCTCAGGGCCAGGCTGTTGCAGCGAAAATCCCGGCGCTCCAGGTCCTTCTCCAGCGGCAGGTAAGGGTCAGCCTGGATGATAAAATCTTTATGGCCTCGCTGGGGAGAACCAGCGGGCTGGACAGGTTCATCGCGGCGGGGTAAGGCCACGTCATAAGTACGGCCGTCAACAGTAAATTTAATCACCCCGAAGCTTTTGCCCACCAGGTCTACTTTACCGTGTTGCTTTAACTTCTCCACGATTTCTTCCAGCGGATGCCCCTGGACCAGGATATCAACTTCTTCAGAAGGCAAACCGCGCAACCGGTCCCTGACAAAACCGCCGACAGCATAGACGTCTGGCCCGAAAAGGCGGACAAAAAGCTTGCGGTGTTTAAATTCTGCCTGTAACTTTTTCATCAAAAGGTATTTTACCTATTTTTTCGGCTGTTTGAAGACCCGCAGGCCAACATATTCAAGGTCAGGAGCAGTGTAAGCTTCCTCGGTGCTGGCCCTCTGGATGGCAGAAAAGCCCTGGATTTGTCCCTGACCCCGGCTGTCCACTGTCCACTCGGCCACGTTTCCACCCAGTCCGTAAATCAGGGCTTCACCGGCGGGTGGGAAATAATCCACCGGGAGTAGAAGAGCCGCTTTAGTTTTCAGCCTGGCTACCTCTTTAAGCAACTGTTTATAATCATCAATGTTTATCTTATACCCGGCCCAGTACTCAATGGTGTTTTCCGGACCTTTGGCCAGAGACAGAAGTTTTCGCGCTTCTTCAGCGCTGGGCAGGCGGTAGTTTTCTCCCGTCAACTGGCTCAGCCACCGCACGTACTTCTGGGCTTGCTCAAAGGAAATACCGCTTACCGGATAATTTTCGGTGCCGGCGGGAAATTGGTACCCAGGGTCAAAAGCCTTCCACTGGGCTCTGGTCACTTCAAAGCGGCCAACTTCCAGGCCTTCCCAGGAGACTGTTTCGGGAATCAGTTTGTCTTTAACTACTTTTCCGTAATTGTTCCCTGAGCGAGCAAACCCCTGAGCTTTGATGGCTAGGTCTAGCGGGGAACCTTCTTTGAGAGCTTCGTTGACCGGTTTAAAGGTGCCGAAGAAGTGCTTTTCAAACCAGGCCAGCTCTTCTTCCATTTTTCTTCTCTGATGGCTGAGTTTTCTGAGCCCGTGCGGCTCGCCAGGAAAGACGATAAAGCGTACCGGCGCCTTTCCGATTTGCTGCAGCGCCCGGTAATGTTCCATTCCCTGGCTGAAGGGTACGTTAGTATCCTCTGTGCCATGGAAGATGATGGTAGGAACTTTCATGTCTTTAAAATGGAGCAGAGGAGAAATTTGCAGGTAATAATCCGGCCTTTCCCATGGAGCACCGAGGAAATAATAATTATCAAAGCTGACGCCAAAAGCGCAGGTGCCGTAGTCACTGAACCAGTCCACATCAGCTGCGCCCACGCCGGCAACTTTAAACTTATTGGTCCAGACTACAAGAGCGATGCTCAGGATGCCGCCGTTTGACCAGCCCATGGTCCCAAGCTGGTCGGGGTTGACCAGACCCTTGCTTACCAGGTAATCAATTCCCTTAAGCATATCTTCTATGGGGTAGTCGTAGTAATGTCCTTTGATGGATTCGACAAACTTCTGACCATAACCTATGGAACCGTGGTAGTTGGGCATCAAGACGAAGCAACCTTTCTGGGCCAGCAGGTGGGGGTAGTAGGCGTAGGAGGCTTCAAAAGAATCCATGTCTATACCGGTCGGCCCGCCATGAATGTTAAGAAACAGCGGATATTTTTTCCCGGGCTGGTAATCAACGGGATAATAGAGAACACCTTCAATTTCTTCATTCAGCGCGCCTTTCCATTTGATAACTTCCGTTCTGGCCATTTTTTTGTTTTTAAGATGAGCATTGAGTTCCAGGAGCTGCCTTTCGTTCACTATTTTTTGCCCTTCTAAACTGGCCCAGAACCATTGCTCGGGCGTGGAAGCAGTGGAGTAGGAATAAATTATTTTCGGGCCTTTTTCCTGACCAATCAGGCTGAAAAGATGAGGGTAGTGCTGGCCTTCAAGTTCAGCAAAGGCAAAGCCGTTATCTTGGCGGAAATAACGTCTCCATTTGGGAACCGCTCCGTTGGCCAGAGAGGCGATAAAACCATCTTCGCGTACCAGAAAGCCCAGGCCCATCAGGCCCCAATCCCACTTAAGGTCAATTTCACGATACTGGCCGGTTTTAAGGTCGTAGTAATAAAGAAATTCAGCTCCTGCGGTTTCATTCACCGGGTCCGAGGTTCTGAGCACAGCAAAGTAAAATCCCTGGTTGTTTAAATCCCAGTGGATGTCAGCTGGCTTGAAAAAAGGATCCTTAAAGATTTCTTCACTCGAACGGTCAGCCAGCCGGACGAGGAAAAATTTGGGCTTAACCTTCTTGTCTACCTCATAGCTCAGGCTCTGGTTATTTCTGGTGATGACCAGCTTCTTGTCTGGTGAGAGGTAGAAATTGGTAATCTGGTCCTTGTTTTCCGTCAGACGGTGCCACTTTTTCTCCTTCAGACAATAAAGGAAAAGCCTCTGGGGAATCATATGTTCCTGGTCTTCGTAGACCATGGAATCATCTTTTCTTTCTTTATTTTTAATTTCCAGCCAAGTTCGCGGTTCACGGGCCAGAACCAGAAAGTGGTCATCATCCACCCACTCGTAGCTGATGACTCCAAATTCCAGGCTGGTGACTTTCCAGGGCTCACCGCCCTTGAGGTCCAGGAGCCAGAGTTGGGGCCCGGATTCTTCGGCTTGGCCGTCATCAGCCTCTCCCTCTTTCCGGCTGCTGAGGAAAGCGATTCTGTTTCCGGAAGGGGACCAGCGGGGCCGGCTCTCCGATGATTTTCCCCGGGTAAGCTGCACCGTTTCCGGTTTTTCTTTAAGGTAGGTCAAAAAAACATGCGTTAGGCGACTGTCTTTGCCCTTGTCCGGTATACTCTTAACCCAGACCGCCATGGTTCCGTCAGGAGAAATCTGGAAATCCTGGGCTCTTTCCAGGTTGATAACATCATCAATGGACCAGGGTGATAGTTGCTGGCTTTTCTCCTGGCTTAATAGTAAAGAAACAGAGAAGAGAACCAGGGCGAACAGGCCCATGATAAAGCAGGTGGCTTTAAGTCTTGAATTCTTCATCTTTCCTCCAGCTTTTTTTTTATTTTTTTCTTATATTAATATAACGAATTTACCTGGATATCCAGCATTTTTTTTGCCTATCCTGTATAATTATCTTCTCGAATTTTCTGCCTGAGCTGCAGGGAGAGAGACCGAATGCGTGGTAAAGTAGTTTATAAAGTATCTGGACATTTGTTAGCGATCTGCTTGATTTTGCTCCTAACCGGTCAGGCTGTGGCCGCCGCCGGAAAAGAGCTGGAAGTAACTCTTCAAGAGAAAAAAATCCAGGAACTTACGGCTGATGGTCTGACCCTGTCTTTTCTGGTCAGGGTGGAAAACAGGTCAGAGAAGCCCTATCTTATTTCTTCCTATCAATACCGGGTTCTGGTGAACCAGAAAGAGTATTTTACTCAGAATACTATTCTGGAAAATGAACAGCTGGAAATTAAGCCAGGTGAACCGGTCATCATAAATTTTCCGGTCAGGTTAAGCTATCAATACCTTAAACCATTTCTGACCGAAAACCAGAAGCAGGCTACCTGCCAGGTGTCAGGTCAGCTGTTTTTTGTCAGCGAGAAGAAAAAGGTAGAAAAGATTCCGTTTGAGTGGTCCATGTCTTTTCCCATTTTCAAACTGCCCCAGCTGAAATTCTGGCCGCTGCAGGTCAAAGCCCTGACCCTGGGGGGAGCGGAGTTTAATTTTGTCTTTTCTTTAGTCAACGAGAATGCCTATGAAGTATTGGTTCAGGATATCAACCTGGAGTTAACTCTGGCCGGCAAGGTTATTTTTCATGGTAAGCTGGCTGGAGATAAAACCCTTGGAGCCGGACAGGAAAAAACTTTTCCGCTTTCGCTTATGCTTGATTTTTTTGAACAGGGACGTGAGCTCAGGGATGAGCTGGAAAAGGAAAAGCCAGAATTTAAGCTGAAAGCCCTGGTCACGGCTGATTCGGCCTGGGGGGTTTTTAGCTTTGTGCTGGAAAAAACGGGCCAGGTAGAAAAGCAGCTAAATCATTAACGCCAAAGCGATGATTTCAGCCATCATTGTCACCTACAACAGAGCTTCTTTCCTGCCTGAAGCCATAGAATCTATCCTGGGACAGACCTATTTTCAGAAAAACCCGCAGGATTGGGAATTATTAATCGTTGACGATGGTTCAACCGATCAAACGCCAGAGATTGTCCAGAAGTATCTGGCAGACCCCAGAATCAAATACTTTCGAACTGAAAATCGGGGAGTAAGCGCAGCCCGGAACCTGGGGCTGGCCAGAGCGGAAGGGGATTTCCTCGGCTTTCTGGATTCAGATGACCTCTGGCTTAAGGACAAAATTCAGGTGCAGATGAGTTATCTGAGAGCCTTTCCGGAAGCCAGGTTCTGTCTTACCGAAGAAATCTGGATCAGACATGGCCGGAGAGTAAACCAGGCCAAAAAACATCAGAAGTATTCAGGCTGGATACTGGAGAAGGTTTTACCTCTTTGTCTGCTCAGTCTATCCTCAGCTCTTTTTCGGCGGAAGCTTTTCACAGAAATCGGTGTTTTCGATGAATCCCTTCCTGTTTGTGAAGATTATGACCTGGGCTTGAGGATAGCTTTGCGTTATCCCTACCATTTTATTTCCACCCCTTTAATCATAAAAAGGGGTGGTCATGCGGACCAGCTTTCCCGTAAATACTGGGGCATGGACAGATGGAGAATCATAGCTCTGGAAAAGGCACTCCAGAAGGCCTTGACCGCAGAACAGGCCCGGCTGATTAAAGCTGAAATTCAGAGAAAATGCGAGGTCTTAATCAGCGGGTTTGAAAAAAGGGGGAAACTGGCTGAGGCAGAATATTACCGCCGGATTAAAGAGAAATACCGCCTCTAAAAAGAAAAAGGCCAGGCTCCGAGTTTGAACCTGGCCTTTTGGCTTTATTTTTTTATCAGAACCAGTAATTTAGACCAATAGATAAGATATAGCCGCTGAGGTCAAATTTCTCAAAACCTTCAAAAGCATCCCGGAAATTGACTTTGAGGAAGTTATACCTGACTCCCAGGTCCAGGGTCATCCGGTAGCCGATAGGCAACATGACCCCGGCAAAAGCATGGTAACCAAGAGAAAACCTGTTGGTTTCGTCACTGACAACATAAGTTATAGGATAAACCTGAATATCTCCCAGGTCAGGGTCTGAATATATGTACGGGTCAGAGAAATCTATCATGCGGCCATGGATTCTGACGGACCATAAGTGCAAACCTACGCCACCCCCAAAATAGGGAACAAACTGCACCCGGCGCCCGAGAGGAGTTATTTTGACCGATAGTTGAAAAGGAGTCTGGGATACTTCAAAGCTGTGGATAATCATGTCTCCGTCAGGAAACCAGCGGACCGGAAAAGCAAATTCCTGATTATCAATCGAATACATACTCCAATCTCGGTAGTATCCAGCTTTGTTTCTGCTGTAAAAGTCAATCCCCAGAACCAGGCTGATGTTTTTGTTTATAAAATATTCATAATTAAAACCAATCATGCCGCCCTGATAATCAGATTTTCTCAAGCTCATGTTGTCAAACTCAATTTTCCATAGACTATCAGGCCCGCCGCTCATCCTGGGGACAAAATATCCATAACGAAAAGTGAAAATGTTAGCCGAGGCCGTGGCCGTAAACAAAAGTATTATCGCCAGTGCTGCCAGAATTGTTTTTTTCATATTTTTTTTCCTCCTCGCCACTCTATTATAGCAAACATCGTGCCAGATTTAATAAGCAAATTTTCTCCTGATCCCCCTTTTAGGGTGTTTATTTTAGATGACACCTGTCCTTTGCTGATTATTGAATCGCTGGCCATTATAAGTTAATCTAAGAGTGCCTGAGGAGAGGAACATGTCTCTGGTTATCAAAATTAAAAACCATGGGCTGGATAAAGAAGATTTGGACCAGATTCTGGGGGTGCTGAACAGAGATGGTCTGCTCGTCTATCCTACAGAGACTTTTTACGGGCTTGGTGGACTGGCCACCTCAGAAATAGCCCTCCAAAGCATTTACCAGCTTAAGGGTCGCCAGCAGAACCAGCCCTTGCCCTTTGTGGCTTCAGACCTGGCCATGGTCATGGATTTCGTTGAGGAAATATCGCCAGAGGCTTTAATTCTGACAAAAGCTTTCTGGCCTGGCCCTCTAACCCTGGTCCTCAAAGCCCGGGCAGAAAAACTGCCGGCTAAGGCCCTTGGCCCAGCTGAAACCATAGCTGTCAGAGTACCGCCTTTAGCCTGGTTGCAAGAACTGGTCAGAGAAGCCGGGGTTCTTCTGGTAGCCACAAGCGCCAACCTTAGTGGTCAACCGCCTCTTTCCGATTTTAGTCAGGTTTATGAGCTTTTTGCAGAAAAGGTTGAGGTTTTAATAGATGGGGGGAAAACACCTGGTGGCCAGCCTTCCACTATCCTGGATGTAACTGTCTCCCCACCAAGATGTTTGCGGGAAGGGGTCATTCCCTTCGAGCGAATTCAGGCGGAGTTAAATAAACTCTAAAATTTATTTATTATTTAACTTTGGTGCCAGGTGGCACTTCGCGGTCAAAAAACGGTATGATGGGTTTACTATCCACCTCGGCTGCCAGCAACATCCCCTGTGATTCAATACCGCGAATGACCGCCGGTTGCAGGTTGGCAATCACGATGAATTCTTTGCCAACTAGTTCTTCTGGAGCGTATGACTCAGCTACCCCGGCAATAATCTGACGCTGTTCAGTGCCTAGGTCTATCTGCAGCTTTAGCAATTTGTTGGTGCCGGCCACGCGTTCAGCAGTCAGAACTTTAGCCACCCGTAGGTCCATTTTCTTAAATTCATCATAAGTTATGTATTCCATTCTTTTTGCCTCCGATTTTGTTTCCTGTTTATCCGGGGATTTTTGTTTTTCCATTTCCCCGATGAATTCTTTGAGGTCAAGACGCGGGAAAAGGGCTTCTGGTTTCTGGATTGGTTCGTCAGCCCGGTAGTCGTAGAACTTTAACTCTTCCAGCCCCATCTCTTCTGGTTTCTGTTTTTGAGCCAGGAGTTTCCAGATTTTCCCGGCTGTTTCGGGCATCACAGGGTAGAGCAGGTAGCTGAGAGCTTTGATGGCGCACAAAGCCTGATAAAGCACTCTGGCTAACCTGGGGCGTTGGTCAGGTTGTTTGGCCAGTTTCCAGGGTTCGTTGTCGGCCAGGTACTTGTTGATGACGTTCAGGTAAGCCCAGATTTCTTCCAGTGCCCGGTTGAGGGCATAATCGTCGTAAAATTCTATGACTTTTTGTTTTGTCTCGGCAAACTGACTGGCCAGCTTTAAATCTTCCTCTCTTTCTTCGCCCGGGGCTTCTATTTTTCCTGCAAAATAATTTACCACCATAGTCAGGGTTCTCTGCACCAGGTTGCCAAGGTCGTTGGCCAGGTCAGAGTTGATGCGCTGGACAAAGCTTTCATGGGAAAAGTTGCCATCCTGGCCGATGGGTATCTCCCTGAGCAAAAAGTAGCGCAGGGGGTCAGCCCCGACCTTTTCTAAGATGAGATAGGGGTCCAGAACGTTGCCCCGGGACTTGGACATCTTGGTCTCATCTTTCAACCACCAGCCGTGACCGTATACAGTTCTGGGCAGGGGGAAGCCAGCAGCCATCAAAAAGGCCGGCCAGAAGATAGCGTGAAATCTCAAGATATCTTTTCCGATAAGATGCACATCAGCTGGCCAGAATTTCTGGAATAGTTCCTGGTTCCAGTCATAGCCAATGCCAGTCAGGTAATTGTGCAGGGCATCGAACCAAACGTAAATGGTGTGCCGCGGGTCGCCAGGCACGGGAATACCCCATTTTACAGTGGTCCTGGTTATGCTCAGGTCCTTCAAACCCTGTTTAACGAAACTGACCACCTCATTCATCCTGGTCTGGGGCCGGACAAACTGCGGGTTCTGCTGGTAGAACTCCAGAAGCGGCTGCTGGTAGGCAGACAGGCGGAAGAAGTAACTTTCTTCTTCTATCAGGGTGGCTTTTCGGCCACAATCCGGACAGATTTTGTAACCCTCTGGCTCCAGAGGCACATCTTCAGACAGGAAATTTTCCTCAGAAATACAGTACCAGCCCTGGTAGGTTCCTTTGTAAATATCTCCTTTTTCCAGAAGCTTCTGGAAGATTTTTTGCACCCCGGCTTCATGAAACTGTTCCGTGGTTCTTATAAAATAATCGTAAGAAATGTTGAGCCGCTGCCAGAGTTCCTTGAACCGGCCCACCACCCGGTCAGCCAGTTCTTTGGGGGTAAGCCCTTTTTCGGCCGCTGTTTTTTCTATTTTTTGCCCGTGTTCGTCAGTTCCAGTTAAAAAGAAAACTTCCAGACCTTTTTGCCGGTGGTAGCGGGCCAGGGCATCAGCGATGATGGTGGTATAGGCGTGACCGATGTGGGGAACATCATTAACATAATAAATCGGCGTGGTAACGTAGAATGTTTTTTTAGACTTCTCGACCACCTGGATAACCTCCTTTGATGAGCATCATAGCTTCGGCCCGGGTTGCCGGGTTGTTGCGAAAAGAACCGCGCACCGCGGAGGTGACGGTAATAGCCTTGGGCTTTTTTATGCCACGCATGGACATGCAGAGATGTTCAGCTTCAATGACTACCATAACGCCTAAAGGATTAAGGGCCTCATTCAGGGTGTCGGCAATCTGTTTGGTCAACCTTTCCTGGACCTGGAGCCTCCGGGCCAGAGTGTCCACCAGCCGGGCGATTTTGCTTAAACCAATGATTCTGCCCTCTTTTGGAATGTAAGCCACGTGGGCCACTCCAGCAAAGGGAAGCAGATGGTGTTCGCAAACAGAGTAAAGGGGAATGTTTCTGATGAGCACCATTTCGTCGTGTTTTTCATCCTGGAATACTTCCAGGTCAGCGGCCGGGTCCACCAGTGTCCCGCCCAGAATGTCTTCCATCATCCTGGCCACCCGTCCCGGTGTTCCTTTCAGCCCTGGTCTTTCCGGGTCTTCGCCAATGCCTTCCAACAACAGGCGGACTCCTTTTTCAATTTTTCCCTGGTCCATTTTCCGGACCTGTTTTTTTCTTCTGTTCATTCTTCCCACCATTTATTAGACTTTTCCAGGGCCAGGGTCATTATCCTTTTTACCGGAAGCCCGAGTTTCCTGGCCGCCTGCAGGCAATCTTCATACTCAGGTTGAATGTTCATAACCCTCTGGCCAGCGTACGAAACTTTAACTCTAATTGGCCAGCCTTCTATTTTGATTTGCCTGACCTCACGCTTTAATATTCTTCTTTCTACTGGAAAATAACGTACACCAATGGTTGAGGTTTCTTTAAAAACTTCTTCTATCAGCCTGTCTATTTTATCAAGCTCGGCTAAAAGGGTCAATTTATGGCCCGGCCGGTTTTTTTTCATGACTACCGGAGTAATGTAAGCTTCTAGGGCACCGAGCTCCAGCGCCTGGTTCAGGAAATGACCGAGAATCTGGGGCGAAGAGTCATCCAGGTTGGCTTCCACGAGCATAACAGGCGGCAGGCTGTTTACTTCTTTTTCTTCTCCGTAAAACACGCGCAGGGCATTGGGCTGGTTCTGTAGCTGACGCTGGCCCAGACCGTAACCTATTTTCTCGTATTTTAGCTGCGGCCTGTCTGTCCACTGCTGCCCCAGGGTGGTCAGGATGGCTGCTCCCGTGGGTGTGAGTAACTCCGTTTTTTCATCCGTATGATAGATGACAAAGCCGGTCATTAATTCGGCCACGGCGGGCGGGGGAACAGGCAGAAGTCCGTGCTCAGTGCGGACGAAACCCTGCCCGGTGTTTACAGGAGAAAAATAGACTGAACTGACCTTAAGCCGATCCAGCAGCCAGCAGCAGCCAACAATGTCGACCAGAGCATCGTCAGCAGCTGCTTCATGTAAGTGCACCCGGTCAAATGTCTGGCCATGAACTCTGGCTTCGGCCGCAAACAACCTTTTAAAAACCAGCAGGGCTTTTTCTTTTACTCTCACCGGCAGCCTGGAATCCTCAATTACTTTTTTCACCTCGCGGAAATTTCTGGCCGGAGATTTGGCCGCGGTTTCTACCTTCACCCGCAGGCCGGCCAGGCCTCCTGACTGCTCGGCTTTAACCTTTATTTTAACCTTGAGCTTTAAAGAAGAAATGGCCTGGTTGAAATCCTCTGGTTCGACCCCCAGCGCCAGCAGGGCACCAAGAATCATGTCGCCGCTGGCCCCGGAGAAGCAATCAAAATAAACGCACTTCATTTTTTAACTCGCCATCAGTCATTTATTTATTCTTAAGGATAATAGTTTCCCGCCAAAAAATCAAAACCAGCCTGACGTATGATTTGTGGCGGCCAGTTTGTTTGTTTAAAATTTGGCTTAAAGCTTGACTAAGCTGAAATTTAAATATATATGAATAACTTCAAGAGGTGAAAAATGAAGGACAAAACTTATCCCCAGGCCCGAGTAGGAATTCTCGGGGGCACCGGACTTTATCAAATTGAAGGTTTGACCAACGTCCAGGAAATCACCTTAGACACTCCCTTCGGTCAACCCTCAGATTCTTACTTGCTTGGTGAGCTGGAAGGGACCAGGGTGGTTTTTCTCAGCCGGCATGGCCGGGGCCACCGGCTTCTACCAGCTGAAGTGAATTACCGGGCCAACATTTTTGGTTTTAAACTTCTGGGAGTAGAAAAAATAATTTCTGTCAACTCGGTTGGCTCACTTAAAGAAGAAATCAAGCCAAGGGATATTGTTCTGGCGGACCAGTTCATAGACCGCACCAGGCGGCCGAATACTTTTTTTGGTCAGGGCCTGGTAGCTCACATCAGTCTGGCGCACCCGGTTTGTCCGGTTCTGTCCAGGCATGTTTACGAAGTGGCCAGAGGACTGGGCTTACGGGTCTGGCCAGCCGGGACTTATGTTTGTATTGAAGGTCCCGCTTTTTCCACTAAAGCGGAGTCTAGAGTTTATCGGCAGTGGGGAGCAGAGGTCATCGGCATGACGGCGGCTACTGAAGCCAAGCTGGCCCGGGAAGCAGAGATGTGCTACGTCACCATGAACCTGGTGACTGACTATGATGTCTGGAAAGAGGGAGAAGAGACGGTCAGCGTGGAACTGGTTCTCTCTAACCTTCAGGCCAACATAGCTAACGCCAAAGCCATCATTAAAAAGGCCGTGGCCAGCCTGAGCCGGGTAGAAAACGTGCCCTGTTCCTGTCAGGAAGCCTTGAAAAATGCTCTGGTCACCGCTCCGGAAGCCAGAAATCCCGAGACCGTAGAAAAGTTAAAACCTCTAATCGGAAAATATCTCAGATAATCTGGGGGCATATTTTGAGTCTGGTCATTATTGGTTCAGTGGCCTTTGACACCATTGAGACTCCGGCGGGTAAAAAAGAAAGAATAGTTGGTGGCTCAGCTACTTATGCCGCGCTGGCGGCCAGTTTTTTTACCAGGCCAGGAATAGTCTCGGTTGTCGGCCGGGATTTTCCCCGCTCCATGATGGCTGTTCTTAAAGACAGAGGTGTTGACCTGCGGGGATTAAAAATAAAATCGGGTAAAACTTTTCACTGGCATGGCGTTTACAGCCAGGATACCAACATCAGGACTACCCTGAAGACAGAAATGAATGTTCTGGCTGGCTACCGGCCGGTTTTACCGGAAGAGTTCAGGCAGGCGAACATCCTCTTTTTATCTAACCTGGACCCGGAAGTGCACCCCGAAGTGCTCAGACAGATGAAGAATAAGCCATTGCTGGCTATGGATACTATACGTTACTGGATTGAAAACAAACCTGAAGCTTTGCTGGAAGCCATCCAGGCCGTAGATGTCCTTTTTGTTAACGATGAAGAATGCCGGCTGATAACCAAGGAATTTAACCTCATTAAAGCGGGCCAGACTCTGAAGAATTCGGGCCCCCGGGTGATCATCGTCAAAAAGGGTGAACATGGGGCTCTGGTCTTCGGGAAGAATTTTGTTTTCAGCGTGGTGGCTCATCCCTGCGAAACGGTCGTTGACCCCACCGGCGCCGGGGATGCCTTTGCCGGGGCTTTCCTCGGCTATCTGGACAGCTGCGGGAAATTTAACCAGCGAGAAATCAGGAAAGCAGCTGTTTACGGCAACCTGGTGGCTTCTCTGGTAATAGAAGATTTTGGGCTGACGGGCCTTCTGAAAGCTTCGCCCTTAGACCTCATAGAAAGATACAAAAGTTTTAAAAAGATAGTTTATTTTTAGCCGGCAATGAATTAAAATTCTGTCTTGATAAATTTTCTGAGTTCAGGGGTAAATCATGAAGAAGATAAAACCACCGGTGGAGCCTTTCAGAATCAAAACCGTGGAGAGAATAAAAATTACTAGCCGGAGAGAAAGGGAAGAAATCCTCAAACAGGCTGGCTTTAATGTTTTTAACATTCCCGCGGAAAAAGTTTTTATTGACCTGCTGACGGACTCCGGGACTTCAGCCATGAGTGACAACCAGTGGGCCGGGATGATGGTTGGCGATGAGTCCTATGCTGGGGCGAAAAATTTCTTCCACTTTCAGGATACGGTCCGAAATATTTTTTGCTTTAAACATGTGATTCCCACTCACCAGGGAAGGGCAGCAGAGAGGATTCTTTTTGAAACCCTGCTGAAAAAGGGCGATAGTGTACCTAGTAATATACACTTCGACACCACCAGGGCTAACATTGAGGTGCGGGGAGCGGAGGCTGTAGACCTGGTGATTGATGAAGCTTATGACCCGGATTCTGAACATCCCTTTAAAGGGAACATGGATGTGGAAAAATTAAAGAAGTTCATGGAAAAGAAAGGTCGGGAGAGAATCCCTCTGGTGATGCTTACTATTACTAACAACAGCGGCGGCGGGCAGCCCGTTTCCGTGAAAAACATCAAGGAAGTCAGCCAGGTCTGTAAGAAATACCGGATTCCGTTGTTTTTTGATGCCTGTCGTTTTGCCGAGAATGCTTATTTTGTGAAAATGAGAGAGAAAGGCTACGAGAAAAAGTCTGTGCTGGAAATTGCTCAGGAAATATTTTCTTATGGCCAGGGAGCCACGATGAGTGCCAAGAAAGATGCCCTGGTGAACATAGGTGGCTTTGTCACCCTGGACGATGACTTACTGGCAGAAAAACTTAAGAATCAACTGATTATCAGTGAAGGCTTTCCTACCTACGGCGGTCTGGCCGGTCGCGACCTGGAGGCCATAGCCCGTGGTCTGGAAGAGGTTCTGGAGGAAGATTATCTTGAATACCGGATTAATCAGGTAGCTTACCTGGCCCGGCTTCTTGATGAAGCCGGAATACCAATTTTTAAACCCGTAGGCGGGCATGCTGTCTATCTCCTGGCCGACCGGTTTCTGCCCCATATTCCCCGGCATCAATATCCAGGCTGGGCCCTGACGGTGGCTCTGTACCGGGAGGCTGGTATCAGAGCGGTGGAAATTGGCGGAGTGATGTTTGCCAAGAAAGACAAGAAAACCGGTAGAGAAGTATTTCCGAAATTGGAACTGGTCAGGCTGGCCATACCACGGAGAGTTTATACCAGCGCTCATCTGGATTATGTGGCCGAAGCCATCATCGAGCTTTATAAAAATCGGGACAAAATCCGCGGCTTAAGAATAGTCAGAGAATCACCTTATCTACGTCACTTTACAGCCCAGCTGGAAGAAGTTTAAAGGATTCATAAATCCTCAATTCAGACCTCAACAAGCTTAATTTTCCCGAGCCAGAGCAGATATACTCTGGTTAAATTAACAAAGTTTGGGCCGTTTTGTGGCCATGGCTGTTGGTGCTAACTCATTGATTTTATTCATATTCCGGAAATAGAAGAAAAAATTTATTAATATCCCAAGTAAAAGTAAGATTGGCTGTCTAAATTTAATGGTTTGCCAGTTAGGAGGCGAAACTAATCATCAGGGCTAGGTAGACATCATGAAAATAAATATTAAAAGAAGGAGGTCAAGGATGAAAAGGTATTTAGCGGCGGGGCTTTTGTTTTTGGTTCTTAACCTGGCCATCGTTACTTATGGCTTTTCCTGGGGTTCAGCCACCCATGCTTTTATCATGAAAAGGGTAGGGCCTTTGTACCTTGCCTTAAACTTCCAGGAAATGTACGGAGCGATGGCGCCTGATTTATTCAACTACGATTTTGCCCTTTATAATGACCCTGTCCTTAGAGCTTTTACTCACGGCCAACCAGGTAACGAAGGCTTTATGGCTGTCTGGCAGAAAGCCGGTCCGATGGTCAAGCCTCTGGCTTTCGGGTTTGTGGCTCACAATGATGTCTGGGGAGCTGATTACACGGCTCACCATCAGTCCCAGACTCTTACTCCACCGGCTGATTTCCCTTCCATTCCTGGTGTTGACCCTGGTTACGTAATCATCAAAGCTCTGACCCTTAATGCCGACCCGGTTATGGACCGCATGTTTGAAGCCATCGGATTAAAAAATTCTGTTCCAGAACATTTCCGTCTTCGTCTGGAAATGTGCCATAACCTGGTAGAATCAGCTGGTGACCTGATAATCAAGAAAGTGGACCCCACCATTGGTAGCCAGATAATCTCTTCGGTTGTTCTGAGAAACCAGAATTTTCCAGACCTGTTAATCAAAGCTCTTGATAATCCTGATTATAATCAAGTCATAGTCAAGGATGAAGCTCATTTACGCAGGAAGATGCTTCAGTATGGAGCCATCCTGACACTTCCCGAAAGAGAAACTATAAAAGTTTTATCCGAGGAAATGGCCTGGCTGGGAGTAGAATATTTGAAGCAAGTCGCCAGTTTGGATGTTCCTCTTGAACAGGCAAAGCAAATATCCGAATATGGAATTAAAAAAGCTTTGCAGCTCTGTGCTTCTGATTACATGAATGAAATCAGAAAGACGATTGAGCTGGTGAGAACTGAGCTCAGAAACAGGAACATCAGGTATCAATAAATATTATCAGCAAAAAAAAGGGAGAGGTCTCAATTAACCTCTCCCTTTTTTATTTTCTTGACCTGAACTTCCTCAAAAAAATTTAACTTCCCGGTTTGCCTTCAGGAAATCAGCGTCAGACGTTGTTAGGGCTGTTAGGGTCATAGGCGTTGATGTCCAGAAAGCCGTGACCCGAAAGGTTAAAAAGAATAGTTGGGCTCTTTCTTGCTTTTCTGGCTTCCAGGGCTTCATCAATGACGGCTGCGATGGCATGGGCCGATTCTGGTGCGGGCAAAATTCCTTCTGTTTGCAGAAAAACTTTGGCTGCCCTAAAAATTTTATCCTGGGGATAAGCCCGGGCTTCTACTGTTCCCTTTTTTACCAGATGGCTTACCAGTGGAGCCATGCCGTGATACCGCAGCCCGCCAGCATGGATGGCTGGCGGGATAAAATCTTTGCCCAGTGAATGCATGTACAAAAGGGGTGTCAGGCCCACGCTGTCACCGTGGTCATAACCCAGTTTTCCCCTGGTGAGCGAGGGGCAGGCTTCTGGTTCAACGGCGATAAATTTAATGGCGGCCTTTTCTTTCAGTGTTTTCCGCACAAAAGGAAAACTCAGGCCGGCAAAGTTTGAACCGCCGCCCACACAACCAACCACGACGTCGGGCAGCAACCCGAGGTCTTGAAGCTGTCTTTCTGCTTCCAGCCCGATGATGCTTTGATGGAGTAACACCGCATCCAGTACCGAACCCAGCGAGTATTTTATTTCTGGATTTCTGGCGGCCACTTCTACCGCTTCAGAGATGGCTATCCCCAGGCTGCCAGGATGGTCCGGGTTTTCAGCATAATATTTGCGTCCGGCTTCAGTTGTTGGGCTGGGGCTTTCCATGACCTGTCCGCCAAAAATTTCCATCATTATGCGGCGCCCTGGTTTTTGTCTGAAACTAGCTCTTACCATGTAGACCTGAATTCTCAAACCGAACTTGGACCCGGCATAAGACAGAGCTGAGCCCCACTGGCCGGCCCCGGTCTCAGTGGAAAGAGCAGCAATCCCATCCTGTTTAGCCAGGTAAGCCTGCATCAGGGCAGTGTTGGTTTTGTGGCTACCGGTGGGGCTTACGCCTTCATATTTGTAGAAAATCCTGGCCGGCGTCTCAAGATAGTCCATTAGTTTTGAAGCGTAGATCAGGGGAGTGGGCCGGAAGACGGTGTAGGCTTCCAGTACCTCAGCTGGAATCGGTATAAATCTTTCCCTGGTTATTTCCTGAGCAATGAAACTTCTGGGGAAAATAACCTCCAGTTCTTCAGGCTTTAAGGGATTTTTAGTTACAGGGTTTAGGGGCGGCGGGGGGAGTTCTTCCAGGTCCGCTTTAAGGTTGTAAAAATGAGTTGGTAAGTGGTTGGGGTTGCGGAAAATAAACCTATCCATTATTGACCTCCTCTTTTTTTTCTTGTATTTTTTGATAAAAAAAGATAAAAATTTTGAAATAGGTAGAATTAGAAGGGACAGACTACGGGCGGACTAAGCCGCCCACCAGAACCAGGAAAGGAGGGAAATAGAAAGATCAGTTCTTGTGGCGGGAATAAATTCGAACTTCAATAAATCAAACATCGTGGTCAATTTTAAGAAACCATCACCCGATTGTCAAGATTTTTATAAAAAAAATTTTTTCCGGTGCGCAAAAAGACTTGAACTCAGGGAAGAGAATTTTATATTTTAAAAGCATGCGAAGGCATTTTATTACCTGGTGGCTCCTCACCGTTTTGTTCCTGACCATTATCCCAATTTTACCGGCTCAGCCGAAAAACGGGCTGCTACTGGTACAGGTGCTCAAGGGCCAGCCCGGCCTGGAAAGAATTTGTCCAGAAAAGAGCTAAAATTAAATTAGAAAAATAGTCCAGGAGGAAGCTATGACCAAAGAAGAAAAATCAAAAGCACTAAGTAATCCCAGCCGTCGGGATTTTCTCAAACTCAGCCTGGCCGGTGCCGCCGGGCTGGTCTTCTCTGGAAAGGAAATAGTTCCAGCGGAAAAGAAGCCGGCCGCAGATTATGGGCCCCTTTTTGCCTGTAAACCGATAAACGTGGTTAAGGTAGGCTTTGTCGGGGTAGGGGGCATGGGTTCGGTACACGTGCAGAATTTTTTAAACATACCCGGGGTGGAAATTAGGGCCATCTGCGATATCGTGGAAGAAAAGGTGGCCAGAGCCCAAAAATGGGTAGAGCAGGCTGGGTTTCCCAAGCCTCGGGGCTATTCCCGCGGTCCCTGGGATTTTAAGAGGATGTGCGAGGAAGAAGACCTGGACCTGGTCTTCACGGCCACACCCTGGGAATGGCATGTTCCCGTGTGTGTCACGGCCATGAAAAATGGTAAGCATGCGGCTACAGAAGTTCCAGCCGCGGTTACACTTGACGAGTGCTGGGAACTGGTGGAAACAGCGGAAAAATACAAGAAACACTGCCTCATGATGGAAAATTGCTGTTATGACCGCATTGAGCTCATGAGCCTCAACATGGTCAGACGCGGACTGCTGGGCGAGATACTTCATGCTGAAGCCGGATACCTTCACGATTTGCGGGAGGTTAAATTTTCCAACGAGGGTGAAGGACTATGGCGGCGGCAGCATTCCTGGAAAAGAAACGGCAATCTGTATCCTACCCATGGCCTGGGGCCCGTGGCCCAGTGTATGAACATCAACCGCGGCGATGCTTTCGACTACCTGGTATCCATGAGTTCGCCTTCCCGCGGTTTGCAGCTTTACGCCCGGGAGAAGTTCGGGCCGGACTCACCGCAGGCCAGGGAAAAATTCGCTCTGGGAGATGTCAATTCTTCTTTGATTAAAACCAAGCAGGGTAAGACCATCATCCTCATCCATGATACCAACCTGCCTCGACCCTATACTCGCATCCATCTGATTCAGGGGACCAGGGGCATTTTACAGAAGTGGCCCGACCGGATTTATGTGGAAGGCCGCAGCCCGCAGCATCAATGGGAAGACATTGAAAAATATGCCGAAGAGTTTGAACATCCGCTGTGGAAGAAGCTCAGCCAGAAAGGTGAGGGCCGGGGCCATGGCGGCATGGATTATATTGAAGATTATCGTTTGGTTGAATGCCTGCGGGCTGGACAGCCAACTGACATGAATGTTTATGATGCGGCGGCCTGGAGTGTGGTCTCCGCCCTGAGTGAAAAGTCGGTAGCCAACCGTTCCAAACCGGTTGATTTTCCGGATTTTACCCGCGGTCGCTGGAAGACAACGCCACCGCTGGGAATTATTGAAGGCTGAGCGGCAATTTAGTCTTTCTCTTTTTTCTTTCTTTGAACTGGAAATAACTGAGGCAGAGAAGACCAAGGCCGGCATAAATAAGAGCCATAACTCTTCTTACGAGCGAGAGAGAAACTCCCTTTTCCGGGCTCAAGCCAAGTAGCACAAAAACAGCCACGTTGGTCAGCTCATTAATGCCCAGAGCTCCGGGTATGGCCGGGATGACGGCCGCAATGGTCGTCAGAGTGATAATCAGATTGATAGTCCGGGAAATCCAGTACACCAGCCTTAAAGCCATCAGGATGAGGAAATTGACCAGACTGATAGTCCGGAAGTCGTTGATGATCTGACGCAGGCCCGGCTTTATAGCCAAGAATTTTATCACAGCCGGCCATCTTTTTGAAAGGCTTGAGCCAGAAAAATAAGTCTTGACTTAGCCAGTGACTTTCTCTATCATAAAACTATGAAAACTAAAAACGTTTTATCAGTATCGCCAAGCGGGGACCAGCTTCGCCAGCGCCTGGTAACTCAGAGCCGAGAACTTTTCTTCAGATACGGGTTTAGCCGGGTGAGCATGGATGAACTGGCCGAAGACCTGGGTGTGAGCAAGGCCACCATCTACCGCTACTTTCCGGATAAAGAATCTTTATTGCGGGAAGTTCTGAAAGAGGTCAGGGAGGCTTTGCTTTTCCAGCTCCAAGAGCTCCAGAGTAAAAGCGAACTTAGCTGCCGGGAAAAGCTCATGAAATTTTTCACCTCTCTGGGTCAGACCATGTCTTTAATCAACCGGGAATTGTTGAAAGATATCAGGTTCAAGTTGCCGGACGTCTGGCAGGAAATTGAAGCCTTCCGCCGGGAAAAAATTTTCCCGGTTTTTTGCCAGATGGTTCTGGAAGGTGTAAAGAAAGGAGAAATCCGTTCCGACCTTGATGCCAGGTTATTCCTGGAAATTTTTTATTTTCTGGCTCAGGAATTTGTCAACCCGGACTGGTTTGTCAAGAATGATTATGCTCCCTCGCAGCTTCTGGATTCCATCATGAGAATATTGTTTTTTGGCATTTTCCTGGAGGAGGATAAGGCAGCCGGAGGAAAAAATGGAGGCCACGAAAAAAACAAGAAGAGAAAAGGACAGAAAGATGGGAAAAAGTAAAATGATAAAAAAGTTGACCAAGCTCTTCTTCAAAGGTCAGTTATTATTGTGGGCAGGCGTTTTGGCTTTCAATTTTCTCGCCTGTCAGCGGACCCCTGAAGAAGGCTACCTCACGGCTACGGGCACGGTTGAGGCCCGGACTTCCAGGATAAGTCCCAGGGTCAGTGGTCGAGTGCTGAGAATCCAGGTAGAAGAAGGACAGGCGGTAAAACCCGGAGACCTGTTAGTGGAACTGGAACATGATTATTTAGACTTGCAGTTGAAACAGGCGGAAGCCAGTCTGAAGCAGGCTGAAGCCCAGTTAGCTCTTTTGAAAAAAGGAGCCAGGGCAGAAGAAATAGAGCAAGCCCAGCAGCAGCTCAAACAGGCTGAAGTTAGCCTGAACCAGGCCCGGGTTGATGCTGAAAGGTACAAAAACCTCTACGCCAGGGGAAGTGTGACCAAAAGACAGCTGGAAGAAGCTGAAAACCGCCTGGCTCTGTCTGAAGCACAGTACCGGCAGGCTGAGGAAATGCTTAGAAAAGTTAAAAAGCTGGCCAGACCGGAGGAAATAAAGGCCGCCGAAGCCCGGGTAGCTCAGGCAGAAGCGGCGGTGGAGTTGCTCAGGAAGAATATTGAAGATTGCCGGGTTTTATGTCCGGTGGCCGGGGTGGTTACAGCCAGAGCAGTAGAACCTGGCGAGCTGGTCAATCCATCTTCTGTTCTGGTGACTGTTTCTAACCTGGACCCGGTTTACCTATGGGTTTATCTGAGCGAAGTAGAGGTGGGGAAAATCCGGCTGGGTCAAAAGGCAGAAGTCTCTGTAGATAGTTTTCCGGGGCAGAAGTTTATTGGTCAGGTTGTTTACATTTCGCCTGAAGCCGAGTTTACCCCCAAGAATGTTCAGACCAAAGAAGACCGGGTGAAACTGGTTTTCCGGGTAAAGGTGGAAATTCCCAACCCTGAGGGCCGCTTAAAACCTGGCTTGCCGGCTGAAGCGCTAATTAAAGTTTTATGACCTCCATGTCCGACCTGGTGTTAAAAATCAAAGGGGTGAGCAAGACCTTTGCCGGGCTGAAAGCCCTGGATGGAGTGGACCTTGAAGTCCGACGTGGGGAGTTTGTCTGTCTGGTTGGGCCCGATGGAGCGGGAAAAACCACCCTCATCCGCCTCATCTGCGGTCTGGAGCAAGCAGACCGGGGGGAGATTGAATATTTTGGTCGGCGGCAGAAAAAGCTGGGTTCAAAGGAAAGAGCCAGGCTCGGCTACCTTTCCCAGTATTTCAGCCTTTATGAAGACCTGACGGTGGAAGAAAACCTGGATTTCTTTTCTCGCCTATACGGTCAGGCCAGGAATCAGGAAGTTGTAGAAAGGCTGCTGGCGTTTACCAGGATGACACCTTTTCGGCAAAGGCAGGCGGGTAAATTATCCGGGGGCATGAAACAAAAGCTGGCTCTGGCCTGTACCCTGGTTCATCAGCCTGACCTTTTGCTGCTGGATGAGCCGACCACCGGCGTGGACCCGGTTTCCAGACGAGATTTCTGGCAGATTCTTTTTAACCTGCAGCTTCAGGGCAAAGCCATACTGATGTCCACACCTTACCTGGATGAGGCCGAACGAGCCAGCCGAGTGGCTCTTATTCATCAGGGAAGGCTCCTGGCTTTTGAGACGCCAGATAACCTTAAAAAACAATTCGCTGGCCGGGTGCTTGAACTTATCACTTCTGACCCACAGAGCTGGTATAAGAGGCTAAAAAGCCAGGCAGTGTTTCTGGACCTTCAGCTTTTTGGTGACCGCCTTCATCTGGTGGTCAGACCGGAAGTACAGGTTTCCGAAATAGCGGAATTCCTGATCAATCAGGGAGTTAAAGTGGAGCATCTGGCAGAGGTTCCCCCGGGTTTGGAAAATGTCTTTATTTTCCTGATTAATAAAAGCGGAGGTCAGAATTGAGCCGGCTGGCCGTTGAAGCTCAGGGTTTGAGCAAAAAATTTGGCCCTTTTCTGGCCGTAGACCATGTTTCTTTGAGCATAAATTATGGAAGAATTTTCGGGTTTCTGGGGGCAAACGGAGCTGGAAAATCAACTACCATCAGGATGCTTTGTGGCCTGCTGCAGCCGAGTGCTGGCTGGGCCCGGGTGGCTGGTTATGATGTTCTTACCGAGGCCGACCGAATAAAAAAAGTCATTGGCTATATGTCCCAGAGGTTTTCCCTTTACCAGGATTTAACCGTGCAGGAAAACCTTGAATTCTTCGGCCGGGTTTATGGTTTAAACGGAAGCAAGTTAAAAAGCCGAATAACACAGGTGAAAGAACTGGTAGGTCTTCAAGGACTGGAAAATAAGCTGACCGGGAAAATGCCTTCTGGCTGGAAGCAGAAACTGGCTCTGAGTTGTGCTATTTTACACGAACCTGAAGTTATCTTTTTGGACGAGCCCACCGGCGGGGTGGACCCTATTTCCCGGAGAAACTTCTGGGAACTGATTTATAAATTGTCTGAAGAGGGTCGGGCCGTGCTGGTTACCACCCATTATCTGGATGAAGCTGAGTACTGCCACGAACTGAGCCTCATTCACGCCGGTCGGATAATCGCCAGCGGTAGCCCGCGGGAAATGAAGAAAAATTATTTTCCGGGCCATCTGTTAGAACTGGTCTGCCCGCAGCCTCTGGAAATTTATGAAAAACTAAAAACCTGGTCTGAGGTGCAGGGAGTTTCTCTTTTCGGGACCAGGTTACATATCCTGGTAGAAAAAGAAAGCCGGGAGAAGCTGGAGCAGAAGTTAAAAGGTCTGGGACTGGCATGTTCCCTCCGGCAGATAGTTCCAACTCTGGAGGATGTTTTCATCCATCAACTGGAAAAGGAAGCGGAGAAGGTTAAGGCCAATGGGCTTGGTTAGGATAAAACCGGTCATTCAGAAAGAGCTGCTGCACATCAGGCGCGACCCGCTCAGTCTGGTGCTGCTGCTGGTTCTTCCCGTATTTATGCTTGTTCTTTATGGCTATGCCCTGAATTTTGATGTCAAGCACCTGAGCCTGGCGGTAGTGGACCTGGACAAAAGCCAGAGCAGCCGGGAACTGGTGGCCAGGCTCACCTCTGGAGAATATTTTGACCTTAAGTATCGGCTAGAGAGAATCTCAGAGCTGGACGAGCTCTTTGACCACGAGAAGATAAAGATAGCCCTGGTCCTACCGAAAAATTTTGGTCGGGACCTGGTTTCTGGCCGCGGGCCTGCAGTGCAAATTTTACTGGACGGGACCAACCCCACACCTGCTCAGACCGGTTTAGGTTATCTGAGCAACATCCTGAGGCAATATTCTACCAACCTCAATCTTGAGCTTCTTAACCGTTCGGGCCTGAATAAAATCACTATGCCTTTCGCGGTCAGAACCCGGGTCTGGTACAACCCGGAACTCAAAAGCTCTAAGTTTCTCGTGCCCGGGCTGATGGCCTTTGTCCTGATGGTCATCATTGTTCTGGCTACTTCTTTAACCATAGTGAGAGAGATAGAAAAGAAAACCATGGACCAGCTGTTGCTATCTCCGCTTACGCCAGCGGAGTTAGTGGTGGGGAAAATTATTCCTTATCTGGGGCTTTCCCTTATTGGGGCGGTTGTGGTCCTGCTGGCCGGCTGGCTGCTTTTTGGGGTAGTCGTTAAGGGTAACTATCTACTGTTGCTCCTGGTGGTGGTAATTTTTCTGTTTTGTGGGCTCAGCCAGGGGCTTTTAATTTCTACGGTGGCCAGTTCTCAGTTGGTGGCTTTCCTTCTTTCCGGTATTTCCACCTTACTCCCTACTTTTATACTCTCGGGTTTTGTCTTCCCCATTCGCAACATGCCGCCGGTCATCCAGGGAATTTCAAGTATTATCCCGGCCAGGTATTTTCTGGTTTGTCTCCGAGCCATCATCCTCAAGGGCGTGGGCCTGAAGGCGTTTTACCGGGAAATGATTTTTATGACTGCTTACGGCCTGGTCGTTACTTTTCTCAGCCTGGCCAAGTTAAAAAAGAGTTTCTTCAGATGAGAAAAATAATAGCTCTGGTTAAAAAAGAATTAATTCAGCTGCGCCGGGACCGGCGGCTTCTTCCTGTGGTCATTATGGCCCCGATTCTTCAGTTGTTGATTCTCGGTTATGCGGTAAACCTTGACGTGCGCCATATTCCTGTTGTTCCGGTGGATCTGGATAATTCACAGTCCAGTCGGCAGGTTACGGCGGCGGTGATGAATTCAGGCTACTTCAGGACCACTGCTCGGGCTGGTTCTCAGGAAGAGGGTGGCTACTATCTTGATCGGGGGCAGGCGGCAGTAGTGCTGGTTATACCCAGAGGGTTTGAGGCCGACCTAGTAGCGGGCCGGGAAACAGCTCTCCAGGCGCTAGTGGACGGTACAGAAAGTCAGACTGCCAGCATAGCCATAAATTATCTGGAAATGATAACCCGCCAGTACAACCAGAATTTAATCCTGGAAAAAGTGGAAAAATCCGGCCTGGGGTTGAAGCCAGTCATCATTCAGGCTGAATTCAGGGCTTTTTTTAACCCCTCTCTTAGCAGCCGTAAATTTTTTCTTCCCGGCATATTTGGCCTGCTGGTTATGGTTATGACTGTGATGCTGACGGCCATGGCTGTGGTCAGGGAATCTGACACCGGAACCATGGAACAGCTGATTGTTACACCGCTCAAGCCAGCGGAAATTATAACTGGAAAATTACTCTCCTTTTTCCTGGTTGGCCTGGTAGATATTGCTCTGATCCTGGGAGTAATTTATTTCTGGTTCAGGCTGCCGCTTAAAGGTGATTTTTTCCTGTTTTTACTTTTAAGTGTGTTGTACATGCTTAACACTCTTGGCCTGGGGCTTTTTATCTCCACTATCACGCGCACGCCCCAGCAGGCCATGCTAACTTCCTTTTTCTTCATGATGCCGATGATTCTGCTTTCCGGGTTTGTTTTTCCCGTAGAAAACATGCCCAGATTTTTTCAGTGGATAACCTGCTTAATTCCGCTCCGGTATTATCTGGTTGTCCTGCGGGGTCTGTTTTTAAAGGGGGTGAGAATAAAAGCTCTGGCTGATGAGGGGTTAATGCTTTTAGTTCTGGCGCTCGTTCTGAATCTGTTAAGCGTTTCTCGCTTCCGGCGCCGTCTGGATTGAGCTGGTGCTGCTTTGAACTTCCGATTTCTCTTTAAATTAAAATCTTAGAGATAATCAGATAGCCCTGATAAACGGGTTTGGATTAATTTATCAGCAGAGGGGGATTTTTTTATTTTCGGGCACAGGTTTTTTGTCTTAGCCTGAGATAATTAGCAGGCTGAGGAATTGAAGACTCAGGCCTTGGCCGTGGGACAAAATTTAAAACAAAAAATTTCCCGGCTGGTTTAAAGAATCAGCATGCAGTCGCCATAAGAGAAGAAGCGGTATTTTTCCTTAACTGCTACCTGGTAAGCGTTCCTAATTAAATCGTACCCAGCAAAGGCGGAAACCAGCATCAGCAGGGTTGAGCGCGGCAGATGAAAGTTAGTTAGCAGCCGGTCAACTACTTTAAAAGTGTAGCCAGGATAAATGAAGAGGGAAGTGGCTCCCTGACCGCTTCGTACCTGACCTTGAGCAAAAGCGCTTTCCAGGGTGCGCACCACAGTGGTTCCTACGGCTGTTATTTTTTTACCCTCGGCTCGCGCCCGGTTAAGAATTTCTGCCGTTTCTTCGGACAGGTAATAATTTTCCGGCAGCATTCTGTGTTCCGTTACCTTTTCTACTCTGACTGGCTGGAATGTGGCTTCGCCCACGTTGAGGGTAACGTAGCAGATGGTGGTGCCTTTTTTCCTTATTTCTTCCAGCGTGGCCGGGGTGAAGTGCAACCCGGCCGTGGGAGCGGCGATAGAACCTTCTTTTTTAGCAAACACGGTCTGGTATCTTTCCCGGTCCAGGGTTTTTAAACGGGGGTCATCTTTTTTCCTTTTGATGTAGGGGGGAAGCGGGGGTGCGCCTATTTCCTTTAACTTTTCCCTGACTTTTTCAGTGTTAAACTCCAGCACCCGGTGACCGAGCGGCCCTTTTTCTCGCACCTGGCCTTTTAATTCTTTGTCAAATATGAAAACCTCTCCTGGTTGGACTCTTTTGGCTGGCCGGCAGAGGACTTCCCAGAGAGCGGGTTTGAGTTCTCGGACGAAGAGAAATTCAACCTGTTTGTCCGGCTGGCTTTCTGGGTGAGCCCAGGCCCGGGCCGGGATTACTCTGGTGTCGTTGAGCACCAGCACATCCTCTGGCCCGAAGTAGTCCGGGATTTCTTTAAAAATCCGGTGCTGAAGCAGGCCGGTTTTCCGGTCAACCACCAGCAAACGCGATTCATCCCGGTTTGGCAGAGGTTGCTGGGCAATCAATTCCGGTGGCAGTTCAAAGTCATAGTCTGAAAGATTTAACTTGTGCTCCATGTTTTCTAGGTAAAAAAAGCAGTTCAGAAAAGCTTTTTCTGGCTCCTCCCCGGTGGTTTGAAGCCGAGATGCTGGTAAGCTTTCTCTGTGAGCTTCCGACCGCGGAGAGTTCTTTCCAGAAAGCCCAGCCGCATGAGATAAGGCTCATAGATACTTTCTATGGTCTCCTTTTCTTCATCAATGGCGGCGGCGATGGTGTTAATGCCCACCGGCCCGCCGTGAAAATTTTCCAGGATGGTGTAAAGGATTTTCCGGTCCACATCATCTAAACCCAGAGCATCCACTTCCATCTGGTCCAGAGCGTGGCGGGCGATTTCTCCATCAATTACGCCATTACCTTTGACCTCAGCAAAATCGCGAACCCGGCGGAGCAGGCGGTTGGCGATTCTGGGAGTGCCGCGCGAGCGCCTGGCAATTTCTTCTGCGCCATCTTCCCGGACCTTCACCCCGAGTATTCTGGAAGAGCGCAGGATGATCTTCTTCAGGTCTTCTTCCTGGTAATAATCAAGGCGATGGACGATACCGAAGCGGCTGCGCAGAGGAGCTGTGATTTTCCCGGCTCTGGTGGTCGCTCCCACCAGGGTGAATTTTTTTATCTTCAGTTTGTGGCTGCGTGCTCCCGGTCCCTGGCCGATGATCACGTCCAGACTGAAATCTTCCATGGCCGAATAGAGAATTTCTTCCAGCGAAGGGTGCAGGCGGTGAATTTCATCAATGAAAAGAATTTCTTTTTCCTGCAGGCTGGTCAGGATAGCCGATAAATCACCGGCTTTTTCAATGACCGGTCCGGAAGTGGGCTTGATACCCACGCCCAGTTCTTTAGCGATCAGGTAAGCCAGGCTGGTCTTGCCCAACCCCGGAGGCCCGTAAAGCAGGACGTGGTCCAGGTGCTCATTCCGGCGGCGGGCAGCTTCAATGAAAATTTTCAGGTTGGTCTTAATGTTTTCCTGCCCGATGAAATCTTCAAATTTCTGCGGTCTCAGGCTGTCTTCAAAAAGAAGGTCTTCTCTGGTTTTAACTGGAGTCAGAATAGCCGGCATGGTCTCCGCCTCTTAGCTTTCTTCCTATCTCATCATAATCTGGACATTTTTTTCAAGCATTCTCTGAGCAGCAGGTCAAACCCGGCCTGCGGGCCAAGGCTGGAAATGGTCAGGTCCACGACCTGCTCAGATTCTTTACGCCTGAATCCAAGGTTAACCAGAGCGGAAACCAGGTCTTCCCGCTCTTTGTTTTCTCTTCTGGACAGGACCTTTTCTTTTTTCTCCAGCTTGTCAGCCAGTTCCATGATGAGCCGCAGAGCAGTTTTTTTGCCTATGCCTGGTATCAGGGCCAGACGAGAAACGTTGGTGGTGGCCACCGCTTCTTCCAGTTCCTGTGGTTCTATACCGGAGAGTATGTTCAGGGCCAGCTTAGGACCGATGCCAGAAATGTTTATAAGCTTGAGAAAAAGATTTTTTTCTTCGGCTGAAGAGAAACCAAAAAGTTGCAGGGCGTTTTCTGTCAGATGGGTGTAAACGTAGAGTTCTACGGGGGTACCAGGCTCACCCAGCTTAAAGTAGGTGGAAAGGGGGATAAGCAGATTATAACCGACTCCACCGGTATCAACGATAACTTCACCCGGGGTTTTCTGCCAGATTTTGCCCTTAAGATAAGCAATCATCCTTTTCCCCTTTCCTGCTCAGACCGTAAAAGCCGCAAGCCTCTCAGGTTAGCATGACAGATGGCGGCCGCCAGGGCATCGGAGGCATCAAACGGCATGTGCTCGTCTTCCAGGTTAAGCAGGATCTTAACCATGCGCTGGACCTGGTCCTTTTCTGCCTGGCCGTAGCCGGTCACGGCTTTTTTTATTTCCAGAGCTGAGTATTCAAACAAAGGGACTTGGCTGGAAGCTACAGCTACTAACACCGCTCCCCGAACCTGCCCCAGGGAAATAGCCGTTCGTACGTTTCGGGCATAGAAAGGGTTCTCAATGGCCACTTCATCTGGAGAATAGTTTAAGATGATTTTTTCTAACTCCAGTCGGATTTCATTCAAACGCTGGGGAAAAGGCTGGCTTTCGCTGGTCTTGATAATTCCATAAACTACAGCCTGCAGGTTTTGTTCCTGGCTTTCGACGATACCGAACCCCGTGGATTTCAGGCTGGGGTCAATTCCGAGAACCCGCATTTATCAGGCCATTCTCTTTTAGCTGGCAGCAGAATAACGGGCGATTTCTTCTTCGTCAATGTCAAAATTGGCCGAGACGGTCTGCACGTCGTCGTGGTCTTCCAGTTCTTCGATAAGCTTCAGACACTGTTCTGCTTGCTTTCCTTCAAGCTTGACATAGTTCTGGGGCAGGTAGCCGACGTTAGAATCGGAAATTTCAATGTTGTTCTGTTTCAGAGCTTCCAGCACGGCTTCGTAATTTTCGGGCGAGGTGACAATTTCAAAATTACTGCCATCATCCCGGACATCCTCGGCTCCGGCGTTCAGGGCGATTTCCAGAAGTTTTTCTTCATCCACCTTGGATTTTTCCACGTCAATGTAACCCTGTCTTTTGAACATCCAAGCGACACAGCCGGATTCACCCATCCGGCCACCAAACTTGGAGAAAATATGACGGAGTTCCGCCACCGTGCGGTTCTTGTTGTCAGTCAGGGCCGTGATGTAAATGGCCACGCCGCCGGGGCCATAGCCTTCATAAACAACTTCTTCGTAGGAAGCGCCCTCAATCTGGCCGGTACCCTTCATGATGGCGCGTTTAATGTTATCAGCGGGCATGTTAACGGCTTTGGCGTCGGCAATAGCTTTCCGTAGCCTGGGGTTTTTTTCCGGGTCGCCGCCGCCCTGGCGAGCAGCTACGCTGATTTCCCGGATGAGCTTAGTAAAAATCTTGCCTCTCTTGGCATCAACCGCAGCTTTCTTATGTTTAATAGAATGCCATTTAGAATGTCCAGACATAATTTTTCTCCTTTATTTGAATGCACTAAAATTTTAGCATATTTAATTTTATCAAGCAAACAGGAAGTGCTTTCGGGTTGGGACCCGGCAGACAGTCTAAAGGCAGTAGGAGAAGGATTTTGGGAATTGAACACCACCTCCTTCATTTCCTTGGTTATGAATAATTTAGGCAGTTTTAAGTTGAATCGTAAGGGTAAAAAAAATCTTATCTGAGAAATAGTTAACATAATTCTGCTTAATTGTCAGGAAAAACCAACCGGGGAAGCGAAAATTATTTTGCTCTGGCCAGGGGAGGCAGGCCTCGAAACAAGTGCAAAGGTTTAAAATACAGGCAAAAATTAGAAAGCACGTTTAGATATCGGACGAGTCAAAAATAAGACCCATCTGCTAAGAAAAACCTATAAATCATATCGGAATTGTAAAATATAAGCCATCAGGCTATAATTTAAGCCAGGGAGAGCAAGCTTGAAAAACGATAATCACCAGAAATTTTCTGAAAACCAAGGGCCGGGCTTACCCAAAAAGCAGAAGGGAAAGCAGGAAATACTGATACCGGTAGAGGGTATGTCCTGTGCTAATTGTGCCCTGAAAATAGAAGAAGTCCTGGCCGAGACCGAAGGCGTGGAAGAGGCCTCGGTAAGCTACGCCTCAGGTCAGGCGAAGGTGGTTTATGACCCAGGCCGCCTCAGCCAACAGGAGCTGGTGGACAGGATTAATCAGCTTGGCTACCGGGCGGCGGTGGAGAAAATAGAATGGCCAGTGTCCGGCATGCACTGTGCTTCCTGTGTCAGCCGCATTGAAAACAATCTTTTACAGAAAAAAGGGGTGGTTAAAGCCAATGCCAGCCTGGCTGCTGGTCGGGTAGCGGTGGAGTTTATTTCAGGCGAAATATCTTCTGAAGAAATTAAAAAGACCATTGAGGAACTTGGGTATCAGGTTCTGGAAAACTCTTCCGGGGAGTCAGCCGAGACCCCGGCTGATAAAATTGCAGAAAAAGAGTTGTCTGAGCTAAAGCGAAAACTACGTCTCGGCGGTATTCTGGCGATCTTCATTTTCCTGGGGAATATGAAAGAACTTTTCCCCTGGGTGCCAGCCTGGTTATCAAATCAATATCTTTTATTTCTTATGGCTACGGTGGTTCAGTTTTATATCGGCCGGGATTTTCTCTACCGAGCCTGGAAGTCATTACTGCATCGAGCCACGGACATGAATACTCTCGTTTCCGTGGGTACTCTGTCTGCTTATCTGTACTCCACGGCTGCTACTTTTTTCCCGCGTTGGTTTAAAGGAGCTGGAGTAAAACCAGAAGTGTATTTTGACACCTCGGCGGTGATCATTGTTCTGGTGCTTCTTGGTCGCTTTCTGGAAGCCCGGGCTAAAAAGAAAACCCTGACTTCTATCCAAAAACTTATCCAGCTTCAGGCTAAAAAAGCCACGGTCATCAGAGATGGAAAGGAAACGGAGGTCCCGGTTTCCCAGGTGGTGGTGGGGGAGGTAGTGGTCGTGAGACCAGGAGAAAGGATACCGGTAGATGGTCTGGTGATAGAAGGGCAGACCTCGGTGGATGAGTCTTTATTAACAGGTGAAAGCATCCCTGTGTTTAAGAAAGTCGGGGATGCAGTTATTGGGGGTACTATCAACGGTGATGGATATTTTAAATTTAAGGCCACCAGGGTTGGACGCGAAACCATGCTGGCCCAGATAATTAAGGTCGTCCAGGAAGCTCAATCCTCCAAGGCTCCGGTGCAGAGACTGGCGGATAGACTTGCCGGTTATTTTGTGCCCGTGGTTATATCTATAGCCATTCTGACCTTTTTCCTCTGGCTTAAGTTTGGCCCGCAACCCGCTTTTACCAGAGCTTTGCTGAGCTTTGTTTCAGTTCTGATTGTTGCCTGCCCCTGTGCTCTGGGTCTGGCCACGCCCACGGCCATCATCGTCGGGTCGGGTAAAGCAGCCGAGCATGGCATACTTATCAGAAACGGCGAAGCGCTGGAAACTGCGGGCCAAGTTAAAGTAGTGTGTTTTGACAAGACCGGCACACTAACTCATGGACGACCGGAAGTTACCGAAATTATTTCGTTTTCTGAATTGGAGGAAAAGGAATTGCTGCGGCTGGCAGCCAGTGCTGAGAAAGGCTCAGAACATCCATTGGCTGCGGCCGTGTTGAAAAAAGCAGCTGAGACCGGGGTGGAAATCACTGACCCAGAAGAATTCAGGGCCATAGAAGGTCTTGGAATAAGAGCCAGGGTTGGGCAAAAAGAAATTCTTCTCGGCAACCTGAGGTTTCTGGAAATGTCGGCTGTTGTTCTGGAGGCTAAGGTTCTAAAACAGGTTGAAGACCTGGAAAAACAAGGGAAAACCATCCTGCTTCTGGCAGATAAAAACCAAAACCAGGTTATGGGCCTTATAGCTGTAGCTGACCGCCTGAAAGAAGAAGCTCCAGCGGTGATTGAAGAATTGAAAAAAATGGGCCTAAAAACCGTTCTGCTGACAGGGGATAACCCCAAAACAGCCGAGGCTCTGGCCCAACAGGCCGGGATGGAGCAAGTTTTTTCTTCTCTGTTGCCCTCGGAAAAGCTGGAAATTATCAGAACTTTTCAGCGCCAGCAGATGAGTGTGGCCATGGTGGGGGATGGGCTTAATGATGCACCGGCTCTGGCTCAGGCTGATGTCGGGCTGGCTCTGAGCACCGGAACTGATGTGGCCCTGGAAACAGCGGACATCACCTTACTCGGAGGAGATTTAAGCCGGGTAGTCCGGGCTTTAAGGTTGAGCCGGCAGACCATCAGGACCATCAAGCAAAACCTTTTCTTGGCTTTCTTCTACAACCTGGTGGCTTTGCCCGTAGCGGCCGGCGTGCTCTATCCCTTTTTCCATCTTCAGCTGAACCCCATGCTGGCTTCTCTGGCCATGGCTTTTAGCTCGGTTTCTGTCGTGACCAATTCTCTGCGCTTGAGAAAACAGCGCTTTTAAGCCGGGCTTTTTCAGGACTAAAAAATTATTTTCATAGAATATAACAGTCTCTGAGGTGGCTACTGGTCTGAAATTTCCTAACTATTTACGCATCTGAGTTAATAAAGTATAAGATGGTTCCGAGACGAAAAAAGTATTTTTTAAATCTCCCCCCAGACCTGTGGAACGGGGAAGAAAAAAAATTTCAAATTGACTATAAAGCCATATAATTATTGAGGCTTATATGCTAAAATTCTTTACCGGAGTTATTAAGTAATAGTTGAGGTTAAATGAGAACTCCTTACCATTTATTGACCCTGAGTTTTCAGAACCGGGAGCTGGAAGAGAAGTTCCTGGAAGATTTCCACCGCCGAAACCTCAAAAGATTTCGTTTGGCGCTGGGGCTGGGCCTTTTTCTTTACAGTATTTTTGCCGTGCTGGATTCGGTCATCGTGGGCAGTCTGTGGAAGAAAATTTGGTTAATAAGGTTTGGCCTGGTAGACCCGTTTATTCTGATTATCCTGGCCTTGTCTTTTCTCCCCGGGTTTTACCGGTATTATCAAAAAGCGGCCTCGGTTATAATTTTGGTCGCCGGCGCAGGAATCCTGGCTATGCTGGCCCTAATTGCGCCACCTGCTCAATACCTTTATTCCCAGGGACTGATGCTGGTTTTGATTTTTAATTATGCCTTTGTGGGTTTGAGGTTCATTTACTCCAGCCTTAACCTTCTGCTTATAATCCTGGGGTTTGAAATAATAAGTCTTTTTATTAACCCACTCCCAGGGTACGTTTTTATCAATAACAATTTTTTTCTTATCTCGGCCAATATCATCGGCATGAGCGTAGCTTATGCTCTGGAAAAATTGAACCGGGATAACTTTCTGCACCACGTTTCTTTAAAAAAGATGGCCGAAAAAGATGCTTTGACCGGGCTTTTGAACCGGTCTTTCTTTGTTGAAGAGATGAAAAACTGGATAGAAAATTCATCTGAGAGAGAGCATGACGCAGCCTTCTGTTTTCTAGACCTTGATGGTTTCAAAGGCATAAACGACCGTTTCGGTCACGTGGTGGGCGATGAGATTCTGAAATCGGTCGGGCAGGCCATTTTTCGCCGGATGCGGTCTTCAGATTTAATCGGGCGCCTGGGCGGGGATGAATTTGGCTTCTTTTTCCCGGAGATTAAATCTGCTGAAGACCTGGCCGGAATTTTTGCCAAACTTAAAGATGAATTTACCTTACTCAATAAACCAACTGGAATAAAAGTGGGCTTCTCTGTGGGCGGGGTGATTTTCGGGCCGGAAGTTAAGGATTTTAATCAGTGTTATGCTCTGGCTGACCGGACTTTACTCCAGGCCAAGAAGATGAAAAACACCATCATCGTTATAAACCTTCAAGGGGAAATTATTCTGGAAAAATCTCTTTCTTGAAAAAAAAAAGAAGTTTTCTTAGTAGAAAAGTATTTTTTCTAATTCTCCCGGAATTCCCGTGTTAAACAAGGGCTGAAAAATAAAGCCTGAAGATTATGGTGGTAATAATGATGAGGCCATATACGTTTGTCTTCTCAGCCGATAATAAAGGTGGGTCTAAATTTTATTTTCTGTGACTGCTGTTACGGAAGAATTACCTTTCATTCTGGAGCTGAGATAATAGAAAATCAGGCCAGAAAGAGTTATCAGAAGGCCAGCCAGCGATTCTTTTGGTCTGTACAAAAGGCCATAGATTATTATCCAGGACTGGAAAACCAGAAAAAATAAAGGAGTCAGAGGATACCCCCAGGTTTGGTATGCTCTTTCTTTTTCTGGATGTTTATATCTCATCACCATAACCCCGAGTACGGTCAAAAAAGTGAACAGGTTCAGGGTGAAGCCAGTAAAGATAATCATCCTTTCAAAGCCTGAAGTCAGAATATAAGCGGCCGAAAAAATTCCCTGGACGATAATAGCTAAAAAGGGTATATGCTTTGAATTTTTTTGAGAAAGCCGGCGGAACAGGTGATGGTCTTCACCTATAACCATGGAGACCCGGGGGCCGGCCATAATCATGGAGGAAACCGAGGCCAGAAGGAGAAGAGAAATGATGCCAGACATAATCATTCCTCCCTGCTGACCAAAAACCCTGGTGGCAAAAATGTGTCCTACTTCCACCCGGCCAGCTATTTCACTAATGGGCACGGTATAAAGAAACACAAAGTTGAGAAGAACATACATGGTCATAACTAAGGCCGTGCCGGCGACCAGGCTCAGGGGAACATTGCGTTTGAGGTTGGCCACCTCATCGGCCAGGTAAGCGGCTGCATTCCAGCCCGAATAAGAATAAGAGACAAAAAACATGGCGATGGCAAAAGCCGGGCTAAGGATATTTTTCAAGGCTGTGGAGTCAAGGGCCAAGCTGACCGAACCATGGCCCCCGTATTTAAGGCCAGCAGCAATCAGGAAAAAAATAACAACCACATTGACGGTGGTTACAACATTCTGAACCTTTGCTCCGGCTATTTTGTTGACGGCATGAATGGTGGTAAAAAGGGCGACTACCAGTAAAGCCAGAATTTTGGTAGAAGTCAGGCCTGCAATTAAATGATCTCCCTGGTTAATAATTTTCGGGCCAAGAAGACTTTTAAAATAGCTGGCAAAGGCTACGGCCGAAGCGGCTACTGGCGCGGCAAAGCCCACCAGGAATGATATCCAGCCCGCCAAAAAGCCCAGGGCCGGGTGGTACATGCGGGAAAGAAAATGATATTCACCGCCACAGCGGGGCATCAGGACCACAGCTTCAGAATAGGTCAGGGCTCCGGCTAAGGCCATCAGACCACCGAGCACCCAGAGTAAGATTATGGCCAGACCCGAGCTGAGACTTTTGACCTGGAAGCCCAGGCTGGTAAAAACGCCGGTGCCGACCATGTTAGCCACGACCAGAGCTATGGCTGTGTAAAGGGTATATTTGGATTTCATGAGCTTAGTTCGGAACCTCAACCGCTTTTGCTTTTCGCTTAAAAAGAATCAGACAATCAAGGTTGGTCCCCCAGTGGTAACCAAGATGGAAGGGAAGGGGTTTGACCCTGGTTTTGTCCTCATAGGCCGCTTTAAGGTCAGGCTGTTCTACACCTGAGAAATCCTTTACCGGCTTGGCATAACGCCCGTAAAGCTGAATTTCCCAGTCTTCACTCTTAAAGTGGCGGTAGGGAATTCCTGTATCGTCTTGGAGAATAAAATCGCTCTTCAGGAGCAGCAGTTGCCGGATGTTAACAAAATTTTTAAAGTGCAGAAGGTAAGAAGCTGACTTGATAAAACAGGTCCAGTGGTCGTAGCGATTAAGGTATAAATAAAATTTGGCTGAAGGAGTAAAACGTTCATCGGATAAGTCACAGGAGATGTAATAAACAGTTTGTAGTCTGTTGGAGTCCTTCTTGAAAAAAGTAATTTTAAAACCCACCGGCCTTTTGATTCTTACCCGGCTTAACTTATAGTCAGATTCAACCGGGTTACCGGAATCGTCAAATTCGACCCTTTTTATTTCAGATATTATGTTGTCGGTTCTTTTCAAAAAGATGCAGACCAGGGGAAGAACTCCGTTGATTTTTCTTTCGTCTAACTCTTCGTTCATTTTGCGGGTGATGAAATAGCTTTTTTGGAAATAATCAGACATGATCTCCTGAAGGTCTGCAAGATAAGCCTCAATTGATTTATGCTGGAAGGTCGCAGGTTCGGGCAGATTACCTGGTGGTTCCAGTCCCACCAAAAGGTAAGTCTCGGCCTCGGGGAAAAGCAGATAGGCAGTTAACAGGTCTGGTCCGCCAAAGGGATAAAATACCGTTTTGGTCTTCGCCCGGACCTCAGCCAGTTCTGAGGCGGCCCAGGTTTGCATTGGTTCCAGGCGGCGGGTGTTGGCTTTTTCCCAGTTGGCCTTAAAAAGGCGCGCAAAATTCTCCCAGGCAGGATTCTGCTGAAGGGGAAGAAGGTCGGGATGCTCAGATGGCAGGCCGCTGATAACTTTGGCAATTTCCTCATGGAGCGTATCTACCGAAAAATTTTGATTTTCCTGCTGGATGGAAGATAAGCCAGGTGAAAACTTCAGTTTAGGGCTGGCTGTTTTGGTTCCCGCTCCAGCCAGGGAGAAATGTAAAAGGACAAGTGAAAAAAATCCGAGCAGAAAAGCTTTTTTACTTTTCTTGAACCCTGGTCTACTGTTCATATAATTCAGCCTCCAGAAATCTTTGGATAAAGCTATCAAAAAAGTCCTGGGAAATCAAGAAACATAAGTTTATTTCACCAAAATGGCGGTAATTCATCTGGCCTGCTTTAGCTGTATTTTTTAGAAGATGAAAACCTAATAATTTAAAAAAGAAAGGCCACGCCTCTAAAATTGAAGCACATTAAAAAAGTAACAAAATAAAACTTCCTAAAACCGTACCAGCTCTGAAAACAGAGCCTAATTCAGGCACAAAAAGCTAAATATTCAAAAAAAAAGCTCAGGGTACCAGCTTCTTGAGCAAGATGCTAAATATATATTGACCGGTCTTAATTTTTAGTTTAACTTATTAGGGCGAATTTATAAAGGAGGAGGATATGCCGGCCAGAATAATATCAGGTAAGGAAGTAGCTGCTTCCATCAGGGAAGAATTAAAAGAAAGAGTAGCCCGGCTCAAAGAAAAGGGAGTGGTTCCCGGTCTGGGTGTGGTGCTGGTAGGGGAAGACCCGGCCTCTGTTTCCTACGTCACGGCTAAAGCCAAAGGGGCTGAAGAGATCGGCATGTTTGAAGAAACAGTTCGCCTGCCGGCGGAATCATCGGAAGAAGAGATCTTAAAAACCGTTGACCGCTTGAACCGCGACCCGCGCTTTCATGGGGTGCTGGTGCAATTGCCCTTGCCCAAATGGGTTAATCCGGACAAAGTCATCAATTTTATCTCGCCGGAAAAAGATGTTGATGGTTTTCATCCGGTAAACGTTGGTAAGTTACTGCGGGGAGAACCCTGCCCGCTGCCCTGCACTCCTTATGGTGTGCAGCAGATGCTGGTTAGAAGCGGCTACAGCCCGGAAGGAAAACACGTGGTCATCTGCGGCCGGAGTAACATCGTGGGTAAACCGCTGGCGGCTCTTCTTATCCAGAAAAAGCCCGGAGCCAACGCCACGGTTACCGTCTGCCACACAGGAACGCCAGACCTGAAGAAATTCACCTTGCAGGCTGATATCCTGGTGGCGGCCATGGGTGCGCCAAAAGCTATTACCGCCGACATGGTCAGGGAAGGATGCGTGGTCATTGACGTTGGGGTCAACAGGGTAGCAGACCCGAATTCACCCAAAGGTTTCAGGTTAGTGGGCGATTGCGATTTTGAAGCCATTAAAGAAAAAGCTGAAGCCATCACTCCTGTGCCAGGTGGTGTAGGTCCCATGACCGTGACCATGCTTTTGCTGAACACCGTGGAAGCGGCGGAGAGGACGCTAAAGGGCTGAAATCTTTAATATTTTTATAAGAAGTTAGCACTTTGCTTTTAAACGTAGCTGTGCAGTCCTTTGAGGAGATAATTCACGCCAAAAAAGGTGAACAGCGCTGCCAGAAAGCCCACGATGGCAATTAGAGCTGATTTTTTACCTTTCCAGCCCATCACCAGGCGAGTGTGAAGATAAAGAGCGTAGAAGAGCCAGGTAATCAAAGACCAGACCTCTTTTGGGTCCCAGCCCCAGTAACGCCCCCAGGCCCGGTTTGCCCAGATCATGCCAAAAACCATGGCTCCAAGAGTAAATAGAGGGAAACCCACGGCCACCGCCCGGTAAGCCAGAAGGTCATATTTTTCCATCCTGGACTGACTTTCTGCCGAATTTTCCCGGCCGGCTAAAAGATACAACAGGCTGGCCACAAAAGCCACAGCCAGAAAAGCTTCGCCCAGCAGAGTGACCGAAACATGAAGCCACAGCCAGTAGCTCTGCAGGGCAGGAACCAGCGGAGTTATATCCTTGGGAAGAGAAGGAGAGGAAGCCAGGGCCATCAGGGCCACGACCATTAACCAGAGCAAGGGGCCGGCTTTTTCCAGACCAAATTTTTTTTCAAAGATTATGAGCACCAGGACGGAAGCCCAGGCCAGAAAGCTTATGGACTCGTACATGCTGGTAAAAGGAGCATGCCCGCTGTGAAAGGTGCGGAGCAGCAAGGAAATAGAATGAAAAATTAACCCGACCAGTGCCAGGTAGAAAGAAATTCTTTTTAAATTTTTCTGACGGAAAAAGTAGGTTAAAAAATTAAAAATGGTGACCAGAAAATAAAGCAAAAAAGCTATCAGCAAATAATTAAATTCATTCATCGGCTAATTGCTCCTGTTTATTTTAGGGTTGATGGCTTTCGCCAGCTCGCCTATCTCGGCTGAAAACCTGTCGCGAGATTTTCGGCCGAGGCTCATGGCCGCATATTGTCCATCAGCCCGTTTGCTGATGGTTAGCTCGCGGTAAGGAAAGTAGAAAGAAGCGAACAAACCTACCACCAGCAGAAAGCAACCGAACCAGACGAGGTTAGCGGCCGGGTCACACACCGCCTCAAGGACCGAAAACTCGGGAGCGGTGAAAGATTCTAATTTTACTTCCAGGTCTTCTTTGCTCTTCCGATGGAAGCGGCTGAAGTCAGGATGGAGATAAAAAACCCAGCCAGAGAAAATAACCTTTTTATCCTCTTCCAGTTGAAGTAGAACCGCCGGGTTGGCCGGCTCGGCTGAGCGGCTAAAAACCTGGCCGGTATTATCAATTTGGAAATCCGGAACAAAACTTATGACTTTAAGTTCAAGTCTCGGGCTGAGAACCTGGCTCTGGCCGGTATCAATTTCGGTGGTTATTTGTTCATTTCCTGATTTAATTTTTAATTTCACTCTGGTTTTATCCCAGTTGTAGCCATAGCTCATCTGATAAAAATTAAGCCCTCTGTAACTTAAGGGTTTGTTAACTTCTATGGTGCCGGAAGTTTTAACCTGATTGTCTTCTAAGATAGAAACCTGGCTTTTCCAGTCTCGCACTATTCCGTTTGGGTAGAACTCGGTAGTGAAACGGTCCAGCCTCAAAATTAGATTTTTACCTTCCAGCTCAGCCTGTTCTCCTTCCAGCAGGGCGATGGTGTTTCGGTAACTCAAAAGAGCTGAACCCAGGCCGCCCAGAATAATCAACAACAGACCGAAGTGCACTATTTCCGGGCCAAAAAGGCCGACCAGTCCTTTCCGGGCAGAAATTAAGGTCTCATTTTTCAGTTCTAATGTTTTTACCCGGAATGATTTCTTTTTCAACAGGTCCGCCAAAAGACCTATTTCTGGTCTGACCTGGTTCAATGTTTCAGTCAGAAGCCGGTCTTCCCTGGAGACCGGCTTGAATTCAGTGCTTTTTACTTTCAACCGGCTGACCTTGGTCAGCAAATTCTTCAGGCTGCAGGCGGTGAGGTTCAGAAGAAAAAGGAAAGCCACCGATAGAAATAGTGGGGAACGGTACAGGTGATCAAGACCCAGCTTAAGAATAAGGCTGGCTTTCCCGGCATAATGTTCCTGGTAAAAAGCAGGTTCTTCATTCTGAGGTAGCAGCGTTCCCAGGACAGCCAGAATGATAAGAAAAATAATCAAAACAATGGTTAATTTAAGAGAAGAGATGAATTTCATCGCGCCGGGTCCAGCGGTTGGTGTTATTTAAAAGAAGCGAAGCGTTTTTTACTCTTCTTTTCAGCCAGTTTTACCAGGTCCTGCAGTGAAATAGAATCAAAATACTGTTTCATCACTCTGGTGCCTTCTTTCCAGACTTCATGAGCAGCACAGTAGGAAGAACGGGGGCAAACTCTTTTATCTTCCACGCATTCAGCCAGGCAACAATTTCCCTCAGCGGCCTGGAGGACTTCGCTGAGCTTGATCTGGGCCGGTGGACGGGAAAGAGTATAGCCACCGCCGGCCCCGCGCACACTCTTGACCAGGCGGTTGGTGCGCAGGGGGATGATGATCTGTTCCAGATACCTGATGGAAATACCTTCTTCTTCTGAAACATCTTTCAGGGATCTGGCCGGGCTCTCATCCCTGTAGTGCAGGGCCAGGTTGAGCATCAATCTGGTCCCGTAACGGCCTTTGGTTGAGATTCTAAACATCTGCTTCTCCTTAAACAGGATTTGCCCGAATTTATAACCGAACAACTCTAATTTAACATAATTTTATAGGAATAGTAAAGATTAAACTTAAGTCTTTTTCTTGACACCATCTGGCCGGAAATTGTATGCTAAAGACTAATTTAAGCAGCTTTATCAATCTAACCTCACAATAAGGATGGCATCATGAATAAGATGGTTCTTCTGGGAGACGAAGCCGTGGCTCTGGCGGCGGTGCACGCCGGCCTGAGTGCGGCTTATTCTTATCCGGGCACCCCGGCCTCGGAAATCATGGAATACCTGATAAAAATTTCCGGAGGTAGCCAGAAATTTGTGGCCAAATGGTGTGTCAACGAGAAAGTAGCCTGTGAAGAAGCCCTCGGTGTTTCTTTTGCCGGTAAAAGGGCCATGGTTTCTTTCAAACACGTGGGGCTGAATGTGGCCGCTGACCCTTTCATCAATTCTGCCATAACCGGAGCTAACGGTGGACTGGTGGTAGTGGTGGCTGATGACCCGGGCATGCATTCTTCTCAGGATGAACAGGACAGTCGTTACTACGCCGATTTCGCCCGCATACTATGTCTGGAACCGACCGGACATCAAGAAGCCTACGACATGACTAGAGAAGCCTTTGACCTGTCAGAAAGATTTAACCTTCCTGTTTTAATCAGGCTGGTTACCAGGCTGGCTCACAGCCGTTCCTCGGTGGAAGTCAGACCGGCCAGAGAGCAGAATAGAGGCGAGGCTTATGGTAGCTGGCAGGACTGGACGTTACTTCCGAGTAATGCTCGCCGGCGTTTCAGGCTTTTGCTTGATAGACAGAAAGACCTTAAGGAATATGCAGAGGAAACACGCTTCAACCATCTGAGCCTCAATCCGAACAATAAAAAGTTGGGCGTGGTAGTAACCGGTATTGCTTACAATTATTTTAAAGAAATAGCTGCCAGACTGCCGGAAGAACCTTCTTACCTGAAGGTTTCCACCTATCCTTTTCCAGAAAAAAAGTTGCTCCAACTGATAGACCAGGTAGAAGAAATCTTAATCATTGAGGAAGGTTATCCTTTTCTGGAAAGGTTCATCAGAGGAGTAACCGGCCTTCCGGGCAAGAAAATTCGTGGCAAGATGGACGGCACTTTACCTCCCTCTGGCGAGCTTACGCCGGACCTGGTCGCTGGAGCTCTGGGGCTCCCGGTGAAGACGGGACTAAAAGTGGAGAGCTTGAAGCTGGCCAGCCGGCCACCGCAGCTCTGCGTCGGTTGTCCGCACGCTGACACCTTTAAGGCGCTTAAGGAAGCGTTGAAAGATTTTCCCCGGGCCAACGTTTTTTCTGATATCGGCTGTTATACCCTGGGAGCCCTTCCGCCCTACAACGCTGTCCAGACCTGCGTGTGCATGGGCGCTTCTGTTTCTATGGCCAAGGGCGGGGCCGAGGCTGGTATCTATCCTTCGGTAGCGGTCATCGGCGATTCTACCTTTGCCCATTCTGGCATTACCCCTCTGCTGGATGCTGTCTATTCCAACACGGACATGACCGTCATCATCCTGGATAACGGAACAGTGGCCATGACCGGGGCTCAGCCGAGTTTTGGCACCGGCGAACCTCTTGACCGGATGGTGGCTGGAGTCGGGGTTAATCCGGAGCATATCAAAGTGATCATTCCTCTGCCCAAACATCATGAGGAAAATGTCAGGGTTATAAAAGATGAACTGGCCTATCACGGGCTTTCTGTCATCATTGCCCGCCGGGAATGTATCCAGATTCTTGGCGAGAAGAAAAGGAGCTGAACATGAAATATGACATCATCCTGGCTGGTGTTGGGGGGCAGGGCATCCTGTCCATTGCCTTTGTCATTGATAATGCGGCTCTGGAACAGGGGCTGAACTTCAAGCAGGCTGAAGTCCATGGCATGTCGCAGCGGGGCGGAGCTGTTCAATCTCACCTGAGGCTGTCTGATAGCCACATTTACAGCGACCTCATTCCGCTGGGCGAAGCAGACATGATTTTGAGCGTTGAACCCTTGGAAACCCTTCGCTATTTTGATTACCTCAGACCGGACGGAGCCGTGGTCTCCAGCTCCACTCCTTACAAAAACATGCCCGATTACCCGGAACTGGAAGGCATATTCCAGGAAATAAAGAAGGCTCCGGTCAGCGTGCTTATTGATTCAGAAAAGCTGGCCAAGCAAGCTGGCAGTGTCAAAGCCCAGAACATGGTCATGCTGGGTGCCGCGTCTGTCTTTCTGCCGCTTAAAGAAGAAAATCTAAAAAAATTCATTCGGGTGCTGTTTGAAAGGCGCGGGGAGCAGATCGTCCAGGTGAACCTGAAGGCTTTTGAGCTGGGCAAGGAAGCAGCTTCTTCCACCAAAAAATAAAATAAATATATGCTCAGTTTTCAGCAAAAAAATTACCACAAAATGAGAGGGGAAAGATGAAAAAAAACCTGGTCGAACGAGCGAGTAAAATTTTTATCCGGGCTGAAAAAGAAGGACGGAATTTTTTACTGGAACCAGAAGTTTATGAGCTGCTGAAAACCTATGGCTTTGGCCTTCCCAGGTATGTTTTTTTGAAAAAAGGGGTCTATCCAGCGGCCGGGATGCTGCGCAAACTCGGTGGTGAGAAAGTAGTGGTCAAAGTTGTGTCACCCTTAATCCTCCATAAATCTGACGTTGGGGGCGTGATGGCGGTCAGGGCCACGGCCAGCGAGGTTAAAGCGGCCATCAAAAAGATGGAAAAAGAAGTCCCGCTTAAGTTCAGCCGTAATTCTGGAGGCAAAGCCAGACCAGAAGAAGTGGCGGAATCAATTCAGGGATTTCTGGTGGTGGAAATGGTGGAGTTTGAGCAGGTCGGCTTTGGTTCTGAGTTATTGCTTGGTCTGCGGGTTTCCAAAGATTTTGGCCCGGTGGTTACTTTTGGCGGAGGCGGCCTGGATGTGGAATATCTTAACACTCATCTTAAAGAAGGACACAGCCTGGCCATTTTACCGGTAGCCGGGCTGACTGAAAAAAAGGTCCTGGCCAGCCTGGAACCCCTGGCTGTTTTTGGCAAAGTGGCCAGAGAATTTCGTGGCCGGAAACCGCTGGTGAAAGCAGAAGAACTACAGCGGGTGGTGCAAACTTTCCAGCAGATTGGGCAGGATTTTTCACCGTTTAACCAGACTACGGCCTTTACCGTGGAAGAGCTTGAAGTTAACCCCCTGGTTATCAGGAAGGGTAAGCCGGTCCTGCTTGATGGTCTGGCCCGGTTTTCCAGAAACAAGCTGGAGCTGGAGGCCAGGTCAGCCGCCCAGATTCAAAAAATACTTGAGCCTCAGAGCATTGGCCTCATCGGGGTCTCAGAAAAAATGAACGTTGGCCATATTATTTTAAACAACATCATCAAGAATGGTTTTAACCGGGAAAAGATTTATGTGGTCAAGCCCGGGCTGGAAACCATTGAAGGCTGCCGCTGTTATCCTTCAGTGGCCGACCTGCCTCAGGCCGTGGACCTTTTCATCTTAACGCTGGGAGCAGACCAGGTCTACCCGGTTATGAAAGAACTGGTGGAAAAAGAAAAGGCGCATTCGGTCATCATCATTGCCGGTGGGCTGGGAGAAAAATCAGGTACCAAGAGTATTGAGGATGATATCAGGAATTTACTTTTAGGCCGAAGGAAAGAAGGCCAGCCTGCCCCGGTCATAAACGGCGGAAACTGTTTGGGCATAATTTCTGTGCCAGGCAGGTATGACAGCACTTTCATTCCAGAATACAAATTTAAAAGGCCAGAAGGCCTTTCCGCTGGCCTGGCGATTGTCAGCCAGAGCGGCGCTTTCATGCTCTCCAGGATGAGCACCCAGGACAGGTTTGAACCGGTCTATGCTATTTCTGTGGGTAATCAGCTTGATTTGACCATGGGTGATTACCTGAACTATCTCAAAGACCGTCCGGAAGTCAGAATAATAGCTGCCTACATTGAAGGCTTTAAGCCCGGTGATGGCTGGCGTTTTTACCAGGCGGCCAGGGAAGCCATAAAAGCCGGCAAGAAAGTAGTGGTCTACAAATCCGGAAGAAGCCCGGAGGGCCGTCAGGCTACAGCCAGTCATACGGCCTCTGTGGCCGGGGATTATGCGGTGGCCAAGAGCCTGCTTCTTCAGGCCGGAGTGATGGTGGCAGAGACCATCAAAGATTTTGAAAACTTTATCAAGACTCTGATACTTCTTGAAGGGAAAAAGGTTCAAGGTCAGAGAGTGGGGCTGATATCCAACGCCGGTTTTGAATCAGTAATCATGGCTGATAATCTAAAAGGTGAAGATGGCGCTCTGAGCCTTCCTCAGTTCAGGCCAGAAACGGTGCAGAAGATTCTCCAGGCTCTTCAGCCTCTGGGTATAGACCGCCTGCAGGACGTGCATAACCCACTTGATGTTACACCCATGGCTGACGATGCTGCTTTCTGTGATTGTGTGGAAGCCATACTGGCTGATGAACAGGTAGACGGAGTGGTAGTTTCCTGTGTGCCCATGACGGCTGCTCTTCAGACTCTGCCACCCGCAGAAACGCACAGAGAGAATATTTATGCTGAAGACAGCCTGGCCGGCCGGCTCCGCAAGATTTTTAAAGAGAGCGAAAAGCCGCTGGTGGTCAACATTGATGCTGGCCGGTTGTATGACCCACTGTGTGATTATCTGGAGAAAAACGGTCTGCCCGTCTTCAGAAATTGCGATGAAGCAGTAAGATTCTTAAGAAAATATCTTAACCTCCAGCGCCTCTGAAGTGAGCAGGTTTAAGTTTCTGATGGGTTTGATTTATTTAGTGGACAGAGTTTGCCTTGAGCGGCAGGCGTAAAGAGTATTTTGTCCCTTCACCCGGCCGGCTGGTCATCTCCAGGTGAGCTCCAATCTGGTCAGCCAGGGCGCGGATAATTTCCGTGCCCAGGGTAGCAGCAGGGGCGGCTGTTTTTTCCTCCTCCATCCCTATGCCATCATCAGCTATCTCCAGCTTTAATTCTTGCTCTGTTTTTTCTAATTTTATGATAATGTGGCCTTCATCGCGTCCGGCGAAAGCATGCTTCAGAGCATTAGTCAAAATTTCTGTGATGACCAGGCCGAGCGGAATGGCCCTTTTAACATCAAAGTTTAGAGGCTGAAGCTCCAGGCTGAGCTCAATTCTGGTCTGCCCAGAGGCCAGAGCACTGACCATGGAACTGGTTATGTCTTTAATGAAGCGCTCCAGGTTTATTTCCTGGTATCTTTCGCTGGGTACCAACAGGTCGTAGACGTGCGCTATGGTCAGCAGCCTGTGTTTTAGAACTTCCAGCGGCCAGCGTTTCTCTTTTTCCTGGAGCTGGCTCAGCTCCAGGTTAACGTAAGAAGTAATCAGGGCAAAGGTATTCTTGACCCGGTGCTGCAGTTCCCGCAGGATAGCCTGTTTTTCTTCCAGGGCTTTTTTGAGCTCTCTTTCAGCTTTTAGACGGTCAGTCACATCAAGGATGACGGAGAGCAGAAAACTTTTATCTCCAAACTTAATGGGGTAGGAATGGACTTCCACTTCTCTTATCTCGCCTGAAGCCAGACGATGCTGGAAGAGGAAGAAATTGACCTTTTTGTCCCGGGCTTCTTCCATGCGTTTGTGGATTTCTTCGGGAGGCAGAGTGTTAATCTCTTTTATGTTCATTTTTTTCAGTTGCTCTCGGCTGTAGCCATAAAATTCTGCCGCTTTATAATTGGCATCAAGGAGCTGTCCGGTTTCCGGGTCCAGGAAGAACATGACTACTCCGCTGTGCTCAAAAATCAGACGAAACCTTTCTTCGCTCTGTTTTAACGATTCTTCAACGGCTTTGTTTTCAGTAATGTCTTCTGCCTGCATAAACACACCCAGCAGTTCTTTTTCCGTGGAATAAACGGGAGTCAGGTAGAAATCATACCAGACCCAGGTCTGGCCATCTGGGAGGGGGATCTTTCTTTCTACGTGCACGACCTGGCCCTCCAGGGCTTTTTGCAGGCTTGAAGGAAAGGTAGCTTTAAATTTTTCTGGCAAAAGGTCAACCAGTTTTTCTCCTTTTTTAAGTTCCACGCCCAGGACATCAATCATTCTTCTGTTAGCTGCCTGGTTGAATTTTTGCACTCGTCCTTCAGTGTCCAGGAAAATGAAAGAGAGAACCGAGCTTTCAAACGTGGCTTCCAGCAAAGCCTCTGATTGACGCAGAGCTTCTTCCGTTCGGTATCTTTCTGTGTAATCTTCAAAAGTTCCAATTCCACTGATGAATTTTCCGTTTCGGTCAAAGATACCGGCAAAAAAGCCCCGGACCGGGGTGGCCTTGTCAGCGGTGACGGAATGGTAGATTCCTTCGTAATAACCTATCCGGCCGGCCAGCGCTTCTTTTACTGCTTTAATTACCTTTTCATCCCGGACCTTTTCGAGCATGTTGAAACCAATGAGAGCTTCCCGGCTGGAGCCAATAATCCGGACGAAAGCTTCGTTGCAATCGGTAATTATTCCGTTTTCATCAAACTGCAAAATACCCAGAGGAGTATTTTCAAAAATCAGGCGATAACGTTCCTCTCTTTCTTTTAGGGCAATTTCATCTTTTTTCCGGTCGGTAATGTCTTCAAAAACCGTGGCCAGCAGATTTTCGCCGATGTTGAAAGCAGTTATCCTGAAATACCTCTGAAGCGGAGAAAAATAAGATTCAAACGAAGTCGGTGTGCCGGTGTTAAAAGCTTCAGAAAATTCCTTTAAATAAGGAGCCTCGCCGGTTCCGTAGAGCTCCGAAGCTTTCTGGCCCCGGGCTTTTGCCGCCGGTATTCCTGTGTGTTTGGTAAAAGCCGGGTTGACGTCAACGATGAGGTAATCAACAGGCCGTTTATGTTTGTCAAAAATGAAGCGATGGATGGCCACGCCTTCAGCCATGGCCTGGAAAAGACGCTGGAAACGAACTTCGGTTTCCTGCTGGGCTAATTGAGCTTCAATGCGGTCGGTGATGTCTCGGGCCAGAGCGATAAAAACATTGTGGCCTGGACGGTTTTCTCCTTTTCTGGCCACGGTGGCTTCAAAATAATGAGTTCCAGAGGCTAGCTCCAGGGAATAATTTACTTCGGCTATGCCTTTTTCTGCCGCTTCTTTCAGGGCCGCCATCCAGACAGCATTAACCTCTTCTGGCAAAAACTCTGAGATGTTACGCCCCAGAAGTTCTTCCCTCGGCCGGAGAAGCAGAGAAGGGTTTGGCGCCCTGATATCAAGGTAGTTTCCCTGTTCATCAAATTCAAAAAGCAGGTCAGGCAGAGAATTCAAAGTCGCTTCCAGGTGTTCAGTAGTTTCTTTGAGTTTTTTCTCCCGGGCCAGCAATTCCTTCTGCGTCTCCATCAGTTTTTTGACAGCATCGCTCAGGTTATCAGCCAGGTTTTCCAGCTCTCTGGTTTTTTGGAGAAGCTCCTGGTGGGCAGCATGCAGCCTGAAGGCCATGTTTAAGGAGGCAAAAATGGCGGTCTCGCTTGAGCCTTTGACAATGTATCCGTAAGAAGTAATGGCTTCGGTTTTAGCCAGAATTTCTGGCTCGGTATGACTGGAAATAAAAACGACGGGGACATCTCTAAGAGCCAGCATCCTGCGGGCTGTTTCGGCTCCGTCTATTCCTTTACCCAGGTCAATATCCATAAGCACAAGGTCTATGGACTGGTCCTGGGCAAATATTTCCAGGGCTTTTTCGCCGCTAAGAGCCGTGATGACCTCATAACCGCCGCTTTCCAGCAGCTCGGATTCCATCATGGCAATGAGGGATTCGTCTTCCACCAGGAGGATTTTTTTTCTTCTGCTGGTTTCTGCAGAGTTAATTTCAGACATGCCCTTCTACCCGCTTCTAATGTAAAAAAAATACCAATCCCTGTCAACCTGGAACTTCTTTCGGGTTGACGAAGGGGAGGCTTTTAAGTAAGCTGATTAATAAAAAAGGTTCACCAGACATTTTCATTAATAAAAAATGAGAAAAATGAAAGGAAGACCATAATGACGGAAAAAGACAGAGAAAATTCAGCCCCGGAGTCAACTCTGGCACAAGATAAAAATAATGCGGCCAGGGACGAAGCCGAACTTTCCGAAGTGGCGGAACATCTGGAACGCAGGAGAAAAATTTATTTGTCATATGGCTATGACCTTGAGGCCGAGCGTCAGGCCATCATCCGGGCTGCCCAGCCTCTGTCGGGCTTAATTCTGGAAGCAGGAACAGGCAAAGGACATTTTGCTGTCAACCTGGCCCGGCTCGGTTATAAATTAGTTAGCTTTGATTATTCTGAGGAACAACTGCGGATAGCCAGGATGAACCTGGAAAGACATGGGTTAGCTCATCTGGTAGAGCTGGTCCAGGAAAACGGGGAAAACCTTTCTTTTGCCGATGGCTCCTTTGAGGCCATTTTTTCTGTGAACATGGTACATCACCTTAAGAATACCTATCAGGTTCTGTCTGAACTTATCCGGGTCTTAAAGCCCGGTGGAAAACTCATCATCAGCGATTTCAGCCCCGAAGGCCTGGTCATGATGGCAGAAGTCCACCGTCTGGAGGGTGATGAGCACGAAGTAGCACCGGTTGGTCTGGAAGAAGTGGAAAAGTTTTTGAAAGAAAAAGGTTTTGAGGTAACCCGGACCAGAACTAAATTTCAAATTACCCTGGTTTGTAAAAAACCAGCGGAGAAAAGTTAACGGAGGTAAAAGCCAAAGCGGATAGTAAATAGTAACAGAAGATGATTAAGATAGTCGCCTCAGCTATTAAAAAAAATAAATGGCCGCGATTCTTTTTACCTGATTTTTCAGCCAGGATACTTTAAAATTTTAAGGAAATTAAAAGTCATAGAAACTAAGGAGGATGGCTCATGAAAATCATCCGGTTGATAAACAGAAAATTTTTCAGCCCGGCCGTGGTTATTTTTGTGTTTTTCTGGTCCCTGTTAGCGGCCCAAACTCCAGCGGGAGATGATTTAACTGGCATAAAAGTTAAAAACACCGGGCCAGAACAGCCGGAAGTTTGGTCTCTTGAAGTAGGACAGAATATCCCAAGGCCTGAATACCCCAGACCGGAGTTTGTCCGGGCGGAATGGTTAAACCTCAACGGAGAGTGGGATTTTGCCCTAGACCTTTCTGATTCCGGCGAGGAAAGGGGATTGCCTGAGGGACAGGGGTTTGACCGTAAGATAACAGTGCCTTTTGCGCCGGAAAGCCCGCTCTCAGGGGTGGGGTTTCAGGATTTTATGAATGCTGTCTGGTACAAAAAGGTCATAAGAATTCCAGAAAAATGGCGTGGTCAGAGGCTCAGGCTGAATTTTGAGGCCGCTGATTATAAAACTACAGTCTGGATAAACGGGAAAAAGGTTGGCGAAAACTATGGCGGTTATACTCCATTCTCGTTTGACATAACTGATTTTTGCCATAAAGAAGAAAACCTCCTAGTCGTCAGGTGCCAGGATTATCTGAGAAATAATCTTCAGCCTTCAGGAAAACAGAGCAAAAGGTATCATTCCTACAGCTGCCTTTATCGCCGGACAACCGGTCTGTGGCAGACAGTCTGGCTGGAACCAGTCCCGGTTTCCCGGGTTGAAGAATACAGAATTTATCCGGAGGTAGATAACCATCAGGTTCTGCTGCAGGTTAAACTCATCAACGCCACGCCAGATGAGACCCTGGCCCTGGAAGTCAAGGATAACGGTAAGGTTATCTACCAGGAAACTAAAAAGGCTTCAGCTTTAACCTCTTTTGCCGTAAAAATAAAAAACCCAAAGCTGTGGGAAATCCGGAAACCTTTTCTTTATGATTTTACTCTGGAACTTAAGAAGGGGAAGGCTCAGGTTCTGGACCGGGTTCAGGGTTATTTTGGCCTCCGCAAGGTGGAAGCCCGGGGCGAGAAAATTTATTTTAATAACCGTCCGCTTTTCCTGCGTACGGTTCTGGACCAGGGCTTTTATCCCGACGGCATTTACACTGCTCCGAGCGATGAAGCCCTGCGCCGGGACATTGAACTATCTCTGGCCTGCGGTTTTGATGGAGCCAGGCTGCATCAGAGAGTTTTTGAACGCCGTTTTCTTTACTGGGCTGATAAGCTTGGCTATCTGGTCTGGGGCGAGTTTGCTGACTGGGGTCTGGACCTCAGCCGACCGGAAGCGCTGCTCATCTTCCAGCGAGAATGGGAGAAAGCAGTAGTCAGAGATTTTAACCATCCTGCCCTCATCGGCTGGTGTCCGTTTAACGAACAGTGGGGAGAGGAATATCCTGGAGTGATGGAAAGCATTTTCAACCTGACCAAAAAGCTGGACCCCACCCGTTTGGTTATTGATGCTTCCGGTGGCTACCATGTGGTGGTGCCAGACGTTTATGATTCCCATAATTATGAACAGGATGTCAGCAAGTTTAAGGCGGCCTACGATGGCCTGCGGCAAAATCCACCAGTGGTCTTTGTCAACGGTGATCCCCGAAAAAATACACCCTATCAGGGGCAACCATATTACGTCAGTGAGTATGGCGGAATCTGGTGGAACCCGGGCCAGCAGGATGAAAAAGCCTGGGGATACGGGGAAAGGCCCCGTTCGGAAGAGGAATTCCTGAAGAGGTATAAGGACCTGACCGAAGCTCTGTTGTTTAACCCCAAAATAGCTGGTTTCTGCTACACGCAGCTCTATGATGTTGAACAGGAAGTAAATGGCCTGTATACTTTTGACCGGAAGCCGAAGTTTGACCCTGGCTATTTCTTTAAGGTAAATCAGCAGAAAGCAGCCATTGAGAAATAAAAGGCGAAAGATATAGGAGCTGCGGCCTAAAATTAAAAAAAGCTTGGAAGAAAAGGCAGGCTAAAATAAAAACACGGTCCTTCCGTAATTTAAATTAATCTGACTGAGGGCTAAAACAACTGCAGCTGAAACAGGAATTCTTCCCAGAATTGATAAAAATGGTTTTTTTAGATAGATTATAATCTAATAAAGAAGAGCGCAACGGGAAGGGGAGTGAGCCATGCCGATATATGAGTTTCGCTGTCAGGAATGTGGGAAAAAATCCTCTTTTCTTCTTTTATCCATAAATTCGGCTTTAGATCCGCGCTGCCAACACTGTGGCAGCCATAAACTGGTCAGACTGATTTCCAGGATTGCCGTGCTCAGGTCTGAAGAAAGCCGGCTGGAGAGGCTGACTGACCCGGCCCTTCTCAGCGAAGTGGATGAAAACGACCCGGCCAGCCTGGCCCGCTGGATGAAAAAATTCGGCCGGGAGATGGGAGAGGAACTGGGGCCAGAGTTTGATCAAGAAATAGAGCAGGCGGTAGAAGAAGCGGAGCGGGCTAAAAGTCAAAAGAAAGGAGAAGAAAGCGAAGGCGGGGATAGTTTTTCCGCGGCCGAAGAGGAGGACCTGGCTTCTGGAGACTCCATTTCGGAACCGGGCGCCGGTGGGAATGAGGAAGTCTGAAAATTGACCGGTCAGGGTCTTAATCAAAGCCCAAAAAATTAATTAGAGCTAGTGACCTCGTTGATGGGGTTTTTAACTGGGATTTTTAACGAAGTTTTTTGGGCTTTAAAAATTATCAGTTTCTCTGAGCGATTTTTCAGGCTTCCTTTTTTATCTCGGGCTTTTTGAGAAAAATCAGGGCCCCGGCCGAGATAAGGCATAAGGTGCCAGCTACCAGAAAAGCCAGGCGGTAATCGCCGATGGTCAGGGTTTTGACCACCCCCTCTTCACCCGGTCTGAAACTTTTAATCCGGACGACCGCAGCGGTTTTCATCAAAGCGGCTGCTAAGTAAGGACCGAGTATGCCTCCCAGGCCGTAAGCACTGAACATCCAGCCATAGTTAGCGCCGTAATTTTTGGTGCCGAAGTAATCGGCCGTAACTGCCGGGAAAACAGCCAGAAAGCCACCAAAACACAGGCCGATGAGCGATATCCCGATGAGGAAAAGATGAAACTCTCTCATCTGGTTGAGAAAGAGCATGGTTACTCCGCAGATTAAAAACATGGCCAGGAGAGTGTTTTTCCTTCCGGCTCCGTCTGAGATTTTTCCCCAGACGATGCGGCCAAGGGAGTTGAAGATAGCCAGGATGGAAACAGCCAGAGCACCGGCGGAAGCGATAGCGTTAAAACCAGCTGAATCCAGGCCAGAAGTCAGAGAAGAAAGGGCAAAAGATTGCCAGATAGGAGAGGCTTTCATGATGACCATCAGACCAGCTGCGCAGCCCGTGAGGTACACGGCCCAGAGCAGGCGGAACTGCCAGGTGCCCAGCATCTCTTTCGGAGTAAAATCTACCCGGAGGTTCTGGGAGCTTTCGTTCTTCAGCGGAGGATGCCATCCTGCCGGTTGGTAACCTGGCTCCGGATTTTTCAAGAACATAGCTCCGGCGGTGATGGTTACCAGGAAGATTAGCCCGAGAACCAGGAAAGTATTGAATAAACCTACCTGAGGCAGGGAAAAAAGGTTTTTGCCCAGCAACTGGTAAGGACCTCCGCTGATGAGGGCTTTAGCCAGCGGGGCAAAGAAGAAAGCTCCGGCACCAAAGCCGGCCACCGCCAGTCCAGTAATCAGCCCCCTTTTATCAGGAAACCATTTGACGCAGGTGGCAATAGGGCACACGTAAGCTGCTCCGATGCCCAGGCCCCCGAGAACAGAGTAGGTGAGGATCAGCCACAGGAGGGCAGTGGAGGGTGGAAAACTGGCAGTAAACCTGGCCAGAATTAAACCCAGGCCCAGCAGCAGACCTCCTGTAATGGCTACTGGTCTTGGGCCAAATTTGTCCTGAAGACGGCCGGCCACAATCACAGCCAGAGCAAAGCAAGCCAGGATTATCTGGGCTGGCCAGGTTACGTGGGTTTCTTTCCAGGTGGGAAAGTGGGTGAGAAGCGGCGTTTGAAAAACGCTCCAGATGTAAACCGCTCCCAGACTTACCTGAATAATCAGAGCCCCGAGCACGACAAACCATCTGTTCTTCATCTGACCCTTCCTTTAAAATTTCTTTTACTGGCGGGGACCAAAAATCTTTGTTCCGATTCTTACCCTGTTGGCCCCTTCCTCAATGGCTATGCGGTAAGAATTGCTCATACCCATGGAAAGAATCCGGAGGTCAGCACCCGGCAGGTTAAGCTTTTGTAGATGGTCAAAAAGCTGCCTGGTTTCCCGGAAATAAGGCCTTGATTCTTCCGGGTCTCCTTCCAAAGGTCCCATGGTCATAAGCCCGCAGAGCTTCAAGTTGGGAAACTGGATTATGACCCGGGCCAGGTCTTCCACTTTTTCAGGGAAGACGCCAAACTTCTGGGGTTCGCGCCCGGAATTCACTTCAATCAGCACGGGCATGATTTTTTGTACGGCGGCGCTGCGGCGGTTAATTTCTTCCGCCAGCTCAACGGAATCAACTGTTTCTATCAGGTCAAAGATTTCAACCGCTTTTTTGACCTTGTTTTTCTGCAGATGGCCGATAAAAGACCACTGGACCTGAGGGCCAATGACCTGAAAGGCTGAGACCGCTTCCTGGACGTAGTTTTCGCCGATTATTTTGACCCCGGCTTCTATAGCGGCCAGTATTTTTTCTGGTGTCTGCTGTTTGGCTGCTGCTACCAGTTCAACTCCGGGTGGGAGTTCCTGGAGTAGCTGCCGGACGTTTTGTTTGATGTATTCAAGGTCTGTCATAGCCATGGCCGTTTAAATTTCTGTTCAGCTCAAAATTATACTGAAATAAACTGCCTGTCTCAACAGAAATGAAGTCTGGAAAATAAAAAAGAGTATGATGGGCCGAAAGCTGGTCAAAAGGGCGGTGGTCAAACGGAAAGAAAATGGAGCTAGGCCCGAGACCGCGCCCCAGTACGGCCCTGAGATTTGCTACTTTTTTATTACTGGGGAGCCGAGAGGAAAACGAGAAACCAGGGAAAAAAGCGGCAGGCTGGAGCTAACGCGGGTTCACTGTTGCTTTAGCGTTGACCGGGTCATAAACTGCTTGATAAAGTTGTGATAGACATAAACTCAGGTATGACATAAAATAAAAAAAGCTTGAAGAATTCAGATGGGAAAATAAACCATGCTGAACATAAGGGAACAGATTGAGGAGGCAGAAAGGAAAATTCTTTCTCCCCGGGCCTGTCTTAGCGTAAACTCCAGGGGCAGGCAGAGACCTGAGCAGCCGCATGCCATCCGCACGGCTTTCCAGCGCGACCGCGACCGCATCATCCATTCCAAATCCTTTCGCCGGCTGAAGCACAAAACTCAGGTTTTCCTGTCGCCGTTTGGAGACCACTACCGCACCCGGCTGACGCATACGCTGGAAGTTTCCCAGATTGCCAGGACAATTGCCAGAGCCCTCAGGTTGAACGAAGACCTGACCGAAGCCATCGCTCTGGGGCATGACTTGGGCCACACACCCTTTGGCCACGCCGGCGAAGAAACGCTTAATCAGCTCTTATCAGGAGGTTTCCGTCATTATGAGCAGAGCCTCCGGGTGGTTGATAAGCTGGAATATGACGGAAAGGGGCTTAACCTCACCTATGAGGTCCGGGATGGTATCGTAAAACATTCCAAGGGGCGAGGACAGATTATTGATGACGACCCGGAAGACATGCCCGAAACGCTGGAAGGACAGGTCGTAAGGGTTTCTGATGTCATTGCCTACGTCAACCACGACTTGGATGATGCTCTCAGAGCTGGAATTATTAAAGAGGAGCAGATACCCGGCCAGATAACGGATATACTGGGGAAGCTTCATGCTACCAGAATTGACCGTCTGGTCATGGATGTGGTAGAAAGCAGCCTGAAAGTCAGGCTGGAACGAATCGCCATGAGCGCCAGAATTTACCAGGCTTTGGTTGACCTCAGGGATTTTCTTTACGAGAAAGTTTATTTTAACCCGGTAGCCCGTGAGGACCTGAATAAGACCAGGAAGGTTATCAAGGAATTGTTTGAATACCTAAAGGAGCATCCTGAAGGTATGGTCAAAGAATATCCCAGGGGGGACCCGCTGGAAAGAAGGGTGGCTGATTTCATTGCCGGGATGACTGATGGCTATGCCCTGGCCATCTATAAAAGGATATTTCTTCCTGATGTAAAATTCTAAACAGGTTTTTTTAAAAGAAGGAGCCGTTTTTTATTTTTTCTATAATCCTGAGCGTATTACATGCCCGAGTTTTCTGAGAAACCGGTATCCTGTCATCTTTTATTATTTTTCTTGATTTCTTCTCTTCGTTTATTCTGCTATTCTGCCTGAGCCAGGCGAGGCAGCCATGCTCTGGTGGACAAAATCAGGCTCTTCTGGTAATATTAAAACCAACTTTCCCTCTTTTAAGCCTGCCAGCAGGAGGATGTGACATGACAGCAGCGGGTTTTCCATTACTTCAAGTAAATAATTTATGTAAATCTTATAATTCTTTTCAGGCAGTAAAATGTGTTTCTTTTGAACTCTACCCTGGAGAGATTTTAGGGCTTCTTGGTCCCAACGGAGCCGGGAAAACTACCATTATTCACATGCTTTTAGGGTTAACCTCTCCCACCTCAGGTGAAATTCGCATCTTCGGGCTTAACCCTGAAAAAGCCCGAGAAAGGGAGAAAATCCTAAGCCGGATGAATTTCACCTCCACCTATGTAGCCATGCCTTACTCGCTGACCCTGAGGGAATCTCTGCAGGTATTTGCCAGGCTTTATGGAGTCAGGAAGGCCAAAGCTAAAGTTGATATGCTGATAGAACAGTTTGAGCTTAAAGAGGTAGCCGACCGTCCGGTCAGGACTCTTTCTTCTGGTCAGATGACCAAGCTCAACCTGGCTAAGGCTTTTGTCAACGACCCGGACATTCTTCTTCTGGATGAACCAACGGCCAGCCTGGACCCGGACATTGCTGACCGCACGAGAAAATATCTCCTGGAAGTAAAAAAGAACAGGAAGATGGCCATCCTCTACACTTCCCACAACATGCAGGAAATGGAGGAAATTTCTGACCGTCTGCTTTTCCTTCACCACGGAGAAATAATTGCCCGGGGCACTCCTCAGGAACTAATTGCCCGGTTTCGTGGTGAGGACCTGGAAGATGTTTTTCTTAAAGTGGCCAGGGAGGTGAGACCATGAAGTGGCACCGGATTACCGCGATGTTCTTAAGGCACATATACCTTTACCGGCACAGCCTGACCCGGCTGGTGGAAATTTTTTACTGGCCCCTGCTGGACCTTCTGGTCTGGGGGTTTGTCAGCATTTACATAAGCCGTCTTTCAGCAGAAGGCAAGAACACACCTAATTTTCTGGGCATATTTCTGGGAGCGTTGATTTTGTGGGACATCCTTTTCCGGTCCCAGCAGGGCATTTCCGTGTCTTTTCTGGAAGAAGTTTGGGCCCGAAACTTTCTGAACCTCTTTGTCAGCCCGCTGACCATTGGTGAGTACCTTTTATCCATGATGCTGGTATCTATTTTTAAAGTAGTGGTAGTTTTTCTGACAAGCGCTCTGCTGGCCTGGGTGCTTTATTCGTTCAACCTGTTCATTCTGGGAATTTCTTTGCTGCCTTTCGTCCTGAACCTGGTCATCCTCGGCTGGGCCATCGGGATTTTCACCACGGCTTTGATACTCAGGTTCGGCCAGCAGGCGGAAGTTCTGGCCTGGGGAGTGGCTTTTCTTTTTCAGCCAGTTTCGGCTGTTTTTTACCCAGTTTCTGTGCTGCCCCAGTTTCTGCAGAAGCTGGCCATGTTCATCCCGGCCTCTTATGTGTTTGAAGGCATGAGGGCCGTGATTTTTGGCCAAGGTATTTCCCTGGAGCATCTAGCCCGAGCCCTTTTTTTGAATCTTATCTATTTGGGCCTGTCTTTATTGTTTTTCTTCCGTATGTTTAAGTCGGTTCGAGCCAAGGGACTGTTGGCCCGCATGGGTGAGTAAAAAAGAAACGGAAAAGCAACTCTGGTGTTTTTTCTTTGAAAATTACTTGAGAGCCAGGGTATTTAAACTTATAATAAAAGCTAAATTTTTTTATCCGGAGTAAAATAATGCCGTCCATAACTGTTTTAGAAAAAATCGCCAAACGTCTGAGAATTCATTCTTTAAAGATGACCACGGCTGCTGGCTCTGGCCATCCCACGACCTGTTTGTCTTCCGCTGAAATTATGGCCTGCCTGTTTTTCCAGGAAATGCGCTTTAATCCTGAGGACCCTTTTGCCTGGGAAAACGATGAGTTCGTCCTGTCCAAGGGACATGCGGCGCCAATTCTCTGGGCGGCCTATGCTGAAGCCGGGTTGATACCGCAGGAATCTCTTCTGGACCTGAGAAAAATCACCAGCGATCTGGAAGGACATCCGACTCCCCGAATTCCCTGGGTTAAAGCGGCCACCGGTTCGCTGGGACAGGGACTTTCTGTGGGTGTCGGGATGGCGCTGGCGCAGAGGCTGGCGGGAGTTAAAGCCCGGACTTTTGTTTTGATGGGCGATGGCGAATGTGCTGAAGGTGCGGTCTGGGAAGCGGCAAATGCGGCCCGTGAGTATAAGCTCAGTAACCTGGTGGCCATAGTTGATGTCAACAGGTTGGGACAATCTGACGCCACCATGCACCAGCATGACATCAAAGCCTATGCCAGAAAGTTCAAGGCATTTGGCTGGGAAGTGTATGAAGTTGATGGCCATAAAATAGAAAAAATCCTGGAAGCTTTAGCTTCGTGCCGTAAGGGCTTCGGGCCTAAAGTTATCCTGGCCAAAACCATAAAAGGCAAGGGCGTTTCTTTCCTTGAGGACAAAAATGGCTGGCACGGCAAACCCCTTAAACCCGAAGAGCTGGAGAAAGCCTTGGCCGAGCTGGGTCCCATGCCTGAGGTTGAGGCCAAAAAATATGTCCGGAGCAGACCCAAAGCCAGGGTTCCCCGATGGAAAGAAGCTTTTGACTTTGGTTTACCTGAGTATAAGGATAAAACGGCCACGCGCCTGGCTTATGGGCTGGCCCTGGAAAAACTAGGGAAAGTAAACCAGAAAGTCGTGGTCATTGATGGCGATGTGAAGAACTCAACCTATGCCGACAAGTTCTTTGCTTCTTTTCCAGAACGTTCCTTTCAGTCCTACATTGCTGAGCAGAATATGGTGGGCATGGCCATGGGCCTGGCGGCCAAAGGTTTTCTGCCTTTTGTGGCGACTTTTGCCGCTTTTCTTACCAGAGCTCATGACCAGATTCGCATGGCCGCCTATTCTTTCTCTAACGTGAAATTTTGTGGTTCTCACGTAGGGGTGAGCATCGGTGAGGACGGGCCATCGCAGATGGGCCTGGAAGACCTGGCTATGTTCCTGCCCATTCCTAACTGCCTGGTCTTTTATCCTTCTGATGCTGTCTCAGCAGAAAAGTGCGTCAGGGAAGCCGCCCGTTATAAAGGAATGGTTTACCTCAGGACGACCAGGCCGGCTACACCGATTCTTTATCCGGCCGAGGAAGAATTTCCGGCTGGAGGAGCCAAAATCCTGCGCAAGAGCGAACAGGATGCCGTAACAGTTATTGGCGCCGGTATTACGGTCCATGAAGCTTTAAAAGCCTACGAAATGTTAAAGAAAGAAGGAATTTTTATCAGGGTGATAGATGCCTACTCGGTGAAACCTCTTGATGCGGAAACCGTGGTGCAATCTGTGGCCAAGACCGGCGGCCGGGTGGTGGTGGCTGAAGACCATTTTGAGCAGGGTGGCCTGGGCACAGCCGTGGCCCTGGTTCTACCAGAAAAAAAATTCTGGAAACATCTCTGTATCAGAGAGCTACCGCGCTCGGGCAAACCTGAGGAGCTGCTGGCCAGGTACGAAATTGACGCCGAAGCCATAGCCAGGGCGGTTAAATCCCTGCTTTGAACAGCAGAAAATTTTTTAATAAGGGAAATTTGATTCTGTTGAGTAAGGTAATAGAGAAGCAATTAATTTTTAAGGCGAATGGCCGACCTGATGGTGGCGGATAAATTAATTTTGCCTGTTGGAAAATTTGATTATAATAGCCTGTTAATCTTAAATATGGCCGGCTAACGGAGCTTAAATTTTCTAAAAGGTTAGAAGAACAATGTTTAACAAAATCAATGACTCGATTATTAAGGATTTGATAGCCATCTGCGGGGAAAATAATGTGCTCACCTGCCGGGAAGAAATAACTGGCTACACCTATGATGAATATGTAAATCAGTTAACTGGATGTGTGCCGGAAGTGGTGGTCAGGCCCGGAAGTACGGAAGAAGTTTCGGCCATTCTTAAACTGGCCGAGGAAAACCGGGTGCCGGTGACACCGCGCGGCGGGGGCACCGGGCTGGCCGGTGGCTGTGTTCCGGTTCATGGCGGCATAGTCCTGTCCCTGCAGCGAATGAACCGGTTTCTGGAGATGGACCGAAAAAACCAGATGGCCGTGGTGGAAGCGGGGCTGACTCTGGGAGAATTCATCCAGGCCGTTGAAAAAGAAGGCTTTTATTTTCCACCCCATCCCGGTGATGAAGGAGCCATGTTTGGTGGCATGATTGCTACCAACGCCGGCGGTAGCCGGGCCGTCAAGTACGGGGTTATCCGGAATTACATCCGGGGCCTGGAAGTAGTTCTGGCGGGCGGGCAGGTCATTCACCCGGGGGGCAAGCTGATAAAAAATTCTACCGGTTACAACCTGCTTCATTTGTTCATCGGCTCGGAAGGCACGCTGGGGGTTGTTACCAGAGCCATTGTTCAGGTGATGACGCGGCCTACCTTCCTGCGGACCATGGTCATACCATTTAACAGCATTGAACAAGCCATTGACAACGTGCCGCTGATTTTTGAAAAAGGGATTGTGCCAATGGCCGTAGAATTTGTCGGGCTGGATGTTATCCAGCTTACGGAAAAGCATCTTAACCTGAACTGGCCGTCCCATCAGGGAGAAGTTCACCTGATGGTTATCGTGGATTCTCCTTCTGAGGATGATTTGAGCCGGATGACGGACCAGATTGCGGACGTGGTGCTGGAAAACGGGGCCGTTGATGTTTTTGTGGCTGACACCAAAGCTAAACAGGACGAGGTCCTCAAGATTCGCTCAGAAATTTATGAAGCCATCAAAAAAGAAACCGTTGATATCCTTGATATCTGCGTACCGCGTTCTGAGATTCCAGGACATATGAGAAAAGTACAGGAAGTAGCGCAGCGCTACGATTTATGGCTGCCATCCTTCGGCCATGCTGGTGATGGCAATATTCACATTCACCTGATGAAAGCCAGGTTTGAAAACGGCCAGATGGTTCCAGTAAGTTATGAGGAGATAAAGGACAAGCTGGAAGCAGCCAGGCAGGAGCTGTTTAAGGATGCGGCCGCTCGTGGTGGCGTAATCTCCGGAGAGCATGGTATTGGCCTTTACAAAAAGAATTATCTGCCTCTTTCGCTGGAGGCCGGTCAGATTGAGATGATGAAAAGGATAAAGCAGGCTCTTGATCCACATGGTATCCTCAACCCAGGAAAAATCTTTTAGACTGGGGGATGTGTTACCCCGACATAGGCTTCTTTCCATAAAGCAAATAAATTAAAAAAATAATTGCAGATAGGCAGTGTAACCCGGAGTCCGTTTAAATAAGTCCTTTAAACAACCGGTTTTTAAAAAGAATTTTTCGCCGGCCAGAGCCTGTCTGTAGCGTTTCCCTGATAGTCTCGGAATCCCTCGCTGCCCCGGGAAAATGACCTCCTGCTTTCTTTTTTTGGTTTTTTTCTCAGTTAGAGACCGTTTGCAATTTATTTAAAAATGGTTTAATAAATTTAATATAAGGGCAATCAAGGGAAAATAAATAAAATGGGGAGAAAACCATGAATTTTGAAAGAATCACCGAAATTTTTGTCATCCTGGAAAACAAACCTTCAGTTCTGGGGGATTTGCTCAGTCAGCTGGCAGAAAATGAGATTAATGTGGAGGCCATCGGAGTATTTCAAGACACAGCCAAAATTTATGTCAAAAACCTCAACAAGGCGGTTAAGCTCCTGAACAAGTTGAATTATACCACCGAGCTTCGTGATGTCCTTTTAATCCACCTGGAGAACAAGCCCGGCGCTCTGGCTGAGGTAGCCACCCGGATTGGCGATGAAGGAATTAACATAGAGTACTGCTACGGAACCCTCAGCCGGAACGGCGACACCGTCTCGGTTATAATGGATGTTTCCAACATTGAACGGGCCATTCAGGTGCTGCAATCTTAAAAGCTTTCCAGAATAGGGACAGGCTGCCTGGTAATTTTATTTTTCAGGATAGGGTCGTTTATTTATAAAATTTTTTACCGTTCTTCTTTGTGACCTTGGATTCTTATGATTTAATTTCCCGCTTCATTCCGCTTCCGTTTACGAATCGCGTTTTTTAGGCTAAAATACATCGGACAGGAGGTAAAGGATGTTCTTTTTTGATTATACTTTGGTGCTGTTAATTCCAGCTCTAATTTTTGCCCTCTATGCTCAAAGCAAGGTAAAATCTACTTACCTGAAATACAGCCAGGTGATTTCCTCTTCAGAGCTGACGGCGGCGGAAGCTGTGTCTGAGATTTTAAGATACAGCCCGGCCAGTGATGTCAGAGTAGAAAGGATTCCGGGACATCTTACTGACCATTATGACCCGAGAAAAAAAGTCCTGCGGCTTTCCGAAAGCGTCTATGACAGCTCCTCCATTGCCGCCTTGGGAGTAGCGGCCCATGAAGCCGGCCATGCCATTCAACATGCTCAGCGCTATTCGTTTTTAGTCTTGCGTAATGCCTTTTATCCCATAGCCAGTCTTGGTTCCAACCTGGCTTTTCCTTTGTTTTTCATCGGCTTGATTTTCAACCGGAGCAGTGCCCGGGTGCTGATGGATGTGGGTATTCTTCTTTTTAGCGCCGCGGTATTTTTCACGGTCATCACCCTGCCGGTGGAGTTTGATGCCTCGCGTCGGGCTCTGGCCATTCTTAAAGAACGGGGTTTCCTCAACGCTGCTGAACTGGAGGGAGCAAGAAAAGTTCTTGGGGCGGCGGCCATGACCTACGTAGCAGCTACCGCCATGGCGGCCATTCAGTTGCTGCGTATGATTCTCATCCGGCAGTCCAGAGATTAGTCAGGAAGGTTTGGAGAGTGGTTTTAAATTAGAAGCCGGGGAAAAGACGCCTCAGGCAGAGAAAAAATCAGGCCAGACCTGCTATGGCGGTGTTGGTCTATCTGGTCGCCTTTTAATTACTTCGTTTTATCAGTTTAGCATCGTTCTTCTTTTTAAATGAAAAAGAATTCAGTACAGGTGTTGCTTCCCTGGATTACAAATTTCCCCCTCCTAATATGGTCCATCAAGATGAACATAGGCCTCAGGTCAGGCTGAATTAGGCCGTTGTTAGTGTTCTCGGTCCTGGCCTTTGAAGCCGGTGTTCCTCTCAATTAATTTAAAGCCAGGCTTTACATTAGAAGTTCAAAGAATATTCAGGCTTTAAACCTTTACACGACCCTGTTTGTTAGGCCTCAGTCATGCTGTAAAAAATATCTAAATTTAAAAAAGTGTTAGAGAGAGGCCTCTGACCAAATTAACTCGCCGCCAGCATTTTCAGAGATACAAATTGGGCTGTTTCGTTAAAAGTATGATAACCTGTTAGGCTATCATCAGCTGTTTCTCTTTTAAAGCGAAAGGATAAGAGAGCGTGAACAGCCAGAAAATGAATTTGAAAATTCGTCGGCCGTTAATTCTCAGTTAAATTTTTAAAAAGCGACGAACTCCCGTTTTTAAAAAATTTAATTTACTCTAAAAATAAGAGGACGCTAGGAAAGAAAAGGCTAAAACTCAAGAAAAAAACTTAAAGCACCACCTTTTTTACAAACGAACCTTAAAAAAGTTGACTAAAATATTTCAGAGTGATAAAAGAAAAAAATTGTTAGCTTAGAAGAAGGAGGTGCGTGTTGTATAAAGCAAAATTAAAAAGCATCGTTTTAATCCTTGCTCTATTGTCTATGCTCAGCTTGCTGGCTTCAGCCCAGACTCCGCCTGAGAAATTTCTTGGACACCGGGTGGGCGAAGACCGCAAGCTGGCCGATTATAATCAAATCAAAGCTTACTTTGAGTTGCTGGCCAAAGAATCTCCCAGGCTAAAACTGGTTTCCATCGGCAAAACGACACTCGGCAAAGATATGATTATGGCCGTGATTACTGATGAAGAAAACATGAAGAACCTTGACCACTACCGGGAGGTGGCCAGAACGTTAAAAATGGCTCGTGGCTTGAATGAGGAGCAGGCCCGCCAGCTGGCCAGAGAAGGCAAAACCATTTTACTGATTACCTGCAGTCTACATTCCACTGAAATCGCTGCCTCGCAGATGTCCATGGAACTGGCTTATGACCTGGTTACCGGCCGGGCTTTTTTTGATGTGCCGGCGGCCTTAAAAGAGGTGATTGTCCTGCTGGTGCCCACCATCAATCCTGATGGCCACCAGATGGTCGTGGAGTGGTACAGAAAGTATGTGGGTACCAAGTATGAAGGCAGCAACATGCCCTGGCTGTACCATCCCTATGCCGGCCACGACAACAACCGCGATTTCTTCATGTTCAACCTGCCTGAAACCAGGGCGGTCACCAGAGTTCTGTACCACGAGTGGTTTCCGCAGATTCATATTGATGAACACCAGCAGGGGACTAATGCGGCTCGGTTGTTTATTCCGCCCTTTATGGACCCGCCTCTGCCCAACATCCTGCCGCTTCTCTGGCGCGGGGTGAACCTCTGCGGTGTAAACATGGCCTATGATTTACAGAAGTTTGGTTATAAAGGAGTGGTCAACGGCCGGAGCTATACGGGCTGGTGGATAGGAGCCTGTGATGATACCTCCTGGTTGCATAATACTATTGGCCTGTTGAGTGAGGCAGCCTCAGTTAACCTGGCTTCACCAATTTACATAGAACCTACGGAACTGGCTCAGGATTATTATGAAAAGAGGATGGATTATCTGGACCCCTGGCCTGGCGGCTGGTGGCGCCTGAGAGATATAGTTGACTACGAATTAACTCTTTCCAAAAGCCTGGTTAAAACGGCCTGGATTTACCGGGAAGATTTTCTGTTCAATTCCTACCTGATGTCTAAGCAGAGCATAGAGGTCCGCGACAAGAATCAACCGTTCGCTTTTGTCATTTCTAAAGAACAGGCTGACCCGCTGACGGCTCTGAGAATGATTGAAATCCTGCAGTTCGGTGGAGTTGAGGTCCATCAGGCTACCAAAGACTTTATTGCTGACGGCAGGTATTATCCAGCGGGCTCTTATGTGGTGCTTCTGGCCCAGCCTTATAAAGCTTATGCCTGGGCTTTGCTGGAAAAACAAAAATACCCGGACCTCAGGCAGTATCCCGGTGGGCCACCCATACCGCCTTATGACAACGCGGCCTGGACTCTGCCTCTGCAGATGGGTGTCAGGTGCGATCAAATAGATAAGCCGTTTGAGGTGCCCCTGCTGAAAGTGGAAAAAGTTGAATACCCAAAATCTTCTCTTCCAGGTTCAGCCTATCTGGCGCTTGACCCCAGGCTTAACGCTTCTTATGCCGTGGCTTTTGCTCTGCTAAAGAATAAAGCTGAAGGCTGGAGGGCAAAAGCAGCCATAAAGACTGCCGACGGGACTTTGCCGGCCGGAACTTTTGTGTTTAAAAATTCAGCTGAGACCAGGAAAGTTCTGGAGAATCTGCTGCAGAAATGGCCTGTGCCGGTAAAAGGACTGGCGGATGTTTCTGGTTTGGAGCTGGCAGCGGTCAAATTCCCGCGGATTGCCATCTATCAGTCATGGCGCGGCAACATGGATGAAGGCTGGACCAGGTACATGCTGGATGACCTGGGTATAAATTACACCATTCTCCATAACAATGATTTCAAACCGGCTAAAGAAGCGAAAGAAACCAAAGAAGCTAAAGGCGCAGCCGAAAAGAAGGTCAACCTTAGAGCCAAGTTTGATGTGATCATATTTGCCAGTGAAAACGTTGATATCATCAAGAGCGGACGTCCGGGACAGCAGTCCGAATTTGCGCGCTTCTTCAGACCCGGCAGTACCCCACCGGAGTATGAAGGTGGCATTGAAAAAGAAGGCCTTGAGGCTCTGAAGGCCTTTGTGGAAGAAGGTGGAATGCTTGTCACTCTGAACCAGGCCAGTGAACTGGCTACCAGAGAGCTGGGGGCTCCGGCCAGGAATGCCCTGAGCGGCGTGGACCGGACCAAGTTCTTCTGCCCGACCTCTATTTTAAGACTCAAAGTGGATAACACTACACCTCTGGGTTATGGTCTTGATGAAGAGGTGGCGGCTGTTTTTTCCGGCAGCCTGGCTTTTGACACCTGGACACCGCCCGTGGACTGGGATAGAAAGGTTGTGGCTTATTATCCGGAAGATAATATTCTGCTAAGCGGCTGGCTGCTCGGCGAAGATTACCTGGCGCGCAAGTCAGCGGTCGTGGATGTCAGGCTGAAAAAGGGTCACATGGCTCTTATTGGCATCCGGGCGCAGCACCGAGCCCAGAGCCACGGCACCTACAAGTTCCTGCTGAACGCCCTGTTCTATCCTGAAGGTATGTAATATTTAGAAAGGTTACAGAATTTAGTAAAAAATTTTCAAAATTTCTTAGCTGGCCAGAAGAGGTTCTGGCCAGCTTTGTTTTTATTTTACCCTGAGAGGCTGGCTTTTAAGAATTTTTTTCTGAAGGGCTTTAAAAGTCTTAAAAGTATAAATATGTCTCCAGGGTTTATGCTATAATCAAAGAGCAGCCGTGCTAAGCGGGGAGCTAGCGGTGCCCTGTACCCACAACCCGCTCCAGTGGGGCTGAACTCCCGGCCGAGGCTGTTAGTCTTCTGGCCAGGTTCGCTTTTCGGAGCGATGAAGGTTCGGGCCCTGCGCAAAGAGCCGGCCGCCAACCCCGCCAGGACCGGAAGGTAGCAACGGTAACGGTCAGGTTCTTGTGTGGCAGTCAGCCTGGCCTGAGCTTGCGAGAA
>Ga0272448_1000218_pt1 | contig 88342 bp, 93 predicted proteins | sample YNPCB0191_FD_202220 | JGI IMG/M metagenome (GOLD analysis project Ga0272448, IMG submission 202220) | Hot spring sediment microbial communities from Yellowstone National Park, WY, United States - YNP-CB-019-1 | ecosystem: Environmental > Aquatic > Thermal springs > Hot (42-90C) > Sediment... | reverse complement strand
TAAACTAATTCTATTTGCAAATGATATAAAAATGTAATAAAATCAATCAGGCGAGAGTGGCGGAACTGGCAGACGCACTGGACTTAGGATCCAGCGGGTAAAACCGTAGGGGTTCAACTCCCCTCTCTCGCAATAAAAAGTAGGTTGAATAAATCTATTTTTTAAATGTTTCAATCACAAATATTTCTCAATAAATACTTAAATTTTTAATCCGTATATTGTTCTATTCCTTTAAGCTTCCCCCTCTGGCTTTTTCTTTTTCTTTTGTCTCAACAAACTCCTTATATTCCTTCATTAGCACATCTCTGTATTCTCTCCTTATAACCTCTGAATCTGAGATATAATTACCCATTGCCTCAAGACCTGCAATAATCTCATCTATTGTTTCCCTTGTTGGCATCTTCCCCACAGAATATAGTTCAGCCATTATCTCATGGAGATTACTGAGTGCAATCTGTGTTCCATCAACAAATCTTATTGTCTTCCGACTAACTGTCGGTGCATTGGGGTCCACTCAAGTAACTCACCCTACTACTTTAAAAAGGGACATCTGGCACCTCCTTTTGTAGATATAAATAATTTTATATTTTGAAAAAATTTTTTATAAATTTAATCTTGACACAAATAAAAGTCAATAATATATTATATAAAAATTTTTTTATATAATAAAATAGTGATAATAATGGATGACCTGATTAATCTATTTAAGGCACTTTCCGATGAAACAAGACTCAGGATATTAAAACTCCTTGAAACTGGTGAATTGTGCGTTTGTGATATTGTGGCAGCGCTCGATATGGTGCAGCCGAAGATTTCTTTTCACCTTAATATTCTTAAAAAGGCAAACATTGTAAAGGACAGAAAAGAAGGAAAATGGATACACTATCGCATAGATGATTCAGATATATTTAAAAGACTCCTTATTATTTCTATTTTTGAACGTATCCCCCATGAACTATTAAAAGATGACAAAAAAAGACTGGATGAGTTTTTAAAGAAAAAGGCTGAAGGGATTATACCTGTTAATATGGTGTGTAAACCATGCAGGGCTAAATTGAATAATTTCAGGAGGAAATCATGAAAGACCGTTATAAGTTTCTTATCCTTGTTGGTGCCTTTATTGCTGCCTATTTTATTCCCTTTGATAACATGAAGGTCCAGAAGGCAATACTTGAGGCCTTTTACATGATTCAGGACTATGCCCAGAAGCATGTGCTTTTATGCCTTGTTCCGGCATTCTTCATAGCAGGTGCCATATCGGTTTTTGTGTCCCAGGCAGCGGTGATGAAGTATTTAGGTCCTTTTGCCAATAAACTGCTTTCATATTCTGTTGCCTCTGTATCAGGCACTATACTTGCCGTATGTTCCTGTACGGTTCTACCCCTTTTTGCGGGCATATACAGGATGGGGGCTGGTATCGGTCCTGCCAGTGCCTTTCTCTATTCAGGACCTGCCATAAATGTCCTTGCCATTGTGCTATCTGCAAAGGTTTTGGGCTGGCAGATAGGTCTTGCAAGGGCAATAGGTGCCGTGGCATTTGCTTATATCATAGGGCTACTTATGGCCATAACGTTTCGCCATGAAGAAAGGAAGAACAAGGCTATGGCCATGCCTACTGCCGATGAACCAAAAAGAAAACTCTATCAGGATGTAATATATATGGCCTCTATGGTTGGCGTCCTTGTCTTTGCAAACTGGGGTAAACCGATAGCTGAGACTGGCATATGGTATGCCATCTATGCATCAAAGTGGTATATCACAGGTCTATTTGGCCTTATCTTTGCCTATACCATCTGGAGATGGTTTGAGGCTAAACTTATGCCCATGATCGTCACAGGTATTGCTGTGATTCTAACTGCCATATTCTTCCATAGATGGCCACTCATTCCCTTTTCAGTTGCCATTGCAGGGCTTATCTGGGTCACAAAGGTCTCCTCAGATGAGACGAAAAACTGGATAGATGCCACCTGGACTTACACCCTCATGATTGCGCCACTCCTTTTAGGTGGTGTGCTTGTAGCTGGATTTTTACTGGGTATGCCGGGCTCAAACAATGGCATCATCCCTTCAAGATATATATCTGCCCTTGTGGGTGGCAATAGCCTTACCTCAAACCTTATCGCATCTATAGTGGGTGCATTTATGTATTTTGCCACCCTTACAGAGGTGCCCATTCTCCAGGGGCTTATAGGCTCTGGCATGGGGAAAGGCCCTGCATTAGCACTTCTTCTTGCAGGTCCAGCCCTGTCCCTGCCGAGCATGCTTGTCATAAGGCAGATTATGGGTACAAAAAAGGCCATAGCATTTATAAGCTATGTAATAATACTATCAACCATTGCCGGATGGGTATTTGGCTTGATAGCAGGATAAAAATAAAAATATTAATAAGGAGGTAGAGGTTATGAAGATTCAAATTCTCGGTACAGGTTGTCCCAAATGTATAAAACTCACAGAGAATGCCCAGAAGGCGGCAAAAGAGGCAGGATTAGAGTTCGAGATCGAAAAGATCACTGACATCAATAAGATCATGGATTTAGGTGTTATGATGACCCCGGGGCTTGCAATAGACGGTGAGGTAAAGAGTGTGGGTAAGGTGCTATCCGTTGAAGAGATAAAGAAGATTTTAGAGAAATAATCTAATGGGGGTATACCTATGGCAGATAAAATGGAAAAAGATGTATGCTGTGATACAAAGACCGATGACACATGCTGCTCGGGGGCTGTCAAAACCCTGATTCTTGCCTGCTCGGGTGGCTCCAACGTGGGTCAGATCTCCAATAGCCTCATGATAAGACTCCACATGGAGGGGATTGGAAACGCATACTGCCTTGCCGGTATAGGCGCTGCCCTCTCCGGGTTCATAGAAAGTGCAAGGGCAGCACAAACAATTCTAATCGATGGATGCCCAACCGCGTGTGGCAGAAAGGCACTGGAGAAATACGGGGTCGAGCCCTATAAATACTTTGTGGTAACCGAACTCGGTATAAAAAAGACCCACGATTTCACCAAATTAAAAGATGAAACAGATATGGCTTTTTTTTCACTCAAAAAACAATTATAAAAAAGACCAAAAAAATGCTTTTTCCCTTGCTTGTTAAATATTGTATTATAAAATAAAAAAAGGTGAATATATGGAAAAACTAAAGGTCCTTTTTGTTTGCGTCCATAACAGCGCAAGAAGCCAAATGGCAGAGGCATTTTTAAACCATATGGCCCCTGAGAGGTTCGAGGCAAAAAGTGCTGGTCTTGAGCCGGGACAGCTAAACCCCCTTGCCGTGGATGTTATGAAAGAGGTGGGTATTGATATATCAAAAAACAAAACAAAAAGTGTATTTGACCTCTTTAAGAGAGGGGAGCTCTTCTCTTATGTAATAACAGTATGTGATGAGGCCTCAGCCGAGCAGTGTCCTGTCTTTCCTGGGTTACTGACAAAGACCATCCACTGGAGCTTTGAAGACCCCTCTGCCTTTACAGGGACCTATGAAGAAAAATTGGAAAAAACAAGGAAGGTAAGAGACGCGATAAAAGAAAAGATTAATAAATGGTTGGATGACCTCAAAACTTGAGCATGTTTGAGATGGACAAAGCAATAAGACTCTTTTTTTCACGGCGGTATATAATCACTATTATTCTTGCCTTAATTGCCATTGGAATTGAGTATTTTTACACAACCTGTGAAACCACATGCTCATACCTTAAAGGAGACATCTTTAACATTGAATTGCAGTATATTGGTATAGGGTTTATGCTGGTCATAATTACACTCGCCATTTTGAAAAAAGATACACTTTTACTTACTCTATTGTCTGCCGGGGCAGGTATAGAGATATATCTTATTGGGTTTCAGATATGGCATAACACCTACTGTGCTTACTGCTTAGCCTTTGGAGGTATACTTATGTTACAATTTTTTATGAATTTAAACTGGAAAAATAAAAAACTGATTTTTGTAAGCATGATTACTGCTTTTATTCTATTCTCTCTTGTTTTTAGAGGCTCTGTAACACCTGTATATGGAGAAGAACCTCCTATTTCTACATTCGGCAGTGGAAAGGTAATTGTGCGCCTTTATACAGATTATTTCTGCCCACCCTGTAAACAAATGGAACCAACCCTTGAACCTGTGATTGTAGACCTCATAAAAAACAATGTTATTACCTTCACCTTTATAGACACACCCTTTTATAGATTATCCGCTCTTTACGCCCGTTATTTTCTGTATGGCCTCAATAGTAAAAAGACCTTAGAACATGCACTGGAAGTAAGAAATGCTCTTATTGAGGCATCAAACCAGAAAATAGATACACCAAATAAATTAGAGGCATATCTCAATACAAAGGGGATTAAGATAAAACCTTATGATACAGGACCCACATTTGAATTATTTACCAAACTTTTGAAAGAAGACAAAATAAATGCAACACCATCCTGTGTCATTGAAAAAGATGGAAAAAAGGAAATCTTTGTAGGTGAGGCTAACATTATAAACGCCCTTCAGAAACTAAAAAAATGACAGAGAGGTCTCTATGGAAATAAAAATAGATTGTTATATTTCTTTAGGTTGTGCCTCAGAAGAAGATTTAAGAAAGAATATCAAAGAGGCATTAAAAGAAGAAAACATTCAGGCCCATGTTAATATATGGAGAATAGATGAGAAAACCGCATCCCTTCTTGGAATAAAAGGCTCACCAACAGTCTTTATAGAAGGAGATGAACTACAGCCCCAGGACATCCAGGGTTTTTCATGAAGGATGTTTGCAGATGAGTTAGGTAGACTCAAAAGTGTACCATCTGTGGCTATATTGAAAGAGGCAATAAGAAAGGTAGTGAATAAAGGTGATGGAAAAAATTAGAATTGAAATTTTTCGCTACGAGAAGGAAGGTAGTACTTGTTGTAGATGTGGGGATAGTACAGAGGTTGTAAGAAAGGTCATAAATGAGCTAAAATTAAATGGTATTGATATAGAGTTAAATGAGATCATACTCGGGGAAGATAAAATTAGTATTTCAAACACAATAAGAATCAACGGTAAAGATATAATGGATATTTTGGGAGAAAAAGCTAAAATCCTCACTCCTTGCCCATCATGTTCTGATTTGATAGGAAGAAAAACCAATTGCAATTCATTTATATATAAGGGAAAGATCTATGACAGTCTACCAGAAGCTATGTTAAAAGAGGCCATCCACAGAAGTAATGTACCTGAATGATGAAAAAAGACTTACTATCACATTCTTTGTGACGCTAATAATCCTTGGAGGAGAGCTTGTTGGTGGTTACATAAGTAACAGCCTTGCCCTCTTGAGTGATGCAGGCCATATGATTACCGATGCCACAGCCATTGCGCTGGGTCTTGTGGCAGTCAGAATAAGCAGAAGACCGTCTAATAAAAACGCCACATTCGGCTATGGCAGGGTAGGACTTCTGGCTGCACTCATAAACGGTGTAAGCCTTCTTGTCATAGCAATATTTATCTTCTATGAATCATACGAGAGGTTCAAATCACCACCTCAAATAAAACTCTCCGTTATGCTTGCCATTGCATCAATGGGTCTTGCAGGAAATCTCCTTATGGCATTTATTTTAGGTCATAATCATGAGGACTTAAATATAAAAGGTGTCTGGCTCCATATACTGGGTGATACCCTTTCATCGGTTGGGGTCATCATATCGGGGATTATCATCTATTTCACTGGCTGGACATACGCCGACCCCATTGCAAGCGTTCTCATAGGTGGCATAATCATCTGGGGAGGAATCCGGTTGGTGCACGACACCATTTCAATATTTCTCAATCTAACACCTAAAGGTTTCGATGTGGATTTGCTTGTAAAAAAGATTATTGATATGCCAGAAGTAATAGATGTTCATCATGTCCACCTCTGGCCTGTGACGCATAAGAATATCGCATTTTCTGCCCATATCCTGGTAAATGACCAAACATTGGCAGAGGTTGAGGATACAAAGAAAAGGATCGAGGCCATGTTGAGGGAAAACGGTATAGACCACAGCACCCTCCAGATAGAATCAAGTAGCAAAACATGTGATACCAATCTCTACTGTCAAATAAAAGGTAACGAAGAAAACCACAGGCATATCCATTGACACATAAAAAGGGGTCAAAAAGAGAAAGAGATGATCGGGATGTAAGGCACTCGATTCTACTGGAAACTTCCATTTATTTAATATATGCAATACTATCTTAGCCCTATTTGAAAGCCCATTATAAAATTTCTATAAGGGGTGATGACTATAGTTCATAGGAGTGATAGATCCTTATGTTTTTCTCTTTTGCATATCTCCTTATCTGGGGATGGGAGATATAGGTGATGTAAAGGAGTATCTGTTCCTTTGGGATATGTCTTTTTAGAATCTCAGCCTTTTTTAGAAATTCATCTATATTTTTCTTTTTTAGCTGACTCTTTGCTTCTCCAATGATTAAGTATTCTTTACCATCCTTCCATTTCCAAATATGTTAACCTCAATATATTTGTTTCTTCCTATCTCTATGTAATCCCTCTTTAGGCTACCAACTACTTCTACCTCAAAATCCTGTTTTAATAATTCAGGAAGTGATTTCATAGCCTCATCTTCAAGGCGATATCCTACAGTGTGGCTTAAACCTTCGATTTCTTCCTTCATTTTAATTAATCTGTTCTTGTGTAAGCTTCTGGATGGCCTGCTCTGTCTTTTTCTGGACCTCTGCAAGTTCTTCTACTGTCTTTTCAAGCCTTGTTAGTCTAAGTTCAGAGTTTTTCTGAGCCTCTGCGAGTTCTTTCACTATATCCTTAAGTTCAGAGAAATCATCCCTTGTTATATGAACCTCCCTTATCCTTTCATCTACAATTTTTATAATTTCTCTTTTGAGTGTATCTGTCATTTTGACTTTGCTTATTTCCATAGTTACATTTTAGTGGTTTTTTTACTTAAATGCAAGTCTTTCTGAGGTTATGCAATTTTTCACTGGTTCTCACATATAGCCTGCCATTTTACCTTTATCCAGTAACCCCTGCCCTGATTCAAGGTGCCGTCATTACCGTTATATCCAAAGAGGTTCCAGCCGTTATAAAGCTTTATGGATTTTGGAAGGGCCTTATTCATCTAACCGAAGTATTTAAATTAAAATGTCACATTTAATTTCAATTGTGAAATGTCGTCTTCAAAAATACAAAAAATAACACAGAGATGGATTAATTTATAAAATCAAAATTTGTTTGACAAGTTTATCTGAGTAATTTAGGATTAAAAATCTTCACAATATGAACAGAATTAATTTTGTTAAATTTTAATGAATTTTGGCATTAGCAAGTTTAAAGGATGAAAGAGGCTAAATGAATTCACCCTTGATAAATAACCCTTGATAAATAATCTTAGGAGGTATCTGTGAAAAATCCCTGTCGAGGAATTTTAATTATTTTGAATATTTTTATTTTATTCATTGTGTTAGAAAAAATTGCAACGCCGATTGATTCTGACATAACCTGGAAGACTTTAGCCAGAATAAAAGGTGTTAGAGTTGTTGTAGAAGATTTGCAGCCGAACTTTAAAAAATATGCGAATAAATTCAATATAAATCAAGAACATATTTTAAGGCTAATCGAAAATAGATTAAGGGAATCGAGTATTATGGTTTTAAGCTATAATGACTGGTTAAAAACCCCTGGCCGCCCTATTCTTTATGTAAACATTAACACCCATGAAAGTGGAAAATACTCGTTTGCCTATGATATTAAATTTGAATTGCTTCAGATTGTATTTCTGGAAAATGATCCTGCATTAAAAACAATGGCTTCAACCTGGTCTGTAAATATAACAGGTGGTTTAAATATAGGTAATTTAAATTTAATCAATCATGAAGTATTAAAATTAACAGATAAATTTATACATGCCTACTTATCGGCAAATAGGACAAAAAAATAATATAAGTTTTACAGTTCACCCTGCTCTATTTCATGTTTTATGCTAAAATCATCAGGTGGATAGCGCCTTACTGCTGAACCCATAAAAGACATCCAGATGGGCAAACATACCTTTGCACCACTTTCACCCTTGCCGAGAGAGGTTCTTATATCAAAACCTACCCATACTCCCGTTGCTATATGGGGTGAATAACCTATAAATAATGCATCATAGTAATTGCTCGTTGTCCCGGTTTTTCCTGCTACGGGATAACCTATATTTGAAGCCCCTTTCGCAGTTCCATATTTAACAGGACCCTGTAATAATATATTCATTTTATAAGCTATCTCTTCATCTAATACCCTTTGCTTTTCTACAAAATTTTCTTCAAGGACATTTCCATCAATATCCTCTATTTTTAGTATGAATATGGGCTTTACTTTATATCCTCCATTTGCAAAGGCACTAAAACCTTTTACAAGGTCTAAAAGTGTAAGGTTTGAAGTGCCAAGGGCGATGGATAGGTTATCAGGTATATCGGTATCTATGCCGAGATCTTTCAATGTCTCTTTAACTGCATCTATCCCTATTTTTTCAAGAAGCTGAACTGTTGCAGCATTTTTTGAATATGCCACAGCATCCTTTATCGTTACCATACCGTCATATCTTCCATCGTAATTTTTAGGTGTCCATGTCTTGCCACCCCCTGCCGGATAAGATTTTGGTTCATCGGGTATTTCAGCATCTAAATCATAACCTTTTTTCAGTGCAGTAAGATATATAAATGGCTTAAATGCACTTCCAGATTGAATCTTTGCATAAACAGCTCTATTGTAAGGACTTTTTTCAAAATCCCTTCCGCCTACCATAGCAAGGACATAACCTGTATCTGTTTCCATCGAAATAAGTGCACCTTCAACTTTTAGCGTCTTAACAGGTTGAAATAAATGGATTTTCTTTTTATCTGTCCCTTTATATAAACCCTTTACAACATCTCCTGGCCTAAAAGGGAAACTTTCCATTAGAAGTATACCCTTTTCCTTTCCTATATATACACTGTAACCTTCTTTTAGTCTTTCAGATATAAGAACATTATATGTTTTGCCCTTAACGAGTTTAACAAATTTCAAATTCTTATCATAATTTTCTAAAAAATCTTCCCATTTTTTTCTTTCTAAATGATATAGAACAGTAAATTCACCATGTCTTTGTTCGTAAATATCCAGACCCCTTTTTATCGCATCCTCTGCGAGCCTCTGAAGCCCGGGATCTATCGTAGCATAAACCTTTAATCCTTTTCTCGAAAAAAAACCTTTTCCATATTTATTTTCTACATATTGAAATATATAATCTTTAAAATAACTATCAGTAAATACGCCGTTGTCTTCTCTTACAGTTACATGGAGCTTAAGTAATTCGTTTCTTTTTTTAGCATCTATAAAGCCCTTTTCATACATCTGTTCAATAACATATCCATATCTCATTCTTGCCTGTGCTGGATATTTCTTTGGTGTATACCTTGCAGGGGCCTGGACAAGACCTGCAAGCATGGCAGCCTCTGGTAAAGTTATTTGTTCAACATGTTTGCCAAAATAAACCTGGGAGGCAGCCTCTACCCCATAAACTCCATGACCCATATAAACATTATTTAAATAGAGGTTTAATATTTCGTGTTTTGTAAGATACTTTTCCAATTTATATGCAAGGATAGCCTCTTTAATCTTTCTGGATATGCTTTTTTCAGGGCCTAAAATAAGAGTCTTTATTACCTGCTGGGTTATAGTGCTTCCACCCTGGGCGAACCTTCCATAGATGATGTTCTTTAAAAATGCCCTTAATATACTTGTAAAATCCAATGGACCGTGTTTGAAAAAATCTGCATCCTCGGCAGCTAAAAAGGCCTGCTTTACGTATTTTGGTATTTTTGAATAAGAAACAAAAATCCTGTTATCAGGCACAATAAGATATGCCACCTGATTATTTATGCCATATATGGTGGATACGGGTTTATTTTTCAGGTCTTTTAGCGCCTTAACAGAAGGTATATCATTGAGTATATATAATGTGTACCCTCCGGAAAAAAAAACAATGGATAACATTAGTAGCACGATTAAATAGAAAAAAAAGCCTTTCCTTCTCAAATGATAATTTCTCCTTTTTTCACATTATGTTTTGAATTTATATATTCTCAATCCTTATTTAATGCTGTTTAAAAAAAGAAAGGTCTCTCTATTGTGTTTTGCCGTTTCTTCTTTCAATAGCTTTATTGAGTGCATTAAGAAGCGCCCTGAGGTCAATACCAAAGACAGAAGCGCCTTCTGCAATATTTTTAAAAATTGCAGCCTTGCAGCCTGCACATTCTAATCCATAATTCTTAAAAATAGATAATGTTTCAGGATATTGCTCAACAATCTCTTCAATAGACATATCCCCATGTATCATCTATTTTCTCCTCCTGTTAAAAAACCTCAGCTGTGAAGATGTAGATATTTGTATCTTTGTCTTTATATGCATCTTTATCAAGTCCTGCCTTATAGCAGGTGTGTTCGAGAAATGTTTTTCTATCCCAATTATACTCTGTTGCTACCTGTGGTAGAAGAAGCCCTGAATAAAATCCTTTCTCAATATAGATGCCGTGTTTACCAACCTCTATTTCTTCTATATTGTCTATCTTTTTTAATGGTGATAGAACGGATATCTCAATGTCAATGTCTTTTAATTCTTCTTTTCTTAATGCATCAAACCTCGGGTCATTAAAGGCAGCATGCTCTGCCATCTTTTCAACAGTTTCATATAGAGGAAGATACCCTTTTATATATCCAATACACCCCCTTAATCCACCTTTCTTTTTAATAGTTACAAATGCACCTTGATTGTGCTTCAAACTTTCCGGTATCTCCCTTTTAGGAAGTCTCTTATTTAAAAGTCTCGCTTCTATGGCATCTCTTGCAAGCTGTTTTAAAAATTCTTTATCTTTTTCTGATAAACCCAATATAAAACCCCTTAAATAGCTTTAAAAAAAATAGCCGATACGTATCCAACAACACCGCTTTTATCTCCTGTAACATCCCCTGAATTGGCATATTTTAAAACCTTAGCATTTTTTGCTCCGAGCATCCTCGATAAATACATGGTAATAATCATGGGTGCTATCCCGCATGCCTCAAAACTCCCTTTTTTATAATCGTCAATAGCACCTTTGATATCGAATGCATTTAGATGCTTAACTGCAACCCCATCAAAAACTACTGCCTTTTTATAGGGATAATAATGGGAAAGGTCTGTACTTCCTACAACCAAAAAATTCTTTTTACTATCTTTTATTGCATCATAAATAATTGAGGAAAGGGTCTCACATAAGTCAATCTCACCGCCTATGATAATAGGTATAAGTTTAAAATCCTTCAAAACAACCTGCAAAAAAGGTAACTGCACCTCAAGGGAATGTTCGTATCTATGAGGTTCGATATTATTTTTTACTATATCTCCTTTTATAAGTATCTTTTCTGCAATTTCCTCATCTATTTCAAGGGTTCCTAATGGCGTTTTGTATGCCCCTTTATCCATAATAGATGCCCCATCAATATATACCCTGTGGCTTGGCGCAAGAACTATTACTGTATTGTATTTAAATTTAGATACCGCTTTATAGCCATAGGCAGCTACATGCCCAGAATACATGTAACCGGCATGGGGAGAAATTAAACCTGCGATATTACCTGTTACTTCCTCGATCTTTGCATTTTTTATGTAATCTTCTATCTCTCTCTTTAATAAGTCGGGATTTGATGGATAAAATGATCCGCTCACCACTGCTTCTCTTATATATCTCATTATTTCACCTTATTACTTATTATAGAACATAAAACAATAAATTAAAACATTAACCTTTTTTTGCAGCCTCAACGTATTTTATCATAAGTTCATAGAGTATATTATCTATTAATTTGTTTTCTTCCTCTGTCAGGTTGCCCTTTGTCTTTTCTTTTAACATCTCAATGATACCAATAGAATGTTTTGCCATTGTTAAATCAACCTTCTTTTCATTGGAGATGGGATCGGGTAATTCGCCTAAATTAACAAGAACAGATGTGGATAAAGATAATATAAAGGTGGAAAAGCTTAATGTCTCATCCATATAGACCCCCTATAATAAGGCATCGAGTTTTACAGGCAGATAAAAAATACTTTCTTTTCTCTTAACCTGAAATAAGATATAATTTCTTTTTAAACCTTCAAGCATATATGTATTGAATTCTTCTTTTCCAGAGATTAAAAAGTTATTGATCTTTATAATGATGTCCCCATTTTTAAGCCCCATTCTTTCTCCTAAACCACCTTTATATACCTTTGTAACCACCACGCCGTCCCTCTGCCTTGTTCTAAATTTAAGTTTAGGATAACCTTTTATATCAGATACCCGTACATTAATCAAGCCTTCATCAATAGGAGAAGGCTTATATTCATTTATGGACTTTGTTTCAATGTCCACAATAAAATTTTTTTCGTCTCTTAATATATTAAGTTGAATACTATCCATTTTTGCTAATTCTCTCATTGTTTTATAAAGTTTTATGCCTTCTTTTATCTTCTTTTTATTAATTCCTATTATCTTGTCTCCTTCTCTTATACCTGATTTCTCAGCAGGACTTCCTGGAATTATCCTGTTTACATTAAAATAAACACTACCGTCATCTTTTTTCTTTTCTAAAAATAAGCCGAAAATGGGTCGTTTTGATCCTACACTCAAAAATTCGGACAACATATCCATTACATCTTCAATGGGTATTGCAAAGCCTATACCCTTACCTTCACTGTATATGGCTGTTACAATACCCAGTGGATTACCCTCTGTATCCATTAAAACACCGCCGCTGTTGCCGGGATTTATGGCAGCATCAGTCTGGATAAGATTTACATAAACCCTGTTGTCTATCCTGAGATTTCTTCCAAGGGCACTGATTACACCTACGGTAACAGAATTGGAAAGACCATATGGATTACCTATAACTATAACCTTCTCACCAACTCTAACAACCTTCTTCTTTTTTATTTTTAGATAGGGAAAGCTCTCTTCACCCGTAATTTTTAAAAGGGCTATATCCAATTCAGGGTCGCTGCCTAGCACATACGCATCATATTCTTTTCCATTTAAAAATTTAACCTTTATATTTATTGCCTTTGAAATAAGATGTTCATTTGTAACAACAATACCGTTGGGATTTATTACCACCCCTGAACCGTAATTTTCATTTATATCTTCTTCCTCTTCTGATTCCATGAATTTTTTAATAATAGATGTTTTTTTATCTTGAGTTTCAGACTTTGCTATCTCTTCTGTTTTTATATTAACGATTGCTTTTCCTATTGCCTGAACCACATCGGGTATCCTGTCTTCTATAGCAAAAACAGGATTTATAAAAAGTTGAAGCACGATTAATAAGTTAAAAAAGATTATTTTTTTATAAAAACTTTTGCTTAATAGCATTCCAAAGGGCATTAAAAAACATTTTTATTTTGTCTTTTTTCTTTTTCGCAATATCCTTTTAACAGAATCGAGGATTATATCAGCTATCTCATCTTTACTTTTCTGTGGTATGTGCCTGGCGTAACCTGTTTTATCTATTATGATTACCTCATTCATTTCAGATCCAAAGCCTATTCCAGGCTTAGACACATCGTTTGCAATAATTAAATCGAGATTTTTTCTTTTTAGTTTATCATATGCATATTCCACAATATTTTCTGTTTCCGCTGCAAAACCAACAAGTATACGATTTTCTTTAAGTCTACCGAGTTCTGCTATGATATCAGGATTTTTTTCAAGCTCTAATATTATAGTTTCTTTATCATCCTGTTTTTTAATCTTTTGGCAATTTTCAGTTCTGCATCTAAAATCTGCAACGGCAGCAGTTTTTATTATTATAGAACAGTCTTTATAGTATTCGAGTACCGCTTCTTTCATGTCGTTTGCCGTAATTACCTCAACCACCTTTATATCAGTCCTCGGCGGCTTCAAATATGTTTTACCTGTAATCAAGATAATCTCTGCACCCCTTCTTCTTGCAATCTTTGCAATAGCATAGCCCATCTTTCCTGAGGCCCTATTAGTTATGCACCTTACAGGGTCTATAAATTCCATAGTAGGACCTGCTGTAACAAGTATCTTCTCCCCTTTTAAATCCTTCCTTGTAAATATATCTTCCATCTTTTCCAGAATTTCTTCTATTGGAGGTAATCTTCCCTTACCCTGAGTTCCGCAAGCAAGATCCCCTGTTCCTGGTTCCATAATTTCAAATCCCATTTCCTTTAACTTTTCAATATTACACTGGACTGCCTTGCTTTCCCACATCTTTGTATTCATAGAGGGAACGAATAATATGGGAACTGTTGTTGCCATCACCATTGTGGTTAAAAAATCATCGGCAATACCGTTTGCAATTTTTCCTATGATATTTGCCGTTGCAGGAACAATAACCATCTGGTCTGCAATATCGGATAATGCAATATGGCCGATCTTTGACCCATAGAAAAGTTCAAACATCTGATGAACAACGGGATTACCTGATATTGTTTGAAATGTAAGGGGTGTTACAAATTCCATTGCATTTTTTGTCATAACAACATGCACATTAGCCCCTCTTTTTGACAATTCCCTCACAAGTTCTGCAGTCTTGTATGCTGCTATACCTCCTGTGATGCCAACAATTATTTCCTTGCCATTTAAATTTGAAAATTGTTTTTCCATTATATATTCAATCCCATTCTTCTTATTAATCTTGTAAATAAATTTGCCTTAGGCACATATACAGGAGAAACTATGTCCACTCTTGCAAGAATTCTATCATCCATTTTAATAATCACCTCACCTAACTTCTGACCTTCTTTAACCTCTCCCTTTATTTTATCATAAACTACAATCTCTTTTTTAATTGAATCTTTCTTATCATTAGGCACAGGATATGTAAATCCTGCATTTGTCACGCCCTTTATCTTCCTGTATTTTCCATCTACAAGAAAAATATCTTTGTCTATAAGCTCACCTTTCTTTACTACATTTATTATTTTATATTGGGCAAATGCCTTTTTAAACTTTTCCATAACTACATCATCTCGCACCTTTGCAGAAGGACTTCCCAAAACAACTACAATTAACCTTAAATTATCCTTTTTACCTGTGGCAACGATATTAAAACCCGTTTCCCTGTAATAACCTGTCTTCAGTCCATCAACAATTCCTGGCATCTTTGTAAGAAGTTTATTATGATTGTTCATTATGAATTTGCCGTCTCTAAATCCTTCGCTTTTTATTGATGTCCACTCTATTATTTTTGGATATCTCAACAACTCCTTTGCAAGTATTGCAAGGTCATGACATGAACTTAAATCCTCCTTTTGTCCTTTTGAAGGTGGTAATCCATGGACGGAATTAAACTCTGTATCATTCATTCCAAGGGCCTTTGCCTTTTCATTCATAAGTTTTAAGAACTCATCTTTACTACCTGCAACAAATTCTGCCACTGCATATGCTGCATCGTTTGCAGAAGCAATAAGTGTTGCCTTCATCAGGTCTTCTAATGTAAAAACTTCTCCTGCCTTTAAATACACCTGACTGCCGCCTATCTTTGATGCCTCTTTAGAAATGGTTATTTTATCTGTAAGGCTAATCTCTTTTTTGTTTAGTTTATCCATCACAACATATGCAAGCATTAACTTTGTAACGCTTGCAGGAGGCCTCTTTTCGTGTATGTTTTCACCCTCAATTACCCTTCCTGTGGATGCCTCTGTAACAATAAATGCCTTATAAGGCTCAACCCTTTCAGTCTTTTCATGTTTATGTACCTTTTTTTGCACAGATACCTTTGACCTTGCATGGGCAATAGATATACTGCAAAACAGTATTAGGATTATTATTATAAATTTTTTCAACTTATCCATTTGAATCTTTCAGACCTCTTTATATTAATCATCTTTTTTTATTCTGTCTGTAAAGACCTTTATCAAATCAATAGGTATTGGAAAGACAATGGTAGAATTCTTCTCTGTGGAAATCTCAATCAATGTCTGGAGATATCTTAACTGTAAGGCCATAGGATTCTTAGAAAGTATTTCAGATGCCTCTGCCAGCTTTGTCGCGGCCTGATATTCACCTTCAGCGCCTATCACCTTTGCCCTTCTTTCCCTTTCTGCCTCTGCCTGTCTGGCTAAAGCCCTCTGCATTTCCTGAGGTAAATCAACATTTTTCACCTCTACATTTGCCACTTTAATACCCCAGGGTTCTGTATGTGTATCAAGAATATCCTGGAGCCTGTCGTTTATCTTCTCCCTATGGGATAAAAGTTCATCGAGTTCAGCCTGTCCCAAAACACTTCTTAATGTGGTTTGGGCAAGCTGACTTGTTGCATATAGATAATTTTCAATTTCAACAACTGCCTTTAAGGCATCTACCACCCTGAAATAAACAACTGCATTTACCTTAATGGATACGTTGTCCTTTGTTATTACATCCTGGGGTGGAACATCGAGAACTACAGTTCTCAGGCTTACCTTTACCATTCTATCTATTATAGGTATAAGGATAATAAGACCGGGGCCCTTTGGGCTACCAAGCACCCTTCCAAGTCTAAAGATTACACCCCTTTCGTATTCATTTAAAATTTTTATAGCACTTGCAAGAAAAAAAACAATCAATATAATGATAAAAACAAACGGTATCATATTAACCTCCCTTTTTCTTTACAATCAATATAAGTCCATCCACCTTTTCTACCATAACCCTTTCTCCTTTTTTTATCTGCTCGTCGCTTTTTGCATTCCATAACTCCCCGTGGATAAACACCTTACCTTTGCCGATTATATCTGTTTGTGCTTCGCCTTCTTCACCGATTAATCCTTCTGAACCTGTCTTAACCTTTGAAAGTTGTGCCTTGATTGCATATGATAGCACACCAAAGAAAAATATACCAGTGAGTATAACAACGGTTAATATGCTTTTCCATGATATGGAAAGGGCAGTATAAGGCAAATCTATAAGCATAATCGAACCTATCACAAGAGATATAATACCTGCAAGACCTAAAACACCATGACTCACTATTTTTAATTCGAGTATAAAAAAAACTATGCCGAGTAAAATCAAAAAAATACCGGCATAGCTTATGGGTATGGTAGAAAATGCATATAAGGCAAGGATAATTGAGATGCCACCTATTACCCCTGGAAATATGGCCCCAGGGCTGTAAATCTCGAATAAAATCCCGTATAAACCTATCATCATAAGAATATATGCCACATTAGGGTCGCTTATATACGATAAAAATCTATATTTAAAAGGCATTTCATATTGCACCTTTTTTTTACCTTTTAATCTAAGGATTACCTTACCCTTTTTTGTCTCCACTTCCTTTCCTTCTATACCTTCAATCAACCTGTCTAAATCCTCTGCAACGATATCTATAACTTTTTTTTCAAGGGCATCTTTTGCAGTAATAGATGCACTTTCTTTTACTGCCTTTGCTGCCCATTCCACATTTCTGCCCCTTTTCATGGCAATACTTCTTGCATAGGCTTCTGCATCCTTTACAACCTTTGACATCATTTCTTTATCAACCTTTTCTTTTCCAATAGAAACAGGATGAGCCGCACCTACATTTGTCCCTGGAGTCATGGCTGCAATATGTGCGGATAAAAGGATAATACTCCCGGCAGATGCTGCCCTTGCACCAGAGGGATACACATAAACAACAACAGGAACATTAGAATCCATAATGGATTTTACGATTTCCCTCATGGATGTATCGAGTCCACCTGGTGTATCTAAAAGTATAATCAGGACCGATGCACCTTCTTTTTCACTCTTTTTAATGGATTCATTTATGAAACCTGCAACAGGCGGGTTTATGGCACCGTTAATAGAAATAATATTTATATTTTTTTCTTCTGATTTCTCTATCTTTTCTTCTGAAGGCGCTTTTGCATGTAAATTAATTGCAAAAAATAAAGCCAGTAATACCAGAGAGATGCCTAACCTTATATTGATTATTTTTTTACCCATTATTTTCTAAAAAATTTTTCTTTTAATCTCTTTTCAACAGGAGGCGGCACAAAACTTGATACACAGCCCCCAAAACCTGCTACTTCTTTTATGGTACGGGAGCTGATAAAAAAGTAGTCCTTGCTTGTCATCATAAATATGGTATCCATATTTTGGTTAAGGTTTCTATTCATAGATGCCATCTGGAACTCATATTCAAAATCACTCATAGCCCTAAGGCCCCTTATAACAAATCTTGCGTTTACCTTTTTAACATAGTCAACGAGAAGCCCCTCAAAGCTGTCTACTATTACGTTTGGGTTTCCATTTATTGATTCTATTATCATCTCTTTTCTTTCTTCCACGGTAAAAAGTGCTTTTTTTTCAATATTATGGGCAACGGCAATGATAATCTTATCTACAAGCTCAAGTCCCCGTGAAAGTATGTCCAGATGTCCATATGTAATAGGATCAAAAGAACCGGGATAAACGGCGATTGTCTCACTCATAGCTATCTCCTTGATTATCAATTTTGTTTAATATAGCAACCATTGTGTCTCCATATCTTTTTTGTTTTATTATATCCCAACTGTCAGATAGATTATTTTCTATCATCTCCCTTTTTGAATATTCTACTACAAAAATACTATTCCTGTGATAAATTATACATTCTTCCAGTGCTTTAAAAGTTTTACTGATATAACCTTTCTCATAAGGAGGATCCATAAAAATAATATCATAGATTTCTTTTATTTCATGCAAAAAAGGGATTGCAATGAAAACATCCATATTTAAAATACGACATAAATTATCTATACCAAGGCAGTTGATATTTTCTTTAATGTTTTTTATTGATTTTTTGTCTATTTCAACAAATGTCGCATAATTTGCCCCCCTGCTTATTGCTTCAAATGCAATTATACCTGAACCGGAAAAAAAATCTATTACCCTTTTTCCACTTATGTCTCCCAGCATATTAAATATAGATTCCCTTACCTTTGAAGACGTATGCCTTGCCGTAATATGATCTTCCACCTTTATAACATTTCCTCTCAGTATACCGCCTGTTATCTTTAATTTTCTCATTAAAACCTTTATTTTTAAAGGGAAAACAATGCCTCACCTGTTTGCTTAATTCTTTCTATCCCCTTAATCTCATCAGCAGAGAGATACAATGTGACCATATTTATATGACTGTATCTTTGCTGCATCATATTAATATAAAATTGTTGCATGGCCATCCTTTTCTTATGAAATGCACAATCTGCATTTTTTACCACATGATTTATGATAATATTTTCTACTGATAAATTGTTTTCCTTAAACTCTTCTATGATCCTGTCTGTAAGCTTAACGCCTAAAGCCTCAGGTATGGTCACGATAATATATTTCGTTGTTTTTTTGTCCCTTATAAATTGAACTATCTTTTCTGAAAGAGACTCCCAGCTACTTATAATCTCGAGAAGTGTCCTTTTTGATCCTTTTAGCGATACTGCACCTTTAATCTTTTCTAAATAATCATACATACTCATATAAAATTTAGTTGCTGCCTCCATGTGCTTTAAAAAGAGGTGGGGTAACTGTAGCAACCTTAAGGTATGACCAGCTGGTGCTGTATCCCAAACCACAAGGTCGTATTTTTCATTTTCCACAAGTTCAATAATAAAATTAAGCATGTATTCTTCTTCTATGCCGGGTGCTGTCCCGATATAGTCAACAAAGTCATAATCTATTTTTGCAAATGAAGAAATAACCTCATAGATTTCAGGGCCGAACCTCTCCTTCCATCTTTTAAGGACTATTTCAGATGATATTTCAAGACCATATAAATCAAGGGCATCTAAAATCTTTGTTTCTCTGTCCCCTATATTTATTTCAAAGATATCGGAGAGAGAAGGTGTAGGGTCACTGGATATTAACAAAACCCTTCTTCCTTCAGAAGCAAACTTCAAAGCAATAGAGGATGCACATGTCGTTTTTCCTACACCACCCTTACCTCCCACCATAAGGAGTTTGATTTCTCTGTCTCCTATATTTATTAGTCCCATATATTTAAAAAAAGCTTTTTAATGCTGTAAATTATCTCAAATCTTTAATGTTGAAAATGGACATAAACATATAACCTTTTGATTCTATTAATTCTTTTCCGCCCTCAAGCCTATCCAGTATTGCTATTACACCTTTTACCCTGTATCCTGCCTGTTGTGTAATCTCGATTGCCCTTAGTGAAGAACCACCTGTTGTTACCACATCTTCAAGTATCACCACGTTCATTCCAGGTCTAAGATTTTTTGCCCCTTCAATCCATAAGCTTCTTCCGTGTGCCTTGGGTTCTTTTCTTATAAAAAAACCATAAATATTGTCCTTATTATTATAAGCATATAATACAACAGAACATACAAGGGGATCTGCCCCAACACTAACACCCCCTACTGCCTCAACCCCTGGAATTTCTTTGACCATCTTATACATAATTTTGCCAACGAGATTCATTCCTTCTGGATTTAATGTTGTCTCCCTTGCATCGATGTAAAAAGAACTCTTTTTACCACTTTTTAAGATAAATTCACCTTCTTCATAAGAAAGTGTTTTCAATATCTCAAGGAGTCTATCCTTTTCTTCCATAAACATCTCCTGTATTTGAAAAAACTTAAAAATTAACATTAATTATTAGCATTATACTTTTCCAATTCTTGTTTAAAATATCCAATAATTTCATCATCAATAAGAAAAATATTCACCTCTTTTATCTTTGTTTCTTTAGAATTTATGAATTTTATTATCTCTTCTGTAATAATTTCTGCACATTTATCCTTTGGAAAACCAAATATTCCTGCGCTTATTGCCGGAATGGATATGGATTTAAGACCTTTTTCATCTGCAAGGGATAGGGTGTTTTTTATTGCGCTTCTTAATTTGTTCTCTTCATCACCTTCTCCCCATCTCGGTCCTACTGTATGGATAACATATCTTGCCTTTAATTTTCCTCCAGAAGTGATTACCGCAGAACCAACAGGACAGAATCCAATACGGTCACTTTCTTCCTGTATTATGCTTCCGCCTTTACGCACTATTGCCCCTGCTACTCCTCCACCGTGCTTAAGATATGAATTTGCAGCATTTACAATGGCATCCACATCGCTCTCTGTTAAATCACCTTTAATAATCCTTATAACCGAATCTTTGATAAATAATTCTTTAAGCTTTTCCATGCCCCTTACCTCTTTAAAAAGGAAATTATAGATGTATTGTAATACAAAATCAATAAAATGGAAAAGAAAAAAGGGGGGAGTGTATACTTTCCCCCAAATCCTGGACAACCCCTTAAGTTTGGTTCACCTCTGACTGAGAATGGCATATTATAAATTAGAAGGAGAAGGGAAGATGAGCAAAGTGAGGAGAAAACTTGACGTGGCATTGAAGGTTCAGGTTGTGCTTGAAGCCATCCAGGGGAAAAGGAGAATAACTGAGATAGCATCGGAGTATGGAGTTCATCCTAATGAGAATTACCACCTGTAACTGATGGATTAGCACTGCCGGCATATCTATCTGCAGCTATGGCAGGTGCAAAGATCTTTGACGTAGAAGAAGATTCCCTTGTAAGATTTTATGGCCAGCCACCTATACTTGTTGTTGAGGCCTATTTCAAAGAAGCAGGCATCGCTTAAATAGATCTATAGCTGAGGAGGCAGTGGCTAAAGTAAGGCAATGGATAAACAATTATGAGTGGGCTGAATCACCTTTTTAGGGGTTTGACCATACTGTAACATACCACAGGATGCCTGGTGGTGCATTTCCAAGCTCATTTGAACAGGCAAGTAAGGGTAATTTTCTTGATCTGATGCCATCCATACTTAAAGTTATGTCATTGTATAATAAGATTAGATTATCCATTATTTTGATGTGACATTTGGGTCTCAGATAACATGGGTCACATGTGTGGTATTTAAATAGATATGCAAAGGAATAAGGGGTAACAGGGGTAAAAAACCTAATAAAATTATTGAAAAAAAATTATTGGAAAAGTTTATCTTTGAAAAAAATCAGGATTTTGATTCTATGGATGAAAAAGAGCAGGAAGAACTTTTAAATCTTTTTAAAAATGCACCTGATGATTTTAAAAACCTCATCCTTGGTCAATATGGAAGACTTCCTGCTGGATGGCCAGCAAACTGGATCTACAAAAGCACCTTTGGAGGTGAATGGGAAGAAAAGATTAAATCAAGAAACGATTGATCCCCGGATGAAATGTCAAAAAATGAAGACCTTGAACGCTTGAGGTGGAATCTGAAAAATGCCATAGGTAGAAACCCCACAGATGAAGAGTTTGTGCTGTATCTTATGCATCCAAAAGATACTATTGAATTTATAGAATGGAGAGAAAAATTCGGTGAGGCACCCCTTGTGCTACCAACACATGTTTGAAGAAATGGCTTAAAAAAACCTGGGGATATAGTAGAATTTGACCTTTGGGGAAAACCATACTGCATAGAACTCGTCTCAATAGGTGCACAGCATGATGGGGTTATCCATGTTGTTGTTCTTGTGAATAACAAGACAAAGGTATATGAAGTTGTGACGCCTCAGGCAAAAAAAATAGAAAAGAGAAAGGCAAAAGGACAAAATGAAATCGGGTCTCCTGTAAACGGAACAATATGGCGGATAGGCAATCCAGAAAAAGGTATCCTAAGTGTTGGAGACATTGTCCATAAAGGTGAAGAGATTGCCAATGTTGATGCCATGAAGATGGAAAATGTTATAGTTGCACCCTTTGACGGACAAATCGTTGAGATTTGCGTAAAACTCAATGAACTTGTGGAAGAAGGACAGCTTTTTTTGTAATAGATAAAAAGTTAAGGATGATAAATACAATGAAATACCAGCAGATTCATAGAATGACAACTGTTTTTGCCTGCATAAAGTTATTTTGAAGGGGTTTTCCTTATATTGACTGGACATAACTAATCTGTTAATCTTATTTTTGATAAAACATTTAAGACCTTTACAAAATTTTTTAATGGTCTTTTTTAAATTGGAGGTTTTGTTTGATGCTTGAAGAAGAGACAATTAAGATACCTGAAGTTTTACCATTGCTGCCTGTAAGAGACATGGTGATGTACCCTTCTGTAGTACTGCCTTTGTTTGTCGGAAGAGAAATGTCTATAAATGCAGTAGAAAAAGCCCTGTCCAAAGATAGGCTTATTTTGGTAGCAGCACAAAAAGATTTAACAGATGAAGATCCCCTCCCAGAAAGGATATATTCTGTTGGTGTTGTTTCCCAGATTATGAGGATGTTAAGGCTACCTGATGGCAGGGTAAAGATTCTCATTCAGGGATTAAAAAAGGCAAAGGTAAAAGAATACATTCAAGAAACACCCACATTTTTAGTGAGCTTAGAGGTGATAGAAGAACCTGTTATTACAGAGATTACCCTCGAAATTGAAGCGTTAATGAGATATGTAAAAGAAGAAATGGAGCGGGTTGTTTCCATGGGAAGAATGGTTCCGCCTGATATATTAATAGTGCTTGATACAATAGATGAACCAGGAAAACTCGCTGATATTGCAGCTGCAAATCTCGGGTTAAATGTTGAAAAGGCACAGGAAATACTTGAAATAATCGACCCAGTAGAAAGACTTAAAAAACTATCTGAGATACTGGGCAAAGAAATAGAACTATTAAATATGCAGGCAAAGATCCTCTCTCAGGCAAAGGAAGAGATGACAAAGAGCCAGAGGGATTATTTCTTGCGAGAGCAGATGAAGGCCATTAAGAATGAGCTTGGTGAAGGGGATGAAAAATCTGAAGAGATTGCAGACCTCGAAAAGAGGATAAAAAAGGCAAAGATGCCAAAAGAGGTGGAAAAGGAGGCAAAAAAACAACTCGAACGTTTAGACCTCATGCACCCTGATGCAGTAGAATTTTCAATGTTGAGAACATATCTCGAATGGCTTGTAGAACTTCCCTGGAGCATATCCACAAAGGATAACCTGGATATAAAACTCGCAAAAAAGGTTTTAGATGAAGATCATTATAACCTTGAGAAGGTTAAAGAAAGGATACTGGAATTTTTAAGCGTGTTGAAATTAAAAGGTGAGATGAAGGGGCCAATTCTATGTTTTGTCGGACCACCTGGTGTTGGTAAAACCTCCCTCGGAAAATCTATTGCCCGTGCTCTTGGTAGAAAGTTTGCAAGGATTTCTCTTGGCGGTATGAAGGATGAAGCTGAAATAAGGGGACATAGAAGAACATATGTAGGCGCCATGCCAGGCAGAATTATCCAGTGTATAAGACAGGCAGGCTCAAACAATCCTGTATTTATGATGGATGAGATAGACAAAATCGGAACAGACTTCAGAGGTGACCCGGCAAGCGCACTTCTCGAAGTATTAGATCCTGAACAAAACCATTCTTTTAGTGATCATTACTTAAATGTTCCTTTTAATCTTTCGAAGGTTATGTTTATTACCACTGCAAACAGGATAGACACAATTCCTTCTGCCTTGCGGGACAGAATGGAGATTATAAATATAGAAGGTTACACAGAAAAGGATAAATTAATAATCGCAAAAAAATATCTTATTCCAAAACAATTGAAAGAAAATGGTATAAAAACAAAATATCTAATTTTTACAGATGATGGCATAGAAAAGATTATTCAAGAATACACAAAAGAAGCAGGTCTTAGAAATCTGGAGCGGGAGATTGCAAAAATAGCAAGAAAGGTTGCAAGAAAGATTGCAGAAGGGGAAAAAAGCAAGACTATAATCACACCAGAGAATCTTCATAATTTTCTTGGCGTTCCAAAATACCTCCCAGAAGGTAATTTAGAAAATGACATGGTTGGTATTGCCACAGGCCTCGCATGGACTGAATTTGGTGGAGATGTTTTATATGTTGAGGCATCGTGCAGAAAAGGAAAAAAAGACCTTATATTGACAGGCAATATGGGTGATGTAATGAAGGAATCTGCCCAGGCAGCCATGACATATATAAAATCAAATGCAGAAAAACTCAGTATAGAAGATAATATCTTTAATGAGCTTGAAATGCATATACATGTGCCACAGGGAGCAATCCCAAAGGATGGGCCTTCAGCAGGTATTACAATGGCAGTAGCCATGATAAGTGCTATAACAAAAAGACCGGTTCCGAGAAAAATTGCCATGACAGGTGAAATTACGCTTACGGGAAGGATCTTACCTATAGGTGGATTAAAAGAAAAGGCTTTGGCAGCACTTCGGATGAAGATGGAAACTGTAATAATACCAAATGAAAATGTAAGAGAATTAGAGGAAATACCATCATATGTTAAGGAAAATTTGAATTTTGTTGCTGTAAAAAATATGAATGAAGTAATAGATTTAATATTCCATAAGATATAAAAGATGAAAGAAGCCCTTTTTTATAAAAAGATCGAAGATAATAAGGTCAGGTGTCTTTTATGCCGTCATCATTGCACTATAGATAATGGAGAAAGAGGTATCTGTAATGTTCGAGAAAATAGGGATGGGATTTTATATACACTTGTATATGGGTTGCCCTGTTCATACCATGTAGACCCAATTGAGAAAAAACCACTTTTTCATTTTTTTCCGGGCTCAAAGGCATTTTCCATTGCAACAGTGGGATGCAATTTTAAGTGCTTGCACTGTCAAAATTATGAAATTTCACAGATTTCAGAAAAAAATAAAATGATATTTGGACAAAGTTTGGACCCTGAAGATGCAATAGATTTAGCATTAAAATTCCATTGTAAGAGCATATCTTATACATATACAGAACCAACTGTTTTTTATGAATATGCATTTGATATGGCAAAAATTGCAAAAAACAGGGGGCTTTATAATAATTTTGTAACAAACGGTTATATAGAAGACGAACCCCTTAAAAATATAAGACCTTACCTTGATGGAGCAAATATAGATTTAAAGGGGTTCAATAAGGATTTTTATAGAAGGCAATGCAAAGCTGAATTAAACGGTGTGCTTGAGACAATAAAATTATATAAATCCCTTGGTATATGGATTGAAATAACAACACTTATAATTCCTGGTTATAATGACGATGAAAAAGAAATAAAAGGCATAGCGGACTTTATAAAAAACGAAATAGGTGTTGAGACCCCCTGGCATGTAACTGCCTTTTATCCTACTTATAAACTTCTCGACGCAAAAAGAACACCTCCCAAAACATTAAAAAAGGCCCGTGAGATTGGACTTGAGTCAGGGCTACGATACGTTTATGAAGGAAATATTCCAGGTTCAGAAGGAGAACACACTTACTGCTATAACTGTAAAAAACCTGTTATCAAAAGATTCGGCTTCAGTATTTTAGAATATAATCTAAAAGATGGTGCCTGCATCTTCTGCAACACAAAAATCGATGGTATAGGATTATAAAAAATTTAAATAGTTCATTATAACTAATTAATTTATTGAATTTTTTAAAATTTCATGAAATATGAAATATATTTAATGAAATTTCTTGACAACATTTTAAAATTTTTATTATATTAAATCAAAGGCATGATTATGAAAAATATTCAAAATCATTCTGTTGCTTATGATACTCCAACCCCCATAACCCCTATTTTTTTTAATTATGAGCAGAGGCAATTTAAGGATTAAAAAATGAAGGTAAATAAACAAAGATTAAGTAATCAAGTATACGAAATTTTAAAAAATATGATTTTAAATCATAGGTTTAGTCCAGGAGCACGGATAAATGTTGAGCAGATAGCAAAAGAGGTGGGGGCAAGCAGAACACCTGTTTGGGAGGCAGTGCATAGACTTATGCAGGAGGGTCTGCTTGAAAATATACCAAATAGAGGGGTTTTTATGGCTGTTTTAACCCCTAAAGCAGCCATCGAGATGTATACAGTAAGACAGGTTTTAGAAGGTTTAGCAGCACGATTGGCAGCGCAAAACGCGAATGAAAAAGCTATAAAAAAGATGAAGACATGCCTTGAGAAACAGGCAAAGGCCGTAGAAAAGGAAGACCTGATAGCATATTCAAAATTAGATTTTGAATTTCATGCCATTATATACGAATTAAGTGGAAATCAGACGCTTCAGGAAACACTTGAAACAATAAAAAATAAAATGCGGCCCATTGCCATGATGATAAACCCCATACTGCCTGAACTATATAAACATCATTTAAAGATACTGGAAGCATTAAAAAATAAAGATTCTCTTGAAGCTGAAAAAGCTTTCATAGAACATAATCAATGCATGATAGATCAAATAAAATTAAGTACCTCAAATGAAAATTGGAAGGAGGTGATGAGTTTTAAAAAATAATATCTATTGAATAAAAAAACAGTTTTAGGAGGATTAAAATGAAAAAACAAAAAAGTTTTTTACTTTGGTTTTTTTTAGCAAGTTTTGTAATTTCAATGTTTTTATTAAACAATTCAGCATATGCAGCAGCTCCCGATAAAATAAGGATAGGTTTAATGTTTGGTTTAACAGGTGCTGCCTCTCCCATAGGCCCTGTCCAGCTTGATGGAGCAAAACTTGCTATAAAAGAAATTAATGCAAAAGGTGGAGTTAATATTGGAGGAAAAAAGATTCCAATTGAATTTTATGTCAAAGATGATGAATCTAAGCCTGATGTGGCCATCAGAAGATTTCGTGAACTTATAGATGAAAACAAAGTAAATGTTGTTGTAGGGCAGACATTTGCCCCTATATCTGCAGCTCTCAATAAGGAAGTAAAAAAAACACCCATTGCTTACTTTCCAGTAAATGTTGTTGCCATAGGTATGTTTGATAAAAACGAAATGGCAGAAACGACTTTTGCAATTCATGGATGCGCTTATTCTATAGGTTACGCTGGTGCAGCATATATCGTTGATAAACTTGGTTATAAAAAGGTTGTGTTTTTTGGTCCAGCCTATGCTTTTGGACGCGACCAGTGGGCAGGGGCAAAGGCAGCATTTGAAAAAAGAGGTATCAATGTCGACTATGTCGAGTCACCCGTTGGCACCAGTGATTATACTTCATATTTATTAAAAATAGGTGAAAAAAAACCTGATGTTGTTATGTTAGCGCATTGGGGTGTTGATGCAATAAATGTTTTAAAACAGGCATATGAGACCGGGCTTAAAAAAAAGGTAAAAGTATTATGGTTTGATTGGATGACCAATGCATTTGGCAGTGGTGTTCCCCCTGAGGCATTAGAAGGGGTTTACTCCCTAATGTCATGGTATTACGATATGAAGGGATTTCACGATACAGCAATAGTTAAAGCGTCAGATGCCTTTGCTAAAAAATTTCAACAGGAATATAAATACCCACCCGATCCTTACTCTGCGATGGCTTATGAAGGCGTAATGGAAGCTATAAGAGGTATAGAGCTTGCCAACTCCCTTGATGCAAAGGCTATAGCTAAGGCACTTATGGCTAATCCACAGTTTGATTCTATGAAGGGAAAGGGTGTTTGGAGGGTAGACCATCAACCTCTATTCAAATATGGTGCTTATGTAGTTATAGGTAAAGGCCCAAAAGAAAGAAAGGACAAGAAATGGGATCTTGTTAAAATTATAGATGCTTATACAGGAGAAGATTATTTACCACCACTTTCTTCATTAGGATATAAATAAATGAATAAATAAAAGATAAAAGGTATAAGCCATGAAAGAAAATCCTGTATTAGAGACAAAAGGCGTAACTATAAACTTCAATGGTCTTGTTGCAGTGGATAATGTGGATTTTAAAATAGGTGAAAGCGAATCAATTGGAATTATTGGTCCAAACGGAGCTGGTAAAACCACATTTTTTAATCTCTTAACCGGCTTTTTTCCACCTACAAAAGGAAATATTTTCTTTTATGGCAAAGATATAACAGATAAACCGCCTCATAAGAGGGTTATGATGGGAATGATAAGGACTTTTCAGCTTGTATCTGTCTTCGATAGTCTAACTGTTTTAGATAACCTCCTTTTATCAATTATAAATATCCATTCTTCAAAAGTAAGTTTCTTCTTTTCTGAAGCCCACAAAGAAAAATTAAAAGAAGCTTGTATCAATTCACTGAAGACATTAGGTTTGGAACATAAAGCTGACCTTATGACATCTGAACTCTCTTATGGGGATAAAAGAAAACTTGAAATTGCTGTTGCCTTATCAATGAAACCTAAAATACTCCTTCTTGATGAGCCTTTTGCTGGTCTTAGTGATCAAGAGATAGTAGAGGTTTCTAATATTATTAAAAATTTTAAGAAAAATTTTTCAATGATTATTATTGAACATAAGATATCCCGTATAGTTGAACTGGTTGAGAGACTATGCGTGATGCACGAAGGTAGGCTAATTGCAGAAGGTATACCTAATCAGGTGCTCTGTGATCCTCTTGTTCGTGAAGTCTACTGGGGAAAGGAGGATGGTCTGGTATGCTCTGTGTAAAAAACATTAATGTATCTTATGGTCATGCCAAGGTTTTGCATGATATCAATATGCAAATTTCAAAAGGTGAAATAGTGTTCATAACAGGTAGAAATGGTGCTGGTAAAACAACTTTACTCAAAACTATTGCCGGATTTATGAAACCTGATTCAGGCTCAATTGAGTTTGAAGAAAAAAAAATTATTGGCCAACCTCCTGAGAAAGTAGCACTGTTGGGCCTCAGATATGTGTTTCAAGACAAAAGGGTATTTTCCAATTTGACAGTAAAAGAAAATCTCGAGATTGCAGCTTACCCAGTTAAAGAAAAGATAACAGATGCAATTGATAAGGTTATAAGTATTTATCCAAAAATAGAAAAATTTCTAAATATGAAGGCTGGAAGTTTAAGTGGTGGTCAGAGACAAATACTTCTGATTGGAAGAGCGCTTATCGGGAAACCAAAGCTTTTGCTTATAGATGAACCAACAGAAGGTCTTGCTGCCGGAACAATTAACGATATCTTGAATGTAATTTCAAGCATGAAAGGAACATTTTCAATGCTTATAGTTGAACAAAATTTATCTGTAGTTGGTATGCTTGCCGATAGAGTATATATGATGAAAGAAGGAAAAATAATAAAAGAGATGAGTGATAAAAAAGAAATAGGTAACAAAGAAAATCTTGAAAACTATTTATAACAAAAAAAGAGGAGGTAAAAACTATGAAAGAAACACAGGTTAAAAAAATCGATGCAAAAAAAACAGCGATAGTACTTATCGAACCACAATATGATTTTTTAAAACCAGGTGGTTCTATGTATCAGTTTATTGCGGAACAATTAGAAAAAAGAAAAGTAATTGAAAACCTTGTAAATCTTGTAAATGAAGCGAGGGGAAAGGTTAAAAAAATAATATATGTGCCTTTTGAACCATTTGAACCTGGATTTCCAGAGATAGACCCTGAAGGACCTGGCATGGGGGGACTAAGAGGATTAGAGATTGATATGCCAACAGGCTGGACATTAGATGGGAAGCCTGTAAAAGGTGCATGGGTTGCAGGAACACCTGGGCCTGAGATTATCCCTGAACTCAAACCTAAAAAAGAGGACATAATAGTGAGGGGTAAAAAGACTTTAGATGCATTTTGGTCCACAGCTCTCGATTATATATTAAGGGTAAATATGATTGAGTGGGTGGCAATAGTCGGTTTCCATACAAATTGGTGTGTTGAATCTACTGCAAGGTCAGCCTATGATAAAGGTTATAGAGTTATTGTTATAAGTGATTGCACTGGAACAGACACAGATGAAGAACAGAATTATGCAGAGAAATATATTTTTCCAAAAATAGGCAGTGTAATGACTTATAAAGAATTTTTAGCCAGTATTGCATAATGTCCATCCTTGCCTCTCTTAAATTAGAAAAAAGAGAGGCAAGGCATTCTTAATTCCTTAAACGGAGGAAGGTGTGATAGAAAAAATAAGGAAAAATTTACTGGATCTTTTCATAATTACAGCATCTTTTTTTATAGTAATGCCCTTTTTTGGAATAAATAGGACAACGGATTTTATAATATTTTGCATCTTTGTTTTAGGCTTTAACCTTCTTTATGGCTATATGGGTAGGCTTTCATTCGGTCATATGCTTTATCTGGGTTTAGGCGCTTACACTGTAACATTATTTTCAGAGCATTTGTCAAAAAATCCTTTCCTTGCTCTCATTGCAAGTATATGCGCAGGTGCACTAATTGGTATAATCATAGGACCTATTATAGTAAGAACTACTGGTGCCTGTTTTGCCTTAATAAATCTTGCTTTTAATCAGGTTGGATATTTTCTTGCCCTTGTTGCCTTCTCTAAGTGGACAGGGGGTGAAGATGGGATGTCTGCTTATTTTACGAAACTCAGTTTCATTGATTTTGGGAAAAAACCAGTTATATTTAGTTTTTGTATGTTTTCCCTTTTGCTCACATACTTCATTCTAAAAAAATTGCTTTCTTCACCTTACGGTATTTTGATTAAGTCAATTAAAGAGAATGAAACAAGGGCTAAATTCCTTGGATATAACACTTTTAAATATAAATGGATCACCTTTATAATTTCTACTACAATATCTGCATTTGCCGGCGCCCTTTCTATTTTAAATTATGGGTATGTAACACCAAGTTTTATTGATCCTTCAAGAGCTGTAGAAGTTATATTTGCAACACTTATAGGTGGTGCAGGTAGTCTATATGGTGCCCTAATAGGTGGTGTGACTTATATGGCGATTAGTAATTATCTCGCATCTTATCTTTCTCGTTGGGAGATGTTTCTTGGATTTGCGTTACTAATCATTGTGTTTAGATTCAGAAAAGGAGTATGGGGATATATTAAATATAAATTTATAAAACAGGCAGAAGGTATAGTGAGGTAGTTATGTTAAATACAATTGCATATGGATTAACAATTGGAGGTATCCTATATATTATAAGCATTGGGCTTTCATTGACTTTTGGAACTATGAGAATCGTCAACTTTGCGCATGGTCTTATATACACTATAGGTGCTTATCTTCTTATAACTATTTTACCAATCTTCAGAGGAAATTTTATATTAGGTGCTTTATTTGCAGTTCTTGCTGTAATTCCTATAAGCTATATAATTGAAAGGTTCATCATAAGAAAATTATACGGTGTATCAATTGATTATGCCATTATTGCTACTTACGCCATTGTCTTGATAGGTGTTGATTTGATTAAATGGATATGGGGTGCATCTCCTAAACCACTTTCTGATCCAATTGGGATAGATATAGCGCTTATTTCTGTAACCATACCCATGTATAGACTCATTATTATTACACTTTCAATAGTTATCTTTATTGCCCTATCCATATTTTTTAAAAAGACAATGGTAGGTAAAATAGTTGTTGCAGCCCTTGAAGATAAAGATGCAGTAAGAAGCCTTGGGATTAATGTGGATAAATACTTTTCCTATGTATTTATAATAGGCAGTTGCCTTGCTGCATTAGGTGGTGTGCTATATGCCCCTATTACATCTGTTCACCCATACATGGGGATGATGGTCCTTTTAATAAGCTTTGCCGTAGTTCTTGTAGGTGGATTGGGAAATTTAAAGGGAACTTTTGTTTCAGCCTTTGTTCTTGGGCTTGTCATGGCAATTACGGGGAGGTTCTGGGGGCCTGCAGCTGAAACAATGGTCTTTATTATTATGGGCATTATACTGATTTTTAAACCAATAGAAGTCTAAAAAATTAAATGATAGAAGAAGCAAAAATTAGGGCTATTGATATTTTCAATAGAGCCATATTATCTGTAAATCCATTTATGGCTGTAAAAGCTCAAGCAGAAACCCTTAATTCATTTTATCGTTTAAAAAACATTAAAAGGGTTTTTGTTATTGGTTTTGGAAAGGCATGTCTTGAAATGACAAAGGCAACAAACGAATCCTTGGGTGAAATAATTGATAAAGGCATAATCATTACAAAATACAATCATGCTAAAGGTATAACCTCGATTGACAAAATTAAAGTTTTTGAGGCAGCCCATCCAATCCCCGATGAGTCTGGTGTTGTGGCAACAAAAAAAATAATTGAGCTTTTAAAAGAGGCAGATGAATCTACCCTTGTAATATGTCTTATCTCAGGAGGAGGTTCGGCACTACTTGTCTCTCCCATGGAACCTATAAAATTAGAAGAAAAACAGATAACAACTAAACTTTTACTTGAAGCCGGTGCAAATATCAACGATGTCAATACAGTGAGAAAACACATCTCTTCTGTAAAAGGTGGTAGACTTGCCAAGATAGCCTATCCTGCTTATATAAAATCTCTAATATTATCTGATGTTATAGGCGATAGACTCGATGTCATTGCATCTGGACCAACCACATTTGATTCAACCACTTATTATGATGCATTGGAAGTATTAAAAAAATTTAAACTTTTAGATAAAATACCAAAAAGCGTGGTGGAAATACTAAACAGAGGAAAAAACGGTGAAATTAGCGAGACATTAAAAAAAGATGATTATGTGCTGACTAATACAGAAAATATTATAATAGGTAGTAATAAAATTGCCCTTGAAGCAGCAAAGAAAAAAGCTATTGAGATGGGTTTTTATACAGAGATTTTAACCTCAGAAATAGAAGGAGAGGCTAAAGAAGTAGGGAAGTGGCTTTCTGACATTGCCAAAACATATAAAAGGAAAAAGCAAAAAAAAGAGATAGAAAAACCCATCTGTCTTTTAAGCGGGGGAGAAACTACTGTTACGGTTGTTGGATGCGGAAAAGGTGGCAGAAATACTGAACTTGCCCTTGCCTTTGCCATTGAGATAGAGGGAATAGATGGGATATTTCTCCTTTCAGCAGGCACAGATGGTACTGATGGACCAACAGATGCAGCAGGGGCATATGCAACGGGTTATACCGTTAACAAAGCGAAAAGATTAGGATTAGTCCCAGAGGGACATCTAAAAAACAACGATTCTTATAATTTTTTCAAAAAAATAGATGGTCTTTTTTTTACAGGTCCTACAGGCACAAATGTAATGGATATTCAAATAATCTTTATTTATTAATTATTTTATCAGTTTTATAAGTATTAAAAATTCATATTTATATAAATCCTCAATAAAATGATAAATCATCTCGTCCTCATCATTATACTTTCCCTTTGTTACAAGAATATATTCTATTTTTTTGTTCCATCTGAACGGGATAAAATCTCCAAAAACACCTCTTATAACCTTATATCCGAAAGATTTTCCAATGTTTTCAAGGTAAGAAAATTTTATTGTATATTCATCGTGCCCCATAAGAGATATCTTTTCAGGATTTCCTGCTGACAAAATGTTTATAAAACGGCTGAGCTGTGGAGGAGATTGTGCCTCACAGCTGTGTTCTCCAATATAAATATACGGGATTGAGTTTCTACATAATTTTTCTGTAGCCTCTATTGCACCTAAATTAAAATTAAAAATATCTTTTTCAGGTAAGGGTAAACTATATTTTTCAAATAAATTTCGAATCTTTTTGATCAAAGGATCGGCAATGGCATCTATTGGTATGTTGAAGATTTCCCTCTTCAAATCCACAATTGTAGGAAAATCACCAAGGTTTTCGTTCATAATCACGAGATCATAACCGGCTAACATCGTATCATCTACAAGTAAAAAATCTTTTTCAATAAAGGTAACATTAAAATTTTTCAATATTTCTTGCTGTTTTTTAATAAGGTAAGGTGAAATATCTAACATGGTAGGTAATAAAAAACTGTTCATTTCAAGAAAATCTCTCATAAGATATCCATATCCACCGCCTATTTCCAAAACCTTTTTTACTTTATCCACAGAAAAAAATCTTTTTAGGTGTCTGTATAAAAGTCTTCCAAAGGATTCGTTTTCTATCAGTATTTTTCTTATTGCACTTTTATCACTATATAGACTATTACAGATTGTAAGCTCCCAGCCCAAAGTATTTAGGTTCTCTTTATGATATTTATCTGTTTTATTTAATTTATAATCCATGACAGGGTATTACAGATTTTTTGGATTTTTTAAAAAACATTGATCATATTAGCACTTATTTTTTAATGCATCGTATATTCCTAATATGCCAAAAAATATAAAAATTATTGCTGAAAACCATTTTATAGCATTCTCTGGTATTTTTTTACCAAGTACAATGCCAAATATAATACCTATAACATCTGCAACAAGCATCCCTGATGTAGTTCCCAGCCATACACCCATTAAATTATTATATTTAGCGGCAAGGGCAACAGTGGTAAGCTGGGTCTTGTCACCAATCTCCGCTAAAAAAAAGGCAATAGCTACAGTCCAGAACGGGCTGAAACTGAATCTTTTATCTTCATCTTCAAGGGAGTCACCTCTTAGCGTCCAGGCCCCAAAAATAATAAAGGATGCCGAAGTAATAATTTTTATGTAAAAAATTGGAAATATATTTATCAAATAACTACCTATCATCACAGCTATGAGGTGATTTAGTAATGTGGCAAAAAATACACCCCATATAACTATCTGCCACCTATATCTCGAGGCAAATGCCATGGCAAGAAGCTGGGTTTTATCACCCATCTCAGCAAGAACCACAAAAATTAAAGAAGCAAAATATGCAATCATATAATAATAAAAAGCCCCCATGAATATTCATGGGGGCTTTTTGGTCTATTTAATCTTACTGTCTACCTGATACGATGATGTCTACAATTGAAGGATCTGCAAGTGTTGAGGTATCGCCGAGCTGGTCAATTTCGCCTGAAGCAACCTTTCTTAATATCCTTCTCATAATTTTTCCTGAACGTGTCTTGGGAAGACCCGGGACAAACTGAATCTTGCCCGGGGATGCGATAGGACCGATCTCTTTTCTTACATGGGCAACGAGTTCTTTCTTTAACTGGTCACTTGGTTCATATCCTGTCTTAAGGATAATATATGCATATAGATCCTCGCCTTTTACTTCGTGCGGGAAGCCAACGACTGCAGATTCAGCAACTGCCGGATAAGAATTAAGGGCAGCCTCAATCTCAGCAGTACCAATTCTGTGTCCTGAAACATTAACAACATCGTCAATACGTCCTAAGAGACGGAAATAACCATCTTCATTTCTAAGAGCACCGTCACCGGTGAAATAGAAACCAGGCTGCTGTACAAAGTATGTATTGTAGAACCTTTCAGGATCACCAAACACACCCCTCATTATACCAGGCCATGAACGCTCGATGCAGAGTTCACCCTGTTCATTGATAGGCGCATCCAATGCTGGCTGGTCTGCAGATGATCTTGGCTGGAGTGTCCTTGCCTTAACACCAAAGAAAGGTAGTGTGGCAAAGCTTGGGATTGTAGGCCATGCACCTGGAAGTGGTGTAATAAGAATACCACCTGTTTCTGTCTGCCACCATGTGTCAACGATTGGGCATCTTTCACCACCTATATTTTTATGATACCACAGCCATGCCTCAGGGTTGATGGGCTCGCCCACTGAACCAAGGAGTCTTAATGTAGAGAGGTCTCTCTTTGCAGGCCACTGGTCACCTTCCTTCATAAGGGCCCTGATAGCTGTTGGTGCTGTGTAGAAAATAGTAACCTTAAACTTTTCAACAATCTGCCAGAATCTGTCTGGATTTGGGTATGTAGGCACTGATTCAAAAACGATTGAAGTTGCGCCGTTTGATAAAGGTCCATATACAATGTAGGAGTGACCTGTTACCCAACCGATATCTGCTGTGCAGAAGAATATATCATTTTCTTTGTAATCAAAGATGTATTTAAATGTGGCATAGGTATAAACCATATAACCGCCTGTGGTATGGAGCACGCCTTTTGGTTTACCTGTGGAACCTGATGTGTAAAGGATGAAAAGTGGGTCTTCTGCATCTACCCAGACTGGTGGACATACATCACTTATATCTGTTGCTGCCATTTCATCTTCAAACCATGTATCCCTTCCTGCCTTCATTGGGACATCAAAATTATCAAGACGTTTTACTACTATAACCTTATCAACAGTGTGGCCTTCTTTTGCACAGAGTTCAAGGGCTGTGTCTGCTGTAGCCTTGGAGCTAACAGTTTTTCCTGAACGCCAGTAACCGTTTGCAGTAATAAGGATTCTTGCACCTGCATCGAGGATTCTATCGCGAAGGGCATCGGCAGAAAAACCACCGAATACTACAGTGTGTATTGCGCCAATTCTTGCACAGGCAAGCATTACTACTGGAAGCTGCCATATCATTGGAAGGTAAATAGCAACCCTGTCACCTTTACGAACACCCTTTTTCTTTAAAACATTTGCAAATTTTGAAACGAGTTTCAGCAATTCTTTATAGGTTATCTGTTTTACATCTTCTTCTGGTTCACCCTGAAAAATTAAAGCAACTTTATTTGCCCTTCCTTTCTTGATCTGATAATCAATACAGTTGTAGGAAATGTTTGTCTTGCCGCCAATAAACCACTCAATCTCACCCTTTGCAAAATCCTCTCTGTTCACCTTGAGCCATTTTTTGTACCAGTAAAGTTCTGATGCAATATCTCCCCAGAATGTTTCCGGGTCTTCCACTGACTGTTTCCACATCTTTTCGTATTCTTCGCGACTACTCACATAAGCCTGTTCTACGAAATCTTCCGGTGGATAAAACTTGCCATTTTCTTCTCTGATTTTTCCCATAAGGAACCTCCTGATTTAATATTATTAATTGTGTTACTATTTAATTTTCATGATTTAACGCTCTATTCTAAACATAGAAAAGGGAATTGTCAATAAAATTTTGTTAACATTTTCACAATATAATATAATTTTTCCAATGAAAGATGGGATTAAAAAATCTTTTTATAAATTCATAGGTTATAAAAATTTTAAAAAAACTTGAGGATTGCCCATAAATCTTCTATTATATTCCAGAAAGCACATAAAAAATAAAAATAAGGAGTGAAAAAATGACTGATTCCAAAAAAAATGACCCTTTAGTACTTTTAATGGAAGGGAACAAAAGATTTGCCTCAGAAAAATCAATCCATCCCCATCAAGATTCAGCACAAAGGAAAAAGGTTTCTTCAGGTCAAAAGCCATTTGCTGTAATAGTTGGTTGTTCAGACTCCCGCGTCCCCCCTGAGATAATATTTGATCAGGGTATAGGGGATTTATTTATCATAAGGGTTGCAGGAAACATTGTAGATGATATGGCTTTAGGCAGCATTGAATACGCAGTTGAGCATTTAGGCACTGAACTTGTAGTTGTTTTAGGGCATTCAAAATGCGGTGCCGTGACTGCTACAGCAAAAGGCGAAGAGGCCCCGGGTCATATTGAAAGTATAGCAAAGATTATTAAGCCTGCAGTAGAAAAAGCGAAAGGTCAAAAGGGCGACATTATTGAAAATGCAATTAGAAATAATATAGAAATGGTAAAAAATAAAATACTATCATCAGAACCGATTATAACAAAAATGGTCAGGGAAGGAAGACTCAAGGTAATAGGTGCTTATTATGATATAGATACTGGTATTGTTGAGTTTGAAAATTAAAAATTGATAACCCACTAAAATATGGGTACCTATAAATTTAATGCCTGGCAGATAGAACTTACGACAAGGTGTCCATTGCGATGCACTATGTGTATAAAAGATACATACAGGGACTGGCATCGCAAAGACTTGGAATTAGCTGATTTTTTAAAAATACTACCATTTCTTAAATATGTCCGCACAGTAGTTCTTGAAGGATGGGGTGAATCACTTATGCACCCCCACATCATTGACATTATAGGTCTTGTAAAAAAACAAGGATGTGATGTAGGATTTGTGACAAGTGGTTTTGGTCTTGATGAATCATATACAGATAAACTATTGCAGGCAGGCATTGATTTTATAGGCCTTTCTTTTTCTGGTGCTACTTCAGAAACACATAGTTCAATAAGGATAAACTCGAATTTTGACAGTCTTTTAAATACAGCTAAATTTTTAGTTAGAAAAAACCTCAAAAAGCCTAAGGTGCATATCGTATATCTTATGCTAAAAAAAAATATACATGAGATGCCAGCTATTGTAAAAGTAGCTTCAGATGCAGGCATAAAAGAAATCGTATTTATAAATATTACTCATATTACAAATAAATGGCAGGATAAAGAAAAGGCATTTGTTTGCAACAAAGAAGAAGAAAAAATACATGAAAAAATGATAAAGAATATAATAAATGAAACAATTAAAACTGCAAAAAAATATAAGGTAAACATAAACTTACCTAATTTTTTTGTAACAAATGTGGCATTGTGCTCTGAAAATCCCCTTGAAAATCTATATATATCTGTTGACGGTGAAGTCTCTCCCTGCGTTTATCTTTATCCTCCATTAAATGATGGTTTTAAAAGAATATTTTGCGGTAAAGAATTTAAAACTAATAAACTGAGTTTTGGAAACATATTTTATGAAGATATCGAGACTATTTGGAATAAAAATGAATATATTGCATTCAGAAAGAGATTTTACGAAAGAAAAAAAAAGGCACAGGAGCTTTATAATCTCCTATTCGAGCAAAAAAAGCTAATAGATATGACATTTCCTGAACCACCAGAACCTTGTAAGGCATGCCATAAAATACTGGGGGTGTGAATTAAAGCGGTAAGAAAGACGAAAAAGTTTAAAGGCTTGAGTATACTTTCAAAATTAAAATGGATAACAGCCTTATTAAAATTTAAAGGCAGGCTTTTTAATAAGCCCGCCTTTTTTATATATTTAGAATTTTGGTGCAGGGAATAAAACTCCACCAAATATTAGCCATGCAAAAAGAAGAGTCCAGAAGATGTTGAAAAGCTGTGCTAAAAGGAATGCAGCAGCAGGTTTTCCACCACCCATTGATACAAGTTCTTTAAACTGTGTGTCAAGACCAATACATAAAAATGCAAGGGTAAACCACCAGCCCCTTAATCCGCCAGTTATATCAGTAACAGCCTTTGCAGTTGTCTCAGGCATGAAGAAAGAAAAGACAATCGATGCTATTATAAAACCTACAACAAATTTTGGAAACCTGAACCATATCTCCATGGCACTGGGTTTTTCCCCTGTTTTAACGCCTTTAAAGGTGAACCAGATAGCAAGGAGGAATGCAACAACGCCAATGAGCACGTTCTGTGCCATCTTGACAACCACAGCAACAGCCATTGCAGCCTCACCTGCTATGGCACCTGCTGCCACAACTGCACCTGTTGTATCTATTGTACCTCCTATCCATGCCCCTGCAACTGCTGGCGACATGCCAACTGCCTTTGCAATTAAAGGCTGGAAAATCAACATAGGAATAGCACAAAGCAAAACCAGGGATATGGTATGGCTTACCTTTTTTTGGTCTCCTTTAACAGCACCACCTGCAGCAATAGCAGCAGAAACACCACAGATAGATACTGCTGTGCCCAATATGGAAGCAAATTCATCATCAAGACCAAGCTTTTTTGCAACCCAGTAACAGAAATAGAATACTGCAAAAATAACAATTAAAGACTGGACCATACCATAAGCTCCCACTTTTGCTATGGTAGTAAATAGTACCTCAGCACCTAATAAAACAAGACCTATCTTAATAAAAAACTCTGTTTTTACAGCTATCTTGAGCCAGTCCGGGACACCAACGGTATTACTTATAAGAAGACCAATGAGAAGGGCCCAGAAAACTACTTCAAGCCCGTAATAACTAATTGTTGTATTTCCTGCAATAAAAAAAGATACAGCCGATAATATATACACAATAGGAAATCCAAGGGTAAACTTACCTACAGACATACCCATAAATGCCATACCTATTGAGCCGAGTATCCACAGGCCAATTAAAAGATAAAAGGCTTGTAACAGGTTGGCAGCTGATAAAACCTTACCTAATGTAGATGTGGCATCTCTTTTCAAATCTTTGCTAATTTTATCAGCTTTTTTCCCTATATCCTTATCCTTTGCATCCTTTGCTGCCTTTTCCAGATTGCCTGCGGCGTCTCCAATTAATTTTCTGTCTTTACCATCAAGTGCAGCCTTTAAGGCCTGAATCTGGGATAAAACTCCTGATTCACCCTTGGCCTCTGCATCCTTTTGCAAGGATTCTACTTTCTTCACATATCCAGGTATTTTTTCATTGAATGCACCATCAGTCATCCATCTCCAGGATGGGAGCTTAAATGTTACACCAGCCAGAAATATTATGAGTATTAAAAAACCGATCCATACTGACATCCAGTCATCTTTTTTCCACAATGTTGTCCAGTCAATAGACCTTTTTTCTTCCATAAAAACCCCCTTTTTTTAAATTGAAGAGCCTCTATTTTTATACCCTTCAAATATCCTAATATATTAAATAATAAAACTTGTCAACCATCTTTTTGTTTATCACATATATTAATTAAACCTGTTAACACATTAAATTGTGGACAGATTATGAATTAACTAAAAAGCATATGTTGATAAAAGAATATGTTTTTAAATTAAAAAAGGGGACATAATCTGTCCCCTTTTTCTTTCGATATTAGTTTAATGTTATTTCTGTTTTCCTATAAAATCCTTACAGAACTTAACAATCTCATCACCGGGCAAGCCTTTTGCTTTTGCATCCTTTGCATATTCATCAAGAAGTGGCTGTACTGCCTTTGCCCATCTTGCATCTTCCTGGGCAGAAAGCTGGATAACCTTTTGTCCTTTAGATTTTAAGAAATCATAACCTTCCTTATCAATTGCATCCCATAGCTGTGCCTGTTTCTTTGTATATTCAGCACTAACTTCTTCAAAAACCTTCTGAACATTTTTTGGCAGGGAGTTCCACTTTGCTTTATTCATAACAACAAACATGGCTGTTGTATATGCAGAACCAAAATTCTGAACTGTATAGGATACAACCTCACCCCATTTCCAGCCCTGGAGGGCCTCAGCTGGTGCCATTGCTCCTTGTGCAACACCTGTACGGAGTGCATCATAAGTCTCACCCATTGCAGTGCCAACGGGTGCACCACCTAATGCAGTGACTATCTTAGAAGCAAGACCTGTTGCCCTTATTTTTTTGCCTTTTAAATCTTCAAGTTTTGATACAGGGAATTTTGTATGGAGTATACCTGGTCCGTGTGCATGAAGTATTAAAACCTTTACATCTGCAAGTTCTTTTGGCTGAAATTTCTGATAGACTGCATTTGCAAGGTTTGTTGCAATAACACCGCTCTTATAACCAAATGGAAGGTCAATGGCCTCCATGACAGGGAATTTTCCCCTTGTGTATGCAAAACAGCTCTCACCAATATCAGATAGGCCTTTTACTACGCCGTCGAAGACCTGAGCTGCCGGTGTCAGTGTACCACCTGGATAATATTTTATCTTTACCATACCATTTGTTCTATTTTCTATCTCTTTAATCCATTCCTCCATAATCTTACTATTTTTATGGGCTGCCGGGAAGAAATTGGAAAAGGAAAGCTCTATCGCCTTCTGGGCACCAGCAATGCCTGGTAGAGATACAAAACAGACAGTGATAAAAAAAACAAATAAAAATGCTTTAATCATTAAACCTTTTTTCATAAAAAAACCCTCCTATTCGTTTTTTTTTATTTATATTAAATCATCTGCTTTTTTGTCAACCCTTTTTTAGCCATAAATTTTAATTTATACTTTTATTAAACAGCCATTCCAAAAAGCTTAGGTAAAAATAGACACAATTCAGGAAAAGCTATAAAAAGTATAGCAGCTATTACAAGACATCCAAGGAATACCCAAATACCTGAAAAGACAGTATTCAAAGGTATTTTAGAGATCCCTGCAACAACATAACTATTGACACCAACTGGAGGTGTAATAACACCCATCATGGTTATAAGGACTATTATTACACCAAACCATATAGGGTTAAAACCAAGCTGTATTACAACAGGATAGAAGATTGGAATAGTAAGCACTATAAGTGCAAGGGCATCTATTACACAACCGCCTATCAGATAGATAAATATAATCATTGCCATAATGATAATAGGATGTAGCCCAAGACCACCGACCCATGTGGCAACAGAAAAAGGTATCCGAGATAGTGCGATAAAATGTCCAAATATTGTGGCACCAGCTACAATAATCATTATCATGCATGAAGATACAAGAGTATCTAATATAGACTTCCAGAAGGCTTTTAGGGTCATAGATCTTGTTATTACAACAAGAAGGAGGGTAACAAATGCTCCAATGGCACCACCCTCTGTAGGTGTAAAAAACCCTTTCATAATTCCACCCATGAGTATAAAGAAAATAATAATGATCTCTATGCCACCCTGTAATGATTTTATCCTTGCCCCCCATGTTGACCTCTCGCCTTTAGGCCCAAGCTGAGGGTTCTTTTTGCACCAGATATATATGGCAATTATATATAGTATGCATATTACAATGCCAGGCAGTACACCGCTCATAAAAAGCGTTCCGATGGATAACTGGGTGAAGATACCGTATACTATAAAAATAACACTTGGTGGAATCATAATACCTAATCCGCCTGAGGCAGCTATGACACCGCCTATTAGCCTGTCATCGTATTTGTAACGTCTCATCTCAGGGACAGAAACAGTTGCAAATGTTGCAGCGGTGGCCGTTGTGGAACCGCAAATGGCACCAAAAAAAGTGCAGGCAATGCTTGTTGCCATGGCAAGACCACCGGGTATATGTCCTATAAATTTATAGGACATGTCGTAGAGCTTTTTACCTATACCGGAGTTTGCAGCAATCTGACCCATTAAAATGAAAAGGGGAACAACGGTAAGACTGTATGTTGTAAAAACATCATAAACATCCTTTGCCAAAAGATTACAGGCTGCTGGAAATGAGGTAAGAAAAGCAAAACCTATAAACCCAACTATTGCCATAGCAAAACCTATCTCTAAACCAACTGCAAATAGAAAAAACATTAAGAGGAAGCCAATAACACCTACTAATTCTGAACTCATTTTTGTTCCTCCTTAATAGCCTTTATAGTATCTGAAATAAGTGTAATAACCTGAAAAAAAAGACATATACCAATTCCAAAGGCAATGGGATAAAAGGGCAACTGAAGGGTGGCCGATACCTCGCCTGATGTCCTTAAATCATTGGACATTAAAATCATCTCATACCCCATAAATGCAAATAAAACAAGCCCCATAATCCTTGTTATAACTAACCAGAACTTTTTTGTCTTTGGTTTAAATTTTATGGTAAAAAAATCAACAGTAATATGACCTTTTAGTGATGTAGTATATGGGATGCTAAAACCAAGGACAATTGCTGCAGAGAGACCAACGAGCTCATATGTTCCAACAATAGGCCTTTGAAATTCTCTCATAATAGTATCAGCAACAGTTATAAGCATCATAAAAATAACAGCACATCCACCTATAATGAACAAAATACGATTAATTTTTTTTATTAATCCGTCTAAGTCCATATAACATTGCCTCCTTTTAATAACCTATTTTATTCCGCCAGCTTGGGTCAAAGGTTCTGTCAAAGAAATCCTCTAATTTTGATAAGATCCTCTTCCATGCCGTTGAGAAATCGTATTGCAACACATCTTCAAGAAAAGGAACGATCTCGCCGAGTTTGTCCTTGGGAAGATATCCATGTGCCTTCATTTGATAGGATTTTTGTAAGGCATCGGCATTTAATGCCTGGGCTGTGAGCATAACCACCTTCAAACCTTTTTTTACTGCAAAATCGAGAAGATCAAACCCCCTTACACCCATTATATCGAGTATTACAATGTCATAATTATTCGTGTTCAATTTCTCCATCGCCTCTTCATAGGAAGTAGCCTTATCAAAAATGCAACTCGCACAGGCATCCTTTATCTCTTCCTCTAATACACTGAGTACATCTGGCTCATCATCAACGGCCAGAATATTTTTACCATCAAGAAGTTTCTTTTCCATGGCACCCCCTGCCAAATTAAATTTCTACTAAATTTAATTTTTTTTTGTTCATTATGTCAAGCAAATAAATTATGTCATAACTGTAAATAATATAAATATAAAATTCTTCCTGTTTATTATTTCGAACATCTGTTAGCTACGTTACCGTGATAAAATTTCCAGTATCCTATCCATGTCTTCCTTTGAATAGAATTCTATGATAATTTTACCTTTATTTTTCTTGTAGGTTATGTTTACTTTAGTCCCCAGTATCTCCCTCAGTGTTTCTTCAATATGAATAAATGGGGATGTCGTTTCTTTTGTTTTCTTTACCTCTCTCTCGAGTTCTCTTACCGATAAGCCATCGTTTAATATCCTGTTTACAAACTTTTTCTGTTCCTTTTCATTTGACAGGGAAATAAGAGACCTTGCATGACCATAGGTCAACTTACCTTCGCCGATTAAATTTTTAATCCAATCGGGCAGTAAAAGTAATCTTAAGAAATTGGCAACAGTGCTTCTGTCAATGCCAATTTTCTCTGCAAGCTCCTGCTGTGTATATCCGAAGTCATTTATAAACCTCTCATAAACTGTTGCAATCTCTATGGGATTTAAGTCTTCCCTCTGAAGGTTTTCTATAAGGGCAGCCTCTAAAGCCTCACTGTCATCATAATCCTTTATAGTAGCCTGGACCTCTTTAAGGCCTGCCATAAGACATGCCCTAAACCTCCTCTCCCCGGCCACAATCTCGTATTTATCGCCCTTTTTTCTCACTACTATGGGCTGAAGTAAACCCTTCTCTTTGATAGATAAAGCAAGGTTCTCAAGGCTCTCTTCATTTATATGAAATCGAGGTTGACTCGGATTGGTTACTATTAAATCAACAGGAATTGACCTGATACTTCCCTTTTCCTCTGCATCTTTCAATATGGCCGATAATCCCCTTCCAAGGGGGTCTCTTTTATTCACCTTTACCTTCCTTTAAAAGTAATTCAGCAGCGAGTTCAAGATAACTCTCTGCACCCTTTGAACATATATCATACAATAATACAGGTTTTCCATAACTCGGTGATTCGCTCAACCTTACATTCCTTGGTATCACAGTTTTAAAGACACTGCCGCTGAAATAATTATTCACCTCTTCCTGCACCCTGTATGAGAGATTGTTTCTTTTGTCGAACATGGTAAGAAGGACACCTAAAGTCTCAAGGTTTTTATTTAGCCTTTTTTTTATAATTGTTATTGTCCTTAAAAGCATTGCCAGGCCTTCAAGGGCATAATATTCACACTGAAGGGGAATAATCACATAATCAGATGCCACAAGGGAATTAATCGTTAAAAGCCCTAAAGACGGTGGGCAATCTATAAATATATATTCGTATTCTCTTTTTATCTCGTCTATGGCCTTTTTAAATGTATATTCCCTGTTCTCCATTTCAAGAAGTTCCACTTCAGCGCCTATTAAATCAGGATGGGCAGGGAGTATATCGAGAAAAGGAACTTCTGTCCTTCTAATAACCTCTTTTGCAGTTCTTTTACCTATTAATACGTGATAGAGATGCCCGTATAGACCATTATAAGATATACCAAGACCAGTTGTGGCATTCGACTGAGGGTCCATATCTACGAGTAAGGTCTTTTTTTCAGCAACCGCTATAGATGCAGATAGGTTTACTGCTGTTGTGGTTTTTCCCACACCACCCTTTTGGTTTGCCAGTGATATCACCATGGGATATTATAAAATAACATAATTATTTATGTGTGTAAAATTTGAAAGAAAAATTTTTGTTTTTAGGCGTTGCCGTTGCTTGATAGTAGCGATCTAATTGCAGGTATAAGGTCTGTGTGCATCAATCTTTTAGGTATATACTTGTTAGCCCCTGCGATGAAGGCATCGTTTTTGTATGCCTCATCTTCATAAATGGAAAGTATTGCAACTTTTGTATGGGGATATATATTTTTTATAAGTCTTGTGGCTTCAATTCCGCTTATACCGGGTAAATTTATATCCATAATCACTATTTTTGGCATTATGTTTTTTATTATGTTTAAGGCTTCTTCCCCTGTTTTTATTCCTATTATTTTAAATTCAGGAAATATTCCTTTTATCCATTGTTTCAGGGATTCCCTTACTGGATCATGGTCTTCAACTATTAAAATTATGTCTGTCATTTTTACTGTCCATATTAAAAGAGTAGGCGAGACGTTTAGATCCTACTTTTTTAAGAAGGGGGGTTAGGGGGGGGTAAGATATGGCGTCTCGCCCGGAGTAGTTATTTATGCCAGAAGTAAAAATCATGTGAGAAATTTAACAATTCTATCTTTTTTTGTAAGTAAGGAGATTTTGAATTTTTATGTAAGGAATATTTGATAAATATTATTCGAGGGTTGTAATGCCATGTCTTATGGCAAACTTTACGAGACCTGTAATATCCTTTACCCCTATCTTTTGCATTATCCGACTTCTATAAGTTTCAACTGTCTTTGGAGAAATAAATATAATATTGGCAATCTCTGCGCTTGATTTTCCTTCCACCACAAGTTTTAGTATCTCCATCTCCCTTGGACTTAACTGGGATAAAATATCTTTTTTATCTTTATATGACTTTTGTTGAAAATATTCATCTATTACCTGTTCTGAGATCTTTTTACTGAGATATCTTTTTCCTGTAGCACAATTCAAAACAGCGTTTATAATCTCTGCACCTGCAGATTCTTTCAGAATATACCCCTTTGCACCTGCATCTATTGATCTGTGGACATACTCTGGAGAAGAATGCATGGACAGTATTATTACACACGTTGAAGGCGATTGTTCGAGAATCTGCCTTGTTGCCTCTATACCATCGAGTTCAGGCATAGCAATATCCATTATAACTATATTGGGCTTGAGCATTCTAACCTGTTTTATTGTGTCTCTACCATTATCGGCATCACCAATAACCTTAATCTTCTCATTTGATTCAAGAAGTAACCTTAACCCCTCCCTTAAAACAGCATGGTCATCGGCAATAAAAACTGTAATCTGCTCGCTGGATAATTTAGACATAATCGCTATTGATCGTAAACTTTAGGAACGTTTACTATCACCTTTGTGCCTTTGCCTTTTTCTGATTCAACCTTTAATTCCCCTTTTACCGAAATAGCCCTTTCCCTCATATTAATTAGTCCCCATCTTGCCTTTTCTTCTCCTTTTTCATTTAATGGGTCAGGGTCTTCAAAATTTTTATTCCTCATTCTTAATGAAGTGTCAAAACCCTTACCATTGTCGTAAATAGTAAGACAAACTCCACCATCGTCAATATTTAAATTTATATAAACATCTGTCGCCCGAGAGTGTTTAGCAGTGTTTGTTAATGCCTCCTGGGTTATACGGAAAAGAGCATTTTCTATTGATGGATTTAATCTTTCATGGGATTCTACACCGCCTACGGTTACATTGATACCTGTTCTTGAGGAAAAAATCCTTCCATACCATTTAAGGGCTGCTAAAAGCCCGTAATCATCTAATACTGAAGGTCTTAAATCAGACATAATATTCCTTATCTTTTCAGTTGTCTGCTCGAGAAGCACCAGTGAATCTTTTAGCCGTGTTTGTATATCATCAGAAACAATATCATGAATTTTTGCATTTATAATATTTAAATTTATGCTGATGGCAGTAAGGTTTTGTCCCACCGTATCGTGCAATTCCTGGGAAAATCTTTTTCTTTCAGCCTCTTCGATCTCCACAAGCCTTTTTGATAGAGAACGTAGTTCTTCTTGCTGTTCCAAAAGTTCTTTTTCTGCCTTTTTTCTTAAGGTTATATTTTCTGCTGTGCCTTCGTAACATATAATATTTCCCTCCTTATCTTTAACAGCATGGGCATTTATGGATATCCATATCTGAGAACCGTTTTTGTGGTATTGACTTGATTCAAACCCTTTTACAAAACCATGGGTCTCGATAAGTCTTTTAAATCTTAACCTGTCCTCAGGGTTCACATAAAGTCTCTGAATATCTTCTACAGCTGTTATCATTTCTTCAGGGGTATCATAACCATACATACTGGCAAGGGCAGGGTTTACTAAAATAAAACGACCATTAGGTGTTGTCTGAAAAATACCTTCTATTATACTTTCAAAAATATTTCTATATCTTTCCTCACTTTTAAGAAGTTTTTCTTCAATCTGCTTTCTTTCTGTCTCGTCTTTATAAACAACAACTACTTCTTTTGTGGAAAGTCTGTATACGTAATTATCACGCCAGCCTGTTAGATTTTCATCTTTATAAATGCCAATCTGGTAGTGCTCTGGATTACCTGTTTTGTAAACCCTTTTTAAAATATTCAAAAGCCCGGAACTCTTTACTTCAGGGAGTGCATCTACTACATTCTTTCCTATTAAAGCATCTCTTGTTAACTTTTCTATCTTTTCTGCCCCAGAATTTACATCTTTTATAATAAAGGTTTCCCCTGAATCATAAGTCTCATAAATAAGAATCCCAATGTTTATGTTTTCTAATAATTCTTGAAACCGCCTTTGACATCTTTTTAATTCGTTCTCTATATATTTTTTTCTTAATTTCCTGGCCATTATTTTAAAATCACTCACCTCAACGTTTATCTAAAAATGATTTTTTTCAGGTGCTAAAAGGTTCGATAATAATTTTAAGACAATCTTCCCCTTTGGCTGCTATGGAAAATGCCTTTTGAATTTCTTTAATGCCAAATTTATGGGTAATAAGTTCGGTTACGTTAATAATCCTTTTATTTATAAGATTCAGGGCTATTTTATTATCCATTGGGGCGGCGCCGTAACATGTCTTTATGCTTATATCATTTCTCCAGAAAGGTGTAAAATCTATTTCCACTGTTTCATTAGGATTAGGTACTGCAAAAAATAGTATGGTTCCTCCCCTCTCCACAAGTCTTAAGGATTGTCTTGCCGCATCGAGGGAGCCTGCACATACTATAACCTTGTCTGCCAGTCTTCCTTCGTTTATTTCTTTTATTGTTTCTTCTACCATATCATCTGGTTTTAAAGCCTTGACTGCCCCGAACCTTTCTGCAGAACTCAGTCTAAATTCATTTATATCGGTGGTAATGATCTTTTTTACACCCTTAGCCCTGGCAAGTTTAAGCATAAGTAAACCTGCAATGCCACAACCAAGAACTGCAACGGTATCATCCTCCTGTAAATTAATTGCCCTTAACCCCCTGACAACTGTGCCCAGAGGCTCTATAAAAGAACCCTCCTCAAAAGACATGGTATCAGGAAGCAAAAGGGTGCCTGTATGAACACTTTTGCCTGATACCCTTAAATATTGTGAAAAACCTCCTGGAGTAAAATTATTTTTTGTGTGGAATACTTCACAGGCTGTTTCATGTCCCTTTTTACAAAAATAACATTCTTCACAGGGTACATGGTGTGTTGAAAATACCCTGTCCCCTTTTTTTAAGTGTTTAATATTCTTACCTATCTCCACAATTTCTCCGGCAACTTCATGACCTAAAACAAGGGGTGCCTTTTTTATTCTATACCATTCGAGAACATCACTCCCGCAGATTCCACTTGCAATGACCTTGATAAGAATATCATCAGGACCTGTTTCAGGTACTGGTAGTTCCTGTACCTCAACCCTTTTATTATTAAAATACATCCCCACAATCATCTATTTTTTGCCCCTTTTTCCCTTTACTTTTGATTTATTTTTTTCTTCAAGAAAATATTCATAGGCAGCTTTAGGCTTTTCGTTTTCGTGCACCACCTTTCTTAATGCCTTTATCATGGCAACGGGGTCATCTGATTGAAAGATATTTCTACCCATATCCACACCTAAAGCACCGTCCTGTATGGCATTATAAGCCATGGTCAATGCATCCAGTTCAGGCACTTTTTTTCCTCCTGCAATTACTATAGGAACAGGACATGATGCCACAACAGTGTCAAATCCCTTTTCTACATAGTATGTCTTTACATATGTAACACCAAGCTCTGCGAGTATTCTCGATGCAAGGCGCATATATTTTGCATCCCTTGCCATATCTTTTCCAACGGCGGTTACACCCAAAACCGGTATACCGTATCTATTTCCCATATCAACAAGCCTTGTCATGTTATGAACCGATTGGGTTTCAAATTTTCCACCAATAAACACCTGAACTGCCATGGCGGCAACGTTGAGTCTTATTGCATCATCTATTTCTACAGCAATCTGTTCGTTTGAAAGTTCATTGAGTATACTTGGACCACCACTTGCACGAAGCACTATCCCCTTATCAAAAGTGGGTGGAATAATTGCCCTTAAAATTCCCCTTGTGAGCATAAGTGTATCTGCATAAGGCAATAGAGGAAGTATTGTCACATCGATCCTTTCAAGCCCTGTTGTTGGACCCTGAAAATAACCGTGGTCTATGGCAAGCATGAGGGTTTTTCCCGTTTTTGGATTAAATATCCTTGAAAGTCGATTTTTCATACCCCAATCAAGGTGATTACAACCTTTTAAAAAAAACGGTTCGTTTTTTACAGGTATGTCCACATAAAACTGTTTTTCTTTTTCAGATTCATCTATCTCAGGCATAACTTCTCCTTTCTTAAAAGATTTTTTGATTTATCCTATCTATATAACTCATAAGTGTCAATACATTTTATATGCACCTGATTTCTTTTAAAGACCTTATTCTATTATAAAATAATAGACTATTGGCAGAAAAATAGTTTAAAATATGTTGAACAATAAAAGTATACATAAAAAATCATGGTAAAATACATCCCTAAAAGAAAGTTTTTACTCCTCGCCGGAGATATTTTTCTGATATTTATTGCCTGTAGCATTGCACCAGCAGTGCGTTTTGGGGTTTTTATATTTGAACCATTAGATTTATGGTTAGAAATTCTGATAGTTTTGTTTATAAATATTTTGTGCTTCTATATTGCAGATTTTTACAATGCTGACCAGGGCTTTATAAACATCCGGTTTATCTTAAAACACCTTATCACTGTTTTTACAGCATTTTTAATAACCCTGTCAGTCTTTTTTCTATTTCCCAGACTACAGACAAGTAGAGGAATTTTAATAATAAATTTCATTCTAATAGGTATTTTTATTTTCTTATGGCGATTTTTATTTGAAAAGATTATTAAAAAGTATAGGCCCGCAAATCAAAAGGTATTTCTTATTATAGGCGCAGGGATGACAGGAAATAAAATTTATGAGATTTTAAAAAAAGATGCATCTGTTAAAATAGCGGGTTTTGTAGATAATAATCATGCTAAAAGACATAAATACCAATCTATAAAATTTTTTGAAAAAACAGATGAAATCGAAGAGATTGTAAAAAAAGAACATGTTGACCATATTGTTCTTGCAATAAGTGAACTGAAAGATACAGAATTGATAAAAAAAATACTGGCATGTAAATTAAAAGGGATAAAGATATACGATGTGCCTACCTTTTATGAAGAAATGCTCGGTAAAATAGAGGTAGAGTATCTAAACGACATCTGGATTTTAAATATGCCCATTCATGGTGTTAAAAAAACTGTTTATAACAGAAAGATAAAGAGGCTCATCAGCGTTTTCTTTTCCATATCCCTGCTAATAATATTCTCTCCTATATCTCTTCTTGCAATGATAGCTATTAAGCTCGATTCTAAGGGACCTGTCCTTTTCAAACAAAAAAGGGTGGGTTTAAACGGGAATGTCTTTGAGCTCATTAAATTCAGAACCATGAAAGTGGGCACAGAAAACGATAGAAGGCATGCAGGAAAAAAAGATGACCCCCGCATTACAAGGGTTGGAAAGATCTTGAGACTGACAAGGATAGATGAAATCCCCCAGTTGTGGAATGTCTTAAAAGGTGATATGAGCTTAATAGGTCCAAGGGCATTAATGAGGGAAGAGGTAGAGGAATTTGAAAAGAAGGTTCCCTATTTTTCCGTAAGACATACGGTAAAACCCGGGGTTACTGGATGGGCACAGGTAAATTATCTCCACGGTGCCACTGTGGAGGATGCTTTAGAGAAATTGAAATATGATCTCTTTTATATAAAAAACCTCTCGTTCTTTCTTGACTGTTATATTATTTTACGTACCGTAAGGACAATGTTATTCTGCAAAGGGGCAAGATAAAAAAGGCTTTCTAACGCGATTCAATTATGTCCTTACCCTTTTCTGGTCTATATATAAATTTTGCATCATTAATAGGCTCATTTATCTTTATATGGGTAAAGCTCAAAGTATTTACATTACCTGTAAATTCGTAAATTTCTATCTTTTTTACCATATGTAATCTATCAACCCATATCTTTGCCGTTGAAACCTGACCATCCTTTTTAGGAACTAATTCTAATAGCTCTATATCCCCTGACCTTTTTCTATCTTTTATGTTAAACAGTTCATCTATCTTTGCTATATCATCTAAAAGGTCAAAAAAAGTCCCTGCTGACTTGTCTTTATTTACCATTCTTTTATAAACGACTGGTTTTTCTTCTTCTCCCTGCCATATAAAACTACCATCAAAAAGGAAATATCTTCCCTTTGGTTTTTTGTATCGCCACAGAAAACCCTTACCCCTCTTGTAAAAAAAATCACCTTCAAACTCCCTCTCCTTTTTTAAACTCGATATAAAAATCTTCTGTGTAAAACCTGTCTCAAAGGTGATAATGGCAGAGTAGGTCTTCTTTATATCTTCAATATTCGATGCATATAAGGTTAATGCAAAAATACAACAGCTAAAACATAAAAAAATAGAAAAAATTATTATTAAATATATACCTTTTTTCATATAACCTCTAATTTGTATAATTTTCTTTAAATCCTTAAAGGATTTTATTGTCTTTTTAATACCTCCCTTGGCTTAACACCATCTGAAGGCCCAACAATGCCATCTTTTTCCATCTTCTCTATAATACGGGCCGCCCTATTGTAACCAATCCTGAACCTCCTCTGTATCATACTTATGGATGCCTCACCCTTTTCCATAACGAATTCAACGGCCTCTATGTATTTCTCATCTTCTATATCATCACCACCTTCGCTTTCATCTCTTTCTATAAGAATCTCCTCCTGATATTCAGGACTGCCCTGTCGTTTCAAAAATTCCACAACTCGCCTTATCTCACCTTCAGAGACAAAGGGCCCATGAAGCCTTTCTATTTTTCCTATCCCAGGACTCATAAAAAGCATATCACCATAACCAAGGAGACTCTCCGCACCATTTGTGTCCAATATAGTTCTCGAATCTACCTTTGAAGAAACCTTAAAGGAGATGCGGGCAGGAAAATTTGCCTTAATGATACCTGTTAACACATCTACAGAAGGCCTCTGGGTAGCAAGTATTAGGTGGATTCCTGAAGCCCTTGCCATCTGTGCAAGCCTTGCAATGTATTCTTCCACCTCCCTTGAAGATACCATCATGAGATCTGCCAGTTCATCTATGACAACCACTATATAGGGAAAGACATTGCCACCCTGTTTTGTCACCTTTGCGTTGTATCTGTCTATATTTCTTACACCTATTTCTGCCATCATTGTATATCTTCTTTCCATCTCATCGATGAGCCACCGCAGTGCAGTTTTTGCGTTCTTTGGATTTGTTACCACTGGTAAGAGTAGATGGGGTATTCCTTCATAAAAGGATAGCTCCAGCATTTTTAAATCTATCATAAGAAACCTTACATTTACAGGCGTTGCCTTAAATAAAATGCTGCAAATCATACTGTTTAGAGAAACGCTTTTACCGGAACCGGTAGAGCCTGCCACAAGAAGATGGGGCATCTTGGTTAAATCTGCTACAAAAGATTCCCCTGATATGGTCTTTCCTATTGCCATTGTAAGAAAAGACTGGGAAGATAAAAACGCCTCTGATTCTATAATCTCTCTAAAAAATACGGTTTGTCTTAATTTATTAGGTACTTCTATGCCAACCACGGACTTGCCTGGTATTGGGGCAATTATCCTTATGGAAATGGCGCTTAATGCCATGGCAAGGTCATCTGCTAAGTTACTGATCCGACTTACCTTTATACCAGGTGCAGGCTCAAATTCATACAGGGTTATAACAGGACCTGGTTTTACCTCTGTTACCCTTCCTTCTATACCATAGTCCTTCAATTTATCTTCAAGGATGGATGCATTCTGCCTGATGTCTTCTTTATCTATCTTTATCTCGTTTTTTTCCACCTTATCGAGAAGGGATATGGGTGGTAATTTATAAGGCCCGATTTCATTAAAAAACTCAAAGGCCTCCTGAACAGGTTGTTTCTCTTTTTTAACGTCTATCTCCACAACAGGTTTCTCTTCCACTACCTTTACATCTTTCTTCTTTTCAGTAGATTTTCTTTTTTTCCATTTATCCTCTATTAAAGAAAAGATAGGCGCCTGTGCTATAAGAAAAAAAGAGATAAATAACATGATGATTAATAAAAGATAGGTACCAAAATAACCAAACAAACTCGTCAATATCTCACAAAATAGAACACCGAAGAACCCTGAAAATGGTATATGAACACCTTTTATGTAAATTCTACCCACAATAAGCTGGGCAAGCACCAAAATAGACAGAAACATAAGGAAAAGACCTGCAGAAAAAATTATTGTATTCTGAGGACTCTTTTTCCTTATAAAAAATATACCTAATATAAGGCTAAATATGGCAATAATTGGACTTATAAGCCCGAATAACTGGATTAATCCATCGGTTATATATGAACCCACCTTTCCACAGAAATTTTTTACAGGACCTGTGGCAAGTGTTGTAAAAGAAGGGTCTTTTGGGTCATAAGAAATAAGGCTGACCATAAGAAAAATAAAAAATCCTATAAGTCCTATGCCTATAATTTCTTTTTTTAGTTCTTTAGACATTTTTTTACTTTCCCTTTTACTTTTGTCCCAGCAGTCTTTCTATCCTTTTTTTAATCTCATCCATGAGCCTTAACTTTTCCTTAGCACTATTTCCGGTCACACAAACATATTCTCCTATATTTATGTATATTAACCCTTTTTTTAATGGAATTAAACTGCCTTTTGGTTGAAGTATATAGGTGTCTTTTATACCAACAGGAACTAAAGGAACTCCTGCTCGCACAGCAAGGGAAAATACACCCTTTTTAAAAGGCAAAAGCATACCGTCTTTACTCCTTGTGCCCTCTGGAAACACGACAAGATTTGTACCTTCTTTAATCTTTTTTGCTGCCACCTCAATTGCCTTTATGGCCTCTCTGGGATTTTCTCTGTCGAGGCTTATATAACCTGCCTTTTTCATTGCCCATCCAAAAAAAGGGATGCTGAAAAGCTGTCTTTTTGCAACCCATCTAAATGAAACAGGCATCTTTGCAAGGAGTGAGTAAATATCCAGAGCACTCTGATGATTGCACATAAAAATGCAAGGTGGTTCTGGAATGTTTTCAACACCTTTTATTACGATTTTTATACCTGAAATAAATAGATGAATCTTTGCCCAGAATCTTGCTATGCCATGAATTAACTCACCTGTTCTGTCAAAAGGGGATACAAAAAGGGCGATAATGGATAAAATCAAGGTTGAACATACAAGGTTAACAAATATCAAAACTCTTCTCATATGTATAATAACTTTAGATTATCCACGATTTTTATCACTTCTTCTTTGATTTTAATGTCTATATCATAGGGCGATACACCCAATCTATCTGCCTTTAATAGATTTTCGTTGTAATTTATAGAACCTAAATAGGAAAATCCTTCTAATTGTTCTTTCAAAAGTGATATGTCTTCATCCCCTTTAATCTTATTTCCCACCACACACACCTTTTTAATACCCAGATCCCGGGCAAGTCTTCTTATCTCCTTCGCGGTCTGGATGCTTCTCTTACCGGGCTCTACAACGACAATCAAAGAATCTATAAATTCTGTGGTACCCCGGCCTAGATGCTCAAGGCCTGCTTCCATGTCTACTATGACAAACTCATCCCTCTCGATAAATATATGGGAAATAAGATTTTTTAAAAGCACATTCTCAGGACAGAAGCATCCACCACCACCTTTTGCAATATTGCCCAGAATAACGAGCTTAATATTGCCCTTAACAACAGAAAATCTGTCGGGGATGTCATCTACTTTTGGATTCAATTTAAAAAAGGTACCATATTGACCTTTTTTTGACTCCGTCCTTTCCCTTATAAATTCTTCCATTTCTGCAAGGGGTTTTGCAGATTTTAACTCTTTCTCTGAGAAACCAATTGCATCAGCAAGATTGGCATCGGGGTCTGCATCTATTGCAAGCACCTTGTATCCCCTTTCATCGAGGATCCTTGCCATAATACCTGCAAGGGTTGTCTTTCCAACCCCTCCTTTTCCCGATATGGCTACCTTCATGGGCTAATATTGCACACCTCCTCTTTTATTATACTTTTTAACAATCTGTAAGATTTTAATTTCACATCGAGATGGAAGGCAATAAAATCCTCCAAAATGGCCTGAATGTATTCTATAAACCCTGGATCAATTAAAAAATTTCCCTTTTTTTCATATAAGGAGAGGCATGCTATAACACCTGCTGGATAGGTTTTATAAGAAAGGGATGAAGAACATATCTTACACAGTATCCCTCCCCTCTCCTTTGAAAAATAAATCTTTTCTTCGTCCGGAACCTCTCTTCCACAATATACACAGGTTTTAAAATTAGGCATAAAACCTGTAATCTTAAGAATGTTAAGTAGATTTATTATAATTTCAGATGACCCGAATGCACTGTCTTTTACATTAACAAATATATATTTCAGCATGTTAAAGAGATCCTTATTTTTTTCTCCATCTTTTGTGAGCCTGTCTGTAAATTCGGCAAAAAAACTTGCAGCACAAAAACTCTTTAAACTTTTTTCTATTCCCGTGTTAGACTCTATCAAATCTGCGTTTTCAATCCTTGCAATGGACTTGTTTTGCTTTTTAAAGTATTCAATTTTTATATGATTAAAAGGCTCCAGTGTATTCATAAATCTTTTCTGGCTCTTACTGCCCCCCTTTGCTATGACAGACATCTTGCCGTTTGTCAAGGTAAATAGCCTTACTATCTTATCCGATTCACCATAGGGTAGTTTTGTCAGAACCAGTGCCTCATCCTTTTGTAATGCCATACTCATTCATATAACATTTATTGTTATGTTTTTCCATGAAGATTAAAAAATTCCTTTCCTTTGACAGGGGCTTTTGATATAAAAATCAGAAAGAAATTAAATGGGGGTAGTATGGAAAAAATTGGATTAATAGGCCTCGGAAATATGGGTGAGGCAATTCTAAAGGCACTTATTAATTCAGGATACAGATCAGAAGACCTGTTTTTTTCTGAAATAAAACCGGAGAGAGCAGAATTTATAGCCAAAACATATAAAGTAAAACATATAAAGGACATAAAACAAATCTTAAACAAGGTAAAATATATCATAATTGCAGTAAAGCCCCAGGATGCCCAGAAAACCCTTTCAGGTATAATACCATTTATTAATGAAGAAAATATTGTAATATCCATTATGGCAGGTATATCCATCTCAAAGATACTCTCTTTTTCTTCTAAAGAATTCAAGGTTGTAAGGGCTATGCCCAATATATGTGCAAAAGTAGGGCAATCGGTAACAGCCATAATTGCTAATAAAGAAGTAGAAAACGATGAACTAAAGGAGGTAAAAAAGATACTTTCCAGTATAGGCCATGTTGTAGAGATTGATGAAGGCCAAATGGATGCAATGACAGCCTTATCTGGAAGCGGCCCTGCCTTTGTTCTTCTCTTTCTCGAGGCAATGATAGATGCTGGTGTTAAAATGGGCCTCTTGAGGGAAAAAACAAAAGAGATAATGGTTCATGTTTTAAAAGGTACTGTTGAGATGCTCGAAAAGGAAAATCTGCATCCCACCTTATTGAAAGAGATGGTTACCTCTCCTGGAGGAACAACCATCTATGGACTTACATACCTGGAAGAAAAGGCATTTAAGGGTAATCTTATCAAGGCCATTGAAAAGGCAGCAAAAAGGGCTGGAGAACTTTCAACATGACCATCGACGAATTCTACGGAAAAAGACAGCAAATGGTAGATACCCAGATTGTAAAAAGGGGTATTAGAGACAAAAAGGTTATAGAAGCCATGAGAAAGGTGCCAAGACATCTTTTTATTGACAATGCATTATGGCCCCAGGCATATGAAGACCATCCCCTGCCCATTGGAGAAAAACAGACCATATCCCAACCTTATATAGTAGCCCTTATGACAGAGGCACTGGAATTAAAGGAAAATGATAAGGTGCTCGAGATAGGCACCGGTTCAGGATATCAGACAGCCATCCTTGCAGAGCTTGCAGAGAAGGTCTATTCTATAGAGAGACTGCCCAATATTGCAAAAAATGCCAGAAAGATTCTCGATAGATTAAACTATAAAAATGTAATGATTTCAATTAGAGATGGCACTGAGGGGTGGAGCGAATTCGCACCTTTCGATGCTATAATCGTTACAGCAGCTGCACCCCATATACCTCGACCCCTTTTTGAACAGTTAAAAATCGGCGGAAGAATGGTCATACCCATTGGAGGAGAATTTTCTCAAGATTTGATGGTTTATACAAAAACAGATGAAGAGGCTACAGATGTTGAGAACCTTGGTGGTTGTAGATTTGTAAAACTCATAGGAGCATACGGTTGGAAAGAATAAAAAGAACCGAAGAGGGTGTGAGCTTTTTAGACGACGAATTTAAAGTGGAAAGACTTTACATGAAGGATCTTATGAAACTTCCTGTGCTTACCCCTGAAGAAGAAAAACAACTCGCTGAAAAGGTTGCAAAAGGAGACATCCAGGCAAAAAAAAGAATGATAGAGGCAAATTTAAGGCTTGTTGTAAAGATTGCAAAAAAATATGTAAATCAAGGCTTATCTACCCTTGATTTAATAGAAGAAGGTAACTTAGGTCTTATAAGGGCAGTGGAAAAATTTAATTTAAAAAAAGACTGTAGATTTTCCACATATGCAACCTGGTGGATAAGACAGGCCATTGAAAGGGCAATAGCGAACCAGTCGAGAACAATAAGATTGCCCGTACATTTAGCTGCAAAGATATATAAGATTTCAAAACATATCAATGAATTTACAGATACTCATGGAAGGGAGCCTTCACCTGAAGAACTTATTAAGTTAACAGGTTTCCCTGAAGAATTAATAAAAAACTTCTATATGTTTATGATAAAAACATGTTCATTAGAATCAATTATAGATGAGGAAGGCAAATTAACCATTGAAGATACACTGAAAGGCTGCTCTATTGAAGAACCTCTGGAGGCCTTAGAACAATCAAAAAGGGTGGAAGAGATTGCATCATGGATAGATACACTCACAAGTGATGAAAAAAGGGTTATTGTTTTGAGATATGGCCTTGATGGTGGTGAACCGCAAACCCTTGAGGCAATAGGAAAACTCTTCGGCGTAACAAGGGAAAGGATAAGGCAAATTGAACAAAAGAGTCTCAATAAACTCCGTAAAATTGTGAAAAGAAAAAACATTGGAAGAGAAAACATATAAAGATACCTCCCATAAAAGTCCATCAAAGGATATAATAAAAAAGGGTTCAATAATCACTTTAATAACCATCATAAGTAGACCTTTAGGGTATATCAGAGAAGCAATACAGGCATATCTTTTCGGTGCCACAATGCTTGTAGATGCCTTTGTGGTGGCTTTTAATTTCCCTGAACTCATCCAGACCCTTTTCTTTTCAGGTGCTACAAGTGCTTTTCTCATTCCTGTGTGTTCAAGATATATAAACGATGATGTAGAATTCTCAAGGGTTTATTCTATTTTTATAAACCTTGCTTTATTGGTTACAGGTATTGTTTCAATAGTTTTATTTTTATTAAGCACTCCCATAGTAAATATTATTGCCCCGGGTTTTACATCTTATGGGAAGACTGTAACAAAGTATCTCTTTTTGATTATGATCCCTGTTATTTTGTTGCATGCAGTGCTATCGGTTATGAAGGCGTTTTTAAATGCAAAGGAACACTTTGCATCACCGGAGCTTTCAGGGATAATCTGGAATATTATCTTTATTGCATCTGCTTTATTTCTCAGCAAAAGATATGGCATATACAGTCTTGCAATAGGCGTAACAATCGGTTCTATTGCCCAGATTATTATTCAGTGGCCATATTTAAGAAGGTTAAACATAAGATATATCAAGGTAACCTCTTTAAATCACCCCTCTGTATATGAGGCAAAAAGGCTTTTTACCGGTGCCCTCGTTGCCACATCCATTGTGCCTATAAACAGTTTTATAGGCAGGATTATAGCCTCATATCTCCCCCCTGGAGAGGTAGCGTCCCTTTCCTATGCATTCAGGATATTTATACTGCCCTTCAGTCTTTTTGCAGTTCCTATCTATACAGTAGTTTTTTCTAAAATCTCAAAACTTTATCATGAAAGGGATTTTGAATCCATTAAATCCCATATAAGTAGTTCCATTGTGCTAATTACCATTACACTTATACCTTCTACAATACTTTTGTGCTCCATTGGTGATGTGGTTATTAAAATCCTCTACGAAAGGGGCGCATTTACACAAAAAGAGACAATTCTTACGTTCAAGGCACTTTTCGGATATTCGATGGGACTTTTATTCTATGCCCTTTCTATCAGTTTTGTAAGAATATTCAATGCTATGCATGATATGAAAACCCCTGCTACTATTGGAATCACATCCATTATAATAAATGCAGGGCTTGCTATTATTCTTATGAATCCTTTAAAGAATCTCGGCATATCCCTTGCTACATCAGTAAGTTCCTTTTACAATTTTTCAATGCTTTTTATCATTTTAAAGAAAAGGATTGATTATAGACTTTCTCCATCTGCTATTAAAGACATAACGAAATCTATTATGGCAGGTATTGTACTTGTTTTTATCATCTATATTTTAAAACATTTTTACCCAATTAACCCATATTTTCTTATTTTACTTTGCTGCCTCTGTGTAATAGCTGTGTATTTCGTATTTTTTAAAGATTATTATCTCCGTGTCTTTAAACATAGATAAAATCTCTAACGGGATGACAGGCTTGCTGCTACTATTGCAGCACCTATTCCTGAACCATCACGGGTAAGGCTGAGGCGAATTTTATCTGCCTGGTGTGGAAAAATTTCCTTTATCATAATTTCCATGTTCTCTCTAAATCCTTTATATCTTTCAAACAATGAGCCATCAATGGCAACTACATGGGCTGATTTCAAGTCCTTATCCATATGGGTTAAAACAGCAGCTATTGCTGTTGCAGCAATCCTTGCCGCCCTTTTTGATACGATCAGACCCACTTCTTTTAATAACATAAAATCTTTGTCTGAAAAACCCTCAATTTTTGAATAACCGAATATTTCCTTATCAGATACCATAAGCGAAAGTTGCTCTGTGGTAAGGCTGTAAGGTTTTAAAAAAATATTTTTTAGTTCTTTAGCATTTAAAAGGCCTTTTTCAAATGCCTCCCTTATTATAAGCCTTGAAATCTCTCCCAAATACCTCCCGGAAATCATTTTCTCCATTTTTTGTTCACCTGGATTTTCTGAATCTCTATCGAGTTGTGTGTCGTATTTTGTTGTTTTTATCTTATCAAATCCACCCCATTCTATGTTTATTATCATCTCATCAGAATCCCACATGCCATGAAATTTTGTGAGGTTGTCTATCCTTTCCGGATAAGCGGCATTTGTTCCTGTCCCCAGTATCACACCCATATCGCATAAGGGATCAATATAACTTTTCGTAACAAGGGTGCCTACCGTATCGTTTGTAAGGGCAACCAATTTAAGATTTTCAAGCCCCTTTCTTTTAAAGGCCTTATCGAGGAGTTTAACTACATCATGACCTTCAACACCTTTTACAGCGAACCCTTTAGTCCATGAAATAAGTATACCCCTTAAGATGGATGTCTGAACTACAGGAAAAGAAAATGTAAAGCCGACTTCTAAAAAAATATCTAATTTATGCTCTTTCAAAAAAGTGGATACGCAATCTGCGATAAAATCAAAAAACACATCTTCTGTTTTTGAGATTATTTCTTTTCCTAAAGTAAACCTCCTTATCCCTATTGTTGCTATTTTTTTTTGACCTGATAACCTTATGGCAAGCACTCTCATATTCGTTCCACCCAGATCAATAGCAAGAAAAATTCCCTTTTCATTACCCGTTGGTCTTCTCACAAAAGAAGGAAGCATCTTTAAAGAAGATTGTCTGCCCTTTAAACCGTTCTCTATTTCTTTGTGAAAAGCACCCATCATCTCATATGTGTCTTTTCTCGTAAAATCAAACATATCTGTTATTTCTTTTAAAAATACATCTATATTCTGGGTCATATTCTTACGCTTTTTGATGCTTCCTTTCCTAAGTTTTAAATGATCTTAACCTCATTGTTTATATGTTTTTATAAATTATCCTTCCATCGTATATTCAAAAAGTTTATATGTTTTTTCAGAACAGGGTAAAGAATATGTTAAATTTTTAGACATAATAAGGCCTTCGAATTCAACGGGTTTTGCATTTTTGCCTTTTAATATAATTATTTTGCCACCCTTTTTTAATAATCTCACAGCTTTTTCAAGTATTGTCTCTGTCTTACCAAAGGCTTTAACTCCTATTATATCAACACTAATACTGTCTAAAAATTCAATTTTTTTAAACAACGGGTAAAATCTATCAAGGCTTAACAGCCTTTTTATATGCCTCTGAAAATGTATTTTTTTAATATTTTTTTCCACAGAAAAAACCTCAATGTCTCTATTCATGATGGCAATAGGGATTGAGAGGATGCCAGAGCCAGAACCCATATCCAAAAAAGAAGAGGACCTTTTTTCTATTAGTTTGTATACAAAAAAAGAATCGTATAAAAGCCCTTTTGTAATGGATAAAATATCTTTTTTGCCTGTGAGGTTTATGTGTTTATTCCATTTATCAAGCTCATTAATATAAAGTGATAATTCTTTCAATCTACATTCATCAATAAAGATTTCAAAATAATGGAGCCCTTTTTTTATTTCCTCTTCCACCATCATCGATCAGATAAATCATAGCATATTTTTTTCTATTCTGTTATAATGGTTGCATGAAAAAAATAGTCATCTTTTTTCTCATATTTTTAGTATCTATTTTTTTATCCTGCGCATCACCACCAAAAAAGGTGGAAAAACCTGCAGATTTATACGTTGAAGGTGTCAATTTAATGAAGGCAAAGAAATACGACAAGGCAATAGAAAAATTTTCTCTAATAAGAGAGAACTTTCCCTTTGATCCTATATCCTTTGTCGCAACGGTGAAGCTTGGGGATGCATATTACGAAAAAAAAGAATATGTGCAGGCATCTACTGTATATGAAGATTTTTTTAATGCCCATCCTGAAGATGAAAACGCACCATACGTGTTAAAAAAACTGGGAGAATGTTATGAACGCCTTTCTTTATCATTTGAGAGGGATCAGGCATATACATTAAAGGCAATAGAAAAATACACCTATCTTCTGAACCGTTACCCCGCAAGTACTTATTCAAAAGAAGCGGATAAAAAAAGAAATGCCCTTATACAGAAACTGGTGGATAGAGAAGTCTATGTAGGTGAATTCTATTACAAAACATTTCAGTATAATGCAGCCATAACAAGGCTTGAATATGTCCTTAAAAAATATCCCGATGCAAGGGGAATCGATAAGGTTCTATACTATCTTACCCAATCCTATAAGGCAATGGGTAACCAGAAAAAGGCAGACCAGTATTATGCACAATTAAAATCACAATATCCTGACAGTAAATTTTTATTTACAGACATAAAAAGGCAGAGAAAAACCTTAAAAGTAGCACAGGCAACCTCTCCAGGTTATGGGTTTGTGTCAAAAAGTTCAAGAACAGATATTGAATTAAAACCACAAATGCCTGTTGTTCAAAAAACCAAGGAAGAGGAAAAACTTAAATTTTTCGAAGAAAAGAAGCCCATAGATATAGTATCCGACTCTATGGAGGGAATGGAAAAGGAAAGATACGTAATTTTTAAAGGAAATGTAGTGGCAAGACAGGGAGACCTGTTTATATACTGTGATACTATAGAGGCCTTTATGGATGAAAAGACCAATGAAATAGAAAGGGCACATGCAAAAGGTAATGTAAAGATAGTTAAAAGAGAACGCACATCCACATGCAAGGAGGCTATATTCGATAATAAAAAAGGTATAATAACCCTCAAAGGGGATGTAACGGTATTTTCAGGTCAGGATAAATTAACAGGGGACATTGTCACATATTATATTAATGAAGAAAAGGTCGTGGTAGAGGCAGAAAGGGATAAAAAGGCAAAAATAAGGATTACCCCTAAATAAAACTTATATATAAAGATTTATTCAGTGAAATTTTCTCGCTACAAAATTCTATTTTTCAGAAAAACAATCTTAAGGGGTTAAACATTTATATCTTTTAAAAAAGGTATCTCCTGATCCTTTATATATACCAATGCCTGACATGCTGCAATAAGGCCGTCTTCATCTTTTACTGTTATATTATATGAAGCGGTTCTTCTCGTTCTATTTATCTCTTTTGACTCTGCCCTAAGGATGGAGCCTTTTTTTGGTGCCTTCATATATGTAATATTCATATTCAAAGCCACAGCAATTCTATCATGACTATTAGACGAGATTTCAAATGCTTCATCTATTAATGAAAAAATGGCACCTCCATGGGCATTACCGTAAAGATTGTCCATTTCATCTGTATATTTCATCTCGCATAAGGCATAGCCTTCATTTACTTCTAAAAGATTTATACCCAGAAGCCTTGCAAAAGGCTCTTTTTCTACCTTTTTAAAATAGATAGACCTTTTATCATTATCCATAAAATCAAATAAAACTTTCTATAATATCTTTTTCAGCAGTTCTTCAACACTTGATTTTGGCTGTGCACCTATAAGCCTGTCCACCACTTTTCCTTTATTGAAGAGTATCAATGTAGGAATGCCTCTTATCCCGTATTTTGCAGGTGTTTGGGGATTTTCATCAACATTTAGTTTTAAAACTTTCACCTTACCTTCATATTGAGAGGCAATATCGTCCACTACGGGCCCCATCATCTGGCAAGGTCCGCACCATGATGCCCAGAAATCCACAAGGACAGGGATACTGGATTCGAGCACTTCTGAAAGAAAATTTCCATCATTTACTGCTCTGGCGCTACTCATAAAAACCTCCTTTTTTTAATAGATAATTTTTATATTTTTAAGTATTTTTTTCTCCTTTGTCAACTTCTCATTTTCTACGAGGAACTTATTTAAGGATTATTTTTTTAAACTTCCTTTTACCTACTTTTATGACGAGCTCATCTGATATGGGGGTATCCTCTGATTTTACCTTTTCTCCGTTTATCATAACTGCACCCTGATTTATCATCCTTTTTCCCTCAGAAGTAGAAGAAACCATACCTGCATTTAAAAGTAGCTTGGGGAGCCATCTCTCTATTTCATCTTTTTTTATCAATATGGTCTCAATATCCTGTGGTATTTCTTTTTCTTTGAAGACCTTTTCAAAATTGATATGTGCTGCCTCTGCTGCCTCCTTGCTGTGAAATCTTGCAATAATCTCCTTTGCAAACCTTACCTTTGCATCTTTTGGATGAACAGTACCGTTTTTTATACCTTCTTTTAATGAGTTAAGTTCTTCAATGGTAATATCGCTTAACAATTCGTAATATTTCAACATGAGTTCATCGGAAATGGACATTAGTTTTCCAAACATAACATCTGGAGGCTCATCTATCCCTACATAATTACCATAGCTTTTGCTCATCTTGTTTAACCCGTCAATACCCTCAAGTAATGGCACTGTCACTATTATCTGGGCTTCCTGGCCATATGCCCTCTGAAGGTCACGACCTACATATAGATTAAATATCTGATCATGGCCACCCAACTCTACATCGGCCCTTAATGCCACAGAATCGTAACCCTGCACAAGGGGATATAAAAATTCATGGATACTTATGGGTATATTATTCTGAAAGCGATTTCTGAAATCTTCTCTCTCCATCATCCTTGCCATTGTGTATTTTGCGCAAAGCCTTATCATATCAGAAGCATTCATTGCCTCAAACCATTCACTATTGAATCTTATCTCTGTCTTTTCAGGATCGAGTATCTTAAAAACCTGTTTTTTATAAGTCTCTGCATTGGCAAGGAGTTCTTCTTTTGAAAGGGCTGGCCTTGTCTCAATCCTTCCAGTAGGATCACCTATCATACCTGTAAAATCGCCTATTAAAAATATGGCAGTATGTCCAAGTTCTTGAAATTGTTTCAATTTCTGCAAAACTACCGTATGTCCTAAATGTAAATCAGGGGCAGTAGGGTCTAAACCGAGTTTTACCCTAAGAGGCCTATTTTCAGTATGTGCTTTTTTCAGTCTATCCCTCAATTCTTCTTCTGTAACCAAATCAACGGCACCTCTTTTTATAATTTCTATTTGCCTTTCTATATCCATTTTTACTCCTTTTAAATCTTCTCCCTTATGGTCTCTATTTCAAGGCATTTTTTAGTTTTGCCGTCTATTTTCAGTATTACCCCCTGGACCTCGACATTTTCCTTTCCCACCTCATATTTTTGAGGCAACATGGTTATAAATTTCTCGAGCACAGCATTTTTATCCATACCTATAACTGAATCAATGCTTCCTGTCATGCCTGCATCGGTTATATAACCTGTACCATTGGGAAGTATTCTTTTATCTGATGTCTGAACATGGGTATGGGTTCCTATAACAGCAGATACCTTACCATCAAGAAACCAGCCCATGGCAATCTTTTCTGATGTTGCCTCTGCATGAAAATCCACCAGCACAGGCACAGCATTATCAATGCTTTTTAAAAAACTGTCAATAGCCCTGAAGGGACATTCAAGGTGATTCATAAATACCCGTCCTTCTATGTTCACTACATATAAAAATTTATTGCTCTTTTTTAACAGACAATAACCAAATCCAGGGGTTCCTTCAGGATAATTAAGGGGTCTTATCACCCGTGTCTCACCCATTAAAAAAGGGATAATCTCCTTTTTTTTCCACACATGATTTCCGGTGGTGATGCAATCCACACCGTAAGATAAAACTTCAATTGCAGTCTTTGGTGTAATACCTATTCCGCCTGCGAGATTTTCACCATTTATAATAAAAAAATCAAAATCAAAAGTTTTTGCAATCTTTTCTATTGCCTTCCTGCCCGGTTTTCCAATTACATCACCGAGAAACAGGATCTTAATCTCATTATCTTGCATATTCTACTGCCCTTGTTTCCCTTATAACCACCACCTTTATCTGACCGGGATACGACAAATCTGTTTCTATCTTTTTTGCAATATCCTTTGATAGCATAAAAATCTCTTCATCTGTAACCTTGTCACTGCTTACCACTATCCTGATTTCTCTGCCTGCCTGAATGGCATAAGACTTTTCTACACCTTGAAAACTATTGGCAATACGTTCTAATTCTTCAAGTCTTTTTACATATGTCTCGAGCATCTCTCTTCTCGCACCCGGCCTTGCCCCTGATAAGGCATCTGCTGCCTGGACTATCACATCAAGGATACTCTTTGCCTCCACATCTTCGTGATGCGCCATGATTGCATGGACAATCTCTTCGCTTTCACCATATTTTTTTGCAAGGTCAGCACCTATAAAGGCATGAGAACCTTCTATTTCATGGTCTACTGCTTTTCCTATATCATGTAAAAGTCCAGCCCTCTTTGCCATCTTAACATTAAGCCTTAATTCAGATGCAATAATACCACAAATGAATGCAACCTCAAGGGAATGCTGATAGACGTTCTGGGCATAACTGCTTCTAAATTTCAGTCTACCTATAAGTTTTACTATTTCTGGATGGACATTATGGATACCCAGGTCAAATACAGCCTGCTCCCCTGCCTCTTTAATTTTTACCTCCATCTCCTCTGCAACCTTTGTGACTATCTCTTCTATCCTTGCCGGATGGATCCTTCCATCTGTTATCAATCTTTCAATGGCTATCCTTGCCACTTCCCTTCTTATTGGATTAAAACAGGAAAGTATAACTGCTTCAGGGGTATCATCAATTATTATGTCTACCCCCGTTGCAGCCTCAAGTGCCCTTATGTTTCTTCCTTCCCTGCCTATTATTCGACCTTTCATCTCCTCATTGGGAAGGGCAATGACAGAAACGGTATTTTCACCCACATATTCCCCAGCATATCTCTGGATGGCACTGGCTATGATCTCCTTTGCCTTTTTATCTGCATTCTCCCTTGCATCCTCCTCTATCTTTTTACATATCTTAATTGCCTCATACTTTGCCTCATCTTCCATCATCTGCATAAGGATTTTTTTAGCCTCTTCAGAGGTTAAACCAGATATCTTCTCAAGGGTCTCTCTTTCCTTTATGAGTAGAATGTCGAGTTCCTTTATTTTTGCATCAAGTGTTGTCTGTTTGCCTATTATTTCCTTTTCTTTTTTTGAAATTTCCTCTTCCTTCTTTTCGAGAAGGTCTATCTTTTTGTCGATGGCTGCCTCTTTTTGGGCAAGCCTTTTCTCCGCATTCTGTAGTTCAATACGTCTTGACTTAATTTCCTGTTCGAAATCGTTTTTTGCCTGAATTGCAATGTCTTTTGCCTGAACAGATGCCTCTCTGATTAAAACATCGGCCTCTTTCTTTGCATCTTCTAATATTTTTTTGCCTATCTTCTCGTATTCGCCAATCTTTCTTTTATGTATGAATCTGGCGAGAAATAGACCGAGAAAAAAGGCAACTATAAAAATTGTTATGTATAAAAATATATTCAAAGTACCCCCTAATATATGAAAGGGGTTTCATAGAGAGGAAAAGTATTTAAATTTTATGGAAGGGTATGTAAAACCTCCAGTTTTTTAAAACTATTTATATTAATATTCATTTTCCTCTGCTATTACCCCTTAAAAATAAAAAAAGCCCCGCAGATGCCGTGTAAACAGTATTTCTTGAACCTCAATTTAAAGTGGGCGTCTATTTGCCAGATCAGGCTTCTCACCTATTCTGTGAGCTTGCACACACCGGCAATGGAAGACCCCCATAAAAGAGGTGTTGGCTCTAAGATTACCATTTATCACGAACATCGCAGGGAACTTCAATTTCTTCTACCTTTCTTAAAATTTTTAAGGCCATTCCTTCAAGTCTTTCTGCCTGTTCCCTAAATTCAAGGTATTCATCGGTCAATTCCATCATTGCCATAATCACTGCATTCAATGTATTTATAATCCCATAATCCTTTATTACGTGGTTTACCTTTTCATCTACAAATTTAGCTAATCTCTTGATTCTCTCCTCATCATCACCTATAAAAACAAACGGTTGATTTAATATAGTAACCTCAACCCGTTTATCCATCTATTCCTAAAAATCAAGAGACTCGAGCTTTTCGAGTATGCCCACAACCTTATCAAGAACAATCTTTCTTTCATTTGCAGTTTCTTCAATTCTTCTTTTCAATTCCTGGTTTTCTTTCTCAAGCTTATCTAATTTAATCGAAAGCTGTTCTTTCTCTTCTTTATATGCCCTATAATTTTTAATGAGCATTTCAACCTTTTTTTCAAGCTCTTCTATTTTATTATCTGTGAATAACTCCATGACTATTAATTAATCCATTTTTTGTTGAAAAGTCAAGAACAAAAGGTATGCCTTAATAAAGGCATCTATTTCTCCATCAAGCACCGCTTCTGCATTATGTATTTCAATTTTTGTTCTGTGATCTTTAACGAGTTTATAGGGGTGGAGTATATAAGAACGGATCTGGCTCCCCCATGCAATATCCTTTTTTTCTTTATTAATGGCATTTAGCTTTTCTTCCTGTTTCTTCTTTTCCAGTTCATATAATCTTGCCTTTAATATAGACATAGCTATTGCCTTATTTTTATGTTGAGACCTCTCATTCTGACACTGAACCACAATACCCGTTGGGATGTGGGTAATCCTTATAGCCGATTCTGTCCTGTTCACATGCTGACCACCAGGACCGCTTGCCCTGAATGTATCAATTTTTAAATCTTCTTCTTTAATATCAATTATTATACTGTCTGGCACCTCAGGATAGGCATATACTGATGCAAAGGATGTATGCCTTCTGTTATTGGCATCAAAGGGTGATATTCTGACAAGTCTATGGATACCAGATTCACACTTTAAATATCCATATGCATATTTACCTTTTACGAGAAATGTTACATTTTTAATGCCTGCCTCTTCACCTGGTAATACATCCACTATCTGTGTTTCAAATCCCTTCGTTTCTGCCCATTTAAAATACATGCGAAGTAGCATTTCTGCCCAATCCTGTGCCTCAGTACCACCTGCCCCTGCGTTTATGTAAACTATGGCATTTTCAGAATCGTTTTCACCGGAAAGCATCCTCTCTATTTCATAGCTCTCTATAGACCTTTCTAACTCTTCAACTCTCTTTGTTAGCTCCTTTATGTCACCGAGATCTTCTGTTGCACTTGCAATTTCCAAGAGAATCTCTATCTCCTCAAGCTCTGTCTCTTTTTTATTCCACCTCTCTATCTCTTCGCTTAAGGAAGATCTCTCTTTTAAAATAGTCTGGGCCTTTGTCTGGTCATCCCAGAAAGATTCTTTAGAAATTTCGGAATCGAGTTCTGAAATTCTTTTCTGGATATGGGAAAGGTCAAAGATAACCTCTTAAAACATCAATTCTTTCTTTTAGAACATCTACCCTGTGTTTTATCTCTTCTAACATGGATCACCTTATAAATATTATACCACTGCTACCTGTTTTCCCCTATTCTTTTTACCACTTCCTCACCAAATTTTGAACATTTAACAGGATTAACACCCGGTATATTTCTTGCCAGGTCATAGGTAACGATTTTAGATTGAATCGTCTTTTCAACTGCATCTTCTATTAAGTCTGCCACCTTATCATGACCTAAATATCTAAACATTAGTGCCCCGGAAAGTATAAAGGATGTAGGATTTATCATATCCTTTCCTGCATATTTAGGTGCACTTCCGTGTGTGGGTTCAAATATTGCAACATCATCCCCTATGTTTGCCCCTGGTGCTACTCCTAACCCCCCTATTAATCCTGCGCAGGCATCAGAGAGATAATCACCGTTTAGATTAGGACAAAGGAGTATATCATAATCCTGGGGCTTTAAAATAATCTGCATGAACATGTTATCTGCAATCCTGTCGTTTATAACAATTCGGCCATCCAGAGCATCTTCCTTTAATCTATCTTCCTCAAGCCTTATGTATGCTGGAAATTCTTTTGCCGTATCTATTGCCCACTGTCTGAAGGCCCCTTCTGTAAACTTCATAATATTACCTTTGTGCACAATTGTTATAATTTTTCTCTTATTCTTAATTGCATAATTTATTACCCATCTTGTAAACCTCTGGGTTCCCCTTTTGCTTATTGGTTTTATCCCTATCCCTGAATCATCAGATATTTGAATACCCGATTTTTCTTTTACAAAATCGATGATTTCTTTTGCCTCTTTAGTGCCTTCCTTCCATTCAATACCTTTGTAAAGATCTTCGGTATTCTCCCTGAAAATGATTATATCTATTGATTCAGGTGATTTAAGGGGGCTTGGAAGACCTGAAAAGTATTTTATCGGCCTCATACACACATAGAGGTCAAAAACCTGTCTCAGATATACATTTACACTTCTAAATCCTCCACCCACAGGGGTTGTAAGTGGCCCTTTTATAGCACATTTTTTATTTTTCACAGTTTCTAATGTTTGATCTGGAAGAAGCTGCCCTTCTTTATCAAGGGCCTTCTGGCCTGCTATCAGGTTTATCCATTTTATGGATTTTTCCCCTCCATATGCCCTTAAAACAGCCTCCTCAAAAACACCCTTTGATGCCCTCCAAATATCCTCACCGGCACCATCTCCCTCAATGTATACGATTTCTATTGTATCCATTATACGTTAAATCCCCCATATTTTTTAATATATTTATCAAGCCCTTCCTCTTTTAGAATATCCATCATAATCCTGGGAAGTGGGGAAAATCTCTTTTCTGTTTTTTTGGTGATATTAAATAAAATACCTTCGTCTACCCTGATTTCGAGTATATCGCCTTCCTGGGCATCATCTACATCACATATTATTGCTGCAAGACCAACATTTATAGCATTTCTATAGAATATCCTTGCAAAAGATTTTGCCACTATTGCATCTATTCCTGCCATCTTGATTATAAGAGGTGCATGTTCCCTGCTTGAACCCAATCCGAAATTGCTTCCCCCAACAATTATATCCCCCTTAGAGATCTTTTTATAGAATCCAGGAGCAATGTCATCAAATACGTGTTTTTTAAGTTCATCAAGATTTGACCTTAAATGGTAAAATCTTCCCGGTATTATATGGTCAGTAGAGATATTATCGCCAAAACGCCATACCTTTCCTTTGATATGCATCTAAAGAACCTCCCTGGGGTCTATTAGTTTTCCTGTTAATGCAGCGGCGGCTGCAGTAGCAGGTGAAGCAAGGATAATATTAGAATTAGGGTTTCCCATCCTGCCTAAAAAATTTCTATTTGAGGTAGAAATACATGTTTCATTGTTCCCCAATACACCGAGATGCAGACCTATGCAAGGACCACATCCAGGAGGTATTATTGTAGCACCTGCTTCAAAAAGGGTTTCTAATATGCCTTCCTTTAATGCATCCCTATATATGCTTCGAGATGCGGGGCATACAATAAGTCTTATATTTTTATGTTTTTTTCTGCCTTTTAAAATTGTAGCTGCAATACGTAAATCATTAATGCGACCGTTTGTGCATGAACCTATAAATACTTGATTTATTTCAATATTTTTTATTTCAACATCTTCAAGTGTTTTTACATTATCCACCTGATGGGGAAGACTCACACAGGGGGCAAGTCTATTCAAGTCTATATCAAAGGTTTTTTCATAATATGCCGTATCATCCGGCTTTATCTCTATAAATGATTTTTCCCTTCCCTTTCCTTTAAGAAATTTAAGGGTCATCTCATCAGAGGGAAATAGACCGCATTTTGCCCCTGCTTCAACGGCCATATTGGCTATGGTCATTCTATCTTCCACTTCCATCTCCGCCACTGCCTCACCTAAAAACTCCATTGATTTATAAGTTGCACCATCGGCACCTAACATGCCTATTATCTTTAATATTAGGTCCTTTGATGTAACTCCAGGACGAAATCTACCGTAAATATTGAATCGAAAAGACTCAGGCACCCTCATCCAGGTCTTACCGAGACCCATAGCCACAGCTATATCCGTTGAACCCATTCCTGTTGAAAATGCACACAAGGCACCACCTGTGCAGGTATGAGAATCTGCTCCTACAAGAACTTCAGAAGGACACAGTATCTGCTCTGACATGATCTGGTGGCATATGCCTTCCCCTACATCGAATACATTTGCACCGTATTTCCTTGCAAACTCTTTAATAAATATATGGTCATTAGATAGTTCCATCCTCGGGCTTGGTGATGCATGGTCAATAAAAAAATTTACCTTTGACCCATCGAATAGTTTATTAAAACCCATTTCAGAAAACTGTCTGATTGCAAGAGGTGCTGTTCCATCTTGAAGCAGGACTCTGCCAATGTCAACAAGAACGTATTCACCCTGCGAAATATCTTTTTTTGTATTTATGCTTAAAATTTTTTCTGCTAAAGTCTTACCCACTTAAATTAGCCCTCCTCTGCCTTTGTTAAATCTTCAAATTTTATATCAAAACCCAATACACCGACAATATCTCCGTATTCATCTCTTATAGGGCCCGAAACCGTAACGCATAAGGCACCTGTAATCCTTGATGAATAGAGGTCTGTAACATAAATCTTACCTGTCTTCATGGGGGTTATAAACCAATCCCTATCTGAGAAATCATCGTGGAGGCCTATTTTATAATATTTTGCCCTATCCACAACCTGAGTTATATTTTTGGTAATCTTTATACCTTCGCTATTTACAATATATGCAAACTGGATGAAAGGGAATTCCTCTACAATACTTTTTAATACCTCTTCCTGTTGCTCTGGAATCATGGTTCTTATCCTGGGCTCCTCTATATACCTTTCAATGAGATGTGCCGCCATATCGTATGCCCTTTTCTTGATAAGTTCAAATTCAGAAACAAAAATTTCAGGTATATATCTCCTGGTCAGATGTTCCATCTCCTCTTCTGAAATGCATGTCACCCTGCCCTCATCGTACTGTTTAAGAATCCATTTATTTATCTTTGCTACACCTGGATGGGTCTTCTGTATCCTGTCATTACCTGTCAATACAAAATATGAGTTTATCCAGTGGGCAATACCGGCAAGGCCTGATTTATCTGTAATGTTAACAGCAATGGGTCTATTTAAAATTTTATTCGTATCAAAGGGAATATATATCTCTTCGTTTTTTGTCAATCCATCAATATGGATACCTGCAGATGTGGCATTAAAATCAGAACCAATAAAGGGCTGCTGTTTTGGGATGGGGTGCCCAATTTCCTTTTCAAAATAGTTTCTTATCTGGGTAATTACCTGGGTCTGAATACCATTTTCACTCCCAGTAAGGGAGATATACTCCATTATAAGGCTTTCAATAGGTGCATTTCCGGTTCTTTCTCCAATGCCAAGAAGTGTCCCGTTTACATAAGAACACCCATATAGCCAGGCGCTTACGCTATTAATAACAACCTTATTAAAATCATTATGTCCATGCCATTCAAGATATTCTGAAGGTACACCGGCATCGTCTATCATTGCCCTTATGATTTTCCCTACAGAACGAGGAAGCGCCGCACCTGGATATGTAATACCCAATCCCAGGGTATCACAAAGCCTGATCTTCACAGGCAGTTTCGCCTCTCTGGACAACTCCATTAACGCCTGTGCAAAAGGAACACAGAATCCGTAGATATCTGCCCTTGTGATATCCTCAAAATGACATCTCGGGATAATGCCGTATTCCAATGTCTTTTCCACGATTTTCAAATATTCTTTAAAAACCTGGGAGCGTGTCTTTTTTAACTTCAAAAAGATATGATAATCAGATGCACTGGTAAGTATTCCTGTCTCTTTTAATCCGAACCCCTTAACAAGCTCCAAGTCATCCTTATTTGCCCTTATCCAGCCCGTTATTTCCGGATATTTGTAACCCTTTTCAAGACATCTTGTAAGGGCTTCTTTATCTTTATCAGTATACAGAAAAAATTCGCACTGTCTTATTACCCCGTTTGGTCCACCAAGCTGATGGATAAAGTCAAAAAGATCTTCAATCTGCCTGACCGTAAAAGGAGGTCTTGATTGCTGACCATCCCTGAATGTAGTATCTGTTATATATATCTCTTCTGGCGGGTCAATAAGTTCGATCTTATTGTCGAATTTTATCTTGCAAACCTCTGTAAAGGGGAAGATGTCCTTGAATAACTGTGGTTCTTCTACATCTATGAGAGGATATTTTTTTTGTTTCATCTCGTTTTTGAATATAAAGCCTTTTTTCTTTTTCATAATTCACCTTCCTGAAATGTAATCTTCAAAGCCTTTAAAATTAATGAAAAAAACCTATTTTAATGATAATCATATTATTACTTCTCATAGATAACCCTTATCTTTAACTCGCTTAACTGCTTCTGACTAACCCTTGAAGGTGCGTCTGTTAAAAGACATACACCTTTTTGAGTTTTAGGAAACGGTATAACATCTCTTATGCTATCGCAGCCAATAAGCATCATGAGAATCCTGTCAAATCCAAATGCAATACCTCCATGAGGAGGGGCACCCATCTCAAGGGCTTCAAGAAGAAAACCGAATTTTTCCTGTGCCTCCTCTTCTTTTATGTTCAAAAGTTTAAACATCTCCACCTGTTCGTCTTTTTTATGTATCCTTATACTCCCACCGCCTATTTCAACGCCATTTAAAACAAGGTCATAGGCCTTTGATTTTAATGTTTCATAATCACCATTAAATTGTTTTATATTTGTCTTTGATGCAGTAAACGGATGATGACACGCCACGTATCTTTTTTGTTCTTCGCTGTATTCGAAAAGGGGAAAATCGGTAACCCATAGAAATTTATATAGATTTTTATCTATGAGGTCGTATCTTTCACCTAAATATAATCTGAATTTGCCCATAAGTTCATTTACCTTTTTCTTGTTTCCTGTCATCATAAAAATAACGTCATCCTCTTTTACATCAAGTCTTTTTATTATAGATAATTTTTCATCATCTTTTAGATACTTTACAACAGGTGATTGAAGTGCATCTTTATCTTTTCTTATCCAGATGAGTCCTTCTGCTCCCATCTGTTTTGCCACATCCACTGAAGTATCCAGGTCTTTTCTCGAAAGGTTTTTACCCTTTAAAACTATTGACTTTACAATGCCCTTGTTTTCAATGGCCTTTTTTATCACACCAAAATCTGTATTTTTAAATATGTCTGTAATATCAACGATTGGTAAACCAAATCTTAAATCAGGTTTATCCGTTCCATAGGTCTCAATTGCTTCATCATAAGTCATCCTTAAAAAAGACCCATTATAGGTTTCCCCTTTAACGGTCCTGTAAATCTCTTTTATTAGACCTTCTGAAACTTTTATTACATCTTCCACATCCACAAAACTCAACTCCATGTCAATCTGTGTAAATTCAGGTTGCCTGTCTGCTCTTAGATCTTCGTCTCTGAAGCAACGTACTATCTGAAAGTATCTATCAAAACCTCCTATCATTAAAATCTGCTTGAATAGTTGAGGTGATTGGGGTAAAGCATAAAAGGTGCCGGGGTTTAATCTGCTGGGCACAATAAAATCCCTTGCACCTTCTGGGGTGCTCTTTGTAAGCATGGGGGTCTCAAATTCGTAAAATCCCTGTGACGCGAGATAGTCCCTTACGGCTTTATATACCCTGCTTCTTGTTATAAAAATCTCCTGCACAGAAGGTCTTCTCATATCAAGATATCTATACTTCAATTTTATGGTCTCATTGGGCTCATCTTCATCAAGCTGAAAGGGTAATGCCTTTGAAGTATTTAAAATCACGAGGTCTTTGACAAGCACTTCCACCAATCCTGTGAATATATTCTCGTTCTCTGTGCCAGCAGGTCTTTTTTCAACCCTGCCCTTTACCTGGATTACATATTCCTGTTTTATATCCCCTGCCATTTCATGGGCATCCTTTGATATATCAGGAGAAAACACAATCTGCACAATCCCTGTTATATCCCTCAAGTCTATAAAAACAAGCCCACCATGGTCTCTTCTTCTATAGACCCAGCCGGCAAGGAGCACATCTTTACCAACATCTTCTAAACCAATATAACCGCAATATTTATCCCTCAATGTCTTCCTCCATTAAAAAGTCACTAATTATATATGCTTAGGTGATATTAAGTCAAGAAATAACAAATTTACTGTTACTATTGACACAGAGGCACTTGTGTCTTAATTTTTATAAAAATTCTTTTACTTCACAAATCATCCAAGGAGTAGATTATGGAAAAATATGAATTTAAAACAGAGGTAAAACAACTGCTTGACCTCATGATACATTCTCTATATTCCCATAAAGAGGTATTTTTAAGAGAACTCATTTCAAATGCATCAGATGCCATCGACAGGGCAAGATATGAATCCCTTACAAATAGCGAAATCCTTGAAGATGATGGTAGTTGGAAAATAAAAATATATGCTGATAGAGAAAAAGGTACACTAACAATAAGCGATAACGGTATTGGTATGACAAAAGAAGAAATAATAGAGGCCTTGGGTACCATTGCCCATTCTGGAACAAAAGAATTTCTCATGGCCCTTAAAAGTAAAGATGTTAAGGATAACCCTGAACTAATAGGGCAGTTCGGTGTGGGTTTTTATTCATCCTTCATGGTTGCTGATAAAATAACGGTTATATCCAGAAAGGCAGGGCAGAAGGGTAAAAAGGGTGTAAAATGGGAATCTACAGGCGATGGCACATTCAGCATAGAAGAGATAGATAAGCCTCAAAAAGGCACAGATGTAATACTTCATTTAAAGGATGAAGATAAAAAGTATCTTAATGAATGGGAGATTAGAAGCATTATAAAAAGATATTCAGATTTTATAGAACACCCCATTGTAATGGAGGTGGAAAAGGAAAAGGAAAGTGAACTCGAAAAAGGAAAAAAATTCAAGGTAAAAGAAGAGGAAACCCTAAATTCGAGAAAGGCTATCTGGCTTAAAGATAAATCTGAAATAACACAGGAAGAATACAATGAATTTTATAAACATATCTCCCATGATTTCAAAGATCCTCTAAAGATAATTCATTATAAGGCAGAGGGAACTTCAGAGTTTACTGCGCTTCTGTATATACCTTCTAAAGCTCCATTCAATATCTTTTTTAAGGATTTTAAAGTGGGACCCATGCTTTATGTTAAAAGGGTTCAGATTATGGAACATTGCGAAGATTTAATAATGCCTTATCTTCGTTTTATAAGGGGTGTGGTGGATTCATCGGATTTGCCCTTAAATGTGTCTCGTGAGATACTTCAAAATAACAGGCAGGTGGAAATTATAAAAAACAACATCACAAAAAAAGTGCTTGATACACTGGAAGAGATGAAAAATGAGGAATACGATAAATATCTTAGTTTCTATAAAGAATTTGGAAAAATATTAAAAGAGGGATTACATTATGATTTTTCAAGGAAAGAACAGATAGCAGATTTACTCCTTTTTAACTCAACAAAGAGTGCTGAAGGAAAATTAAGAACCTTAAAAGATTATGTAAATTCCATGAAAGAAGAACAGAAAGAAATATACTATATCCATGCACAATCACCACAAGAGGCATTGATGTCCCCATATCTTGAGGCATTTAAAGAAAAAGATTACGAGGTCCTTATATTTACTGATGAAATAGACGGTTTTGTTTTAAGCGGTTTTGAATATAAGGGCAAAAAACTGAAATCTGTTACAAGCGGGGACATAGATATAGATGCAGAAAAAAAGGAAAAAAAGGAAAAGGCAAGGAAAGAATATGGAAAACTCGTTGAATTAATAAAAGATAGATTAAAGGATAATATTAAGGATGTGAGATTTTCTGGCAGGTTAAAAGACTCACCGTGCTGTCTTGTAGCCGATGAAGGGGATATTGATACGCAGATAGAAAAGATGCTTAAAGCAATGGGTCAGGAAGTGCCTCAGCAGAAAAAAATACTCGAGCTTAATCCTGAGCACCCTCTCTTTGCATTCCTTAATGGATTGTTCGAAAAAGATAAAGAACATCCTTTGTTAAATGAATATATAGACCTTCTTTATGACCAGGCCTTAATACTTGAAGGCTCAAAACCAAAAGACCCTGCAAAATTTACCCAGACTGTATCAAAAATTATGACAGAGGTGATTAAACAATAATGACTTCATAAAGTCTAATTTTTATAAAAAAACGATTCAATTATCCAGCCCATCCTGGAAACAAATTTTCTTATTCTATATTTTCTTCTCATGTTATCTATTATCTTTCTGCCCGATAGCCTCTCATAAGTCTTTAAAAATAAAATTTTTTCTTTTATATCCATTTTAATATAGTCTTTTTTTTCCATCTTCTCCGTATATCTGTTTAATCTCCAAAACATATTTTCCATATCTTTTTTTGAAATTGTTTTTCTTTTGGCACCATCAAAATCTAAAAGTATTAATGGTGGTAATTTATCTTTTTCAATTATCCTATGTTTAACGAGGATATTATCAAGGTGCAGATCTGGATGATATATACCTGCTCTTTCAAGTCTCCAAAATAATTCTGCAATTTTCTTTGCCATGCGCAGTCTTTTTCTTCTATCTATATAAGAGAAATATTCTAAAAGATTTACCGTGTTATCCTCAAAAAAGGTTATCAGATAAAGTTTTTTAAATAGTGAGGTCTTTTTCTCAATTACACAGAAAGGCTCAATGGCATAAATATTAGATTCCCGTAAATATGTAAGTATCTCCATTTCATTGATTGCCCTTTTTACACTTATAAACTTATCCCCTGTGATGCCCCTTAAAATACCACCATGAAGATATTGCCTGCATGCTATCTTTCTTTGATTCAAAAAAAATACTTTTATGCCACCCCTGCCCTTTTTTAAAAGAAAGTTGGCGTTTTCAAATCCTTTTATTATGTTATCTATGTCTTCTTTTTCATGTTTAAAATAAATTCTGTAATCTTTTGAATCAATTTCTTTTATTCCTGCCACAAAGCCCTACTTATTTTTACTTTTTGCCTTCATCTCAATTTCTTCCTCAGCCTCTTTTTCCATTTTTAAAAGCCTTGTATAGTAATCAGGTATCTCTTCAAGATGGTCTGTTGCTATCTCAAGGGCAGTCATTTTATCCTTTGTATGCTCAAGCTCTACATTAATACCCATTAAAAGTTGTTGCAGGTCATATTTTGTAATAGCCTTCCCATCTGCCCTTCCACCTTTTAATCTATCTTTAAAGTTTTTTATATCGATGTTGTAAGCATTTTTTATGGCCTTCCTGTATTCTTCAAATTTTGCCGGGTCCTCTTTGACAGCTAAAGCCTGGATGGTAAAAAAGCATATAGATATTGAAACCAATGCAAAAAACATTAAAAATTTTTTCATACAAATGCCTCCTCTTCTGTTAATTTTTTATTTTTATATATACTACAACCTCCCTTTTACCACACTTTCTGATATCCATCCTTCCTTATCGCCATATAAAAGAATTTTATACCATTTATTACCGTTTTTGTCCCGTCTTTCCTCGTTCACCTTTATAACTTCCCCTCCAAATATCATACCAATTCTCGGGAAAAGAATATCAGGTCCACTTCTAATATTTGCCTTTTCCACTACAACAATTACCTCTTTTTGAGGCTTATGCCCTGTTTCAATATTTTTTTCCAGTTTCTGTATCGTAACAGCAGGTTCCTGCTGTATTTCTGAAACTTTTTTTGGTGGCTCAATGTTTACTGCAACAACAGAGGTATTATCTTTACTATGGATATTAAAAAAATAGTGGTAGCCTGCTGCACCGATAATAATAAAAAAAATAAACAATAAAATTACAAAAAAAGGTCTTACCTTAATTACTTTTTCTCTGTTTTTTTCATGGGCATCTGACTTTGTCTTAAAAGATTCTTGAAAATATCTTTTATCTTCTTGTGTTTCAGTGATGTTAGCCTTTTTAAATCCAGAACTTCTGCTATCTTCTTTTTTTATATAAGGCAGACTTTCACCGCCACCAGATATAATATTTAAAGCCTTTACCATCTCTTTAAAACCTATTATCCTTGCATGGTCAGTATATCCTACCAGCAAAGATAGGTCTGCCAGGGCTATAATTGTCCTTGGACAACCCTTTGCATATCTATGTATCATCTCATATGCATCATCTGAGAAGATTGCCCTTTCATTATTAAAACCTGCCATTTTAAGTCTGTATTTTATCATCTCCCTCGTCTCTTCAAGCCTTAATGGCACAAAGTAATAGCGGACAGGGAGCCTCTGCCAGAACTCAGGCATCCCCTTTATCTCTTCCCATAAAGGTTTTTGGCCGGAAAGGATGAATGTATGGAGATAATTGTTATCGTAATTAAGGTTTATAAGAACTCTTAACTCCTGAAGAACATCATGTTTGCCGCATAACATCTGTCCCTCATCCACTATAATTATGGCCTTGCCTCCCTGTTTCTTAATTTCAATGAGTACATCTTTGAGAATAATCATGTTTCTTAATTTATCCTGCTTCGGGGTTAAACCTGATATAGAACCTGCAATATATGATATCATCTGCGAGGGATCTAAAGTAGGATGGTCTACAAAGGCATACCTGAAGGTCTCCCCGTATTGTCTTTTCATCTCTTCTATGAGCTTTAGAAGGATCGTTGTTTTTCCGAGCCCTGCATCTTCAGATACAATAAGTACCCCACCCTTTTGGGTATTTACAGCGTATTTTAATCTCTCTAAGCATTCAAAATATTGACCGGCCATGAACATCATATGGCTGTCAGGCGCCAAAAGAAATGGATGTCTTTTAAGACCCCAGTATTCTATATACGGTTCATTCATGGTTTGCACTGTCTGCACGGCGAATAGCCAATTCTGATCGCATCCATTCTACTTCTGAATATAATCCTATTTTTTTCAGAAATCTTTCTTGCTAAAGGACAAGTAGGTCTATGGAATACATAAGTTCTTTTATTTCCAACGTATGTAGTTTCAGTATCTTTTTTCTTCTCCTGCCATAAGCCCCTTTCTTCATCCATTGCCTTTTTCTGACAAGCAAGTAACATGTCTTTGTATTTTATATTTGGAGGCTTAATCAATGCCTTTGCATAACCTAACCTTACAAGTTCTGCATTGACAAAAATATTTTTAACAAATACATAGGCAAGGAGTCTTCCATGTTGATCTTTCTTTTCAACATCAAATTCAAGCCTTACTTTTTTGAGAAAAACAAGTTTTTTGTTATAATTTGTGGCTTCTTTTGCATAAAACTCAGCACCACCGTTTTTTACATACAATTCAGGGGCATCTATCCCTATATATCTTACAATTTCACCTGTTTCTAATTGAATTGTATCACCATCAATTACTTTTTTTACAACATATTCGCTGGCATATAAATGTGAAAAAGAAAAAAACAGAAAAAGATTTAACACCCAGAAAAATATTCTTTTCATTGAATTATTAACTATTAAAAATCTTTTTTTTATGAATGTTTAAATAATAAACCTTTATAAATAAAGTTTTATTTTGAAGTTCTAGTTTGAATAAAATGTAAGGTATCAAATATAACCAAACGGGCATTAATAATATTATAAAAAGCCTCCTTGTTTAACTATCAATAGTATAAATTACATTAAGCAATAAAGTTAATCAACAAAATTTCCAGACACGATAAAAAAGGTGGGATGCATTTACCATGCATCCCACCTGAAAATTACTTGGCCTTGCTTATTTTTTTACTGGCTCAAAGGCAAAAAATACCCTATCTGACATAATTGTGCCAGCCTTACCTTTCTCAATGGGAATTGAAGGTACTGGAAATACAGCAAGCTGTACCTCATCACCTCTTTTTAATACACCGGCAGGACAATTTACTATTCTGCTTAATAATCTTCTCATAGGTTCAACACCTAAATCGATAACTGCATGAATAAGGGGTGATTCGAATCCAAGGGGAACGCCCCTTACCTCTTCTGAAAACACAATCACCTTCCCTTTTGTAGGTAAATCAATATATTCAAGGTTTTCTGAATAACATTCAGGACATATAACCCTTGGTGGATATGCCACAAAGCCGCAGTCTTTGCATTTTGTTGTGGTAAATCTACCCTGCTTTAAATTTTCGTAGAACTGCCAGATTCTGTTAAATTCCTTTGCCTCTAAAGGCCACATATCCATTGTGGCTGGATATAAATCTTCAAGTATGGGTATTCCTACTACAGCCATATTTTCCTCCTTATTTTACTGGTTCTAAACCATAGATCAAGACGGTGTGTTCTGCATTGGCACCGCTTAGATTGTGGGTAAGTCCTATATCAGCATCTTTTACCTGATGACGTGCCCTTCCCTGGAGTTGTTTCAGAATTTCTATTGCCTGTCTTATACCTGTAGCACCAAAAGGGTGACCACAGGCAAGGAGGCCTCCATCAGTGTTAACCGGAACCTTTCCTCCTATCTCTATCTGTTTTGAAGCGCAAAATTCTCCACCCTCGCCTTTCTTACAGAAACCAAATTCCTCAACCTCTATAACCTCAGAGATGGAGAAGCAGTCATGAGTTTGGGCTACCTTAATATCATTGGGTGTAACCTTTGCCCTTTCATATGCCTTCTGGGCTGCTATGCGAGTATGTTTCCAGTCAGCAAGGTGTTCACCAGGGAAATTAGCAGATACACTGTTTAGACATACCTGGGCAGTTCCCCTTATATATACAAGAGGTCTATCTGTAAATTTTCTTGCAATCTCATCGGTGGTGATGATGCATGCTGCTGCTCCATCTGTAATTGGACAGCAATCATAAAGTGTCAGAGGTGGAACCACAATAGGTGCATTCAAAGCCTCTTCAAGGGTCAATCTCTTCTGCATCTGTGCCACAGGATTATCTGCGGCATAGTTATAATTGGCAACTGATACTGCTGCAAGGTGCTCTTTTTTTGTGCCATAGTGCAACATGTGTTCCTGGGCAGTAAGTGCAAAAAATGGTGGGGGTAAACCCATGCCCTGTGCACCATCCCAGTCATGGTCAACGGAAGCAAGTTCGCTGTAAAATACCTCCCATTTCTGTGGGGTATAAAGCTTTTCACCACCGGCAACCATAACTATATCTGCTGCTCCAGCCTCAACAAGCCCCTTTGCAAGAATGATGCCTGTAGAGCCACCTGCACAGAGTGTATCACATCTTGTACAAATGGAAGTTGGTTTAAGACCGCATCTTTCTGCAATAACCGGTGCTGTATTTACCTGGAACGAACATCTGCCAGCGTATGATGTTGCTACTATAAGACCGTCTATATCCTTTGGTTTTAATGTGGGGATGTCATCGAGACATGCCTTTGCAGCCTCCTGAAAGAGGTCAACTAAATGAGCCTCTCTTACACCCCATTTGCACTGGCCGCCTGCCAGTATCACAGCTTTTCGAGACATAAAATCCTCCTTTTAATTAAATTCAGCTTTCAGCTATTTTTATACTTCATTTAATAAATCACCTATTTACCTTTAAAAACAGGTTTTCTCTTTTCTACAAAAGCATTGATGCCTTCTCTACCGTCTTCTGATGTAAATGCAATGGCAAAGCAATCCATTTCTAGTGTTAACCCTGATGGAAGATCCATATTCAAACCGTTGTCAATGCATCTTTTAATAAGACCCAGGGCAGCCCTTGGCTTAGCAGCAAGTTTCTTTGCCAGAGTCATCGCTTCTTCCATAAGTTTTTCCCTTGGGACCACCTTATTTACAAGACCAATCCTGTAAGCCTCCTGGGCATTTATTGTATCTCCTGTGAAAAGCATCTCTTTTGCCTTGGTAACGCCTATTAATCTTGGTAGCCTCTGCGTTGCCCCTGAACCCGGCATAATACCTAAATTTATCTCAGGAAGACCTATTACTGCATCTTCCGATGCAATCCTTAAATCACAGCATAGGGCAACTTCACATCCACCACCTAATGCAAGCCCGAAGATTGCCGCAATAGTGGGCTTTTCTATGCCAGTGAGCTTATCAAATGTTTTTCTCGGTGCACTCCAGAGAAAATCGAGGGTCTCAACAGCAGATTTGCCCATCACATCCTTTACATCTAATCCTGCTGCAAAGGCCTTTTCACCGTTTCCCGTTATTATTATTGCACCTATATTTTCATCTTTCTCGAGTTCGCTGACGGCGTCGTAAAGCTCGAGATATGATTTTACACTCAATGGGTTTACAGGTGGTCTATTCAGTTTTATAATACCTACAGGTGCCTCTTTCTCCAAAATTATTGTTTCGTAGCCCATCTGAGCCTCCCGGGTTTTTTACTTACTATAATCATACCAGCCCTTGCCTGTCTTTCTGCCAAGTAAACCTGCCTTTACCATATTTTTAATGGTTACAGGGGGATCCCATTTTAATTCTTTAGGTAGCTCTTTATAAAAATAATCCATTACATGGTAGTTTATGTCCAATCCTGTTAGGTCCATAAGCTCAAAGGGTCCCATTGGATAATTAAGACCTAATTTTGCTGCCTTATCTATGTCTTCCTTTGATGCGATACCGTATTCATAAAGCTTTATGGCCTCTATCGCACTTGCAATCATAAGCCTGTTTACAAGAAATCCAGGGACATCGGCCTTTACCTCAACAGGTTCTTTACCGAATTTTTTTGACAGTTCTATTGTCGTTGCCACTGTTTCATCACTTGTCTTAATGCCCCTTATAACTTCTACAAGCCTCATAAGGGGAACAGGGTTAAAAAAGTGCATACCTACCACTTTGTCAGGTCTTTTGGTTGCTGTTGCAATCTCCGTTAAAGACATGGAAGATGTGTTTGAGGAAAGAATAACATCCTTTTTTGTAATCTCATCGAGTTCTGCAAATACCTTTTTCTTTACATCCATAACCTCTATAACAACCTCTATTACAAAATCTGCATCCTTCAATAATCCCATATCCGTGGTGCCTTTAATCCTGCCCATAATTTCACTTTTCTGTTCAGCTGTCATCTTACCTTTTTCAACACTCTTTGAAAGAAACTTATCGATATTTTTCAATCCACCCTCAACAAACCTATCCTCAATATCCCTCATGATTACATTATAACCTGCCATTGCTGCCACCTGGGCAATGCCATTTCCCATAACCCCGGCGCCAATTACCCCTATTGTTTTTATTTCCATAACATCCCTCCTCAATAAATTAATTTTTTCACATGTAGGCTATATATAACAATTATTATGCGAGATATGTCAACTATTTTATTAAAACTTTTAGTACTATTTCTCCTGTTTGCCTATAATAAAAACAACTTTATATTGATTTCAACTGTTTAAAAATCTTTTTAAGACCTATCCTCTAAAAACTTTTCAGCCAGATGAACAATTCTTGTTCTTAAATTTAAAAGATAGGCCTTTTCTGGCTGCTTTGGTCCAGGATTAGGATCGTATTCAAGACTCTTTATAATTTTAACTACTTTATCAATGTCTCCCTTTTCCTTTTTTAGATATTCAATAACCTCTTCTTTAAACGTCAATGCTGAATTCATAGACCGCTCAAAATGTCTTTTAACATCTTCATCAGTGTATACAAAATGGTGGCCCTGACAGAAAATCTCTATATCAAGTATGGATAAACGCTTAAGGGACGATATATATTTATCGTAATCAACAAGAAATTCTGTTACAATATGCCCGTTTTGCCCCCTGCAACCTGCTGCCTCTGTTGCTATCAAAATTTTTCTTTCAGGTATGTAATAGCTTAACATATCCCTTGTATGACCTGGTGTTTCAAAAACCTCAACTGTTATATCTTTACAAACATCTATCTTATCCAAATCTTTTAAAATAATATCAACATCAAACGGTTCGAATTCACTATCCTGTAACAGAGTTTTTTCGATTCCATCCATTGCATTAATAATACCAAATACATTTTTACTAAGGGTTTTCATAAGTTCCTGAGCATTTGCTCTCTTTATAATTTCAGATGCCCTTTGAGATGTGCATATCTTTATATCAGGAAAGGCCTTTTTAAAGTATGATGCAGCACCGCAATGGTCGTAATGAACATGGGTTATAAAGAGATATTTAAGCTTTTTTTTATCTATCACTTCTTTAATTTGTTTTTCATAAATTTTTGCCATGCAGTGAAAACCAGCCTCAAAGATAATAGGTACTTCACCATCGATAAGATAAACAGGCGACCATGCAAATCCTGTAACATAAAGACCGTTTTTAACCGCCCCTACACCATTGAAAATCATGTAAAATTATATAATAATAATTTTTAATATAGCAATATTCAGTTTTGCTATTTTTCTTCAAGAATTTTCTTATAAAACATGATTGTTTTTTCTTAAAAATACAGGGCTACGGCAAGTTTTTCCAGATAGGTTTAAAAATCAGGGGCTTAAAAAAGGACTGGCTTTTTA